>Ga0247757_10001325_pt1 | contig 16877 bp, 16 predicted proteins | sample UWRJL126311R4_FD_180929 | JGI IMG/M metagenome (GOLD analysis project Ga0247757, IMG submission 180929) | Plant litter microbial communities from Arlington Agricultural Research Station in Wisconsin, United States - UWRJ-L126-311R-4 | ecosystem: Environmental > Terrestrial > Plant litter >... | reverse complement strand
GAAGTGGTGGATCAGCCCCTCCATCGAGCGGCCCATGATCTTCGCGATGTGGTCGGGGGAGTTGCCCAGACCGTCAGCGCCCACCGTCAGATCGGCAGGCCAGGCCAGTTTCTTGTCTTCGATCATGACCGGCGCACCGGTCAGCTCGTCGAGCCGCTGCGCGCACTGCTCGACGATCTTGAGCGACTCGCGCATCTCCTTGACCCGAATCAGGTAGCGCCCGTAGGAGTCACACCCATCGTCGGTGATGACGTCGAAATCGTAGGTCTCGTAACCGCAGTACGGTTGCGCCTTGCGCAGGTCGTGCGGCAGCCCCGTCGAGCGCAGCACCGGCCCGGTGATGCCCAGGGCCATGCATCCCCTCAGGTCGAGGTAACCGATCCCGACCGTGCGCGCCTTCCAGATGTAGTTCTCGTTGAGCAGGTTTTCGAGATCGCTCAGCCGTTCGGGGAGCAGCGCCAACAGATCGCGCAGCTGCGGCATCGCCTCGTCGGGCAGATCCACCGCGACCCCGCCGGGCCGGATGTAGGCATGGTTCATGCGCAACCCGGTGATGGTCTCGAACAGCGACAGGATCAGTTCCCGTTCGCGGAAACCCAGGAACATCGCGGTCATCGCGCCGAGTTCCATTCCGCCGGTGGCCAATGCGACGAGATGGCTGGAGATGCGGTTGAGTTCCATCATCATCACGCGGATCACCGAGGCGCGTTCGGGAATCGCGTCGGTGACGTCGAGCAGTTTCTCCACGCCCAGGCAGTACGCCGTCTCGTTGAAGAACGGCGACAGGTAGTCCATCCGGGTGACGAAGGTGACTCCCTGTGTCCACGTGCGGAATTCGAGATTCTTCTCGATTCCGGTGTGCAGATAGCCGATGCCGCAGCGCGCCTCGACGATCGTCTCGCCCTCGATCTCGAGGATCAGACGCAGCACCCCGTGCGTCGACGGATGCTGCGGGCCCATGTTGACGACGATGCGTTCGCCGGCGTGTTCGGCGGCGTCCCCCGCACGAGAGGAGGATGCGGCGTTCTGCCGCGCCGCCTCGACGACCTGCTCCCAATCCTGGCCGCCGACGACGATCACCCGATCGGCCGCGTCGGACTTCTCCTGCGAGGTGGTCATCAGCTGTAGGCCCTCCGCTCGTCGGGCGGGGGGATCTGCGCGCCGTGGTATTCCACCGGCACCCCGCCGAGGGGGTAGTCCTTGCGCTGTGGATGGCCCACCCAGTCGTCGGGCATCTCGATGCGGGTCAACGACGGGTGGCCGTCGAACACGATCCCGAAGAAGTCGTAGGTCTCCCGCTCGTGCCAGTCGGTGGTCGGATACACCGAGAACAGCGACGGGATGTGCGGATCGGCGTCCGGCGCGGCCACTTCCATCCGGATCCGGCGGTTGTGCGTGATCGACATCAACGGGTAGACCGCGTGGAGTTCCCGTCCGGTGTCGTCGGGATAGTGCACTCCGCTGACCCCCAGGCACAGCTCGAAACGCAGCCCGGCGTCGTCGCGCAACGTCTGCGCGACAGAGACCAGGCGGTCCCGATGCACCTCGACGGTCAGCTCGCCGCGGAACACGACCACGCGCTCGATCGACTCCTCGGCGGCATCACCCAGCGCCGCCCCCAACGCATCCATGACGTCGTCGAAATATCCGCCGTAGGGCCGCGGCGTGCTGCCGGGGAGTGTGACGGGCCGGATCAACCGGCCGTACCCGGACGTGTCGCCACTGCCCGTGGCGCCGAACATGCCGCGCCGCACCCCGATCGCCTCGGGCCGCGCGCCGTTGCCGTCGGAGGCCGTCACCTCAACAGGCCTTTCAGTTCGATGGTCGGCCGCACCGCGAGTGCCGCCTGCTCGGCCTCTCGGACCGCCTCCTCGCGGTTGACGCCCAGCGGCATCTGCTGAATCTTGTCGTGCAGCTTGAGGATTGCGTGCAGCAGCATCTCCGGCCGGGGCGGACAGCCCGGCAGGTAGATGTCGACCGGCACGACGTGATCGACGCCCTGCACCACTGCGTAGTTGTTGAACATGCCGCCTGACGACGCGCACACCCCCATGGCCAGCACCCATTTCGGCTCGGCCATCTGGTCGTAGATCTGCCGCAACACCGGCGCCATCTTCTGGCTCACCCGCCCCGCGACGATCATCAGGTCCGCCTGGCGCGGCGTGGCCGAGAACCGTTCCATGCCGAAACGCGAGATGTCGAACCGTGGCCCGGCGGTGGACATCATCTCGATCGCGCAGCACGCCAGGCCGAACGTCGCCGGCCACAGCGAACCCTTGCGGACATAACCCGCGACCTTCTCGACCGTGGACAGCAAGATGCCGCCGGGGAGTCGTTCCTCTAGTCCCATTGCAGGCCTCCTCTGCGCCACACATACGCGTAGGCGACGAACACGATGACCATGAACAGCAGCATCTCGACGAGGGCGAACATCCCCAGGCTGTCGAAGGCGACCGCCCACGGATACAGGAACACGATCTCGATGTCGAAGACGATGAACAGCATCGCGGTCAGGTAGTAGCGGATGGGGAAGCGCTGTGCGGTGGCGGCGGTGGCCGGATCCGATGCGTCCATCGGTTCGATACCGCACTCGTAGGCTTCGAGCTTGGCGCGGTTGTAGCGGCGGGGACCGATGAACACCGCGATGCCCACCGACCCCACGGCGAACAGGGCAGCAATCGCACCAAGCACCAGAATCGGCGTGAACAGGCTCATGCTGGCTGGGCGCTCCTCGAGGGCTGGCGATGTGAGCTACTACACAGCCTAGACCCGAAAGCGACCCAAGCCACACATTTTGGTTAGTATCGCTAGAGGCGGCGTGCCGCGATAGCGCCATGCCTCGAAATGCAAGTGTCGCAGGGTGTTTCCCTGCGCGGGTGCCTCAGCTGGTGGTTCGCAGCAGAGCCGCGACGGCCTCGCCCAGCCGGATCGGGTCGATGGGATGCGGTACCGCGGCCTCCGCGCGCGACCAATTGGCCAGCCACGCGTCGTCGGGCCGGCCCGTCAGCACCAGCACCGGTGGGCAATCGGTGATCTCGTCCTTGAGCTGCTTGGCGATTCCCATGCCGCCGACGGGGCTGGCTTCACCGTCGAGGATCGCCAGATCGAAGCCGCCGGCGTCCATTTGCCTGATCACCATCGGGCCGGTGGCCACCTCGAGATAGCTCAGCTCGGGCAGATCCGGGTGAACCCGCCTGCCCAGCGCGAGCTGCACCTGCTCCCGAGTCCTCGGGTTGTCGCTGTACACCAGGACCCGAAGCGGGCGCGCAGGCTCGGACGTCGACGAGGACACCATGTGCGCGATGGTAGCCGGGGCGCCCGCGTGCAGACCCCCGAAGCGATCGGCATGCTCACGGCGAGCCGCCCCGCAGCAGGGGGCGACCACTTGACCTCAACTCCGGTTCAGGGTGAACGCTGACGCCATGGACCGAACACCGCCACTGGCCAGCTTCGACGATTTCTACAGGAACCGGAACCCGCCGTGGGTCATCGGGGAGCCACAACCGGCCATCGTCGCGTTGGAGCGCGACCGCCTCATCGGCGGACGGGTGCTCGATGTCGGCTGCGGCGCCGGCGAACACACCATCCTGCTGACCCGGCTCGGCTACGACGTTCTCGGCGTCGACGGCGCCCCGACCGCGATCGAGCACGCCCGGCGCAACGCCGCCGCGCACGGCGTGAACGCCCGCTTCGCCGTCGCCGACGCGCTCGACTTCGGGGCCGAACCGGCATTCGACACCGTCGTCGACAGTGCGCTGTTCCACGTCTTCGACGACGCCGACCGCGCCAACTACGTGCGCAGCCTGGGTCGCGTCACCCGGCCAGGAGCGCTGGTGCACGTGCTCGCCCTGTCCGACGCCGGCCGCGGATTCGGGCCGCAGGTCAGCGCCCTGGACCTGCGCGGAGCGTTCGGTTCGGGCTGGTCGGTGCAGGAGCTGCGCGAGACGACCTACCGGGGCGTGGTGACCGACACGCACGCCGAGGCGCTCGGCCTCGAGGTGGGTTCGCGCGTCGACGAGCCGGCCTGGTTGCTGCGGGCGCAGCGCGCGGATCAACCGTCGGCGTAACCCGGATGGTCGACGGCCAGCCGATGGCCCACCAGCAACCGCAGACAGGTCATCACGTCGTCGGGACGGTCATCGAGATGCCCACTGTGGATGGCGGCCGCGAGCTGCGCCTCGTCGGCGTACCCGAGTTCGGTCAGCGCCCCGCGTACCGCGGGGCCCGACACCTCCATGTGATGGTTGGCGTCCAATTGGTCGGCTGCGTAGTACACCAGCAGTCGCACCATCTGCGCCTCGGTCTGCAATTCCACCAGCGGCCACTGCACCGCCTGGTTGACCGACAACGGCTTACCGAACACCGACCGGTGGTTGGCGTATTCGACCGCGCGGTCGATGCAGTACTGACCGGCACCCAGACTGCTGGCCGCCTGGCGAATCCTGTTCTCGTGCAGGAAAGTCTGCCCGACCTCGAGTCCCCGCCCCACCTCCCCGAGCACTGCGTCGGCAGGCACCCGCACATCGTCGAGGACGACCTCGCCGTGATCGGTCGGCATGTTGAACGTCCACCAGTAGTAGGGCACCGAGAACCCGGGTGTGTCGGTGGGCACCAGGAACGCGGTGATGCCGAGTGCCTGACCCGGCTCGCCGGAGGTCCGCGCGAAGATCAGGTCGTGGGTGGCGCGGTGCACGCCGGTGTTCCATCGTTTGGCGCCGTTGACGACCCAGCCGTCACCGTCGCGGACCGCCGTGGTCTCCAGCCAGGTGGCGTCCGACCCATGGCCAGGCTCGGTGAGGCCGAACGCCATCGACCGCTCGCCGGTGACGAGGGCGTCCGTCCACTCTGCCTTCTGCGTCTCGGTGCCGAACCGGTCCATCATGTTGACCTGGGGGAAGTTGCCGACGATCGATGATTCGTCCTGCAGATCGTTGTGCAGCCCGAGTCCCTTGTGCGCCAGGTGCTCCCGGATCACGGCCATGTCGATGTTCGTGCCGTCACGGCCGCCGAAGCGGGACGGGAGCCCGTAACGCAGCCAGCCCCCGGCATCGGCTCGTCTGCGCATCTCGGCCAGCAGATCCTCCCACTCCCTGCGAGGGATGCCGCCGTTGTCCCAATCGGTGCGCGCGTGCTCGCGGCGGTGGTCGAAGAACTGGCGATGTTCGTCTTCGAGGGGCTTGATCTCGGCCTCGATGAAGGCATCGATCTGGGCGAGCACACCCGGAAGGTGTTCGGGGAGGCTGAAATCCACGGTGATCTCCCGATCCTCTTGCGTTACCCCAGTTTTCGGTCACCGGCTCGCAACAGCGAGCTGGGAAGCTCATGCCCGACCGCGCGCTGCGCGACACCGGCGGCGGTGATGGCCGCATCGAGGTCCACATCGACACCGACCCCGCAGTCCCGCAACAGGTACACCAGGTCCTCGGTTGCGATGTTGCCACTGGCACCCGGCGCGAACGGGCAGCCGCCGAGCCCGCCGATCGACGCGTCCAGGCGTGTCACCCCCGCCGCGACGGCGGCGTAGGCACAGGCCAGCCCGGCGCCCCTGGTGTTGTGGAAATGAGCCCCCAGGGGCAGGCCACTCGTCTCGGGACGCACCAGCGCGACGAGATCGGTGACCCGGCGGGGGGTCGCGGTGCCGATCGTGTCGGCGATCGCCAGCCGGTCGGCGCCGGCGTCCACGGCCGCCGCGACGACGTCGACCACCCGCTGCGCCGGAGTCGGCCCGTCGAACGGGCAGTCCCATGCGGTCGCGACGATGACCTCGACCGTGGCGCCGCCGTCGTGGGCGATCGACACGATGTCGGGGATCATCGCCGCCGCCTCGGCCGAGGACCGGCCGACGTTGGCGGCGCTGTGCCCGTCGGCGGCCGACACCACGTATTCGATCGAGGGCAGGCCCGCAGCGATCGCTCGCCGAGCACCGTTGGGGCTGGCCACCAGCGCCGAGAAGTCGATACCGGGGAAGTGGTGCAGCTCGGCAGCCAGTTCCGCGGCGTCGGCGAGCGCGGGCACCTTCGACGGGGACACGAAGGCCGTCGCCTCCATTTCGCGCACTCCGGTGGCGGCGACGGCGGCGAGGATGTCGAGCTTGGCCGACAACGGGATCGGCGCCTCGATCTGTAATCCGTCGCGCAGCGACACGTCGCGGATGACGACGTGAGCAGGCAGATCCGTCACAGCACCCCCTGCGCCCGGAGGTCCTCGAGCTCGGCGGGGGAGTGCCCGAGCAGGTCGCCGAACACATCGCCGTTGTGCTCACCGGGCCGCGACGGGCCCGCGTTGCGGATCGTGCCCGGCGTGTGCGAGAGCACCGGCACGACACCGGGCCCCTTGACGTTGCGGCCGATGCGGTCGTCCCAGTGGTCGGCGATCATGCCCCGCGCGAGCAGCTGCGGGTCATCCACCACCTCGGCGACGGTGTTGATCGGACCGCTGATGACCCCGGCGTCACCGAGCGTGGCGATGATGTCGGCCGGCTGGCGCTCGGCGGCCCACGCTCCGATGATCGCGTCGAGCTCGTCCTGGTTGCGGCCCCGCGCGCCGTGATCGGCGAAGCGCGGGTCGGCGGCCAGCTCCGGTTGCCCCATCGCCTGACACAGCCGCCGGAACACGGTGTCCTGGTTGGCGGCGATGACGACCCAGCTGCCGTCGGCGGTCGGGTAGATGTTCGACGGGGCGATGCCCTCCAGCCGCGTCCCCGACGGCCCGCGCACCACACCGGCCACGTCGTAGTCAGGGATCGTCGACTCCTGCACCGCCAGGCAGGCTTCGGTCAGCGCCGCGTCGACCACCTGGCCCTCACCGCTCACCGTGCGGCGGTAGAGCGCGGCAAGGGCTCCCTGTGCGGCGAACATCCCGGCCAGACTGTCGCCCAGCGACAGCGCCAGGCGCGGGGGTGGCCCGCCGGGGAACCCGTTCATGTGCCGCAGTCCGCTGGCCGCTTCGGCGACCGACGCGTAGCCCGCCTTGTGCGCCTCCGGGCCGGTCTGGCCGTAGCCCGACACCCGGACCAGGATGATGCCCCGGTTGCGGGCGCGCAGCACGTCGTAGCCGAGACCCCACTTCTCCAGCGTGCCCGGGCGGAAGTTCTCGACGACGATGTCGGAGCGCTCGACCAGGTCCAGGAACAGGTCGCGGCCCCGCGGGACCCGCAGGTTCAGCGTGACGGCCTTCTTGTTGCGGGCGTGCACGGTCCAGAAGAAGTGGTGCCCGTCGAGTTCGGCCTGTCCCCAGGTGCGCAGAGGGTCCGGCGCGCCCGGTGGTTCCACCTTGATCACGTCGGCACCCATGTCGCCGAGCAACCTGCCGGCGAACGGGCCCGAGATCAGCGTGCCGACCTCGATGACCCGCACACCGTCGAGGGGACCGGCGATGTTTCCGGCAGCGGATCCGAGCGGCTCCGGTGCGGCTTGCTGCTGGTCGGAGCGTGAAATGTCGCCCATCTCCTTGTCCGGATGCCCGATCGCGGTGCGGGGGTGGCAGGCGGTGCAGGCCACGGCCTCGCTGTGAGCGACATCGTAGCGCCCCGAAACGCGCCATCGGTGCAGCGTGAGCGGGTCGCTCCGGGTGCTGACGCAGCGATGACACGGCGATGACATAGCACTTCTTGCTGTGCGGATCGTCACCGGCGTCGGCTACCATCCGCAGAGCAAAGAAAGGGAATGACCGAGGCCCGGATTTGACCCGTCTGGGCCACATGTTTTACTGCAACCGCGACAACTGAACCTTTCTCGGCCCATCCCGGCCGCCCAGCGGCAGGTGTGGGGGGGTGTCACGGCGCGGTGAAGACATCGCTGTGGTGTCGGCGACCGCACGGGAAACCGCAGGACATGCCGCCGTGGGCGGTACCGAAGATGGATGGGATGACCGTATGAGATTTCTTGACAGGATTCGTGGTCCCTGGGCTCGTCGTTTCGGCGTCGCCGCGTTCGCCGCGATTCTGCTGCCGGGCGTCATCGGCCTGACGGGCGGCTCCGCAACCGCCGGGGCTTTCTCCCGGCCCGGCCTTCCGGTGGAATACCTGATGGTGCCGTCGCCGTCGATGGGGCGTGACATCAAGGTGCAGTTCCAGGGCGGTGGCCCGAACTCGCCGGCACTGTACCTGCTCGACGGCCTGCGGGCGCAGGACGACTTCAACGGTTGGGACATCAACACCCAGGCGTTCGAGTGGTACCTCGACTCGGGGATCTCGGTCGTCATGCCCGTCGGCGGCCAGTCGAGCTTCTACTCCAACTGGTACAAGCCCGCCTGCGGCAAGGCCGGCTGCCTGACCTACAACTGGGAGACCTTCCTGACCCAGGAGCTGCCGAACTTCCTGGCCTCTGAACGTCAGGTCAAGCCGACCGGCAGCGCCGCGGTCGGCCTGTCGATGGCGGGCAGCGCCTCGCTGGTGCTGGCGGCTCACCACCCGGCCCAGTTCCCCTACGCGGGGTCGATGTCGGGCTTCCTGAACCCGTCCGAGGGCTGGTGGCCCGGCCTGATCAACATCTCGATGGGTGACGCCGGCGGCTACAAGGCCAACGACATGTGGGGCCCCGCCGAGACCGATCCGGCCTGGAAGTACAACGACCCGATGGTGCAGATCCCGAACCTGGTCGCGAACAACACCCGCGTCTGGGTGTACTGCGGCAACGGACAGCCCAACGAGCTCGGCGGCGGCGATCTGCCCGCCACCTTCCTCGAAGGCCTGACGATCCGCACCAACAGGACCTTCCAGGACAACTACGTCGCCGCAGGTGGCAAGAACGGCGTGTTCGACTTCCCCGACAACGGCACGCACAACTGGGCGTACTGGGGCAGGGAGCTGCAGAACATGAAGCCCGACCTGATCGCCCACCTCGTCGGGTAGCTCTCGACAACTCTGATCGATATCGAACGAAGCCCCCGGCCTCCGATGGTCGGGGGCTTCGTCGTGGGTGCACCCGATCTGGCCTAGGGTGACGTCATGACCGAGATCAACGCCATGGTGGCCCACGAAGACGGCGAGGGCGGGATCGTGCTGCGCCACGAGGTCGTCGACGAGTCCTTCCTGCCCGACGGTGACGTCGAGATCCGCGTCGAGTATTCGAGCGTCAACTACAAGGACGCGCTCGCTGTCACCCCGAAAGGTGGTGTGGCCCGGTCGTATCCGTTGATCCCCGGCATCGACGTGGCCGGGACGGTGACGTCGAGTTCGTCGCCGGACTTCGCAGTCGGGGACGCGGTGGTGGTGCACGGCCAGGACGTCGGCACCGGCCGCCACGGCGGGTACGCCCAGGCCGCCCGCTATCCCGCCGACTACCTGGTGAAGCTCACGACGCTGAGCACCGCCGACGCCGCGGCGATCGGCACGGCCGGTTTCACCGCCGCGATGAGCGTCGAGGCGTTGCGCCGGCACGGTGTCGCACCGGGCGACGGACCCGTGCTGGTCACCGGCGCCACCGGGGGCGTGGGCAGTGTCAGCGTCGACCTGCTCGCCGGCCTGGGATACGAGGTGGTGGCCTCCACCGGAAAGGCCGACGCCCACGATCTGCTGCGTGATCTCGGCGCCGCCGAGGTCATCGGCCGGGTGCCCGGACCGGACGAGAAGGTGCGGGCGCTGGGCAAGGCGCACTGGGCGGCGGTGGTCGACTGCGTCGGCGGCCCCACGCTGGCCTATGCCCTGAGCACCCTGAAATACGGTGGCGTGGCCGCCATCTCGGGTCTGGCCGGGTCATCGGAACTGCCGGCGACGGTCCTGCCGTTCATCCTGCGCGGCGTCACCCTCGCCGGCATCGACTCGGTGCTGCTGCCCATCGAACGCCGGCGCGAGGTGTGGTCGAAGATCGAAACCGACCTTGCGCCGCGTCATCTGGCGCGCGTCACCCGTGACGTGCCGGTGCTCCGCGTCGACGACGTGCTCAAGACGATCATCGGCGGGGGAGTCACCGGCCGCACCCGGGTGGTCGTCCACGACGGGTTCTGACCGGCCGTCGCTCTACTTCAGTTCGGCCGAGGACAGGCCGAGCAGCCGGCGGGCGACGACGAGCTGCTGGATCTGCTGGGTGCCTTCGAAGATGTCGAGGATCTTCGAGTCGCGGGCCCACTTCTCCAGCAGCGTCTGCTCGGAATAGCCTGTGGTGCCCGCCATTTCGACGGCTTTGAGGGTGACGTCGGTGCCCACCCTGGCGGCCTTGGCCTTGCCCATCGAGGCTTCCTTGGAGTTCGGGATCTTGTTGTCGGCCTGCCACGCCGAGCGCACCGTGAGCAGGTATCCGGCCTCCCAGTCGGCCTCCATCCGCAGGAATTCCGCGGCCGCGGCGCTCTGTGCGTGCGCCGGCTTGTCGTAGGAGATCTCGATGCCCGCCTCGGTCAGGATCTTCCGCAGTTCCTCCAGCGCGGCCCGTGCGACGCCAACGGCCATCGCGGCGACGATCGGCCGGGTGTTGTCGAACGTCTCCATCACCCCGGCAAAACCCTTGTCCACCTGGACGTCTGGGTTGCCGAGGAGGTTGCCCTTCGGGATGCGGGCGTTCTCGAAGCGGATCGCGGCGGTGTCGGAGGCCTTGATGCCGAGCTTGTTCTCGAGCCGCTCCACCGTGACGCCCGGATGCTCGCGCGGCACGATGAACGATTTGATCGCGGCGCGGCCCTTCGTCTTGTCGAGGGTCGCCCACACCACGATGTGGGTGGCGCGTGATCCGGCGGTGACGTAGATCTTCTCGCCGTTGATCACGTACTCGTCGCCGTCGAGGACGGCGGTCGTCGACACGGCCGCCGAGTCGGATCCGAAGCCGGGTTCGGTGATGGCCATCGCGGCCCACACCTTGCCCAGGCGCTGGAGTTGCTCGGGGGTGGCCACGCTGGAGAGCGCGGCGTTACCCAGGCCCTGGTAGGGCACCGACAACAGCAGCGCGACGTCACCCCAGCTGACCTCGAGCGCGTTGAGGAGCGCGGACATGTTGGCGCCGTTGACGTTTCCCTTGGGTCCGTCATCGTCGCGCGTGAACGCCTCGGTGCCGGCGAAGGAGATCGTGTTGGCTGCCGAGATGCCCTCGAAGAGCGTGGCCAGAGTGTCCAGTTCGACCGGGTAGTCGTGTTCGCGCTGGTCGTACTTGCGGGAGATGGGACGCAACATCTCGGCCGCTCCCTGGTGGCCCTTCTCCATGACCGCCAGCAATTTCTTGGGCATTTCCAGATTGATAGCCATGACTCACACCTTCCCGGTGGTCTAGAGGACGACGACACCCTCGGCGACGCCGAGGACCCGCAGATCGCGGTACCAGCGTTCGACCGGGTGTTCCTTGGTGTAGCCGTGGCCACCGAGCAGCTGTACTCCGTCCAGGCCGATCTGCATGCCCTTGTCGGTGCCCAGCTTCTTGGCCAGTGCGGCTTCGCGGGCGAAAGACAACCCCTGTTCGGCGCGCGCCGCCCCGCGCCAGGTGATCAGGCGCAGGCCGTCGAGTTCGATCGCGATGTTGGCGCACATGAACGCGACCGACTGGCGGTGGGCGATCGGCTCGCCGAACGCCTCCCGTTCCTTGACGTAGGGGACGACGTAATCGAGGACGGCGTGCGACGTCCCGACCGCCAATGCCGCCCAGCCCAGCCGGGACAGGGCGATCGCCTCGGAGTAGTTGCGGTCGTGCTCGGTCTCGGGCGCGTCCTCGCCGAGGCGCGCGCTCAGCGGCACGGACACCTTGTCGAGCTCCACCCGTCCGAGCGCGGCGGCCCGGATACCCATGCTGGGGTCGGGGGTGACGGTCAGCCCGTCTGCCGACGACTCGACGATGAACAGGGCAGGCTTCCCGTCCAGCTGCGCGGCGATGATGAACACCTCGGCGTCGGCGGCGGCCGGCACCAGCGACTTGACGCCATCGAGGCGGTACCCGCTGGGGGTGCGGACCGCGGTGGTCTTCAGCGCGGTCGGGTCGAAGAGCGGATGCGGCTCGGCGATCGCCAGGCAGGCCTGCGGGACGCTCTCGCCGGAGAACTCGGGCAGGTAGGTCGCCTGCTGGTCGGCGCTGCCCCAGTGCGTCAGCGCGGCGGCGACCCCGCCGGGCGCGAGGATCGGCAGCGCCAGACCCATGTCGCCGTAGGCGAGCGCCTCGGCGACCAGCGCGTTGGTGACGGTGCTGCGGTTCTCGGCGATCCCGTCGAAGTCCTCGGGGATGTTGATCGCGGTGATCCCCAGCTCGGCGGCCTTGGTGATCAGATCCGGGGGATAGGTCGAGGCGGCATCGGCGCCGTGGGCGGCCGGACGCAGGATCTCCTCGGCGAACTCCTCGACGGTTTGCACGATCATCTTCTGATCGTCGTCGGGGGTCAGGTCGAAATAGTCGGCCCCGCTCGGCGTCAGCCGGGTGGCCGGCTTGCCGACGCCCTGGATGCGCCTGAACTGCCGGGTGGACGCGCCTGCTGCGGAAAATGCCTGTCGTACACCGTATTTGATGCCTCGGTTCAGCGGGCCGCGCAGGTTGTACCTGTCCAGGAACTCCTGGCCGACCAGGGGCGTGAGCAACGCCAGCATGATGGAGGTCGCGGAGCGCTTGTGTTTGTGCAGGCCGACGGCGCTCTCGCGGCCGGCGCGCTTGGACGGCAGGGTGTTCGTCATGGGGAGCTGCCCTCAGGTGGTGTGGGAGATGCGCAGACGCGCAACTGACTCCAGAGTAAGGTATCGCAACTGACCAGTGAGTAAGGATGCGAAGTTGTTGCCTACTTCACACCCGTCGAAGCGTGGCCGACCGCGGCGAGGACCGCGTCGTGGAGCAGGCCGTTGGTGGCCACCGCACTGCCGCCGTGCGGACCGGGCTGCGCGGACAGATCGGTGAAACGCCCGCCCGCCTCGCGCACCAGGATGTCCAGCGGCGCCAGGTCCCAGAGCTTGACCTCAGGTTCGACCGCGATGTCCACCGCACCCTCGGCGACCAGGCAGTAGGACCAGAAGTCGCCGTACCCGCGGGTCCGCCAGACCGCGTCGGTGAGGCCCACGAAGGCGGGTCGCGCCGCGTCCCAACCCGTCGTCAGATCGGAGTAGGACAGGCTCGCCGAGTCGAGATCGGCGACGGCCGACACCCCGATCGGCCGACTGTCCCCGCTGAACGAGGTGAACGCGCCCTGCCCGCGGCCGGCCCACCACCGCCGGGCGAGCGCGGGCGCGCTGACCACCCCGACCTCGGGCACGCCATCGACCAGCAGGGCGATCAACGTGGCCCACACCGGCACCCCGCGGACGAAGTTCTTGGTGCCGTCGATCGGGTCAAGGACCCACTGACGTCCACTGAATTCCCTTGTGCCGCCGAATTCTTCACCCAGCACGAAATCGGCGGGGCGGTGCTCGGCCAGCCGTGCGCGCAGCATCTTCTCCGCGTCGAGGTCGGCATCGGTGGCCGGGGTCAGGTCCGGCTTGGTCTGCACCTGCAGATCCACCGCGCCGAAGCGCTGCATGGTCAGGGCATCGGCTTCGTCGGCGAGTGCGAGAGCCAGGGCGAGGTCGTCGGCGGGGGAGTCCATAGGTGCCGTCCTACCATGGCCGTGTGGCCGAAATCTTGATCATGCTGCTCCTCGTCGGCGCCATCGTGCTGGTGGCGGCGCCGTGGATCCGGCGCAGACGCGGTGTGGGTAGCGGCTGGGCGCCCGGCACGCTGCTCGTCACCGGGGTCAGCCCCCGCCCCGACGGCGTGACCGGCGAGCAGTTCGTCACCATCACCGGCGTGATCAACGGTCCGACCGTCAACGAGCACACCGTCTACGCGCGCATGGCCGTCGACGTGAACGCCTGGCCGACGATGGGTCAGCTCATCGACGTGAGGTACTCACCGGGCAACCCGGACAAGTGGGCCTTCGGCCATCCCGCCGCACCGCTGCCTCCCCAGCCGCCGCAGCAGCCCGATCAGCCGTGACCGATACGTAGCAGCTCGGCCACGCTGGTCAGCTTCACCCGGGGACGTCCCGTGCCCTGGCCGGCGGTGCGTTCGTGGGCGTCGATCAGCCTCCAATGCTCGTTCGTGACGAGTTTGGGTTGGCGTTCGAGCAGCCAGCGCTGTACCTGCTCGGCGTGGTCATCGGCCACCTCGGCGGGTTCGGTGCCCGCCAGGTCGGCGAGCAGGGTGTTGACGGTGTCCTGTGAGTCGCTCTTGTTGCTGCCGATCACCCCGGACGGCCCACGCTTGATCCAGCCGACCACGTACTCGTTGCGGCTGCCGTCGATCCTGCCGTCGGTGTGCGGGATGGTGCCCGACGTGTCGTCGAACGGCAGACCCGGCATCGAGACGCCGCGGTAGCCGACGGCCCGCACCACCAGTTGCGCGGGGAGGTCCTCGCGTTCGCCAGTGTCCCTGGCCGAGACCCGGCCGTCGGCCGACCTGACCAACTCGTTGCGGCCCAACACGATCGACTCGACCTTGCCGTCGCCCTTGATCTCGATCGGTGAGGTGCGGAACCGGAACACGATCCGGCGTTTCGCGCCGGTGGGCTCTTGCTCGCCGTAACCCCGCAGCACCTTGATGTTGTTGCGCACCGTCTTGCCTGCGGCCTCGAGGTCTTCGTCGGTGATGTCGGCGAAGTCGGCGGGATCGATGATCACGTCGACGTCACCCATGGCCTCGAGGTCACCGAGCTCGCGGAGCTCGAGAGTGGTGAACGGCGCCTGCAGCGGTCCGCGTCTGCCGATGACCACCACCTCTTCCACACCGCGGGCGTGCAGCGACTCCAGCGCATGGTCGGCGATGTCGGTGGCAGCCAACACCTCTGGGTCGCTGACCAGGATGCGCGCCACGTCGATGGCGACGTTGCCGTTACCCACGACCACCGCGCGACCCGACGACACGTCGGGGCTCATCTCCCCGAAGTGGGGATGGGCGTTGTACCAGCCGACGAAGTCGACGGCGGCCACGCTTCCCGGCAGGTCTTCACCGGGGATGCCCAGGGGCCGGTCGGACTGTGCGCCGTTGGCATAGACCACCGCGTCGTAGCGCTGCGCGAGTTCGGCGGGTTGAACGTGCTCACCGACGACGACGTTGCCGTAGAACCGGAACCGCGGATCGGCGGCGGTCTTGTCGAACTGCGCCGAGATCGACTTGATCTTCGGATGATCCGGAGCCACACCGGAGCGGACCAGACCCCACGGGGTCGGCAGCATCTCCAGCATGTCGACATGGACGTCGAGGTCGCCGTCACCGGCCCCGGCTGCCTTCAGCAGGGAGGCCGCGGCGAAGAACCCCGACGGGCCTGAGCCGACGATCGCGACGTGGTAGGGACGCAAAGGGGGCATGTGGGCTGCCTTCTGTCGCTGCCCGGCCCCACGCAATGGGCTGTCGCGACGCGGCCGGACGAGGTTGCCTCCCGATGCTAGAACGCGGTCGGCGCCGACCGGGGGGAACGCGCGGACCGGTACCCTGAACCCTCGTGGATCCTGACCGCCAAGCCGACATCGCCGCCCTCGACTCCACGCTCACCACCGTGGAGCGTGTGCTCGACGTCGAGGGGCTTCGCGGGCGCATCACCAACCTCGAGCAGGAGGCGTCCGACCCGAACCTGTGGGACGACCAGTCGCGGGCCCAGAAGGTCACCAGCGACCTGTCGCACGCGCAGAACGAGCTGCGTCGCGTCGAGGATCTGCGTCGCCGCGTCGAGGACCTGCCGGTGCTCTACGAGCTGGCGGCCGAGGAAGCCGGAGCGGGTGGTGCGGAAGCCCACGCCGAGGCCGACGACGAGCTCAGGCAGCTGCGCGAGGACATCGAGGCGCTCGAGGTCCGCACCCTGCTCTCCGGTGAGTACGACGAGCGCGAGGCACTGGTCAACATCCGCTCCGGGGCCGGCGGCGTCGACGCAGCGGACTGGGCCGAGATGCTGATGCGGATGTACATCCGGTGGGCCGAACAGCACAGCTACCCGGTGGAGGTCTACGACACCTCCTACGCCGAGGAAGCCGGTATCAAGAGCGCGACGTTCGCCGTGCACGCCCCGTTCGCCTACGGCACGTTGTCCGTCGAGCAGGGCACCCATCGGTTGGTGCGGATCAGTCCCTTCGACAACCAGGGCCGCAGGCAGACGTCGTTCGCCGAAGTCGAGGTGCTGCCGGTCACCGAGACCACCGACCACATCGACATCCCCGAGGGCGACGTGCGCGTCGACGTGTACCGGTCCAGCGGGCCCGGCGGACAGTCGGTGAACACCACCGACTCGGCGGTGCGCCTCACCCACATCCCCACCGGCATCGTCGTCACCTGCCAGAACGAGAAATCGCAGCTGCAGAACAAGGTGTCGGCCATGCGGGTGCTGCAGGCCAAGCTGCTGGAACGAAAGCGGCTGGAGGAGCGCGCCGAAATGGACGCGCTCAAGAGTGATGGCGGCAGCTCGTGGGGTAACCAGATGCGTTCCTATGTGTTGCACCCCTATCAGATGGTCAAGGACCTGCGCACCGAGTTCGAGGTCGGCAACCCGGCGGCGGTGCTCGACGGAGACATCGACGGTTTCCTCGAGGCCGGCATCCGGTGGCGCAACAGAAAAGACGACGGCGAATAGACGGCGATCAGACAGTTGACCTCGAGCACCGTTCTCGCAATCGACCTCGCCTCGCGGTGGCGCGGGTTCTGGCACGGCGACATCGGCGTGTGGATCCTCGACCGCGGCGTGCGCATCTCGCTGCTGTTGATCGGCGCACTTCTCGCGGCGCGGTTCATCAACTGGACCGCCCAGCGCGTCACCCGGCGGATCGACGAGCAGTACCGGGAGAGCGAACAGCTGGTCCGTTCGGAGAGCGCCAAGCACCGCCAGGCGGTTGCGTCGGTCATCTCGTACGTGTCGGTGGGCTTGCTGTTCGTGATGGTGGCCGTGCAGGTCACCGACATCCTTGCCATTCCGGTGAGTTCGCTCGTCGCGCCGGCGGCCGTGATCGGCGCCGCGCTGGGCTTCGG
>Ga0247757_10001324_pt1 | contig 16882 bp, 20 predicted proteins | sample UWRJL126311R4_FD_180929 | JGI IMG/M metagenome (GOLD analysis project Ga0247757, IMG submission 180929) | Plant litter microbial communities from Arlington Agricultural Research Station in Wisconsin, United States - UWRJ-L126-311R-4 | ecosystem: Environmental > Terrestrial > Plant litter >... | reverse complement strand
AGCCATCTTTTTCTCCAGCTCATCGCCGTCGACTATGGAATTCGATAGCATTCTATCTAGGCCTGTGACCGGAGTATCTGGCGTGCTTTGCAGCGCGTGTTGTGTTCTTAAATAGTTCCTCTTCTCTAGAAGCGCAAAATACTTCTCCACCAAATACGAGCGAATGCTGAGGTGTGTGGCATAAATGTTCGCTTTCTGTATTTCGTACTGCATCATCCGACGGCTTTCCTGTGTGTCGGGAGCACCAAATGCAGGTAACGTAGAATCACGCATGCCCATATATTCAGGCATCGGAGGGTAGTAAGGCTGACGTCGCAGACCAAACCGCCCATTTTGACTGTCTTTATGATGGACCTGTAAAACGGAGGGTATGTTATCGAGAACTTGCTTGCAGCGATTCAAACATTGGTCCAACATGCGTTGCTGCTGATCCCAATCAAAGAGCTCATCGATACCATATGCCATTTCACAAGTTGACAAAGGAGCGTATGAATTGTAGATGCGGACATTGATGTTGAAGCCTGTGATTTCTGGAATTATGTCCTGTGGTTGGGGAAGAATCTCGTTGGGGTATATGCATGCATCGTCGACTTCAAGTGGTAAAGGAGGAAGGGCTTCGGTTGGTGTAGAAGGCAACATGGTTAATTCACCAAATGAGGCCCCCAGCTGCTGCATGTTCCTAACACCTCATGTTAGTGATTGTGACACTCCGTCCTGTGTGAACCACGCACCGTACGCCAACAAACAATGTGTAAAAGACTCTTCGTCCAATTTGCTCGGTGATCATGTCGAGTTTCAGATCTCGTGACCCATCAAATTTGGGCCCAGATGATCCTTGTGATTCAGGAAGTCCCCCGAGATACGTATAGCCTTGGTCTTGGGCTTTATGCAATCCCAGCGAACGTAGAATCGTTAAACACTCCCCAAAATAGAGTCGCAGTTGTCGCCAACGGAAAGTGTAAGCGCCAGTCAGTCCCAGAAAGTAGCTCGTGCATGCATCGTACACGTTCAGATTGGGTTTATCCAGATAGCCCACTCCACGTGCTTGTGCACAGACCTCTCGACACTTGTCGACGAGTGCAAGGTGGGAAGGGTAATAATCGCGAGTCTGTTGCTTCAGATGCAACCGTGGTTTCCGGGGAAATGAAGCGACCAGGCTTGCGATCATGGAAGCGAGTAGAGAGAGGAACGACGGGTTTCTGCAGTCCTCGCGATTGTCCCATGCTTCTCGAAAGGAAGGCTCGTGCGGGAAGGGGCAGAGTGGGTGTATGTAGGTGAAGAAGTCGTCTATCAGAGCATTCATGGTTGGGATAGAGCAAATGGTCTCGGCCGAGAGCTGGGGCGGGAGTGACGAGAGCTGGGCTAGCGCATGGGCAGCATTGGTAGGTGAGGCAGGATGCAAGTGGGCAGAATCCAGCTCCCCCGCGTCCAAGCGGCGCTTCTTCTTGATGGCTTCAGCATGACGGTTTGGGGGGCCACGTCTCTTGCTGGGGCGCTCGAAGGTGCAAGGTATGTCGAGGGCGGCGCATGCTCTACACGGCGGCCCAGACTCATCACACTGTGACGGCGCGTCAGTCGGGGGTCAGATCGAGGCAGCACAGAACCGTCGATACCTTAACTTTACGCACACTGCACGAGTCGCAAGCCTTCCTCAGGCGGTTGGTCTTTTGCTGAGACGCGTCTCCGACCATCTGGCCTGGCGGAGGCACGAAGGGCTTCTGGTCGGCGCCCAGAGCATGGTTGGCCTGCTGCTGGAGCACATCGCTGAGGCTCTCGATGCGTGGGTAGATGTCCTGCGAGTGTAGACGGGCGGGTGGGGGGGGGTCCAGCAGGGCATTGGGGGACGAGTGCTGCGGCGCAGGGTATATGGGCGTGTAATGCGCGTCCTCGGAGCCCGGGGGCGGGGGATACTGCGAAGACATGCTCGTTCCGATGATTTACCGCGCACGAGGTGTGCTGAGCGGGCTGTCGTTAGAGAACTACAGATTAGCTTGGGACCTGGAGAGTCAGGGAGCAACCGCATTCCTACCTCCTACACGTGCAGCCGCCGAGACTGGCTGCCGGCGTGGTGACTGGCCTGCTACAGTGACTGGCAGAAGGTTTTCCGAGCACATGCACGGCTCCTCGTTGACGCGAACGCTGGAGGTTTCCCACGCCGATGTCACGTGATGACTGCTCGCAGCGTGCCGCTTCGCCGCACTGGCGTGGGGTCTGTCGGGTCTGTCGGGTCTGTCTTTCTAATCGCTCGACCTCACGTGACGCACCCTAGACCCAGGCCAGACCCAGACCCGGACTCGGTGACAATTGGACGGAGCACGCCCACGCCCACAAACTCACCGCAATTGCTGCCTGCGCCTGCCTGGGATCGGGGGGTGTGGCGGTGCAAATGTGAGTCGCGCCATCAGCTCCACTCGCCAAGCTCGCTGCCTTGCGCATCTATCGATTGCGGTAGGACGACAGTGACTGGCAGGGCTGCAGCCACTGCAGCCGGTCAGCAGGCTCGATTCCTCTCCAATGACGGCCGGACACAGCAGCCCGGAGCTGCCCTTGGGGCTCAGTCCGACATGGTTGTGGAAGCCGTTGGAAGCTGAGGCTGAAGGCTGCTGGGTGCTCGTCGTTGGTTGATCTTGGTGGCCCGCGCCTGCTCCTCTTCCTTCACACCTCACCCTCTACGATCCCTTCACTGGATCGCTTCCCGTTTGCAGCCACCGCTGGAGCTCTAGTTTGCTTCAAAAGCACTCCACCGCCCACCTTCTGTCGGCCCAGACATCCCACTCCGTGTCTGCACTATGGCTCCCCGGCTCAGCTTCATGGACCTTTCAGTCGACGTCAAAACCCTCATTATTCAACATGTGAGTCGCAAACATTCACTTGCACAGATGCTACCTGCACGTGGCGTGCTCTCCGGTCCTTGGGCATTCATCTCCCTGCAGTTCAAGAGCGGTAAGCCTGGCTGGTGTTGATGCCTCGGGGTCCATGTTGGTCTGCGCCCTGCACCGCAACTCCAGCGGCTGTCGCATTTGTAACAACAGCATGATCTGATTCTCGCGACCGCGAAACAAGCGATAGTTGTTTCTCTTAGGCTCAGAGATTGCGTAGCATCATACGAATACATCGAGTTGTCCGCTTTCAAAACTAACAATAGAAACGCAGATTACCCGCCCTACCGATCTCAAGAACGTATGTTGTGTGTGCAAGCAACTCCACGAAATCGCCGTACGTCAGCTGTACCACGAAGTTACCCTCGACGTCGGCAGTTCCAATGACACGCGCCTCGGTGCCTTTCTGAACCCCAACAACATCGGGCTCCCCCACATACGCAAGCTCGACCTCTATCTTGCAGATGTGCTGGATAAGTGCAATCAGTTACAGCAAGCAAACTTTGCTATCCGGATGATTCTGGAGCTGTTGCCCGAAAACATCCTCGAGAAATTCTCGTGGCACCCATGGTCACCCTTCTCCGCCGATAATCTCATTCTCCTCTACAAAAAGCAGAAGCGCATGAAGTGGCTGGAAGGAATTGCTCTCGACAGAGATGTCCTCGCGGAAATCCAGAAAATACCCGACTTCGTGAAAATATTTGAAAATGTACGGAAGCTTGGTCTTTATCCAGACTCGCGCGAGGTGCTCGATTACTGCAATTTTTTGTTGAAAAACTCATCAAATGTGGAAAAGATCACCTTGCATGCTAGTTTTGAGGAGAACGACTCACCCATATCCAACCGGGAGCTTAACGACTCAAGCACAGAGCCAGGTCTCATCACGTCTACCATGTTCAGCCACATGCGACCATTTGAGAAATGTACCCCACTTGCTCTAAAGGAAATTACATTACAAAAAATCAACCTTCGCTATGCCGCTAGCACATACTGCAGGCTAGTTGACTTTCGATCGGTGAAGTCGATAAGGGTTTTTGCCTGCGCTGGCGCCGACGTATTATTTGCAGAACTTAGCAAGAGTACCAAGCTACCAGAAAAGCTCGAGACATTGGAATTCAAACATGATGATAACCATGAAAACGATGGCCTAGGCGCTCTAGATGGATTCATGTGCCTTGTCTCTGGTATCAAGACCCTAACTGTTGACCTGACATATGCTAAAGCCCTGCCTGCGGCTCCTGGCATTGTTAGACATGGCAAGACCTTAAAACATCTAAACGTCCACGCCAGTCGGATACCAGATGATTGCGATGACGAAATAGTCTACGACTACTCATCGTTTTCACAAATCTGCAAAGAATGTCCCTTGCTCGAGCAGGTATCCGTCGCTTTCCCGCCTGTAAGCGTCATTCGATCTAAACAGGATTCCTTTATCAATTTTGAGGTAGGTCAAAGTCTGATGAATGACACCCAGTTGTATACTCTCATCAGCGGCTATGGTGCTGACCCTCTTGGATGCAGAACTGCCTCGGCGATCTACCTCAGCTTGCTACATTAAACATTACAACATGGCCAAACAACAACCCTTCATCCTCTAAGCTTCCACGCAAGGTATACGAGCACTTACTCCAAGGGCTTGCCCAGCAAGGTTTCGAACGATCCGCTACCCACGCTACGGAGCAGAAACGTTCTTCGAAATTGGCTATCATTGCGTGGGGTTCGTCTGACAAAGTTTACGACCGAGAAGACAGCCAGAACCAGATTATATTTGTCAAAGGCAAACAAATTGATCCATTGGGCCAAGAAAAGTTCACGGCCGTCCAGATTGGCTGGTGCCTGCGGAAATACGTAGATGCCGGCCCCAAGAGCGACATACTCGACTTCTCCCTATCGAAGTCTTCACGGCCACCCACAAGAGATAGTTCGTCTAGTGACGACAGCGATTGAAATCGCTGAATGGTATTCAGTCATTTATGTCAACCACAATCTAGGTTAAAAATATCTCTCCTCCTTGAATTGTAGCGTATGCGAACCTGTACAGACAGCCATGGTTAAAAGTTTTCTTGTGCTGCTTCTTAAGCTGTATATATACTCCGTCTGCGGGGTCTGGCGAAAATTGGTCTTTTCCGTACACTGTGTTTCCTGCGCCAATGCATGCTTGGTTCGCAACCACCACACAGCTTGTTCTATAGAAAACTTCGTACTCATGACTATCGTACTTCTCGGTGCACCAAATAGTAACATGTCATTATTTGGATCTCTTCACCTTCACCGTCGTGGCATTGAGGAGGCAAGCTATCAGGTACAGGTAATAGACAAGTGATCATGTTACACACTCACTTCCTTGCCCGACAGCATTCACTCTCACCACTCACCGACTAGTCTTCTCTAGGACTAGCTATATATTTCACAAAAGTTCACCTTCATAGCTTCTAACTCTGACATTGTTTTATTTTCCCATCTCTTTTCCACTTTCTCTTACAACGCCTGCTTCTTGTCTCTCTCCGAATTGTTGATACATCATGCCGCCCGCTTTCAATTCTGAGTCTGACGACCTCACCCCCATCATCTGGCCTCTGCGAAGCTTTGCTTTCGGTAGCTTTGATCCAGCCGACAAATACGAGCTGCAGCTTGGCCATCGATACGGTAGATTTGTTCTGCAGCTTGACCGTCGAAACGCTGAATTTGGGCTGCTTCATCGCTTCGAGGATTCAGATGCTTTCATTGCTCAGTATCCCGACGACCAGCCTGTTTCGTTTCCGGCTGTGTGGTCTATCGCAGTCTGCTTCCGTTTGAATGGCACCTGCAAAAAGGTCTGCGTTCAGCTGCCAAACTCCCAGGTCGACCTGGAGTTTGAAGAGTCTGAATACGCCCAGACTTTCGTCGTAACGCTCAAGTCTCTTGCAAGCACCTCTCTGATGTTATATGAGGTACCATCGTGAGTATACAATCCGTTCGCAATTGTGTTCAGACATAGCTAATTTTGTCAGGTCTGTGGCTTTTCAGAAAAAGGATTTCAATATGGCGAAGCTTGGTTTTCAAGGCCAGTCGTCTTTATCGGGCACGATCGCTGATCCTATGGCGGACTTAGCTGAGAAGTACTTTCCAGCAACGTATTGACAAAGTACAAGCTGACATTGGCTAGATTGTGGAAGACTGGCGATTGGTCTGACTTCGAGATCAAAGCTGGGGCTGGGGCCGATATGAGGACCTTCAAAGTGCACAAATCCATGTGAGTCGAACTTTCCCTGCTCAAATATAGTACGCTAACCGCTACCGCCAGTCTCTGCTCCCAATGGAGGTTCCTTGAAAACGTATGCAAGCCAGGATTCAAAGTACGTTCCCATTCCTTATCAGGTCAGAATATCTCTCGGTACTAACAAAATGAATAGGAGAGTTATACTGGCATTGTAGAGCTGACAGAAGATGCAATCACCATAGAAGTTCTGCTCGCTGAATTGTACGGCGTCGAGCATTCCATTACCGGATCAGTGTTCACTAATTTTGCGCTTAAGAATACTATGGATAAGGAGTTCATTATGGATGTTCTCATGAGGCTGTACATTGCTGCAGATAAGGTATTTATATGAACACTCTCATCATCCAAACACGATGCTTACTGTCACAGTACAACCTCGAAGCCGTGCAGTCCCGCGTAGTACATGCCATCATCGATCGCCTGCACCTCGTTCACGATTCCATGGTTTTGCTTGAGCTGGCCTCGACTATATTCGAATGGTGCCCGCATTGCGATGCGCCCTTGCGAAAAGTCATCGTGCGTCATATCCAGGCGCGTTTGCCGATCATTTTCAATGAGCCGGAAGCGAAAGAAGAACTTGCAAAAGATCCGAACGTGTACATGGCTGTGCTTGAGAGCTTCTCGGACTTAGTAAAGAACAAGAAAGTGAGAGTTTACACAAGCTCTTACACTTCGCACACTGTACTACTCATGCCCCTCAACGGACCGAGGAAAGCTGCAAGCATGAGCTCGAGGAATAGTAGCAGGTGAGCAACAAGAGTCAACTGCTTCACAAGAACTTATGCAAATTCTATATGGGAGGGTGCTGTGGCATACGTCTTGTTTGGAATCCTCCGACAGGCCTTCTCTAACCTTATGGACAGTAGGGACAGAGAAAGTTTAACTGTTTGTTTTTTTCACATGTGAGTTGTGGGCCCTCCACCCATTTTCAAGAATGATTTGCTTTTTACTTCACTTTTCAGCGACGAAGCGCCATATGGGACGGAATCCAGTGGTCATATAGGTGGCCATGGTTGGAAGGGCGCGGCCGTCAGAGTTAACCCCAAGCCTTCTTTTTTTCTCGACAGGAACCTTAGTTTGATGATTTGAGCAATGTAGATTTATCGTAACTTGATTGCGCAACTTCATTTGGTGATGTAGCAGAGAATAAATGTGAGCGCACTGGCTATTGCGCCCCGTAACCATTCCGCCGCATCGGTCTTCACGTACGCGCCGGACTTACGTAGCTCGTGTGCGCATTCAAAAAAACAGTACATAGAGGTCTAATTCTGGTCTTTAAAGACAGGCACCATATTCTCTTGTGCATGATTGTACTCATGCACTCCAATTTTAAATATAAATAACTCTACTAAGAATTACGTTAAAAAAAGTTGTGTAGATCTCACTATGTCATGGGTGTATGGCTATGCGGACCCAGGTGAGGGGGTGTGGAACCAGCTAAAAGCCGAGGACAAACCACTACGGATGCTGCAAAATTAGAAATTTGGTACTGCTATATATAATAAAAAAATTGATAGCTTATCATAATTCAAGCATATCGGGCTTGTGGTTTAGTGGTATAATTTTCCCTTAGCATGGGAAAGGTCCTGGGTTCGATTCCCAGCAAGTCCATCTTTTTTTCCTTCTCATGATATGATCATTGTAAATCATATGCTCGTGATTATCTTTTTTTAACGCCTTTTTGTTGGTCTGCAAAGGGTGCTTTGCATGCTTCTTACTTCTGATTTTATGATACCCACGAGTTGACTTTTAAAAATAAAAACACCATGATACCCCCAAGTTGACTCGAGAAAACACTATGATCATTACCATCGGCAGGCAGTGGTATAAGAGAGCTGCCTTGCATTAAATCGCATTGACTGGAAAAAACCTATGGCATCCATGCTCTGCTCTTTTTCTTCTTCTCTTTTCAGCCTCGTTAGATCCTTTCAAGTCTGTTACAGGTCAATAAACAGTAACTGTCCCCGGTTCAAAAGTTTTGATGGGATAGAGACAGATTGGTCCTGCTATTAACTCCTCTACGATGATCGAGGACAGGCTTGAATATGCATCAGCCAAACAGGGTAACGATGCCTAAAAGCAAAATCACACTAGTTAGTTCTGAGATAGTTCAGCGCCACTTGGGATAGGTAGTTAAAGACCGTATTTTATTATCTAGTAGACTAGCTGTTAATAATACCTCAATATACAAAGATACCTTGTCTAGTATGCTAAGGTCATGACTAGGAGAACTATCTAGAGATATAGAACACGATGCCAGACGACGCAAAGCTTCGACTCATTCGTAATAATATGAGGGCATTTTACTCACGTCCACAAAGATATCAGTTAATTCTATGTGACATTACCATCACAATATGGGTACACAATTACGATATTAATAAGACGAGCAGTAAATTTGGCAAGAGAGCATAGTTGGCAAGATTGGACATGAAAGGGGGGTATAGATTGCTAATGCCGATGTCGTGAGAATTCTGTAGGGGCGTGGAGGTAACCTAGGTTATGCGCACTGCTGTTCAGGTTGTCCTTCACTGTCTAAGCATGCCCTCCCATACGCCGATACCATGCAATGATCTGCTCCAAATTTGAGCCGAAAGATAAATTGTACTCGTGCGCGATCCAATTCTCATCGAATTAGGACGTCAGGGTACAACCACCGTACTATGATGGGTTGATGGCAACCTCCTCAGTCTCTTCAGGGACTGCTGTATCGCCTTGGGCAGGTGTGTTGGCCGAAGCATCAGTGCTGCCGTCGCCGGTATTGGGCACAGACGAAGAAGGCGTATCTGAACGGGGTGCAAACTTCACCTTCCTCTCTGTTTGCTCAGAGATCCGGGTCAGCTCATTGACAAATGATTGGCCCCACCAAGCACTAAAAGCTGTTAGCCATTATCTTGGCTAGTTATTACCAATAATTTACCTTGTGTACTTCCGAATGTATTTCGAGAGCTTCTGGTAATTTAAGTTTCGCTGCTCATCACCCATAGTAACCGCATCGTGGATGGCATCTGCAAGCTCCTCAGTGTTCCAAGGGTTGACAACCAGACTGCCGTTTAGGCTTTGTGCAGCACCGGTGAATTCGGAAAGGATCATAACACCATGACGCTTCTCTTGTGTGGCAATGTATTCGTATGATACAAGGTTCATACCATCGCGGGTGGATGAGACGAGGCACACGTCGGAGACAGAGTAGAGCGCAATCAACTCATCAAAAGACACCGACTTGTGCATGAAGTGAATGGGCATAAACTCGATGGTGCCGAATTTTCCATTGATCCGACCGACAAGCTCGTTGACCACAGCTCGGAGGTTCTGATATTCTTCAACGTCTTGTCGACTTGGGACGGCAACCTGAACAAGAACAACTTTGCCAATCCACTCGGGATGCTCGGTTAGGAAAACCTCGAGGGCATGGAGCTTCTGAGGAACGCCCTTGATGTAATCCAAGCGGTCTACTCCGACGATCAATTTTACGCCTTCAAACTTCTTTTCCAGAGCGGCGATACGCTCTTGTACCTTGGGCTTTGTGAGACCTTCGTCGAACTTTTCAGGATCGATGCCAATAGGAAAGGCACCGACCGTAACCAGTCTACCGTTATAGTCTACCCCATTAGGCGTAGTCGTAAGCCCGCTTACTGTCTGTTAGCACATGACCGAGTCACGTGGATGGTCTCGTCGGAGCTGAGACTTACAGAATTCTGGAGCAGCTGCTTAGGAAATGGCGTGCATAGTCGTAGGTATGAAACCCAATCAGATCACAGTCAAGAACACCGTAAAGAATATCGTTTCGAACGGGCAGAATCCGGTAAATCTCCGAACTGGGGAACGGGGTGTGTAGGAAAAAGCCAATCTTGACGTTCTTCGTATTTCCAAGCTCTTCACGAAGCATCTGAGGCATGAGCATCAGGTGATAATCATGGACCCATACCATGTCATTATCCTGCACATCCTGTGCAACGGCTTTTGCAAACAGGCGATTGGCTTGCATGTATGCATTCCAGGCGGACTCATCGAAAGTTATCTCGCCTGGATGATAATGGAATAGTGGCCAAAGGATGGAATCTGCAAGTCAGTGCCTGCCGTGGGATCGAGTGAAGCAAGGACGACCGGCTTACTTGAGAATCCGTTGTAGTGGCGGTCGGCCAACTCGTCGTCAAGCATGACAGGAACGGCATTGTACGCCTCTTTCAACTGGTCCTTTAGTGTGTCTATCTCACCCTCTGGCACCTGTAGACCCGGCCAGCCATACCACTGGAAAGTGGTGGATTTGGACAAGCCGCTCAGTCCACTGACAAGACCGCCAGATGACATGGAGAAGTCGAACTTCCCCTCGTCTGAGCGCTTGATGGTAATTGGAAGACGGTTAGAGACAAGTAGCAGGCGCCCATCGGTAGCGTGGCGCCGCACCAGCTTCGTAGGAGCTGCAGGAGGCATGGTGACAGGCGTGAGCAAGGTAAGTCCGGGTTAAAGAATAAGAGTAGAGTGCGTAGGCGAGTGGCTGTCTGCGGGCCCCGGAATGGTACTGGGCGAAGAGCTTGCCGTGGAAGTGGGAGAAGGGCGCGGGCGCCAGGTTGGGACCAGACACGTTTTGTAGGGTTGTTTTGGGCGCGGGGACGCGATAAGAAGGTGCAAGAAATTCGCTTGGGTGGCTTGGGTGACGAAAGTATGATTTCCGCAATAATGACCCACCGGGGTGCGAGTGGACAGGTTGGGCTGTAGGGCTCAAGTGCGAGACAAGGGAACCAAGGACGGTACTGGCCTCTGCTTATGGGTCTAGCGACTGGAGAAAAATGGTTGAGCGACGGGTACGCTGGCGCTACTGGGGCCTGTTTTGGACAGCGATGAGGGATTGGGCCGCTTCGGCAGCAAGAGAAACAGTTGGATCTAGTTCTGAACGTGGGCTGGGACGTGGAGCGCGGGCAGCACGTGTGGAACCTTCTCAGAGCTACTACCTCCTACTTATGACGATGGCCTGAGGGCGCTTGAAGCGGTGACGTCGCCGGCCGCTGTGGGGGAAAGCGGGCAGCCCGTGCGCACCAGGAAGCGTTGCCTGACGCTGCTGCGACCACGAGAGTCAAACGCAAAGGCTGGAGGAGTGCTAGAAAGCCAGCAGGAGCCAAGGCATGGCCCGCTAGCGGTAAATCCCAAACAGGTGTTGCGATGCCTCGCCTGCGCGGCCGTGAGCCTCCTTCCAATCGCTGGCCGCCCTTCCCCTCCCACCGTGGAGCTTTCTCAATGGCCCACGCCCCCCGCTAGTCACGTGCACGCGCTAAACCCGACATTCAATCCATCCGAGTCCAAGGCTTCTGCGCCGGCCCGGCGCGTCTCGCAACGCGTCGGCCAGGACCGCTTTGCTCTTCGAGTCGAGCTGCCGCCGCTCAGCAACACGCCATCGCCCACCATGTCCGACTCCGATGTCGATGTCCCATCAGAGGCGGCCATTGTCCGCGCGCTGCGCCAGGTAGTCATTTCGACCCATAAGACGGGCGCCGACATCACCGTCAAGCGCGTTCGGACTGCCGTCGAACAACAGCTTGGACTGCCCAATGACTTCCTCAAGAATGGCGCCTGGAGGGACAGAAGCAAAGTCGTCATCACCGAGGCGGTTGTATGTCATCATACTATTTCAATCGCGTATGCCCACCTAACGCAACATCCAGCAAGAGCATTGCGCCGAGGAGCCTTCACCACTGCCTAGCCCCCAGAAGGCCCCCAAGCCCACTCCAAAAGCGAAACCAAAGCCCCAGAAAAAAATTGTCACACCGACTAAACCTGAATTGAAACGTGGAACCAAGAGAAAACCACAGACACAAGCGAAGAAGCCATTGAAGCGCAAGAAAGCTGCCTCAGATGACGGGTCTGATGCTGCACCTGCCAATCTATCCGGAGGAGAGAGCGATCCATCCGATGCTGAAGAAGCACCCCCAAAACGGACCATACGCTCGCGAAGGAAGGTGGTAGAAGAGGACTCAGACGAGAATACATCTCCGCAGAAGCCATCCACAAAGCTCCAAGTAGCAGACCTTGAAGAAGATGAAAGCGATGTGGCCTCACCGGTCAAGGTATCCAAACAGGCGAGGAGTCTCACACCACTCCAATCTACCAAAGACAATGTATCTGAGAGCGAGCTATCAAGCCCAATAGATGATTCACCAGTCAAGAAAAAGAGGCAGAACAAGGCGACGACTGGAAAAGCCAAGGGAGAAAAGGCCAAAGCAAAACCTGCAAAATCCACAGCAGCCGATGACCCTGATCAAGCAGAAGTAAAGCGGTTGCAAGGCTGGCTGGTCAAATGCGGCATACGAAAAGTTTGGGGCAAAGAGCTTGCTAAGTGTGACGGGCCCAAGGAGAAGATTAGACATTTGAAGATCATGTTGAAGGATGCCGGCATGGATGGTAAGTACTCAAACGAAAAGGCGGCTAGGATCAAAGAGGAACGAGAATTTGCCAAAGATTTGGAGGAGATCAGGGCAGGCGAGCTAGCTTGGGGCAAATCAGACAGTATTGGGAGTGGACGTCCTCGTCGGTAGGCAAGTCGTCCGATGCCAAAGCCGATAGCCAAAGACGACCAAGACGAGGACACGGACACCACCGCAGACGATGGGAACACACAAAGTTCCGAGTCAGAGGAACAAGCACATGACTTGGACAAAACTGAAGATGAAGATGACGACGGTGATTCTGAGTAGTGTAATTTCGGGTTGGGGTGTCTTCTTCCCTTTCTATGGTACTTTGGTCTGAGATATGGGAATGGTTTCTACAGTAATTCTGCACATGTGCTTTCGATACCCTGAGGCAAATTTCTCTCTTCAGTGCTACATATCATTTCATCGTCTGATACCAACGTCATGATACAACTGCCTTTCCAGAACTCATGCGCTGTGCTATCAACCCAAAAGCAGCGACGGACGACATGAAAATCACAAGATTGTAGAACTAAGATGGGTTAGAGGCTGGCCACAAGAAGATGTATCCCCACGAACGGCATTTCTGGAATAGCCACTCTCCTCAGCTTCTGTGCGGGCTTCAACAAAGAGTCGCCGTAGATTTGGGAGATTGGAAGGCTTCCAGTATCATTAACATGTTGGAAAGAATTATGGAAAATAGCAGACTCACCATCCTGCTCAGCTGCGTTTTGAATGACAACAGTCGAACGTTGGGTCTAGGAGGCGACACCAGCGTGGTTAGACCAGTTTACGTGCCTTGCGCACGGACCCTCCGCCATCGTTAATGCGGCAGTCGCTTTAACAGAGACCCAGCTCACACCTTGATCTCTCACACCTCTACACACCCTCCCTCTTTCTGGACTTCGTACGATTCTACGAAGCGCTACACGGAGCATAATCACACCGTCCCCACGAACGATTCCTGCGATCATCTTTCGCTAAAAGTCGCGGAACTACAGTGCATGAGGGGCCTATTCACGACTGTGGGTTATTTCTCTGAAGCGTAGGGATGGCAGTCAACAGAATACGGGGCGCTTTCGCAGTGCCTAGGAAAGGGGAAACATTCGAATTGAGGGCAGGCTTGGTGTAAGAGCTTCGTGTGAGCTTGCGGCCTACAAAGCTAACAATACTATTTCAGGTCCCAATATGCATACGAACGGTCAGCGCGCATTACCTCCCCCGCACAACGAGCCCCCATGTACTGACAATACGCTAGGAAGGAAGCCATCCAGAAGACCATCATGTCCATGACTCTAGGAAAGGATGTCTCTGCCTTGTTCCCAGATGTGTTGAAGAATATTGCCACTGCGGATCTAGATCAGAAGAAGCTGGTATATCTGTATTTGATGTATGTGGTGGATAAATTCTTTGATTCTCACTGCTTATTCTGGTTGCAGGAACTATGCCAAGTCACATCCCGATCTCTGTATCCTTGCTGTGAATACCTTTGTCCAGGATTCCGAGGATCCAAATCCCCTTATTCGCGCGCTCGCCATACGTACCATGGGCTGCATCCGTGTAGACAAAATGGTTGATTACATGGAAGAGCCATTACGGAAAACATTAAGGGACGAGTCACCATATGTTAGGAAGACAGCGGCACTTTGCGTAGCTAAACTCTTTGACTTGAACCCTCAGATGTGCATAGAAAACGGATTCATCGAGCAGCTTCAGGAGATGGTTGGGGACCCCAATCCTATGGTGGTTGCAAATTCCGTTACCGCTCTAGTTGAAATAAACGAGACGAGCCCTGACACCAATGCTTTCACGATAACCGCTTCGACTTTAAAGAAGATGTTGATGGCGCTGAACGAGTGCACGGAATGGGGTCGCGTCACAATTCTAACCACTTTGGCTGACTACAAAGCACAGGACATCAAAGAGGCAGAGCACATTTGCGAAAGAGTTTCACCTCAATTCCAGCATGTGAATCCAAGCGTAGTCCTGGCAGCCGTCAAGGTTGTGTTCCTTCATATGAAGAACATTTCTCCAGAGCTTACCAAATCTTACACAAAAAAAATGGCACCTCCACTAGGTTAGTAGCGGGTTTTCACTTTGATTGTGCTGATCTAACATATAATAGTGACACTCATCTCTTCAGCTCCTGAAGTGCAATACGTTGCCCTGAGGAACATTGACTTGCTCCTGCAAAAAACACCGGACATCCTAAGCAAAGAAATGCGCGTCTTTTTTTGCAAGTACAACGATCCACCATACTTGAAATTACAGAAATTGGAAATTATGGTGCGAATAGCAAACGACAAGAACGTGGATCAGCTTCTCGCAGAACTAAAGGAATACGCCATGGAAGTGGACATGGACTTTGTCCGACGCGCTGTCAAGGCTATTGGTCAAGTAGCCATCAAGATTGAAAGTGCTAGCGAGAAGTGTGTAAATACTTTGCTGGACTTGATCAACACTAAAGTGAACTACGTCGTACAGGAGGCCATTGTGGTCATCAAGGACATATTCCGAAGATACCCAGGGTACGAGGGGATCATACCAACTTTATGCCAGTGCATCGATGAGCTAGACGAACCGAATGCTCGAGCGTCTCTCATTTGGATAGTGGGAGAGTATGCGGAGAAAATCAACAACGCTGGAGATATTCTGTCTGGATTCGTGGATACCTTTGCAGAAGAATTTACGCAAGTAAGTTGGTTCCAACCAACTTATCTGTAACTATATACTGATGCTTGTTCTAGGTACAACTTCAAATACTGACAGCGGTAGTTAAACTCTTTCTCAAGAAACCCGATCAATCACAAGGTCTGGTGCAAAAGATACTGCAAGCAGCGACTGCAGAGAACGATAACCCAGATATCCGTGATCGAGCGTACGTTTACTGGCGCCTGTTGTCCAGTGATCCACAAATAACGAAGGTAAGTTATTCTGCTATATTCCAACCGGGACTGTACTCATTACCTCTTAGAAAATCGTACTATCGGACAAACCCGCAATCACCACAACCATCCAGTCCCTTCCCCCGCAGTTACTAGAGCAGTTACTTACAGAACTCTCGACGCTTGCATCAGTGTACCACAAGCCACCTGAGGCGTTTCTCGGACAGGGCCGGTTCGGTGCAGAAGCTATGCAGAGAGCCGCGATTGAGTATGTTTTCAAGCAGAATCTACGATTACCATGCTGACACCTAGTAGGGAACAGCAACAGGACGCCATGGAAAACCCTATTGCTGCAGCGGCAGCGGCAGCTGCAGTCGATGGCGGCCAAGCAGCTCCACAATCCAATGTTGAGAATTTGCTTGATATCGACTTCGATGGATCTGCCCCTGCATCGTTACAGAAGCAGCCTATTTCGGGTGAGTCTGGCTTGGAAGGTTTGGCCGGTACACCTCAACGTGTAGCTTCACCTGCTGTAGGGAACGCGGCGCCAGCATCGACAATGGATGACCTTTTAGGGCTCTTTGGTGATAGTAATGGAAGCGCACCAGCAGCAGCTCCAATGACCAATGACGATATAATGAACGGCTTCTCGGGCATGAACCTCTCTGGAAACAGCCAACCTCCGCCGCCAGTTGAGCAGCTGAGCGGACAGTCAGGCCAAAAGACCAACCAGCAACTCTTGGATCTGTTCTGAGCATGGACCTAGCGATGCCAGAACATGTGGCGATGCGCGCGGATGATTTGTGGCTTTTGTACATGTCGATATAGAAAATGGACCAATCTCAAGAGTCATTTTCGCAAGGATGAGAAGCGAAACAACCCCTTGTCAGTCTGTCATACACACTTGCACCACTGCCGAGCAGTATAACCAAGTTGTACAAAGACAATCCACTGTTAGCCAGTAAGTAACCTTCAGCGGGCAACGCCCAGGGAAGATACAAGAGCATTTGGTTGACGGGCGGGGATATTGGCAGCACCAGTACTGTATGCGAACTGGAGGGGTATGGGAGCTGCGCATCGCAGACATGGTGGCTCTTCATCGTAGTTTGCAGATTTCAATCGCTAGCTGTGAATAGTGACTTTAAAAGCTTGATCGCAGCCGCACCTTTTCTATACTAATACGGACTGAGAAGTTTCAAGTAACTTGTGATGATGCTTGTTAAAAAAGTTGTGGTTCTGTGTGTTTCCGAATCCTATTTATTTCACACCTAGAGGCAGTCGTTTGTGTACTACCAGGGTCTGTAGGCTAGGAAGTTGCTATTGGAAAAGAAGCGAGGGCTGGCTTGGCAACTGACGCAACTGTTTTGGCGTGCCTCCCAGCAATGGAATCCAGCCCATCGATCTGCTGCCTTGCAGGATTTCCCACCATAGGGCACACGGGCGTTGCGTGAAGCT
>Ga0247757_10001323_pt1 | contig 16908 bp, 15 predicted proteins | sample UWRJL126311R4_FD_180929 | JGI IMG/M metagenome (GOLD analysis project Ga0247757, IMG submission 180929) | Plant litter microbial communities from Arlington Agricultural Research Station in Wisconsin, United States - UWRJ-L126-311R-4 | ecosystem: Environmental > Terrestrial > Plant litter >... | reverse complement strand
GCGGGCGGCGACGCAGATCATCAACGGGGCGCTGTTCGTGCTCATCGGGCTGCAGGCGCGGTCCGCCCTCCAGACCTTCGCGGGCGACGGCTGGGGCGCGGTGCTCGCGCTCGCCGGAGTGAGCGCGGTCGCGGTGTTCGGGATCCGGGTGGCCTGGAACGCGGGGATCGCGCCCATCATCCGGCTGCTCGACCGCCGCCCATCGCAGAAGGCACGGCGTGCGCCGATCCGGGCGCGGATGGTGCTCGCGTGGGGCGGATTCCGGGGGGCGGTCTCGCTCGCCGCCGCCCTCTCGCTCCCGCTCCTCACCGACGCCGGGAAGCCGTTCCCGGGGCGCGAGGTCGTGATCGCCGTGACCTTCGTCGTGATCGTGCTGACGCTCTTCGTGCAGGGCGCGACCCTGCCGCTCGTCGTGCGCGCGGCCCGGCTCGAGCCGGACACGGGGGAGGGCGAGGAGCGCGTGCTCGCCGCGACGGAGCCGATCGAGCACGCCCTCGACCACCTCGACGACGACGCCCGGGCCGCGGGCGCCGACGACGCGGCGCGGGACTACGTGCGGACCCGGCTCGAGCACGAGCTCGAGCACTCGCGCCGCCCCGCGGTCGGCGACCGGCACACCGAGGGCAAGCACCGGCTCCTGCTGCGCACGGTCCGCCGCCGGCGCGACGAGGTGGTCCGGCTGCGCGACGCGGGGCGGATCGACGACCGCGTCATGCTCGACGCCCAGGCGGCTCTCGACTTCGAGGAGCTGCGGATCAGCACCGACGACGGCGACGACGGGTCGCGCTGACCGTCAGCGTCGCGGGAAGTCGTGCGGCATGCCCTGCAGCACGGGCGCGAGCGCGTCGAGCCGCTGCTGCTCGGTGAGGAGCGCGCGCGCCTCCCGGTCGCGGCGGAGCGCGACGACCGCGGCCAGGAGGTACTCGGGCGGCACCGCGGGCAGCGGCGACACGAAGGGCGCCAACTCGCGCGCGAGGCCGGCCGCGATCCCGGCCCGCCGGTCGGCGTCGTAGGCCCACGCCTCGTGCAGGAACTGCGCGACCCGGCGGGCGAGGCCCTCCGGCAGCCGCGCGACGTCGGCGACCCCCGCCCACTCGCCGAGGCCCCAGGGCAGGAGCGGCGGCGGGGTCGTCTGCCGCGACACGCGTTCGTACTGCGCGTACGTGCCGGCCATGAGGTCGCCGAGCCGCTTCGCGCGCGGGGTCAGCAGGCCGACGAGGAGCGCGATGCCCGTGAGGTTCTCGACGACGCCCGAGAGGCCGCGGATGAAGGCGTGGCGGAATCCGATCGACCCGCCGTCGTCGCGCACGATCCGCGCCCCGACGGCGAGCTTGCCGAGCGAGCGGCCTCGCGTCGCCGTCTCGACCGTGACCGGCGCGACCACGAGGCCCGTGACCAGGAGCACCGTGAACACGATCGCGTACGCCGCACTCTCGAGACGCGCCGCGGCCAGCGACACCAGCACGGTGATGAGCAGGGCGTAGGTGCCGCCGAGATAGACCATCAGGTCGATGAGCGCGCCCGCGACGCGGAGCGCGTAGCTCGCCGGGCGCAGGTCGAGCGCGACGGCCTCGCCCGTCATGATCTCGTCGACGCGCCCGCCGCGAGCCGGATCGGCGTCGGGCTCGAAGCCGGGAGGGAACGGAACGACGTCCGAACGCGAGGGCATGTCGGTATCCTGACAGCCGATGGACCTCGATGCCTACGCCGCGGCGCACGCCGCCGAATGGGACCGCCTCGAGAGGCTCGCCAAGGGGCGTCTCGACGGGCCCGGAGCCGACGAGCTCATCGAGCACTACCAGGCGGGCGCCGCGCAGCTCTCGGCGATCCGCACGACGGTGGGCGAGTCGATCGAGGGCGACCGGCTCGGCCTCGCCCTGGCGCGGGCCCGCATCCGCTTCACGGGCACGCCCGGCAACCCGCTGCGCGGCGTCGCCCGCTACCTCGTGCTCCAGCTGCCCGCCGCCCTCTACCGGGTGCGCTGGATGACGCTCGTCGTCGCCGCGGCGACCATCGTGATCGGGGTCGTGTACGGGTTCTGGCTCTCGAGCGATCCGCGACTGCTCGCCGCGCTCGGCTCCCACGACGACCTGCGCCGGTACGCGGAGCACGACTTCGTGTCGTACTACTCCGACAACTCGACGGCCGGGTTCTTCGGCCAGGTCTGGACGCACAACGCGTTCCTCGCCGCGCAGGCGGTCGTGCTCGGGCCGACGCTGCTCGGCGTCGCCGGTGTCATCTTCCAGAACGCGCAGGGGCTCGGGGTGTCGGGCGCCGTCATGAACGAGTTCGGCCGGCTCCCGGAGTTCTTCCTCTACATCTCGCCGCACGGCCAGCTCGAGCTGTACTCGATCTTCACGGCGTGCGCGGCGGGGCTCATGATCGGCTGGTCGTGGATCGCACCGGGCCCGCTCACCCGGCTGCGCTCGTTCGCCGCGGCCGGGCGCTCGCTCATCACGATCGTCGGGGGCGTGATCCTGTCGCTGCTCGTCTCGGGCGTCATCGAGGGGTTCGTCACGCGCCAGGAGTGGCCGTGGCCGATCAAGATCGGGATCGGCACCCTCGCGCTCGCCGCGTTCGTCGTCTACCAGTGGGTGGTCGGCCGTCGCGCGGCGCGGGTGGGCGAGACGGGCGAGGCGGAGGACGTCGACTCGGGACCGCGGCAGCTCGTCGCCGCATGAGAACCGTCTCACCCCGGCGCGGGCCGGGTTCTCATCCGCACCCGCGAGAGTGCTCGTCATGAAGCGGACCACGATCCTCGCCGGCGGCGCCGTCGCGACCGCCCTCGTCCTGGCGGCGGGTGCCGTCACCGTCGCGAGCGCGATGGGCGCTCCCGTCGACTCGAGCCGGGTGCTCGACGACCGCGGCATCGACACGGCCACGGTGAGCCCCACGGCGACGCCGACGCCCACGCCCACCGGCTCGCATCACGCGACGCCGGAGCCGGGCGACGACAACGGGCAGGACGGCGTGGTGACGGTGCCGCCGGCCGGCCCGACGGTCATCGACCGCCACGGCGACGCGACGGCGCCCGACGACAACCCGGGTGCGCACGACCAGAACGGTCACGACGACAGCGGCCGGCACACCGGCGAGGACAACGGGAACGGCCACGGCAACGGGGACGGCCAGGGCAAGAGCGACAGCAACGGCAAGGGCCAGGGAGACGACAACGGCCAGGGCCACCGGTAGCGGCCGGGCCTCCCGGCTCAGCCCGCGCTGAGCCGGTAGCCCATGCCGCGGACCGTCTCGAGGCGGTCCGCGCCGATCTTCTTGCGCAGGTAGCGCACGTAGACGTCGACGACGTTCGAGCCGGGATCGAAGTCCATGCCCCACACGCGGCTCAGCAGCTGCTCGCGGCTGAGGACCTGCTCCGGGTGCCGCAGGAACTCCTCGGCGAGGGCGAACTCGCGCGCCGAGAGGTCGACCTCGCGGCCGTCGACCGAGATCCGCCGCGTGCGCAGGTCGAGCTCCAGGTCGCCGTGCGCGAGGAGCGCGAGCTCGGTGCTCGCGGCCCGCGCGTCCTGCAGGCGCACCCGCACGCGCGCGAGCAGCTCGTCGAAGCGGAAGGGCTTCGCGACGTAGTCGTTGGCGCCGCCCTCGAGGCCGGCGACCGTGTCGGAGGCCGAGTCGCGCGCGGTCAGGATGATGACCGGCATCGTCGAGCCGGACTCCCGCAGCCGGCGCAGCACCTCGAAGCCGCCCATGCGGGGCAGCCCGATGTCGAGCAGCAGCAGATCGGCCGTGCCCTGCAGCGCGGCCTCGAGCGCCGTCGGGCCATCGGCGACGGTGTGGGTGCCGAAGCCCGCGGCGCGCAGGCCCTTCTCGACGAACGACGCGATGCGCGCCTCGTCCTCGGCGATCAGGATGCGGGCCACGGCGCCCCCTCGGGACTGTCGGATGAGAAGGGGCTGACCGGGACGGGCAGCACGATGACGACACGGAGTCCGGAGCCGTCCGGTTCGGCGCGCGCGGAGCCTCCGTGGGCGGCCGCGATCGCGGCGACGATCGAGAGGCCGAGCCCCGAGCCGTCCGCACCGCGGCCGTCGGCGACCCGCACGAACCGCTCGAAGACCCGCTCGACGTGGTCGGCCGGCAGACCCGGCCCCTCGTCGCGCACCCACAGCTCCACGGCGCCGTCGCCGCGCACCCGGCTCCCGAGCTCGATCGGCGTGCCCGGCGTCGCGTACTTGGCGGCGTTCTCGGCCAGCTGCAGCCAGGCCTGCGTGATGCGGGCCGGGTCGAGGAGTACGATGACGGCCGTGCGCGCGGCGACCTCCCACGTGCGCGCCGGGTCGAGCGCGGCGGCCTTCGCGGCGACCGCGGTCGTGAGCGCGCCGACGTCGGCGGGCTCCATCCGCACGAAGCCGGGGGCGTCGGCCTTCGCGAGCGTCGCGGCGTCGTTGACGAGGGCGCGCATCCGGTCGAGCTCCTCGAGGGCGAGCGCCCGGGTCGCGTCGACCTCCGCGCGATCGGCCGTGTCGAGCAGCTCGAGGTGCCCGCGCACGATCGTGATCGGCGTGCGGAGCTCGTGGCTCACGTCGTCGAGCAGCCGCCGCTGCGCGCCGAACGAGCGCTGCAGCCGGTCGAGCATGGCGTTGAAGGTCTCCGCGAGCGCCGAGACGTCGTCCCGGCCGCGGACCGGGATGCGCGCCGACAGGTCGCTCTCCGAGGCGCGGGCCGCCGCCTCGCGCACGAGACGCACGGGGCGCAGCGCCCGCCCGGCCACGAACCAGCCGACCACCCCGACGACGATGAGCGCGAGCGGGGCGAACACGGCGTAGGCGGCGATGGTCCCGTTGAGGGGCGCGAGCGCGCCGTCGACGTCGTAGGCCGAGATGTAGAGGCCGCGGCCGGCGTCCTGCCCGATGCGCACGGGCACTGCGATGTAACGCATCTCGCCCCAGCGGCCCGTGAACGTGCCGAGCACGGGGTGGTCGTCGTCCGCCTCCGCGACAGCGTGGCGCACGAACGCCGGATCCTCGTTGAGCGCATACGTCTCACCCGCGCTCGGACGGTAGGAGGAGCCGCCCACGACCACGCCGAGGATGCTCTCGTCGGCATCCGGCAGCACGCGCTGCATGGCCTGGCGGAAGAACTGGTCGAGGTCGGCGGGCGGTGGGGTGATGCCGTCCGTGGGATCCGCGATCGAGCGGAGCGCGGGCACGGTCACCTGCAGACGCTCGTCGAGCTGCGCGAGCACGGCCTCCCGCCCGGCGACGTAGGTCGCGGCGCCCGCGCCCAGCTCGCCGAGCGCGGCGACCAGGAGGATCGCCGCGAGGATGCGCACGCGCGCCGATCGCAGCATGCGCTCATCCTGCCAACAGCGACGGTCCGCCGGATGAAGGCGATCTCATCCGACGGACCGTCACAGGTGGCGCTACTTCTGCTTGCCGGCGAAGAGGAACCGCCAGGTGAAGCCCGCGATGAGGGCTCCGAGGAGCGGGGCGACGATGAAGACCCACAGCTGCACGAGCGGGGTGGGACCGCCGAGGATCGCCGTGGCGATCGAGCGGGCCGGGTTCAGCGACGCGTTGCTGACGGGGATCATCACGAGGTGGAACAGCGTGAGCGCGAGGCCGATCGCCAGCGGCGCGAAGCCCGCGGTGACGTGCCGGCCCTCGCCCGGCGCGGTGACGCCCAGGATGATGTAGAGGAAGAGGCCGGTGGCGACGACCTCGGCGATGAGGACCGCGACCAGGCTGAAGCCGCTCGGCGACGCGGATCCGTAGCCGTTCGAGACGGCCGCGAAGTTCGCGGTCTTGCCGCTCGCCACGACGAACAGTCCGAGGGCGAGGGTGGCGAGGATGCCGCCCACGACCTGCGCGGCCATGTACGGGAGGACGTCCCTCCAGGGCATGCGTCCCGCGGCGGCCGCGCCGAGCGAGACCGCCGGGTTGAAGTGCCCGCCGGAGATGTGGCCGACGGCGTAGGCCGCGGTCAGCACCGCGAGGCCGACCGCGAGGGCGACGCCGAGGGGTCCCGTCTTGTCGGAGATGAAGAGCGCGGCGCCGATGACGCCGAACACGAGCATGAAGGTCCCGAACACCTCGGCGAGGAGTCGTGACGTGAGGGTGTAGGGCGCCGGTGCGCTTGCTTCGGCCATGACCATCCAATCCTGGGAAACCAATGGACGCGGGCAGGCTACAGCCTGGAAGCGGCGCGTCGGGGGAGGCGGGGCCGGGAGGAGCGGCGCGGACTACAGCCGACCCGCGGCCTTGAGCGCGAGGTAGGCGTCGGCGACGGCGGGCGGGAGGTCCGCGGGGGAGCCCGTGACGACCTCCGCGCCGAGCCGCCGGATCGCCGCCGCGACCCGCGTCGCGTCGAGCACGGCCCGCTCCGCCGCGGCCGCGCGGTACACCTCGGCGCGGTCACGGCGCTCCGTCGTCGCCGCGAGCACGTCGGGATCGGCGACGGAGGCGACCATGACCGTGTGGTCGCGCACGAGCTCCGGGAGCGTCGTGAGCAGCGAGCGCGACGATCCGGGCGTCTGCGCCGAGGTCAGCAGCACCACGAGCGCACGCTGCGTCGTCGCCTGCCGGACGAGCCCGGGGACGGCCGACCAGTCGGTCTCGAGCAGCTCCGGCTCGATCGGCGCCATCGCGTCGACCATCTGGGCGAGCAGCTCGGCGCCGCTCGCGCCCTGCACCCGTCCGCGCACCGCGCGATCGTGCACGAGCAGGTCGACGCGGTCGCCGGCGCGGGTCGCGAGGGCCGCGAGCAGCAGGCTCGCCTCGAACGCGGTGTCGAGCCGCGGCTCGTCGGCGATGCGCGCGGCCGAGGTGCGGCCGGAGTCGATCACGATGACGACGCGGCGGTCGCGCTCGGGCCGCCAGGTGCGCACGACGAGGGTCGCGCCGCCCGTGCCGGGATCGCGCCGCCGGGCGGTCGCGCGCCAGTCGATCGAGCGCACGTCGTCGCCGCGCACGTACTCGCGGAGGCTGTCGAACTCGGTGCCCTGCCCGCGCACCATGACGCTCGTGCGGCCGTCGAGCTCGCGCAGTCGGGCGAGCCGCGAGGGCAGATGCCGTCGGGAGGAGAACGGCGGCAGCACGCGCACCGCGCCCGGCACCCGGATGCTCGCCTGCCGCGCGACGAGCCGCAGCGGCCCGAACGAGCGCACCGTCACGTGCACCGCCGTGCGCTCGCCGCGGCGGACGGGGGTGATGGTCCCGCGGAGCACGCGGCGCTCGCCGGCGGGGAGCATCACGCGCCGGCGGGCCGGGGTCGCCCCGCCGAAGGACATCCCGGCGGACGGCTGCCACGCGTCCCGCAGCACGCCGCGCACCGTGCGCGTGCCGGTGTTCTCGACGAGGAGCGCGACCGGCTCGGTCTCGGCGAGCCGCATGCGCGCCGGCACCTGGCGGGCGAAGCGCAGGCGGCGCGGGGATCCCGCGATCGTCAGATCGATCGCGGCGAGCAGCACGACGACGCCGGCCCACACCAGCAGCCCGAGCCAGCCGTCGAGCACGACGACCGGCACGGCGCCGACGAGCACCAGCGCGACGAACCACCCAGAGACGGCCACTAGATCGGCACCCGCACCTGCTGGACGATCGAGCGCAGGACCGCGTCGGCTCCGACACCCTCGAGCTCCGCCTCCGGCCGCAGCTGGATGCGGTGCTGCAGCACCGGGATCGCCATCGTCTGCACGTGGTCGGGCGTCACGCCCGTCGACCCCGACAGCCACGCCCACGCCCGCGACGCCGCGAGCAGCGCGGTCGCGCCGCGGGGACTCACGCCGAGCCGCACCGACGGGCTCTGCCGCGTGCCGCGTGCGAGGTCGACGACGTAGGCGAGCACGTCGGGGCTCACCGTGACCGTGCCGACGGCGCGCTGGGCCCGGGCGAGCGTGGCGGCGTCGAGCACCGGCTCCACGCCCGCGGCGGCGAGGTCGCGCGGGTCGAAGCCGCCCGCGTGCCGCGCGAGCACCTCGACCTCGGCGTCGCGCGCCGGGAGGTCGAGCACGAGCTTCATGAGGAAGCGGTCGAGCTGCGCCTCGGGCAGCACGTAGGTGCCCTCGTATTCGATCGGGTTCTGCGTCGCCGCGACCAGGAACGGGGTCGGGAGCGGCCGGGTCTCGCCCTCGGCCGAGACCTGCCGCTCCTCCATCGCCTCGAGGAGCGCGGACTGCGTCTTCGGCGGCGTGCGGTTGATCTCGTCCGCGAGCAGGATGTTCGTGAACACCGGTCCCTCGCGGAACTGCAGCCGGCCCGTGCCCGGGTCGTAGACGACGGAGCCCGTGATGTCGCCCGGCATGAGGTCGGGCGTGAACTGCACGCGCTTGGTGTCGAGCTGCAGCGCGCGCGACAGCGAGCGGATCAGGAGCGTCTTCGCGACGCCGGGCACGCCCTCGAGGAGCACGTGGCCCTGCGCGAGGAGCGCGATCAGCAGGCCGGTGACGGCGCCGTCCTGGCCGACGACGGCCTTGCCGACCTCGGTGCGCACGCGCACGAGCGCGGCGCGGAGCTCGTCGGCCTCCGGGGTCGGGGCCGGGGCGGGCGCCGGGGTGGAGGCCTGAGTCGCGTCGGTCATCGATGTCCTTTCGGGGAGGGGAGGGGCGGGGAGGGGCGGGTCAGGGGCGCACCGCGCGCGCGGTGTCCTGCTCGAGGCGGGCGAGGGCGTCGGAGAGCGCGATCAGGTCGGCGTCGCTGCCGGGGACGGTGTCGCGCAGGAGGCCGGCGATCTCGGGGGCGGGACGTCCGAGCGCGGCGGCCACGGCATCCGCGATCTCGTCGAGGGACGTCGTCCGCGGCATGCCGAGCATCCGGGCGAGCCGGGAGGCGGTCCCGATCCGGATCGCGTCGAGCGCGTGCGTGCGCGCGCCGGCCCGCTCGTACAGGCGCGCACGGCCCTCCATCGTCTCGCGCGCGCGGACCTCGACCGGCAGGTTCTCGACGACGACGCGCCCCATGCGCCGCCCGCGCCAGAACGCGGCCGCGACCACGCCGGCGAGCAGCAGCAGCGCGAAGGGCGTGACCCACGGCGGCGTGACGTCGGCGAGGGATCGGGGGGAGTCGCCGTCCTGCAGATCGGCCGCGCTCGGCAGGTACCAGACCAGGTGGTGGTGCGCGCCGAGCAGGTTGAGCGCGAGGGCGGCGTCGCCGTCCTGCGTGATCGTGCCGTTCTCGAGCGCGGCCGCGGCGCCCAGGATCGTCGTGCGCTCGCCGCCGTCCTGCAGCTGCACGAGGGCGGCGCCGCCCCCGTGGCGCAGGCACGAGGTGGCGTCGTCGGCCCCCGAGGCGTCGTACAGGATCGCGGCGCCGCTCACCGTGCCGGCCTTCCGCACCGCCGCGACGTCGCAGTCGGCCGAGAGGGTCGCGGTGGTGCGCCCGGCGACCGCGACGCCGGGTGCGAGATCGCCGAGCGTCGCGAAGGCGGGCGCGACGAGCACGAGGTCGTCCGTCATCCCACGGAGCCGGTCGTGCTGATCCGGGGAGAGCAGCTCGTCGGGGTCGAACACGACCACGGTCGTGTCGGTCGGGTCGTGCACGGCGCGGTCGGTGGCGGCGAGGCTGCTCGTCGCCCGTACGTCGACGCCGTGCTGGCGGAGCACCTGCACGAGCGCTCGGGCGCCCTCGGGTCCGGGGTTGTCGGCCGCGAGCACGTCGCGCGAGGTCCGGCCGCCGAGCGAGACGACGAGGAGCGCGACGACGACGATCACGACCAGGGCGGCCAGCACGATCCACGGCGCCGCGCGCCGTGCCGTGCGCCGCAGGGTCGGCGTCTCGACGTCGGCCTCCGCGGTCCCCGTCACCGACGTGGCGACCGGCACGCTCACCGCAGCGACTCCGCGAACTCGTCGAGCGACTCCGCGTGCCGAGCGCGGGCATCGTGCAGCTCGGCCTCGAGAGCCTCGATGCGCGCCCACTGCTCGGCCGTGCCGGGCTCGGCGAGGTAGCGGACCGCGTCGAAGTCGGCGGCGCACACGGCGAGGCGTTCGGCGGCAGCGGGGAACGCGGCGCCGGCGCGGCTCGCGAAGCCGTGCGCCGTCGTGCCCGGGAAGCTCGAGACCACGGCCCGCTCGTCGAGGCGCCGCGCGAGGGCCCGGAACAGCTCCACGACCGCGGTGGCGTAGTCGCCGGCCGCCGCGGACCGACGCGCATCGCGGCGGAGGGTGTCGGCGTCCCGATCGTCGTCGTCGAAGAGCTCGCCGGCCCTGGCCCTGCTGCGCCGGTTGAGCCGCGGCAGCCCGAAGACGAGGAAGGCCACGACGAGGACGACGAGCACGATCACGACGAAGATCGCCGGCACGAGCGCGCTGAGATCGGGGAGCGCCGAGGGACCGCCCGACGGCCGCGGCAGCACGAGGTTCGAGAGCCAGTCGACGAGGCGGTTCACCAGGTCCTCGATCGGACCGGGCTTGGCCTGCTGGTACGGGGCACCGGACAGCTCCCGCGCGAGCCACTGCTGGGCGGTGGGGGCGTCCGGATCGACGGGGACGACGGCGATCATGCGGCGCTCTCCGGGTGCCGGAACGGATCGGGCAGGGTGCGTCGCACGGCGGGCGCGTTCTCGACGTACCGGCCGAGCTCGAGGTCGAGCCCCTCCTTGCGCATGCGCGCGTCGACATAGAGGAGGGCGGTCGCCGCGGTCGTGATGACGAGCGCGATCGCGGTCACGAAGGCGCCCGCCGTCTGCGTCACGAGGGTCGTGGCGACGAGGATGCCCTGATCGGAGGCCGACGTCGCGCCGTTCGGGAACACGAGCGCGACGACCCACCCCGCGATGGCCTGGATCGGGATGAACAGCAGCGCCTGCCCCGCGCCCACCATGACCGACACCAGCAGCCGCGTGCCGAACACCTTCCAGAACGACTTCCGGGTCAGCCGCCACGAGCGGCGGATCGCGGCCCCCATCCGCAGCCGCTCGACGACGAGCGCGGGCGGCACGAACGCGAGCCGGGTGGTCAGCCACGACCACAGGACGATCCCGCCGGGCACCGCGAGCACGCCGACGATCACCGCGAGCACCGTGCCGGCGGAGCCGAGGGCGGCGAGCAGGACGACGAGGCCCACCGCGATCCCGACGCCGACGATCCCGCCGACCGCCACGAGCGCCGCCCACGCGACGACCGCCCCGCGTCGCCGCGCGGTCCGCCGCCACACGGCCGAGGGGGAGCGCACCTCGCCGACGACGCTGCCGACCGTCGCGACGCTGACGATCGCGAGCACGATCTGCGTGCCGGCGAGGTCGAGCACCGTGGAGCCGAGCCAGGAGAGCAGGCCGCCGCTGATCCCGTTGAAGACGGAGCCGACCGCCGCCGTATCGCTCGAGCCGGCGGCGAGCACCGAGCTCAGCAGCGAGATCGTGCCGAGCGACTTGACGACGGCGAGCGCGAGGCACACGATCAAGGCCGGTCCGAAGGTCGCGAGCGCCGTGCCGCGGAGCACGCCGAACGCGGCGCCGATGAGCGCGCCGAGGGTGAGCGGCCGGAGCGGCACGATGCCGGGACGCGGCGGCGGCGTCCATCCGGCGGCCTGCGGCGACGGCGGCGGCGCGAGGATCGGGACCGCGGGAGCGCCCGCTGCACGAGGCGCGGCGGGGCTCGCCCACTGCCGATTGTCGGTCACTGCGCTCCTCGTCGCGACGGCCACCCTGCACGATCCGGGCATGGCTCACGTTACCCTGGTGCGAAAGATCGGCGAGGTGGATGAACGCACGGATCCTGGTGGTCGACGACGACCCCTCCATCGCGGAGATGATCGGCATCGTCCTGCGCGGCGAGGACTTCGAACCCGAGTTCGCCGCGGAGGGCGCGGCCGCGCTCGTGGCGTTCCGCGAACGGCGGCCCGACCTGGTGCTGCTCGACGTCATGCTGCCCGGGATCGACGGCACGGAGGTGTGCCGCCAGATCCGGGCCGAGAGCGGCGTGCCGATCATCATGCTCACCGCCCGGGGCGACACGGCCGACGTGGTCAAGGGGCTCGAGTCGGGCGCGGACGACTACGTCGTGAAGCCCTTCAACCCCAAGGAGCTCGTGGCGCGCATCCGCACCCGGCTCCGCCCGGCACTGCCCGACGCACCGGACGAGATCCGGATCGGCGACCTCTCGATCGACGTCGCCGGCCACGAGGTGCGCCGCGGCGGCGCGCGCATCAACCTCACGCCGCTCGAGTTCCAGCTGCTGCTCGCGCTCGCCGCGAAGCCGCAGCAGGTGTTCACGCGCGAGATGCTCCTCGAGCAGGTCTGGGGCTACCACTACAAGGCCGACACCCGGCTCGTGAACGTCCACGTGCAACGGCTGCGCGCCAAGGTGGAGCTCGACCCCGACGACCCGCGGATCGTCACGACCGTGCGGGGCGTGGGGTACCGGGCGGGCGCGGTCGGCTAGCCCGTCTCGAAGCGCCGGTACGCCGGCTGCTCGACCCGCTCAGCCGAGCACGCGGTCCACGGCGCGCCGGATCGCGTGCGCCGCGAGGTGGATGCTCGCCACGTCGATGCGCTCGTCGTCGCTGTGCACGAGGTGGCGGAACTCGGCGTGGTCCCAGGCCGCGGAGAACATGCCGAAGCCGTAGGCCGGGACGCCGAGGCGGCGGAAGAAGCGGCTGTCGGCGCCGCCCGGTGCGATCACCGGCACGGCCTCCGCGCCCGGATGCGCCGCGCCGACCGCCTCCGCGAGCGCCGCGTACAGCGCCGTGTCGAGCGGGGAGCGGGTGGCCGGGGTCGTGCCGCCGAGCGGCCGGATGCGCACGCGGTCCGCCGCTGCGCCCGCCGCCTCCCGCAGGTGCGCGTCGACCGTGTCGCCGTCGGTGCCCGGCATCGTGCGGATGTCGACGTCGATGCTCGCGCGCGCCGGCACGACGTTGAGCTTGTCGCCGCCGCGGATCACGTCGGGCGAGTACGTCGTGCGCGTGAGCGCGTGCGCGAGGCCCGCGATGGGCCCGAGCAGGGGGAGTGCGCCGTCGATGCGCGCGGGGTCGACGAGCGCGGCGCGCAGCTCGTCCGAGATGTCGAGCGCCGCGACATAGCGCGGCCACAGGTCGTCGAGCTCGGGCGCGTTCGCCGAGGCCGCCAGCCGGCCCACGATCTCCGCGGCGGTCACGATCGCGTTGTCGGCGCCGTAGGGCGTGGAGGCGTGCCGCGGATGCCCGTCGACCTCGATCCGGCGCCCCGTGATCCCCTTCTCGCCGACGGTCACGGTCACACCGCGGACCGCGCCGCCGACCGAGAGCGGGATGCCGCCGGTCTCGCTCAGCACGCCGTCGGCGCGCACGAGCTCCGGGCGGTTCTGCACGATCCACTCGGCGCCGAAGCGGCCGCCCGACTCCTCGTCGGCGACGGCCGCGAGGATCAGCGTCCCGCGTCGCGGCGCTCGGGCGACCTCGCGCAGCACGCTCGCGTACGACGCGGTGAGGTGCAGCATGTCAAGCGCGCCGCGGCCCCAGACCACGCCGTCCACGAGATCCGCGCCGAAGGGATCGCGCGCCCAGCCGTCGCCGACCGGCACGACGTCGAGGTGGCCGAGCAGCAGGAGCGTCGGCGCCGTCGGATCGGTGCCCGGCACCGTCGCCACGAGCGAGGTGCGCCCCGGATGCGGCTCGACGACCTCGAGACGCGCCCCCGATCCGTGCAGGAAGCGCTCGAGGCTCGCGACGCTGCGGTGCTCGTCGCCCGAGTCCGCCGTCCCGTCGTTGACGCAGGCGTTGCGGATGAGCTCGCGCGTCAGCTCCACGGTGTCGCGGGTCAGCGGATCCGCCAGCGCCGTCTCCGTGATCGTGTCCGTCATCGCATCCCCACTCCGTTCCACCGTAACGAGGTGGAGCACGGCCCGCCGTCCGTCAGGCCGGGTCGCCATCGTCGATGATCGGGTGCCCGGCCTCGAACTCGGCGCGCAGGTGCCGCACGACGGCGGTCAGGTCGCCCGCGTGCGCGGCGGCGACGCGGTGCTGGCGCTGGGTGCCGTTGCCGTGGCGCAGGATCCCGCGCACGCCCTCGAGCTCCTCCCGACAGCCCAGCTCCTCCGCGATCGGCTCCAGCTCCGGGAGCAGCGCGTCGAGATCCGCGCGCACCGGCGCCTCGATCCCGTCGCGGTCGACGATCGCGGTCATGTCGAGGCCGTAGCGCGCGGCGCGCCACTTGTTCTCGCGGTGGAACCACGGCGGCAGCGGCGCGAGCTCCTCGCCCGCGTCGAGGCGGCGCGAGGTCCGCTCGACCAGCGTCTGAACGAGGGCGGCGACCGTTCCGAGCTCGGCGAGGTTGCTGACCGCGTCGCACGAGCGGTTCTCGACCGTGCCCCAGCGCGGAGCCGGCCGCACGTCCCAGCGGACCTCCGTGACCTCGTCGATCACGCCCGTGCGGGTGAGGTCGTCGACGTACCGCTCGAACGCCGCCCAGTCCTCCATCGCCCACGGCAGGCCGGTCGTCGGCAGCTGCTGGAAGACGAGCGCCCGGTTGGAGGCGTAGCCGGTCTCCTCGCCGGCCCAGAACGGGCTCGACGCGGTGAGCGCCTGCAGGTGCGGCAGGTACCGGGTCAGCTCGCCGAGGATCGGGAGCACCTTGCGCCGGTCCTCGACGCCGACGTGCACGTGGATGCCCCAGATCATCATGTTGCGACCCCACCACTGGGTGCGCTCCACGAGCCGGCGGTAGCGGGTCTTCTCGTTGATGCTCTGGTCGTGCCAGCGGGCGAAGGGATGGCTGCCGGACGAGACGAGCGCGACGCCGCGGGGGTCGGCCTCCGCGCGCACCTCCTCGAGGCGTCCGCGGATGTCGTCCACCGCCTCGCCGACGCGGGTGCGGGCGTCGCTCGTGACCTCCACCGTGTTGGTGAGCAGCTCGCCCGTGATGCCGGGACGCTCGCCGAGTGCGTCGAGGATCGCGGGCGCCTCGGGCACGAGGTTGCCGGCGGCATCGACGAGCATGAGCTCCCACTCGATGCCGACGCTCGACCGGGCGGACTGCGCGAACTCGATCGTGGTCATGTCGCCTCCTCGTCGCGGGGCCGGCGCCCCGGGCTGCCCCGATGATGGCGGAGAACAGGGGGTCCGCGGGGCGGACGCGAAGCAGAAAGACAGGTCCGAGCGTCGTGGCCTAGGGTCCAGGCATGCGATTCGACTGGCGGGGGCGTGTGCGCGACCTCGCGCGCCTCTGGCGCGGGTCGCTGCGCGTGCGGGCCATCGCCGTCACGCTCATCCTCTCGGCCGTCGCGAGCGTCGCGATCGGTCTCTACATCTCGGTCAGCGTCCGCGGCAACCTCTTCGACCAGCGGCGCGCGCAGATCGTCGTCGAGGCCGGACGCGCGACGGCCGCCGCGCAGAGCGTCTTCAACCAGGCGGAGTCCTCGAGCGACACCCCCGACCTCGACAGCGCCGGCGACCGAGCGATCGTGGCCGCGGCGTCGCGGCTCTCGTCGCACCCGCTCCTGGCGCTCCAGCGCGCGCCCGGCCAGACGGGCGGGATCCCCGCCCTCGAAGACCTGGAGAGCCCCGACTTCCGCGACACCATGGCCTCGTCGTCGCTGCGCACCGCGGTGCAGAAGGGCAGCCTCGACGAGGTCTCCTGGCAGTCGATCGCGCTCGACCGCGACAACGGCGCCCGGGCGCCCGGGATCACCGCGGGGTCGCTCATCGACATCCCGAACGCGGGCCGCTACCAGCTCTTCATCGTCTACGACCTGTCGGACGTGCAGGACACGCTGAACTTCGTACAGGGCACACTCGCCCTCGGCGGGGTCGCGCTCGTGATCCTGATCGGCGCGGTCGCCTACGTGATCGTCCGGCTCGTGGTCGGGCCGGTCCGGGAGGCGGCCGAGACGAGCGAGAAGCTCGCCGCGGGGCACCTCGAGGAGCGACTGCGCGAGCGCGGCGACGACGAGCTCGCGACGCTCGCGCGCTCCTTCAACCGGATGGCCGACTCCCTCCAGTCGCAGATCGCGCAGCGCGACGACCTGTCGCGCCTGCAGCAGCGCTTCGTGTCGGACGTGTCGCACGAGCTCCGCACCCCGCTCACGACGATCCGGCTCGCGGGAGACGTGCTCTACGACCAGCGCGAGGAGTTCCCGCCCGCCACCAAGCGCACCGCCGAGCTGCTGCACACGCAGACGCAGCGCTTCGAGGTGCTGCTCGGCGACCTGCTCGAGATGAGCCGCTACGACGCGGGTGCCGTGCAGCTCGACATCGAGCCGACCAACCTCGTGCGCCTCGTCGAGGACGCCGTGGAGTCGCTCGCCCCGCTCGCCGTCGAGAAGGAGACCGAGGTGCGCGTGACGGCGCCCGGCGGCTACTTCGAGGCGGAGGTCGACGGGCGACGCATCCGGAGGATCCTGCAGAACCTCCTCGGCAACGCGATCGACCACGGCGAGGGCCGCCCCATCGACGTGCACGTCGACAGCGACGCGAATGCGGTCGCGATCGCGGTCCGCGACCACGGGATCGGCATGTCGGCCACCGACACGGAGCGCGTCTTCGACCGCTTCTGGCGCGCCGACCCCTCCCGGCAGCGCACGACCGGCGGCACCGGCCTCGGCCTCGCGATCTCGCAGGAGGACGCGGCGGTCCACGGCGGACGGCTCGAGGTCTGGTCGTCACCGGGGGAGGGCAGTTGCTTCCGGCTGACCCTGCCGCGCCACCGCGGGGCCGTCCTCCGCGGGTCGCCGCTCGAGCTCCCGCCCCCGGAGCCGGACGCCGCCGAGGCCGATCCGATCGGAGCGGCGTCGTGAGGCGCCGGTTCGCGCTCGGCGCGGTCCTCCTCGCCGCCGCCGTCGCGCTCACCGGCTGCGTCACGATCCCGACGGGGGGCGGGATCGGATCGCAGAGGATCCCGGCCGACCAGGGCGTCGACAACACGACGGTCCGCGCCGCGAACCCTCCGCGCAAGGGCGCGAGCCCGAGCGAGATCGTGGCGGGCTTCGTCCGCGCGGGCGGCAGCCCGCAGAACAACTACGACGTCGCGCGGCAGTACCTGACG
>Ga0247757_10001322_pt1 | contig 16912 bp, 11 predicted proteins | sample UWRJL126311R4_FD_180929 | JGI IMG/M metagenome (GOLD analysis project Ga0247757, IMG submission 180929) | Plant litter microbial communities from Arlington Agricultural Research Station in Wisconsin, United States - UWRJ-L126-311R-4 | ecosystem: Environmental > Terrestrial > Plant litter >... | reverse complement strand
ACGCAGACCGTGCGCCGACCCAACGCCAACGTCGACGACAACGAGAACCCGTGCCGGTCCCCCAACGACGACATCCCGACCGCCGCACCCAACCCCGGACGCGACGTCCCCGCCGAACCCGACGCGACCACCGAACCATCCACCGTCAACTGCACCTGAACCGGCGACGACGTATCCGGATCGATCGACCACCCGCTCGCCGTCACCGACGAACCCGACATCACCACCGAATCCATCCACCCCACCGGCGCACGCGAAGGAGCGGGAGCGGACCCGGACCCAGCCCCGCCGCCGCCGCTCACCGGCGGTGCGTCGTTCCCGGTCGCCGGCGGCGCCCCCGTCAGCGCCACCTTGTAGATGTGGTGCGTGTACTCCGCGGGGAACGCGTCGCTGAACGACCCGCCGTTCGCGGTGATCGTGCGGTTCTCACCGACGACCTCGACGGATCCCGAGAGCCCGGCCGGCAGCGTGAACGCCTTGGTGCCGGTGGAGCCGTCCGTCATGGCGAAGACGTAGGCGTAGCCTCCGACGACCTTGAGCGACGTGTCGAGGCCGCTGCCGAAGTTCCACACGTAGGACTGCGTGTTGATGACCGGGGCCATCGACTTGACCTGCGCATCGATCGTCTTGATCTTGTTCTGCAGCGTCGCGCCGCACTGGACGATCGAGTAGTTGCCGCAGCCGTTGTTGTTGTGCTGGAAGTACGTGATGCCGGTGGCGCCGTGGATGATCGAGTTCCAGACGGCGCCCTCGATCTGATCGGGCTGGATCGTCCGGGCGCCGACGTCGCTCAGGTAGGGCATCGCGGTCTCGATCACGACCCAGTTGGGCTTGCTCGAGTAGGTCTCCATGCGATCCTGCAGCCAGCCGTAGGTGCCGGCCGAGTTCGGCACCTTGCCCTTCGGGAACGTCGACGTCGAGGCGAGCAAGCCGTCGGCGTCCGGGCTCGTGTAGGCGTACTTGTCGACGCTCGTCACGTCCATGAGGGCCGCGTGCTGCGCCATCGTGCCGGCCGCCCACCACGTGCCGAGCACCCCGTTGGAGAAGTTCGCCTGCAGGAAGCGGCCGTCGTTGCGCGCGCGGAGCGGAGCCGCGAGCGACTGCTCGGTCGCGAGAGCCCCGGCTGCGCCGCCGTTCGCGCACGGACCCATGCTCATGTCGCACTCGTCGGAGACCTGCCAGCCGACGACCCGGTTGTTGCCCTTGACCTCCGCCGGGGTCCATTCGTCGCCGGCGACCACCGAGATCCCCTGGTTCGTGATCGTCGAGATCGGCGAGCCGTCGTGCTCTGCGTTCACGTAGGTGTTGACGCCGAGCGAGGCCAACGTGGCCGCGTGGGCGGGCTTGCCGAACCAGACGCCGATCGGGAAGAACGACGGATCCGACCAGCCGGCGGCCTTGGCGGCCGGGAACTGGGCGTAGTAGGCGGGACCGCCCGACCACGGGATCGTCGGCAGGTTCGGCATGGAAGCGGGCGCCGGCGATGCGGTCGGCGACGGCGTCGCAGTGGGCGTCGGCGTCGCGGTCGGCGTGGGCGTCGCGGTCGGCGTCGGCGTCGCGGTCGGCGTGGTCGAGGCGTACTTGCCGAAGTCCTGGACGAAGTAGGTCACGCCGGTGGGCGACTCCCAGTACCCGATGCCGATGTCGGTGTTGTCGTCGAGGATGTTCGCGAGGTGGCCCGACGACTTCGCCCATCCGTCCGCCACGACCCGGTCGTACGTGTAGCCCGTCGCGACGTTCTCGGCGACCTGACTCCAGCCCGACGGCATCTGCGACGAGTAGCTCGGGTTGTGCGACATGGTTCCGGCCGCGCCCATCTGGGCGGCCCAGGCCTGCGCGACCCGGTCGATCGCCGGATTCTCGACGAGCGGCGGCTTGCCGTTGGCGGCGCGCAGCGCGTTGGTGTCGGCCAGGATCTTGGCCACCGCGGTCGCGGGACTCGTCGCGGCGGTCGCCGGTGCGGCGACACCTCCGGCGACGAGTGCGACCGACAAGGCGATCAGACCGATTCCGACCAGCGTCGGACGAACACGTTCTCTCAGCATGCGGAGCCCCCCAGCTCAAGCACGAACCAGCAGGACCCCCGCCCTGCCTTGCGTCCGACGCTACGTGGCGTGTTCGGGGGACGCGACCCCCCAAGACGCGGGCCCTCGGACGGGTCCCGGTAACCTGACCCCATGCCCGAGGCGACGCTCTACCGCCGCACGATCGCGACCCTGGGCCTCTTCACGCTGACGGCCGGCGACTTCTGGCGCTACTCGCTCACCTGGTACGGGTGGGGCGCGATCGTGCTCGTGCTCCTGGTGCTCGGGATCGTCGAGATCGTCCGCGCGCGCGTCGACCTCCGCCGCCTCCCGCTCACGCTGTTCGCGCTCCTCGCCCTCATGCTCGTCTCGACCATCTGGTCCAACTACCCCGGCTGGACCGTGCTCGGCGTGCTCGCGAGCCTCGTCACGACGACGTTCGGGGTGTTCCTGGCGACCACCATGTCGCTCGCCGACCTGCTGCGCTGCTTCGGGGCGGCGCTGCGCTGGATCCTCGGGCTGTCGCTTCTCTTCGAGCTGTTCGTCTCCGTCGTGATCGGGCACCACATCCTGCCGCTCTGGGTCGACTACTGCGATCCGACGAAGAAGATCCCGAACGCCTGCTACTGGTCGCGCGACCTCCTGCTGCACGGCGGCCAGATCCAGGGCATCGTCGGCAACTCGAACCTGCTCGCGATGGCCGCGATGTTCGCGCTCATCGTGTTCCTCGTGCAGTTCGTCGCGCGCACAGGGTCGCGAGTCTGGCTCGGCGTGTGGATGGTCATCGCGCTGCTGACGCTCGGCCTCACGCGCTCATCGACCGTCATGGCGGCGACGGCCGTCGCGCTGGTCGTCGGGGCGTTCATCCTGCTCGTGCGGCGGGCGCACGGCCGAGCGCGGATCGGCGTCTACATCGGCGGAGCCGCGGTCGCGGTCGTCGGTGTCGCGACGGTGCTGCTCGCGCAGGGGGCGATCCTCAAGCTCCTGCACAAGAGCCCCGACCTCACCTTCCGCACCGTGATCTGGCAGAAGGTCATCGACCTCGCCGGGGAGAGGCCGGCCGGGGGGTGGGGCTGGGTCAGTTATTGGGCCCCCTGGCTTCGCCCTTACAAGGACTTCATCGAGCACGGCGGCATCACCTACCTCCAGGCGCACGAGGCGTGGCTCGACGTCTTCCTGCAGCTCGGCATCGTCGGCCTCGTCGTCTTCGGGCTCTTCGTGCTCGTCACGCTCATCCGCGCCTGGACCACGGCCATCGACGCCGCGCCGGGCCCGGGGCTCGTGCGCCTCTTCCCCCTCGTGATCCTCGTCGCGCTGCTCGTGCACAGCCTCGCCGAGAGCCGCCTCCTCATCGAGATCGGCTTCGCGCTGCTCGTCGTCGTCGCGATCACCGTGAGCAGGAAGCCCGCGGCGCCGTGAGCCTCGCCGACGAGCCGGCGACGCCGTTCGCGGCCTTCTTCGGCTCCCCCCGCCTGACGCAGGCGCTCGCGACCACCGGCATCGGGCTGGCGGTGCTCGTGTTCCCGACCCAGCGGCTCATCGGATGGCCGGGAGTGCTCGGCGCCCTCGCCGCCGTGCTCGTGCTCATGACGGTGTCGTTCGTCGTCCGGCGGCACGAGATCGAGCTGCACGGGCTGCTGCCGATCTCGCTCCTGGCGTTCCTCGGGTGGTCGGTCGTGTCGCTGGTGTGGAGCTCGTACCAGTGGGCGACCGCGGGCGGGCTCGTCTACCTCGCGGCCTTCACGGTCGTGGGGGTGTTCGTCGCGCTGTCGCGCGACAGCATCCAGGTCGTGCGGGCGTTCGGCGACGTCCTGCGCTTCGTGCTCGTGGTGTCCCTCGTCGTCGAGGTGTTCGCGGGTCTCGTCATGCAGGGCCCCATCCCCGTGCTCGGGGTCAAGGGGCAGATCGCCGACCTGCTGCCGATCTCCGGCATCGTCTCCACGCGCAACCAGCTCGGACTCGTCGCGATCGTCGGCGCCATCACCTTCGCCACCCAGGCCCGCACGCGCTCGGTGAGCCGGCTCAACGGGATCGCGTCGCTCGCGGTCGCGGGGGTCTGCATCCTCTTCACGTTCTCGCCCGTCGTGTACGGGGCGGCGATCCTCGTCGGCATCGCCGCCGTCGTGCTCTACGGGATCCGGCGGGTGCCGGCGCCCGGACGCCCTGCGTTGCAGATCGTGATCCTGGTCGTCGCCGCGGTCGTCGCCGTGGTGACGTGGTTCCTGCGGTCGCCGATCATCGCGCTCTTCAACGCCTCCGGGGTGCTCAATTACCGGATCGGGCTGTGGCGGCAGATCTTCTCGTTCATCCAGATCAACTTCCTGCAGGGTTGGGGATGGATGGGCCCGTGGCGTACCGACATCCCGCCGTACTCCGGCCTGGTCGCCTCGGGTGACCGCCCGACCGGGACCGCGCTCAACGCCTTCCTCGACGTCTGGCTGCAGCTCGGGCTCGTGGGCCTCATCCTCTTCATCGGGCTCGTGGGCATCGCGTTCACCCGCTCGTGGCTGCTCGCGGGCCGCCGCCGCAGCGTCGTCTACGCGTGGCCGGCCGCCACGCTCGTGGGCCTCATCGTCATGTCGCTCGCCGAGAGCTCGACGCTCGCCGAGTTCGGCTGGATGACGTTCGTGATCTGCTGCGTGAAGGCGTCCCAGGAGCTGAGCTGGCGCCGAGCGCTGCGGCCGCGGGAGTAGGCGCCGCGCAACGCCGTCCCGGACGGGTCCTCAGGTCCCGTCTGGCAGGATGGTCCGTCGTGAAGGGCATCATTCTCGCGGGCGGCACAGGCTCCCGACTCCATCCGATCACCCTCGGCACGTCGAAGCAGCTCATCCCCGTCTACGACAAGCCCATGGTGTACTACCCGCTGACCACGCTCATGCTGGCCGGGATCCGCGACGTCCTCGTAATCACAACGCCGCACGATGCCCCCGCGTTCGAGCGTCTGCTCGGAGATGGTTCGCAGTTCGGCATCTCCATCACGTTCGCGCAGCAGCCGTCGCCGGACGGGCTGGCGCAGGCCTTCACGATCGGCGCCGACTTCGTCGGGTCGGATACGGTCGCCCTCGCGCTTGGCGACAACCTGCTTTACGGACCAGGGCTCGGCGTCAAGCTCAAGCGCTTCCGCGAGGTGCGCGGCGGCGCGGTCTTCGCCTACTGGGTCGCGAACCCTGAGGCGTACGGCGTCGTCGACTTCGATGAGGAGTTCCGTGCGGTCTCGCTCGAGGAGAAGCCGGAGAACCCGACGAGCAACTACGCGGTGCCCGGGCTCTACTTCTACGACAACCAGGTGCTCGAAATCGCCCGCGAGCTCCGTCCGAGCGCGCGGGGCGAGTTGGAGATCACGGACGTGAACCGCGCCTACCTCGATCGGGGCACGCTCCACGTCGAGGTCCTCCCGCGCGGAACCGCGTGGCTCGACACGGGCACCTTCGACCACATGACCGACGCGGCCGAGTACGTGCGAACGATGGAGCGTCGGACGGGGATGCGGATCGGCGTCCCCGAGGAGGTCGCATGGCGCGAGGGGTTCCTGAGCGACAACGACCTTCGGGAGCGCGCCGAGCCGCTCGCGAAATCCGGGTACGGCGCCTACCTGCTCGACATCCTCGCGCGGGGTGCCCGATGAGACTCGTCGTCACGGGCGGGGCCGGGTTCATCGGCTCGAACTTCGTGCATCACGTGGTCCGGAGCACCGACCACACGGTGACGGTGCTCGACAAGCTCACCTACGCGGGCAACGCGTCGTCTCTCGCCGGCCTCCCGGAAGACCGCGTGCAACTGGTCGTGGGCGACATCGGCGATGTCGCGCTCGTCGACGACCTCTTCGCGCGGCACGACGCCGTCGTCCACTACGCGGCCGAGAGCCACAACGACAACTCGCTGAACGACCCGCGGCCCTTCCTCGACACGAACATCGTCGGCACCTTCACGCTGCTGGAGGCGGCCCGCCGGCACGGCATCCGGCTCCATCACATCTCGACCGACGAGGTCTACGGCGACTTGGAGCTCGACGACCCGGAGCGGTTCACCGAGCGCACGCCGTATAACCCGTCGAGCCCGTACTCGTCCACCAAAGCGGGCAGCGACCTCCTCGTCCGCGCGTGGGTGCGGTCGTTCGGCGTACAGGCCACGATCTCGAACTGCTCGAACAACTACGGGCCGTACCAGCACATCGAGAAGTTCATCCCGCGCCAGATCACGAATGTGCTGCGCGGCGTCCGACCGAAGCTCTACGGGGCGGGCGAGAATGTGCGCGACTGGATCCACGCTGAGGACCATTCAAGCGCCGTGTTGACGATCCTCGAGAAGGGGGCTATCGGGGAGACCTACCTCATCGGCGCCGACGGCGAGCAGTCCAACAAGGATGTCGTCGAACTGATCCTCGAGCTCATGGGTCAGTCGGCCGACGCCTACGAGCACGTGACCGACCGTGCCGGCCATGACCTCCGCTACGCGATCGACTCCACGAAGCTCCGCACGGAGCTTGGATGGCGGCCCGAGTACCGGGACTTTCGCGCGGGCCTCGCCTCGACGATCGACTGGTATCGGGCCAACGAGCGCTGGTGGGCGCCCGCCAAGGACGCGACCGAGGCGTTCTACGCCGCGAAGGGGCAGTAAGCGTGACGCTCGGCATCCGCACGACTTCGATCGAGGGGCTCCTCGTCGTTGACCTCGTCGTCAACGGCGACGCCCGCGGATGGTTCAAGGAGAACTGGCAGCGCGAGAAGATGATCGTGCTCGGCCTGCCCGACTTCCACCCAGTGCAGCAGAACGTCTCATACAACGAGGAGGCCGGCGTCACCCGCGGCATCCACGCCGAACCGTGGAACAAGCTGGTCTCGATCGCAGCCGGTCGCATCTTCGGCGCCTGGGTCGACCTGCGCGAGGGCCCCGGCTTCGGCAAGGTCTTCACGATCGAAATGGGCCCGGAGACCGCGGTGTTCGTGCCCCGAGGCGTCGGCAACAGCTACCAGACGCTTGAGCCTGGGACCGCGTACGCGTACCTCGTCGACGACCACTGGTCGCCAGAGGCCGAGTACACGTTCCTGAATCTCGCCGACGAGACCGCCGCCGTGCCGTGGCCGATCCCGCTCGAGGAATCAGTCCGATCCGATAAGGACTTGGCGCACCCGCGACTCGCCGAGGTCGCTCCGTTCCCCCCCAAGCCGACCCTGATCCTGGGCGCCGGCGGCCAGTTGGGGACGGCGCTGCTGGCCGAGTTCCCCAACGGCATCTTCCTCAGCCGGGAGGAGTGCGACATCACCAATCCGGCCGACCTCGACCGGATCCGGTGGAAGGACTACGGCCTCGTCATCAATGCGGCCGGCCACACGAAGGTCGACGAGGGCGAGACGCGCGAGGGCCGCTCCGCCGTCTGGGCGACGAACGCGACCGCCGTAGCCGCCATCGCCCGACACTGTGCACGAGCCGACGTCCCGATGATGCACTTTTCGAGCGATTACGTGTTCGACGGCTTGATCGAGTCGCACTCCGAGGACGAGCCCTTCAGCCCGCTCTCCGTGTACGGCGCATCGAAGGCGGCCGGTGACATCGCCGTGGCGATGCTGCCGAAGCACTGGATCCTCAGAACGAGCTGGGTCGTTGGCGCCGGACGGAACTTCGTGCGGGTCATGGAGTCGCTCGCGGCGGGCGACACCGACCCTTCCGTCGTGGACGACCAGTTCGGCCGGCTGACCTTCGCCTCGGAGCTCGCCCGAGGGATCCGGCATCTCGTCACCTCGGGTGCCCCCTACGGCACCTACAACTTCTCGAACTCCGGCGACGTCGCGTCATGGGCGGAGATCGCGCGCGCAGTCTTCTCGGCCATGGGGGCCGACCCTTCCCGGGTGCGTGACGCCTCGACGTCCGAGTACGGGCGCGGCAAGATGCTCGCCCCGCGTCCGGTGAACAGCACCTTCGAACTTGGCCGCATCATCGAGACCGGGTACACACCGGAGGACTGGCGCACCGCGCTCGTCCGCTCGGTCGACGAGCAGGGCGCTGCGGATGCCTGAGCGCGGCGCGGCGCGGCGGATCCTCGTCCTCACAGGGGATTCGATCGGTGCGAAGCTGGCCGGCCCCGGTATCCGGGCATGGCACATGGCACTCGCTCTCGCCGAGGTCGGCGAGGTCCGCCTCGTCTCGATGTCGACCGTCGAGGCGGTCGAAGCACCGTTCTCCGTCAAGGCCCTTCCGAAGGGCGACAGAGCAGAGTTCGCACGGCTCGAGCTGTGGGCGGATCTCATCGTGTTCCAGGGGGCGGCCATGGCTATCTGGCCCGAGCTCGCCCGCAGCGAAAAGATCCTGATCTGCGACTCCTATGTGCCGATGCAGCTCGAGAACCTCGAGTTTGACATCGAGTTCGACGCGGTCCAGGCGGAGCGACGGCACGCGCATCTCTCGCACTGGATGAACCAGACCCTCGAGCGCGCGGACTTCTTCCTCGCCGCGTCCGAACGTCAGCGGATGTTCTGGCTGGGAGCGCTCACGGCGCTCGGGCGGGTGAACCCGTACACCTACCGCGACGACCGCTCGCTGCGGCAGCTCATCGACGTCGTCCCGTTCGGCCTCGCGTCCGAGCCGCCCGTTCACGAGCGCCAGGTCCTGAAGGGCGTGCACCCGGCGATCGGAGCTGACGACAAGCTCCTGCTGTGGAGCGGCGGCCTGTACAACTGGTTCGATCCATTCACACTCATCCGGGCCGTCGCGCAACTGGCCGAACGCCGACCGAACATCCGGCTCTTTTTCCTGGGCACCAAGCACCCGAATCCGGACGTCCCCGAGATGGAGATCGTCGGCAAGGCGCGCACGCTGGCCGAGGAGCTCGGCGTTGCCGGCCGCCAGGTGATCTTCAACGAGTCGTGGGTCGCGTTCGCCGACCGGCAGAACTACCTCCTGGAGGCGGACCTCGGGATTAGCACGCACCCGGTGCACGTCGAGACAACCTTCTCTTTCCGCACCCGGATCCTCGACTATCTGTGGGCCGGACTGCCGATGGTAGTCACCGAGGGTGATCACTTCGCCGACCTGATCGCCACCGAAGGACTCGGCGAGGCGGTCCCCGAGGACGATCCGGACGCTCTAGCCGCCGCCATCGAGCGCGTGGTCTACGACGACGCTACGCACGAGCGCGCGGCGTCGAACGTGCGTCGTGTCGCCGCCCGTTACACCTGGACGACGGTCCTCGCCCCGCTCGTAGCATTCGCCATGGCTCCGCATCGGGCCGCGGACCGCCCCACGCGGAAGGCGAGTACCGGGCGACCTCGTCACTGGAGTCGCCTGGAGGGCATCCGTACCGCGATCATGACGGGCGGCGTGGGCGGGCTAATGCGACGCGCACGGCAGCGCTTGCAGCGCCGTGAGGCGGGGTGATGGGGTGCCCGCCGACATCCTCCTGATCAGCGAGGCTCGGATCCCGACGGTCCGTCTGCTCGAACAGATCCTCCTCCACGTCACCACGCAGACGGGTGACGTATTCCGGTCTCGCACGCTCAAGGAGCTCTCACGTCGCGACCTGACCGCCTCCACCGTCCCTATCTTCGTCCGCGTCGATGGGACGCCCGCCCACCGCCTGATGAAGCTCATGCGGAAGTTCGAGGTGGACTACTGGTACTACCTCGACGACAACTTCTGGGAGCTCAGCCAGGAGACCGCGCTCGGCCGCTATTACGCCGACAAGCACGTGCGCAAGCACCTGGAGGAACTGCTGGGTGGGGCGCACCGCGTGCTCGTCTCCACGCCCGCACTCCGCGACTATCTCCACCGGTTCGGCGACAGGGTCGCGCAGCTCGACTCCTTCTTCAACTTCTCCCTGGTTCCGCACCTTCCGGAGAGTCCGGGCATCCGTCCCTTCGTCCGGGGCGGGTTCGCATCCAGCGCCGACCGCGGGGTCGACCTGCTCCCCGTGGTCCCTGAGCTGTTCGCCGCTCTCGACGCGCACCCGGAGCTCGAGTTCGAGCTCATCGGGCCGGACTACGACGCCATCCCCGAGCACGACAGGATCCGTCGGTTCCCCATCTTGGAGAACTACGAATCCTACGTCCGCTTTCAGCTGGAACGGCAATGGGACTTCGCGATCGCGCCGCTCTCGGGCGTGCGCTCTAACCAGTACAAGACGGACAACAAGTACCGGGAGTACGCGGCGTTCGGCATCCCCGGGATCTACCAGGAGTCGCTCCCGTACGAGTCGGTCCGGGACGGGGAGACCGGGTTGATCGTCGCCGACACGGGACGCACTTGGCGCGAGGCCATCGAGTCGTACGTCGGAGGCCCGGAGCTGCGCGCCGCCGTTCGCACGGCCGCCCGTGAGGACGTGGAGCAGCGCCGGTCGATCGACGTCGTGAGCTCGGCCTGGGTCCGGGAACTCGCGGACGCACCGCAGATCGGTCCGCAGGCGGCTCGGCTGCGGCGCTCGGTCGCCGCCCAGCTCTCCGTCGTCCTGTTCGGCACCGCGGTCAGCTCGCTGATCCACGAGGGTCCGATCACGATGTCCCGGCGCACCGTGGAGTACTTCGGTCGGAGGCGCCCGGCGCGCTGACAGGCGGTCAGCGCATGACGACGGCGCAGCCGTTGGTCGCACCCGGCCCCGCGTAGCTCAGCGTGGTGTCCTTGCCCGCGGCGTTGTTCACCCCGACGACGCAGATCGTGTGCCGTCCCGCCGCGATCGGTGCGGAAAGCGCGTATCCGTGATTGTCGCCGAGCGAGGCCATGCCGATCGCAGCGCCCAGTCCGGGACGGGCGGCACCGGCCGCGCCGGTCGCCACGATCGCGCCGTCGATCGTGAGCCGCACGGTGACGGCGGCGGCCGTGTCGGGATCGACGGCCCATCCCGCGGCGCTGACGGTCGAGCCGGTCACCGCAACGGAGTCCATCCATCCGACCGGCGGCGCGGAGGCGGTGTAGGTCACGAAGGCGCAGTTCTTCGACGCGTTCTTCCCGGCGTAGCTGAGGGTGGTGCTCGGACCGGAGACGTCGTTCAGCGCGATCACGCAGACCGTGTGCGAGCCGGAGGCTACGTCCGCCGACAGGGTATACCCGTGCAGATCGCCGCTGCCGGGGTAGAGAGCACCGAGGCCAGTCCGGGAGACGCCTGCGGCTCCCGCCGCGACGATTGCTCCGTCCACGGAGAGCCGGACCTGGATGGGCGATGCGGTGTCGGGGTCGATGGCCCAGCCGGAAGCGGTCAGGCGCGATCCTGACAGGACCGCTGAGTCGAGCCAGCCGAACGGCGGCCGCGGACCCGGGTAGTTCACGATCGCGCAGTTGCCGGATGCCCCGGGTCCGGCGTAGAGCAGCCGGGACGCCGGACCGCTCGCGTCGTCGAGAGCCGACACGCAGACCGTGTGCGCTCCGGCCGACAGTGTCGCCGACAGGAGGAATCCGTGGTCGTCGCCGACCACGGGGATCGTCGCCGCGCCGAGGCCCGGCCGCGGCACATCGGCCGTGCCGCTGGTGACCGCGGCTCCATCGACGAGGAGCTGCACCCGGACGGAAGACGCTGTGTCCGGATCGATCGTCCAGCCGCCGGCCGTGACCTTCGATCCGACCAGAGCGAGGGAGTCCATCCACCCCATGGGCGACCGCGGACCCGGGTAGTTCACGATCGCGCAGTTGTCGGAGGCGTCGGCTCCCCCGTGCAACATCTTGCCGTTCGGGCCCGGGGCGTTGTTGACGGCGATCACGCAGACCGTGTGCCGACCGACCGTGAGGGTCGCCGTCAACGAGTATGCGTGGTCATCGCCGGCGTTGGAGCCGAGCGCGGCGGCGAGACCCGGCTTGGGGAGGCTGGCGGTACCGGTCGTGGCGACCGCGCCGTCGACCGTCATCTGCACCTGCACCGCGGCCGAGGTGTCCGGATCGATCGACCACCCCGTGGCCGTCACCTTCGACCCCAGCACGGATGCCGTGTCCATCCACCCGAGAGGCGGAGCGGAGACCACGATCGCGGCGCAGTTGTTGAGGGCGTCGGCACCGGTGTGGGACAGGGTCGAGGGCGACGCCCCGCCCGAGTCGAGCCCCTTGACGCAGACGAGGTGCGCCCCCAACCCGACGACCGCCGACAGCGTATACCCGTGGTTGTCGCCGGCACCCGGGATGGTGGCGGCCCCCAAACCCGGACGGTTCTGCGTCGCGTACCCGGAGGCGACGACCACGCCGTCGACGGTGAGCTGGACCGACGCGGCGCCGAGCGGCAGGTCGGGGTCGATGGCCCAGCCCTTCGCGATGACCGTGGACCGCGAGACGGCCGCGGTGTCGAGCCATCCGACGGGCGGATTCCCGGCCGGGTTGCCGAACCAGTCGCTGTAGTAGCGCCAGAAGTTGCGATTGCCGTAGGACGAGCACCCGTCGCCGCTGCCGTAGATGTTCGCCATCGCCGCCGCATTGGGCTGGTACGGCGTGTAGTTGTACAGGGCCGCCGTGGCATTGTCACGGATGTTCAAGGTCGTCCCACCGCACGAGGCGTTCGGCGAGAACTGGATGTAGTTGTAGCCGGGCTGCCGGAAGAAGTAGCCGGCGCTGTAGATCTTGAACTGCCAGGCACCCCAGTAAATCTGGTTCGCGACCCCGTAGTAGCGCGTATCGCAGGCGGCGGTGTCGGGACACGCGTATCCCATCGCGATGTTGAGGCGGCCCTGACTCGGCGCCTGAGCCGAGGGGCCCGAGATCAGCGCCTCCTCCTTCTGCAGGGTGACGAGGATGACACGGGCCGATATCCCACAGGCCTGCTGCACCTGGAAGATGAACTGCGCGACGGGGACGGTCTCCGCCGGGATGGCCGTGCACACCAGGTTCCCGGTCTTCGCGGCGTTGTACTGCGCCGCGCCGGGGAAGGAGATGTTGAGCACATTGAGGCACGCGCCGTTGGCGCAGCGGCCGATCTGCCCGTCGAGGAAGGCCTGGATCTCGCCGGCCGACATGGCGTTCGGATCGTAGAAGTTCGCGTCCGAGATGATGTAACCCGGGTCGAAGGCGGACGCGTCAGCCGCCGTAGCGGACGAGGGCGTGGCCGCGAGCTGCGCGGGGACGATCACGACCGCGGCGAGCAGGAATCCGATCAGCAGCGCGCACCATGCGCGCCACGACGATGGTCGCGTCATGATCACCTCCCCCGAACGGATCATGGGCAGACAGCGTCGGAAGCCCGCGCCCTGCACCCGAAGATTAAACCATCAGTTGACAGTTTCGACATGCCATGGCCGACACGCTCGGCCATTCTGCGGCCTGGTCGGCAGGGATCGGGGAGGCACGCCCGCTCGGAGCGCCGCTGCTAGCTTGGGCGGATGCAGCCAACCCCGGTCTCGCGCGCCGGCGCCGAGGCGCAGACCGGATCCCGCAGCCGGCCGGCCGTCGTGGTCCGCGATCTGATCGCCGACTCGGTGCTCGAGACCCCCGCGGGGTTCTCGGACCTCTCCCCCGCGGTCACCGTGGTCCTCCCGACCTTCCGCCGCGGCGACAACGGCATGCTGGAGGCCTGCATCGCGAGCGTGCTCGCGCAGACGTTCAACGATCTCGAGCTCATCGTCATCGACGACGGGAGCACCGACTCCACCCGCCGGGTCATCGAGCAGCACATGGCCGCCGACCCGCGGATCGCGACGATCCGACACCCGAAGAACGTCGGCCTGCCGGCGCTCTCGTGCTACGAGGGCATCGCCCGAGCGCGCAGTTCGAGGGTCTTCTTCACCTTCGACGACAACACCCTGGTCGACGACGCGCTCGAGACCATGATGGCGGCCGCAGACTCCCGGCCGAACGGCCACTTCTTCTACGGCGAGGTCCTGTCGGTGTTCCCAGGGCACGACCAGGTCGACGGTGCCGGCGAGTTCAGTCGCGAGCGGCTCTTCGAGGGCAACTTCATTCCGAACGGCGCCGTCCTCGCGGACCGTGAGGTGTTCGAACGGTGCGGGCACTACGACCCGCACATCTCGATGACGCGACTGTGCGACTGGGATCTGTGGATCCGGATCTCGCGGGAGTACGAGCTGCACCACGTTGATAAGGTGATCGCGACCGAGCGCGGCCGGACACAGTCGGATTCCATCGGCAACACGCACGTGTGGGATCGCGCTCTCGTCGCGGAGTGGATGTCCGTCGACCGCTCGGCGCGCCTGCGCCCGGAGGCGATCCTCGACTACGACGTCGCCGAAATCCCGCCCGTTCTGAGCGAGCTCTCACGCGCGAAGATCGAGACGCTCACGGACCGCTTCTTCGGCCCCGGCGCGCCTCAGGGCGACGACGTCGGCTACACGCTCCTCGTCTGCGACGGCTTCACCGAGGAGCTGCTCGATGTCTTCACCCCGACCGCCGGGCCCGTACGCGTCGTCGGCGCCACCTACTTCCAGCTCGAGGTGCTGGGGTTCTGGGACCTCGTCGTGTCCGCCCGGACCGTCGTCCTCGCCGGCGATGTGGCGAAGGCCGAGATCGTCGGCAGCCGTCTCCGCGCGATCGAGAAGCGCTACGACTACTACGTGCCTGAGGACGATCGCGGATTCGCGGTCGCCGACGCGGTCGGGCGCGAATTCTTCGGAGGCGTCGAGCGCCTCCTACGCCGCGGAACGTCCTCCTCGGTCCGCTTTGCCGACGCGGAGTCGATCGACGCGCTGCGCGGCGGTCCGATGTCGGAGTTGCGCGGCGCGCTGGACAACGCGGCCTGGTCGGAGACACCGCTCGCGCTGCTCGCGCAGCGGAATCCGGTCGTCACGATGCTGGGATCCATCGCCCTCGAGAACGGCCTCGTTCGTACGGTCCCCCGCGAGCTGGTCGAGGTCGTCCCGAACGGCTACTACACGCCGCACGAGCTGACGGCGCGGGTCACCGGCAAGCTCCGTCGGCGCCCGTGGGCTCTCTTCGGGTACCTGCGCAGCGGACTGCGGGGCCTCGGTTCGCGGTGACGGGCCCGTCGGGCGATCAGCCCCGACGCATCATGTAGAGGGAGTCGGCGGGCGTGGCGTTGGAGGGCGCGACCACGAACCCCAACGCCTCGTAGATCCGGATCGCGGCGACGTTCTCGCGCTTCACCTCAAGGTGCACGAGCCCGAAACCCAGTACCTCGTCGGCGACGCGGAGGCAAAGCACCGACGCGACGCGTCCATAACCCTTGCCGCGCGTCTCCGGGTCGACCAGCAGGCGACCGAACTCCGCCGCATCGCCCTCGACACCGTAAAGCGAAACCTGCGCCACGGGACGCCCCCCGACCTCGAGGACGAAGACGTGATCGCCGGCCTTCTCGAGGTATCCGCGGAACCACGCGAGGTGCGCATCCCACTCGATGACCGCATCCGAGTGAAACCACTGCCGACTGCGCGGGTCGTTGCGCCAGGCGAACGTCGCCGGCAGGTCCGCCTCCCGGAGGCCCCGGAGCGTGGCGTCGCCCTCGACGAGCGGCTCCAGCCCGAGATCGCTCACCCGACGACCGCGATCAACGACTCCGCGACGTAAGCGACGTCGTCGTCGGTGAGCGACATATGCAAGGGCAGCGACAGAAGACGCTCGCTCGCGGACGCGGCGCGGGGGGTGTCACTGCGGTACGGCGCGTAGAGCGAGTACGCCGAGTTGTCGCGGTAGTGCACTCCCGGAGCCACGCCGCGCGCGTTGAGCTTGAGGATGGACTCGTCGCGATCTTCGATAAGCACCTGGTAAAGGTGCCGGGAGGGCTCCGTGCCCGGCGTCATGAGCACGCGCTCGATGCCGGTGCCCTCGAGCGCCGCGTCGTAGAGTGCCGAGATCTCGCGGCGGCGGGCGTTGTCCTCGTCGAGGTACTTGAGCGAGACGTGCGCCATCGCGGCCATCACCGAGTTGCCGTTGTACTTGTATCCGAGCTCGTCGACTTCGTAGCGCCACTTGTACGAGCCGGTGCCGACCGTGCGCGCGTACGTGTCCGAGCTGATGCCGAGCCAGGAGAGACGCCGCGCCTTCGCGTCGTCGTCAGCGTCGGCGAAGCAGATCATGCCCGAATCGGCTGTCGGCAGGTTCTTGACGGCCTGGAAGCTGAATACGGTGACATCGGCGTCGTGGCCGACGTGCACGCCGCCCACCTTCGTGCCCGCCATGTGGGCCGCGTCGAGAATGAGTTTGATGCCCCGCTCGCGGCAGATGTCGCGGATGCGGTCGTACTGCCCCACGTTGCCGCCGATCCCGACGAACATGACGGCGCGCGTCCGGTCCGTGATGCGCGACAGGACGCTGTCCGGGTCGAGGCAGAGCATGTCGTCGATGTCGGCGAAGACCGGCGTCAGGCCCGCGTAGAGGATCGCGTGGTTCGACGAGACGAACGTGAGCGGCGTCGTAATGACCTCGTCGCCGTCCTCCCACCCGTGGTGCTGGCGGAGCACATCGAGCGCGAGGTGCAGGCCCGAGGTGTTGCTGTTGAGGAAATGGGAGTGCGGCAGACCGGTGTAGTCCGACCACTCCTTCTCGATCTCGACCGTCTTGAACCCCATGCCGGTCCAACCGCGGTCCAGGGTTTCGCGGATGGCTTCGAGCGTCTCCTCCGTTCGGAACTTCGGAACGAACAGCTGGATGGTGGGACGCTCGGTGGAATCTGTCACTGCTCCACTCTAACCGTCAGAATGACGGCCTTCCGGCGGCCGGCACCGCCCCGCTTCAGTCGAGGCCGAGCGTCCGGCGCCACGTGCGATCGCTCGTGATCTCCTCGCGCGCGGCGCGGTATTCCGCGCCGAGTCGGAGCCACTCGCGCTGCATGCGGCGTCGATCCGCCAGGGCCCGGCGCAGCATGCGACGGAACACCTTCGGATCGAGTCGATGACGCTGGTAGGCCGACTCGTCGGAGCTCACCGCCAGCACGTGCCGGTATCGGGCGAGCTGCCACCAACGCGCCTCCGAGTACGCGATCCGGGCCTCCGGCTCCGACGGGACGGACCCTTCGCGGG
>Ga0247757_10001321_pt1 | contig 16916 bp, 9 predicted proteins | sample UWRJL126311R4_FD_180929 | JGI IMG/M metagenome (GOLD analysis project Ga0247757, IMG submission 180929) | Plant litter microbial communities from Arlington Agricultural Research Station in Wisconsin, United States - UWRJ-L126-311R-4 | ecosystem: Environmental > Terrestrial > Plant litter >... | reverse complement strand
CCATATTGCGCGTTCGGGCCATTGCAGTGCTTCGTGTGCGTATCGCATATGGGTTTGGAAAGTTTGTCCACCGCATCCTTATGTGCTTTTTCTGCAGATCCGTCCACGCTTGCGATGAGAGTCTCGAAGAGGCCGCCGAACCATTTGAATACAACATCGTACTGCGTGATCTCATGAGCAGAATTCCAGGTCATCCACGAATTGATCACGGCGGGCAGCGAGAGATTTCGAACGCCGGGAACGTGAAGTTGACCAGCGTCATAGCCGATGCAACGTTCTGGACCGCCGCGAACTGGATGATTTCAAAGTCTTCGGGTAGGCCGATGATCGAGTAAGACTCTGAAGGCGTAAAGACGCCGAAGATGTATTCGGTATTAAGCTCGCGGCCGGCAAATGTGCGGCTGTTGGAGACGCGGCCTTGAATCTACTAACTATAAGCCGGGCAAAGATGCTTTAAAAGCGTGCAACCTACGTTCTCGGAGAAAAGCGTGGCGTTTATAAACTTAACCTCCTTCACATTATTAGGAACTTTCCACCTGGTATAAAACTCGTTCTAGAGGCGCTAAAGCTGCTCATAGCCCAAGTCAGGCGTGAGGTCGCTATATATACACGATTCTAGAAACTGTCAATCCATAACAATATAGGGTTCTTGATCCTTAACTTACCTGCAGATGCTTGGAGCAAGAAAGATACAAGAGGTAAATATAGAATTACCCTCATAGCTGTGGGCCATATAGGTTCGTCCTGGCTCTAAGGCGTCTAGCAGGGATAATCGTCCGCGAACTGGTTATCGATATAGATGGTGATCTCTACAGGCCGTAGGAAACTTATATACGGGCCTGCTTTTGCCATACTTAAACCTCGAATAAATATATTCCCGACGAAAAGCTTAGTAAGCCGATTGGCTAGAATAAAGGTATGCCGAAGGGAAGCTACCCGAGTGCACGGAATAAGCCAGATGTTAAAATACATGAATGCCATTACCTATAGTTAAACGTGCTTAACTGTACCGGCTTACTAAAGAATCGTCGTCAGTAACAGAAAACCAGGTCGCTTGCAAACGATAGGACTCGAGATAACTTAGTTATTCTACCTATATAATAACGGAGTATATAGAGTAAGCAGAGTCGTTAATAGATTACTAACTATCATTTCATATATCGGACTCGCAGCAATATAGATGGTGAATTTCCATAAGGGATCCTTTATCTTACCTTAGGGCAACGTGTTGACATTTGCGTAACATTACTAATCAAATTATTTCTATACTATACTAGCTTATATAGGCCGCATTAGACTCCACCCTAAGGCTTATAGTAGGAAAGAAAGTTGGAAGACATGTTAGAGCCGAAACACTAAGTTATATATACGGCCTATACAAGTCGTATGCGCGTGTACCGCAGTTAAGGCTTGTCAACGTCCCGCTATAAATTTTAGCTATTTTTTTTTCGGTCGTTTCCAGCATCTATTCTTTACTAGCAGATACTCGTGATGAGCCGCAAAACGATCTTGTTCCCGTTTAAGTACTTAATTTATCTTATCCCTAATTCGAGGTTAGTTTAGCGTTATATATAATCTTAAATAGCCTCTTTTCGCTACCCGACAATTTATTAGTTTCGTATAATTATATCTGAAATCTTGCCTCAGTAGCAGGTACTAACACACGAAAAGTATCGGTGTTATCATTTAATACCACTCCTATTAAGACGAGAGCTATTAGGGAACGATAGTTCTTCTAGTTAGAAATGTCTCCGAATTTAGAAATAGACTTACGGTTAGGATTAGGGTGAGCGTAACTCTATATAGTATCTAAGAAGTATTAAAGTCATTAGCAGCGCCCGATCTTTAAATAATGCTGGCGATAGCCACGACAGCCCTATTAGTATAAACTTAAGGCTATAATTTAGTAATCTAAGTAAGCTCGCACTCGTGCACTACGCTATAGCTCCTAATTTATTAAAAAACTATAAACTGTGTCTTAATATATACAGTACCGTTCTTAATTAATAAAAAAGAAAGTATATATTTATAAGTAATCGAGTTATTAGCAGGACCTTTATAGCAAACGGATGGTTTTATTAAAACCCGAGCTTCTTCATAATATAGCAACTGAAGGGTTTATATTTCTAGTAGCTTCGTCCCTATATAACTTCCAAAACTAGCTAACGTACACGCTATTAAAGGACGTTATAGCGGGGGATATTAGATTCCTTCCGTAGATAAGTTACTCCTCTAAACTACATGTCCAGCCGTATTTTCCCAATGTCCCTGCTATTCCATAACTCGTTACCAATTACTTGGTTATAATCATTTAATATCTCGTATACCTACCTAAGAAAACTGTAGACACCGTGCGTGGCGTTAATATTATAATTCTAAATATCCACGAGTTTATAGTACTTCTCCGTCCAAGAATACGTTTCGAGCTTATTCCATTACTGATAAAAATGCGTTTGCTACCACTTTAGTAGTTTATCGCTTCTACAGCCTACCTCCTCTAGGGCTGTTCTATAGAACTTTTTAAATTTAATGGTCTTATCGTACTGGTCTCCAGGATTTCGTCCCCTAGGCCTTTCAGACTTGATAAACTTCTACTCCCGTTTCTTATACTTTACAACAGCTATTTAGGCGAGCCCTTACCTTAGATCGCCATTGAAATCCTACAATAAACTTTCTCCCCTCTTTACGTTACTATAGTATAAGTGTGCTCCGATCGTACCGGACATAAAAGACGTAATATAGCTTGCATAGAACTGAAGCACCGTACGCAGAACCCATCCTCTTTTTACAGGTACGAGGATTAGTTGGATTTTTTTCCCACTCTCAAGTATTCCAATAAGCATACAGTAACCTATATATACTTCGTTAAAGGTAGTTATGATTTTAAACGTATGTTTTTCCAAGCGTAGAAGCTTATCAATCGTTTAGCGAATTGTAGGCCGATTAAGGTACGGTCTAGCGCCGATTATTCGATAACTGAGGTGCTCGTATAGCAGCCCTTCGTGGTACCCTTCTTCCTTCCACTATTTCTTAAGCTTGCTGAGCTTAGGCAACCTATCCTTAATACGAAGGCTCTTTCGATATTTTTAATATATTGATTATTTATTAAGGAGATAGCAGATGGCCTCTACCGTGTCATCTAGTCCGGGCGGAGCATCGCGAACACACGCCCCGTTTTTATCGAAAATCCAAAATTCATTCTCCAAGTGGAAATCTTGCCTCTTCTCTTTCCCTTAGCTCATCTCTGTACTAATACACTCTTAGCATGTATTATAAAATCGTGAGATGAAGAGCATGGCTATTTCGTCCTCTAGCTTAAGCGCATCGTTTAAGTAGCGACTGAGCTTATCTTTCGTGTATATACCAGTGTGGAGGAGTTCTTGTGCTATAGCATAGATTTCTAAATATAGAATAATAGTCATTCCAAACTTGGCAACTTCATCAAGCCTCTTTGATAGCGTATTACGCTCCTAACGAATGCCTGAGACATTTAGAATGTGAATCATGTCGAGTAACGCTTCCATAACCGCAGGTAAATAAATGTCGATGTCGAATTCTTCCGTGCAACATTTGAGATGTGGGCAAAAGTACTCTAGGCTCGCTGAGCCACTCATAATGCTACCATGCTCTGACAATCCTGCAAGGAGTGAGATAGGATAGAGAAACCATTTAGAAAGGAAGGTGAAAGGGCTGTCCGTAACTTTTTTCTTCTAAAGGATATCTCCCTTTCCTTTTTTATAGGGCTAATTATCCCCAATATAGGGCTTTCGGCTTTTGCTATTCTTCGTTATGATCCTAGTTAAACATAAGGCTCATGCAGGACGCGAGCGTGAAAAACTTGTAGTATAAAAGACTCTTCCAGTATAAATTGGTACTTGCAGTGAAATATATATATAAATATATTAATCTATATAGGGAGCACCAATCTGATGATACTATTAACGCATTTGACGCTAATGGCAATCTTGAAAAGCAAAGTCAGCTGGTGAGTCCAAGCGAAGCTCTTTGCCACCCAACGCCAACCATGTTAACTATGGTTTGTCGCACAAGCGTGCAAAGCCGAAGTGGTCGCGGTTCGTTACCATCGTTCATCAAGACCGCTGCCATATCATTTGTCAGTCTTCCTCCACTAGGTAAACATGATCAGTGGTAAAGAAGCAAGGACTGCATGCAAAAGCATTTGCGATTCAGGCGCTGTACTGAAAATCCATGAGTATTAATCAGCGTAATCAACGTAATCAGCATAAGCTAAAAAGCAATCAACGTGCTTATTGGACGAGCTTTACAACAACTTCATTATTTCCTAAGGTACACATCTGACTTAATCCCGTCATTGTGACTGAAAATAAATTGGTAAGATCTATCCGCAGAAATTTTGGCGAGATTGTGCTCTGCACAAAAGGGCACATTAATGGCGAGGCAGTTCTGTGTCGTCAAGTGAGGACACGAGGTGCGCGAGAACGACACTATTTTCCCGGTGTGATAACACCACAGCAACTGTCGACGCAAGAACCTCGCTGCAGGGTGGCTTGATTCTAGACATCTCTGAAAATTTGGGCTCTTTCCTCGATGCCGAATAGTCGCTGCCTGGTGATATCGTAGCAATGAGAGAAAGAGGTAGATACAATAGGTGCTACTACATCAAAAGCATGTCACCCTAGAGATACGTCCACAGCTGTACTCAGCTCTCCCTTTATTTCTTTGTCGGTTGATTTTTAGGTGTGATTAGGGCACTCCCCACTTGAGACCATCTCGTTAAAATGATATCGTGCTTCTGTGCTCTAGTTTTTTTGGCCTGTATATATGGAGTAACGTCCCTCCATACGTAGCGGAAAACCCCGCGTGGCGGAAACCCGCCCACATTTTCCATCCCAGTAAAGTTTTCAGTAATCAAAAAAACCTCAGACTCTCGGAAGAAATACTGTTGACACTAGTTTTCATCCAGACTTCGTATCTTAACCAGACAACGCCTGGACAGCCCATAATACTTCCATTTACTGTGGGAACGTTCACCGGACTCGCCTCAGACAGTTTCGGATTACATAGAAGCCCCGTAGTTATATTCCACCTAAACTATTGTAAACCATAGACACTGTTGAGAGAACTCGGACAGAGCAGATGGTGTAAGCCCGGGACACCCACGGTCATGTGATACACCATTGACTAATCCGCCCTCTTCTACATGTAAATTAGCCTCACTCTACCATACACAAGAATGAGACATGATCATACTACTTACAGATGGTCTTGTTGGTGAAGCCGGTCGAGTTTTGAGAGTAGTCGAATGGCCGCGCAGACAGGGCTGACAAATGTACCAGAACATAGTATTACTAGCCTAGCATAATTTGGTTACACAAAATATCTGCCTTGGGCTCATATGAATGGAATTCCAAGAACATCTAACTTAGGTGAGATAGTGGTTTTCGGCCCTGCGGTGTTGAATGCGCTGACAGCTTTCCGCCATGCGTGGAGAGACGTTACTTTTATAATGCTCGAAAAAGCAAAAAGCAACAATTTAAATTAACAGTGTTTCGAGAATTGATTGAGAAATATCACGGGAGATTCCTAAAACAGCTATTCTATAGTTTACTTAAACTCAGTATTCAAAACTATACCTATACATAATGAACAAAGCTAACAGAGGGGTAAAAGTCACGGGGGTCAGTCACTTTTTCTGGGAGCACAACAAGTGAGAACCTTGAATAATCTTCCGCTAAGAGAATTCGACACAACAGCCGTAATATTTGTCATTGAACTTGAATATTCCCTTGACTCAAAGATCCCGATAGCGCTGCCGGAGCTCATCTGACAAGTACATGAAATGCCCATGGTAGTACTGGACAATGCTCGAATAGACCTCACGTGAAGATCCATCCATCGTGATAGTTATTTCTGCATACTCCTCCAGCCCAGTGCTACTGTATCTTTTGACCATAAGAATAGTCGCGGCTTTCAGTAGGATGCGTTGATCTATAGCTGCAATATTCTCGGAGCTGTGGTATACATCATTGCATGAGAATTCGAAGTTCTGTGGTTACACTTCGGTATCTTTTTGTAGCTGAACGTTTTCGCGTCGAGTGCTGACAGTGGCACATTTCTAGCAAATCTGGGTTTTAGATACAAAGTCCTCTTCATGTACCAAGTGATCTATAAGTCCTTGACACTTTCTATAGCTTTTGTTATGCTCGTAAGATCTTTTGCTCCAGAGTTCCTTTTGTTCCTCAGTTCATCGAAAAATTGTCCAGGTATCAGATGCTTGTTGTGGACAACACTGCCTGTCTTCAGGATAGTGAATAAAGTTCTTACTCCCCACCTTACCCACGAGATCCAACTAGGAGACCCCGTAGTGCTCTGGTTCTTCCCCTTTGGACGAGTTTTCTTGTATGGATCCCTTTTCGGAGTCCTTTTGGTAGTATATCTACGCGCTTTGGGCATGATGTTTGCGTGTTGTATGGTTTTATTCATGCAAAAAGTGCAAATAAACATAACTAGAAACTGATGATGAGAATTTGACTATAAGTAGAACAGTGAGTTACCAACAGGATCAAAGGGTTTCCCTTACGCGTTTTGCGTCAGCGATTCTCTTCATGGTATGGCTTTAAGGTATAGATTTCCTCATTACAACTGATGCGGCGTAAGATCTTATTGCAATGCAAGACTTACGAATCTGTTGGCAGCTTTCTCCGCGCAGATGGCATGATTGTATATTAGCCAACATTACGTTGGGCTAAACTTGAAGCCAAACCACTTCTCAACCTGCGTAACGAGCCGTTTTAGGTATTGCAAAAGACATGATTCGTGCAGCTGATGCATCGCTAACTTATGGTTGTTTAACGTCAGCATGCATCAGCTGTAAGCCATTTTCTAGTAAGGCTAATTTTGACCTCGAAGCAAGCGATAAATAGGAAACACAATTGTTAGAGATCAGCCAGGTCACAGCCGTGTATCACGAGAAGTGCTGCAAGCAGATAGTAAAACCAAGCCCAGAGCTTGATACCGGACGCATTTTTAATAAGACGCGGTAAAGGTTTCCGATCAGGAATAAACGCACATTTTCCGCTATAAAAGAAAAGGCTGGTAATTCTCTTCACGCACGAGCATAGGCTAATCAAACAAATGCCTTTCCTTAGGCCTGTTTTGTTGCCACACATTCCTACTGGCTACAAGAGGCTTTGTAGACATTTACTATATGAAAATTTGCTGCCTTATACATAGATCTCTCCCTTGTGTCCTATCTATTAAAACAGTCATCGCGAGACCTGCCATCTCGAAATAGCTCACTATGCAGTTGCTCTGCCACCTTTCTCATCATGTGCCGTTTCTTAGGGGAACTGCATTGTGACCTGCATTCCGGCTAGCGGCAATTCATGGCTTCGATTATAATGACGCTGAATCGGCGCTGGTATAAACTGGTCCCCTCGCCCCACGTAATGATTAGGGACATAGCATGGTCCTAGCGTTGATCAAGGTGCCTTTTTGCTTCGCGGACTTTGGGATGCTACCTGGCGCGACACGCAACAGCCCGACGGCGCGTAAGCATATAAAATAATCCTGCAGCCATCACTTTCATGCATATAGTGATTGCCATGATTAGGTCGTACGTGGATATTCACCACTATGGTTTTTCATCAGACGGAAGTCCATAGCTTAGAAGATGCTTATTTGAACACTCGTTCTTATGCTTGTTGTAGATTATACAATTATCCCTGCTTCACATAGTGATGCGTAATTCAGTATTCCCTTGCAGCTTGTCAATGATTTATACACACTGAGACATGAAAGTGATAGCTGCACCAGTTTGACTGGTTGGCATCTGAAAGTGATTTGGTGACACTCACTCCACCCAAAGCGCCTACTCGAATATTCTAAGGGTAATGCCCCGGACCACAACTCAGACTTCCCCCCTGAAGGCCACAGCACTCGTCTATTACCTTGGACTTGCTCGTAGACGTATGCGTTCCTTACCTTGCACTACGTTGATAAGCGTAGTCTCTGCTCTACTAGATGTGAAGGTAGAAAAAATTCGCTCTATTGATGCTTGACAGAAAGCTAGCGGACGCTTGTCCTTTTCTACTATTACTACTATTCTCATCATTCTCATCATTCTTAGTGTTATTACAGGACAAATGCTCTCTGAGGTTTGTTCAAACCTCTACTTGGGACTAAATATACGCTTACACATACAAAGTAGCATGTTCAGCCTTTTCATCTAAGCTTGCCGCGTTCTACCCCGTAGAGGGCTCTATACTAAATTAGTCTGTATTGTTTAGGACTATCTATGCAATTGAAATCCTAATAGCCTATGTCATTACAAAGGTTGGAGAATGTTAGGGTTACTTTGGTGTTCAGAAGGCGAGTGTAGTATTATTCACAGACTGCTGGGAATCTCATCTTAGTGGTAGAATAACTGTTTTAGGGTGATGATAATTTGATTTCAGCAACATAGAAAGTATCTTAAGAAGCATGTTTATTTAATGCCCTTCCCTATTTTCTCAAATCTAAATCATCAACATTATAGCTTGGACTCTTCTAGTACGCCTACTTTTGTATTTAGAGTGCGGTTCATTGTTCCCTGGAGAGACGATGGAGACTAGAGGGTCGCGTCGCGTCATCCACCTACTTCCTCATACACTGCACAAGGCTTTAAAGTCTTATAACTTGGACCGTGTTCGAAGCTTGCTTGAAAATGATGTAGACGTTACAGAAAGGTGTCCTGACGGATCGACACCTCTCCACTATGTAGCAGAACTGTATAACGTGGACGAAGAAGTCAATCGCAGTCGTGCAGATGGCTATTCTAACATTGCGGAGCTTCTAGTAAGGGCTGCCAAAAACCTCGATGTTGTTGATGAGGATGGAATAACACTACTTCACGCCGCAGCAATATGCGGTAATATCAAAGTGGCTAAACTTTTAATAGACTCGGGATGCAGCGTTAACAAAATGGACTTCGACGGAAATACACCGCTTTATTACGCATCTGAAAAGAACCGTGTTGAAATCGTCAAGATCCTCATACAAAAAGGAGCTAATTGCACAGCAACCAATGAGAAAAGAAAAACACCCCTTCACGTGGCGGTTGAAATGGGGCATCTGGAAGTCCTCCGGCTCTTAGTAAACGCAGTGGCTAATGTTGACGTGCGCGACCGAGACGAGAATACACCACTTTTTTATGCATCTTCGTCGCATGAAACTGAAATGATCAAACTCCTCATAAACCGAGGAGCTATTAATGTGCGTGACAACGATGGAAGAACACCGCTTTACTACGCAACCTCTTCGAACCTAAAACGGACACATTCATCGGACAAATATGAACTCGTCAAACTTTTAATCCGAAAAGGAGCCGAGTGCGCAGTCTCCGACAAGTGGGGAAAAACACCACTTCATGTAGCAGCTCAAGAAGGGAACTTTGAAGTTCTCCGGCTCTTGGTAAACGCAGGAGTCAATGTTGATGTGCGTGACAACTGGAAACGCACGCCACTTCACCATGCATCTAGGCTCAACCGTATCGAAACTACCAGATTTCTTATAGAAAAAGGAGCCAATTGCGCAGCATCCGACAGGACCTGGCGGACGCCGCTTCACAAAGTAGCTATCGAAGGACATCTCGAAATTGTCCAGCTTTTGGTAAATGCGAAGTGCAAGGTAAATGTGCGCGACAAGGATAGACTCACACCACTTGATCATGCAACTAAGCAGGGTCACCTTCACGTTGTCGGATTCTTGTTGGGCAACGGCGCGCATTGTGAGCCTCTATATATTCCAGGGCGGTGGCTGCCTTGAGCCCTGCTGAATGTTCTTGGAAGTTTGTGTCAACTTCTACTTGGGACCAAATACCCACCTACGCATACACCGTAGCATGTTCAGTCTGTTTATCTGAGGCTTGCCGCGTTCTAGTTCCTAGAGGTTCCTGTGCCAGATTATACTATATTGTAATTTTGTTTTTCCGAAAGTGAGGTTTCTCAAAAACTTTGACAATATAAAGTGAAACTGCCCTTTATGAGAATGATGAAATAAACTTAAAGGATGGGGTTACAGGTAGTAACGCAAACCCTACTATATCATTTATGACAGTTCGTCGCACTATCTGTGTAACTTATTACATCGTTTCTGTCCAAATTTCTGTATATATCTGTGTCCTAGCTCGCTTTAGAAGAAGACGGAGTTCTGTTGATGTATGCATTTCTCTAAGAAATACTCGAGATCTCATTCTCTACGGCTTGCCAGGATCGTGTGTAAGCTCACAAATTGCTATGTAGTCATGGTTTCGAAGACCTGTTAGTCCCGCCCATTCGTCAAAAGCACGGAGGATTATACAGGCGTGTGGGAACTCCTGTATGGTCTGTTGCAGCGCGTCTAAGAGCATATGTAGTGAGCGCTGTCGCTACCCACTACCATAAGAGTAGAACAGCGTGTCGAGGCTCGTAGTGATCGTAACGCATTGCTACGAAAACTGGCAAACCAAGAAGCGAACTATTAATTCTGCGCTTTGCTTCCGCACGCTATTACAATCGAAGAATAATTACGCAATCACCTAGCCAGGATCGCCGTTGCAGCGCTGAGAGAGATTTTGGAGAACGTTAAAGCTAAGAATGGTTTTGCCATATACCAGGTGCCATGCAACCAAATGAACGATGCAACACTCGTTTTCCACCAGAAATTCCGGTTGCATTTAAGAAATTAAAGCCTATAATCGCTTTGGCGTTGCTTAAAAGCTTTTGGTAGTTCGTAAAAGGACCTAGCATAGACAGTCACCCATGTAACTGTATGAGCTTTGTACCTACAAATTGCAAATCGGTGCAGGTAAAGCAGGCAGACTATAAGAGTTCAGATCTTAGTGATTTTAGGGTAGATGGTGTGGAGATACGATAGAAAGTTAGCATTGCAATGTAGTTCCGTACAACCTTTGTGGTGCTGCAAAGAATCTTAGTGCCTCGAAAGATGATGGAAAAAACTGAGGTACTGAATTAGCGAAACGGGAACTTAGTCTAGTAGATGACGGTAATCAGAGAAACGAATCTGATGCAGAAACGATTCGCCGTAGCCTGAATAGTGGCAAGGCAATTACGCTGAGTCCCACCCGTATGCTCTAGAGGTACATCTGCAATTCCATTTAAGCATAGTGCAATCTCAGCTGTTGAAATTTACCATATTAGGATAACATCGCTCCCAGCACAGACGTATCGTCTAGCCACGCTCTTGCACCTGAATTCTCTAGAAACCACCTTTGAAATAACTAAGCCTTTAATAGCGGATATCAGGATGATATTCGCCTAATTAGTATCAACGGCAGAACCGATCTCATGCCTTACCACACCAGTCAATAAAATCGATGGTAGGTACTCTCCAGTGATTATGCTACTGTGCGTACTGCAAACGAAAGCTAGCATCAACACTTGCTAATGGTTAACCACATTATAGAAGGTGGTTACTGGCGCCCCAAATCTGCTTGTATTTCTACCCAGCGAACACTTCATTACACGCGTCCGCTATAAACTTGCGTGCTTGCCCCGGAGGTAGGCAACCCCGTTTGTATATGCGCTGAGGTGCACGCTCTATCTTCTCTCTGAATGCTTAGAATTGCTATATTCGACGAAATTTCCTGAGATTTGATATAGCCCACCAAAATGGATGGTAGGCCGATGGTGCCTATAACAAAATTCGTCCTTTATATATAACGCATATGATATCGTGGCTAATTCCATATCTGCCGTGTATACGATTATGATGTTAGTCTTGAGATGTATGAGTAACGGGATTTTGGATCGGTCGAGACGACGTAAGGTTAATCGCCCTCGTATCCGTGATGATGCAAGTACCTGCTGCATCGAAGGAGATATGATCGAGAGTCTACCCATTTAAATTGTCGCCAGATAGCGGCCCGTCGTGTCCCAGAGCTTGATGGTACTGTCCTCTGACGTCGACGCGAGCTGGCGGCCGTCAGGCAGCATAGTAGCTAGCTCTTATTGGCGCTATGGAAGAAGATTTTGAGGTGGGAAAAGGAAAGAGAGGACAAGAGGAATTAAAGTGGGCGAGAAAAGCTAATACACCAAAAAAGGAAACTGTGGGGCGGCTGTCGTTATAACTCTCTTCATCGCAGAGAGCAGCTACCGTAGAATGTCATTTCATGAGACACGGCGCGGTGCTTGGGATTCGTGATCTCAGAAAAGCACAAATCCCGTTTCGAGGAGTCTGCCAGGAAGTAGGAGAGGTAGTTTGCACTTTCAGGGCTGCGTGGCACTCTGGAACGCAAGACGGCAACATCCAAGAAACAGATCTATTCGTCAATCTCGGATTTAAAATACTTAAAGAAACCTGCACTAGGAGAATAGGTTTCGAATCCCTTTGCAGATAACACCGTTAGATATAAGCAGCTATAATAAGTACCAGCCATAGCTAGCAGCGATCAGATCGCATGCTTCTCTTCACTATCGTACAGTCAGCGTTTGGAAGCTCGCCCCAGTAACGACGGGCTCCATACTCGGCATGTATACATTACTCAAAAAGACGAGCAAGTAAGCTTTGTGTGAACATAGTCGAAGGCATTCAGATACCCCATCAACTGGACCACAGCAGCGCATACCACCAGGATGTGAAAGATTGAATGGGAGCTCCATAGGTCATATTTGCCAGGATATCGATTTTCGGGAAACCTGGTCTCCACAACCACATGCGTTAGGGTCAATTTCTTATGCGCGAAATTGGGAGACTTACTGCATAAAACCAAGTCCCAGATAGAAGGCAGCCTGCTTTTGCCAGAGTATAGGGAAAAGCTTTTCTCATCATCTGCGACATGCCGAACACATTGAGTCCATGGATCAAAGGCGCAACACCGGACAAGCCAGTCGCCACGAACATCAGTGCTCGGAAGAGGCGATACTTTGAGCCCTGGAACTTAGGATGCATTGTCATAAAGATGGTCAACGTCCCAAAAACTCCAATCTATCAATAAAGGAGAGAAGAGTATTAGACTCAAGTACCAGGTCTGAGATGAAGAAAAACAGGGCTGTGCACATAGAGATTGACTAACAATAGACCAATAGATATTGCGTGGCAAAGGTTCACACCAGAAAACCATGTATATTCCCAAGACAAGGTCGCCCAGTATGAAGATCACTATACCCAGCATGTCCAGTCGCAGGCAGAGATGTTCGACGTGTTGGGAGTGGTTCATCAAGGTGTGGTACGTCGCCGACAACGACAAGCACATGACGGCCGTCAACATGAAGACAGAGAAAGCAATGAAATCGGGACCAGTGACCCCGGAGTATCTGCTGGCAAGATACTGCTGGATATACCACTCGCCGAGCAGGAAAAAAATGGCCGGGATGAGGTGGGAATAGATGTTGACCGACTCGTTGTGGATATACGACCAACTGCAGAACGAAGCATAAGCCGAGCCTGAGATGGGCCGATAGCCATGGAGAATCCACTGGTTGGATTCACGTCGGAACCATTCCGGCATCTCATCGAACGAGAGAAGAACTGGACGTCCTGCCTTGCCGGCCTTGGATGTGGTGTCGCTGATGGATTCCACTCCCCGCCCTTTGTGCTCTTCTAGCGGCTGCGGAGGCGGAACCCGAAGATGGGGAGCGGATGCCATTTATTGTTACACCTGATGATAATGTAATTTGGGGAGGCCGGGCTTTGAGAGTAAATGGAAATGAAAGGTGAAGAAAGAGGTTTTCTTCTTGCTTTGTTTTTGGAATGCTGCCCTTTTCTTCAGTTGTTCTTGCTACGTACCAGCCTTGCTGCTTTACTTATCCCTTATCCTGTCCTAAAATTTAAATCACAGAGGGAATTCAGCGCATTTAAATGATCATCACGGTAGTTATTAATATCAGTTATAAACTATTATCATTATGGGCCTACAGAACCTTTTGAACGGTACCCAGATCGACCCTGAGTATCGTCGCTGATACAAACTATGTTGAATTCAATAGCGCAACCGGAGAGAGAGCACTCAGAATGGTGGGCCCTCGCAGTTGTACCGTCGAGCACTGTCGAGCCCTATCGAGTACCGTTGGACACCGTGGAGCACCGTTGAGCAGCGGTTGTACATCGTTACGCACCGTGACACACTTACGATGACCTGGCTTACTGTGGTTGTGGCTCTGCGGGAGAGCCCCTGCTTTCATGAGCGACGGCCCGCTTGCACTTCGGCATGCAAACCAACAATCCCCGAAAGGTAAGTGCGTTGAACTATTCAATATCAAGGTGGAAACGGCAGAACTACATACGCCCACCTGCCGGAACTCACACGAACATGATCAGATACGCTGCTATCATCTTTTCACTCTTGTGTTGCTCAGAGCAGGCCAAACGACAAATACGTTGATCTCCCGGATCCCCCCCTGAGCTTCTGAGCTTTGCGCGCTCGGCTGGCTCACACACTACCTCCGCGGTAGGCAAGTTACGATCTGCGTTCAGCAGCGCGGCTAGCGCTCTTCCTTCCAGGCTGAAGTCAAAAACCAGCAAGATTTTGGCGACGGAAACACCCTCGGCTGCTGCGAATAGTGGATAGCCGGAGTCGGGGCATCTTGCTAGTGCGCTGGGGCTCCTTGCTGGGTGAAACTGGACTGGTTAGGCCGAACACGCTCCTCCGTAGCACTGGGACTTCCCGGGGCGGTCGCCTTGTCGCTTATCCATCACGCTCGTTATTCTTATACCGCTTGTCATCCAAAGGGAGCCGTGTCATCTAGCCTTAGGTAGCTTGCGCTGCAACAATATATACTTGCCTTGGGTGGAATCCTGTAGGTGCTAAGCGATACCTAAGCGTACCTCAGCTCGCGCACAGATGCTGAAACAATCGATGGTGCTGTTGCTGATCTAGTTGCTGGCGTGTGCGCACTCCTGGGCTGAGGGGGCTGTCTAACATTGCTCCCGTCTAATTTACTCTAGGAAGCCAACTCGGAACGCGTATCAATCTCGTGTGCATTGACCATTGCGTTGAGATCTGCAAACGGGATCTGGGTTAGCGCATTTTGGACCTCGGCCTCACCAGATAGGTAACGCCCCTTTTTGTTCCTAACCCGGAATGCATTACGCTCCCATCTCTACGCTTCCCTATCTGAATCTAACGATTCGGCCTATATCATCCTCCTGGAATTTGCTTACACTTTGTATCACGGTAAGCACTTCAGCAGCGTCGGGTAGCGGCGGCTGGCGCCGGAAGAGGGACTTGCCAGTCTTTAGACATCACTGACAGCGCCCCAGCGATAACTAGGTCGTATCAGGAGGGCGCTCGTCTGCAGTAAGCAATGCTATCAGCGGTCATGATACGGCATTTCAGCGCCGGATGGCGAATGTATTCGCACTCAGCACCAGCGTCGGCTACCGTTTCAGCGTAAAGAACGAAGCTGCTTAGCAGTGAGGACCGTCAGCCGTAGCACCGTTAGCACTCGTTGCCTTACGAATGGCACATGCATCATCAGAAGCTCAGTGTCACAGCTACGGATTAGTCGACACCCAAATCGCACGCGCTTATGTAATGCAGGTGTAGCTTCGGGTCTTATAATCATCTTAGCAGATATTCGATTACTATTGTATGTGCACTAAGCGGGGCTGTCTGCGGAACAGCGTTTAATCGCTTGCGATCAGTTTTCGGGCCGCTCCCCTTACCCACCGTACTTCGCGGAGCCGGCCGCAAACCCCGCCACAGGGTTCCTGCGGCCGTAAGCCATCACGCTACCCGCACATAAACACTTCAGGTATGCTGGCAGCAATCAGCAAGACAAGCACTTGGGTGAACTCTCCCGTCGCTGAAGTACCAAAAAATCCAGTAAATAGTACGCTGACTTTAATGACCACGATAGCGACACCTAAGCTGCTTATACTGCTATGTTCGTCTATTAATCGATCTGCGCGGGCAAGATAAACCGCCATTCCGACGGCCTGCTGCATTGTCGTGCCAGGTGCAACCATCTCTGCGATACGTTACTGCTTATACAACGAGGCATGAACCATGCATATGGCTGATGTGGGGCCGCATGTCGAGACGCTGTGTCGCAGGCGAGGCACTGTTGCGAGCACGAGCGAGAGCTGGCTGCATTAGTCAACGTCTAGGGTGATCCCCTAGACAATAATACTCGAGGACCCGAACCGCGCAATATTGCGGGACAGCACTGCAAACTTTAGCGCAGGCGAGAAGGCGGTTTACATATACACGCCTATTACCCGAGTCCAGTTATAGAGGTCGGAGAGCCGCCAGCGGGCGTATCCCGACGCGTCTGGGACGGCCGACGAACCAACCATCGATGGCAGTCAACCCACACGACCGCAGCGCGGGGTTAGGCCGGTGACTTTCTTCGACGGGACCACATGGCGATGAGCGACAGGGCCCTCCGGTCATAGGCCAGAGGTAGTCTCTGAGGCAAATCGAACAGAACCACCGAACACGGTCGCGCATAAGACGAACCGCATCCCCCGACTAAGAGCGAGGTAGAGATGATTCCTCGGACCACTGCAAACGCGATGGGAAGAGGTGACATGGCTCATAGCATGTATGGTAAATACATGGCCAAGGCCAAAAAAAAAGTGTTAATTTATTAAGTCAGAACCTAAAAGCAATTGCGCTCAAATATAACGTTACCAATGACGTCGTGATGGTGGAGAAATAGCTATTGAAAGGTAGTGCTGTGGTAGCTGATGCTCAATTTGATAAGGCGTGCTATGGAAAGCGCTAAGTTGACCTAAAACGTATTTAATCAGCAACCTTCCTCCCGACGAGGCTGAACGTGCGCAACTACGCTTTATACAAAGGGTGATTTCAATTGAAGAATTCATCACGTGAAAAGTGGATCCAGGAACATCAAAAATCGCGCAAATATGCGGATATCTCGATTACAGCCAGAATAATATGGAGAAAGGTTTCGAATCGCGTTGTTTTTATCCAGTATAGTTATTATTACCAC
>Ga0247757_10001320_pt1 | contig 16918 bp, 15 predicted proteins | sample UWRJL126311R4_FD_180929 | JGI IMG/M metagenome (GOLD analysis project Ga0247757, IMG submission 180929) | Plant litter microbial communities from Arlington Agricultural Research Station in Wisconsin, United States - UWRJ-L126-311R-4 | ecosystem: Environmental > Terrestrial > Plant litter >... | reverse complement strand
CCCGCTTCCTTCCCACGCTCGGTTGCCCTCACGCAGTTGCGGTTCGCTTCGATCAGGATGACCTCCTTTCGGCGGGACTTGCACCCGCAAGACAGCGCCCATGCTGGGCGCACAAATAAAAAACGCCCGAGCGTTTTCACCCTCGGGCGTCTTTCACCGTCACTCACACCTGAGAGTGAGCGTCAGTTCGTGCTGGGTTGCGGGGAGGCTTCCTTCTTGGCGACCTCGTCGAGGTACGCTTGGGAGGGTTGCGGCATGCGCTCCAGCGCGGCTTCTAGGACTTCGTCGAGTTTGTGGACGAATACGAACTCGAGTTCGTCGCGGACTTCCTTGGGCACTTCGTCCAAGTCGGCCTTGTTGCGCTCGGGGACGAGCACGCGCTTGATGCCAGCGCGGTGGGCGGCGAGCGTTTTCTCTTTCAGGCCGCCGATCGGGAGGACTCGGCCGCGGAGAGAGATTTCGCCGGTCATGGCGACGTCATGGCGGATGCGGATGCCGGTGAGGAGCGAGACGATGGCCGTGAACATCGTGATGCCTGCGGAAGGGCCGTCTTTCGGCATGCCGCCCGCGGGGATGTGAATGTGCACGTCGCTCTTCTCGAGGAAATCCTTCGGGATGCCGTATTTTTCGGCGTTGGTGCGCACGTAGCTGAGGGCGGCGTGAGCACTTTCCTTCATGACGTCACCGAGTTGGCCGGTCAGTTGCATCTTCCCCGAGCCGAACATGCGCGTGGCTTCGATGAATAGGATTTCACCGCCCACGCTGGTCCATGCCAGGCCCGTGGCCACGCCGGTTTCTTCCGTGCGCTCGGCCACTTCACTCGTGAATTTGATCGCGCCCAAGAATTCGCGAAGGTCATCTTCGCTCTTGATGGTGCGCGGGCTCAGGTCGCCTTCGGCAACCTTGACCGCGACGCCGCGGATCACGCTGGCTACCGTGCGCTCGAGGGAGCGTACGCCGGCTTCACGGGTGTAGTGTTCGATCAGCTCTTCCACCGCCTCGTCGGTGATGGTGAGTTGATCCGGCTTGAGCCCGTGCTCCTCGAGCTGCTTCGGGATCAAGTGTTGGCGCGCAATCGCCAGCTTTTCACGCCGCGTGTAACCCGGGATTTCCAGGATTTCCATACGGTCGCGGAGGGGCGGCGGGATCGGATCGGCGACGTTGGCGGTGGCCACGAACATCACGCTCGAGAGATCGTAGGGGATCTCCAAGTAGTGATCGGCGAACGTGTTGTTTTGCTCGGGGTCGAGCACCTCGAGCAAGGCCGCGCTCGGATCGCCGCGGAAGTCGTGCCCGATTTTGTCGACCTCATCCATCATGAACACCGGGTTGATGGTCCCGGACTTCTTCATGCCTTGGATGATTTGACCCGGGAGGGCACCGACGTACGTGCGGCGGTGACCACGGATCGCCGCTTCGTCGTGAACGCCGCCGAGGCTGACGCGCACGAATTTGCGGCCGAGCGCTCGCGCGATGCTCTTGCCGAGCGACGTCTTACCGACGCCGGGCGGGCCGAGCAGGCACAAGATCGGGCCTTTCTTGTCCTTCTTGAGCTTGCGGACGGCCAGGTACTCGACGATGCGCTTCTTGACCTTTTCGAGGCCGTAGTGGTCCTCATCGAGGACTCGACGCACTTCGGCGATGTCCATGTTGTCGTCGGTTTGGTTGGACCACGGCAGGTCCAAGATCCAATCCAGATACGTGCGCACGACGGTGTACTCGGCCGAGCCGACTTGCATCGAGCGCAGGCGCTTCAGCTGCTTCTTGGCGACGCTGTCGGCCTCGTTCGGCAAATTGGCTTTCGCGACGCGCTCTTCGAGCCCGTCCAGATCGCCTTGGTCGCCGTCGTCTTCACCCAGCTCTTCTTTGATCGCTTTGAGCTGTTGGCGCAGCACGTACTCGCGCTGGTTCTTGCCCATCTCCTCTTTGATCTGGGAGTTGATGCGCTCGCGCATCTTCAAGATCTCGAGTTGACGGGTCAGCAGGCGCAGCACCTTGCGGATGCGCTCCTTGACCTCGACCGTTTCGATGAGCTGGGCTTTCTCTTCGACCGGGGCATCCAAGTTGGCGGCCACGAGATCCGCGAGCGCACCGGGTGCTTGGATCGAGTCGATGAGCGAGCCCGCTTCGCGCGGCAGCTCCGGCATCAGTTGGATGACTTGCTTGGCGACGTCACGCAGGCTCATCGCCAGCGCTTCGGCCTCGACGTCTTCCGTAGCCGGGGTTTCGACGCGGGTGACCTTGGCGCGCAAGAAGGGCGCGGTCTGCGTGACCGCGTCGAGCCGAATGCGCGTGAGGCCCTGCAGGATCAGGGAGTAATTGCCCGAGCTGTGCTTGAGCGCCTTGAGCACGCGCGCCGCGCAGCCAACGGGGTACAAATCATCCGCGCCCGGGTCGTCCGTCGCGGGGTCCCGCTGCGCGAAGATCGCGATCACGGGGGTGGAAAGGTTGTGCACGTCTTCGACGAGCGCCACGGACTTTTCGCGCCCAACGTCGAAGGGCGCGACAGCGCCCGGGAAAAGTACGGCGTTCCGGATCGGCAATACCGCTAGCTCGTCTCCGAACTTGATCTCGTCTTCGGTCGGAGGCGGAGGCTGCGGAGGCGGCGACGGCTTTTTCTTTTCACTCATGGTCAGTCTCCATCTTGTCACTCGCGACGGGCCGAGCGCATCCCCTATTTCCTAACATTTGTCAGGCTCGGGGCAGGCTCGGTACGGCGCCGTCTCTCTGTCTCAGTCGCGCGTCCCGCGACCAACTGTGAACCTAACCATACCAATACGTCACGCTAGCCCTTCCGGATTACCTACCTCGGCTCCATGAATGGCTGCCCCGCTTTGGGCCTCCGCCCGCACTCGTTGGGCAGGGGCGCCCGCGATTGGACAGCGGATGTTTGCCGGCCCCCATCGTTGCCGTATGGTCGGGCCCGTGAGCCGTGGGCGGATAGAACGGATAGCTTTCATTTTGGCGCTGACACTGGGTGCGCAGGCCGCTGCCGCTGCCGAGCCGGATGTCACCGTCAAATGCGTCGAGCTTTCCTCCGAAGACGCGGCCCAGGTCGAAGCGAGGGTGCGCGCGAGCCTGCTCGGCGCGTCACTCGTGCCCATGTCGGTCGACCTGCGCTGCGAAGAGCGGTGGGCGCAGGCGCAAGTCACCGGAAATGGCCATCAAGTGATGCTGCGCACCGACCGCGGCGCCAGCTCGGTCAAAGATGCGCTGCTATCGAGCGCTGACAGCGCGCTCTCCGAGTGGAGCGCGCTATCGACAGAGCCGCCGGCTGCATCTCCATTGCCCAGCCCGGCCACCGCCCCCGCAGTGGAGCCGCCGGCTAACCCGCCCGCTCGGCCGCCCGTCGCGCCGGCCTCGATGCCGATTGCAACCGAGCGCATCCCGGACGCGCGGCCTGTAGGGCGCCCGTTGCCCGCGAGCACTTGGCTCGCCGCGGGATTGCGTGCCGAGTCGTGGAGCAGTGGCTCGGCGCTCGGCGGGCAACTGGGGCTGCAACAGAAACTCGATTCGGCGTTCTTGGCCGTCCACGCAGGTTACCTAGTGAGCGTGCCCCGCTCAGCGCAGTTTTCGGCCCACGAGCTGCAAGTCGGCGCGCAGATCGGCTGGCAACCGCAGCCACTCGGCGGCCTTCGCGCTGCGCTCGGGGTTGGGCTGAGCCAGTTCGGCGCCGACCCCGCGAGCGGAATCAGCGTGCAAAATGGCAGCACGAGTTCGATCTTGCCCTGTTTGAGCGCCCAGCTCTCTCGCCCCGTCGAGTTCGGTGCGTTCGCTTTGCTGCCAGCGGTGGGGTTGCGCGCGTTCACTCGCTCTCGTTCGGTGCTGATCGACGGACAGCGGGTTCTCGCCCTTCCAGCGCTCGCTCTCGAAGCGAGCTTGAGCTTCGCAGTCCGAGTGGGCGGATGAACGATCTCTCCGGACCGACGGCCGAAGTGAGTGAGTGACCGCTCAGCGCGCCCCCCTTCGGGAACTAAGTCAGCGGTGGCTGCGCCGGCATTGGATCGCGCTTCGGCGTTCGGCCGCGTGGATCGAGGAGTGACGAACGCAAGCGAGCGGGAGCTGTTCGAAATGGTTTATCGCAGCATGCGAAGTCTGGTCGGGCCTCAGTCGGCGGACCTCGACGACTTGGTGCAATCGGCCGCCGAACAGGTGCTGCGCGGCTTGCCTGCGTTCGATCAGCGCAGCGAGCTGCGCACTTGGGTGTACGCGGTCTCATACCGCGTGCTGCTGCGACAGCGGCGTTGGTATCGGCGCTGGGCGGCCCGATTCTCCCTTGGCGTCGAACAACGCGACCCGTCGAGTCACCAACCACTCCCCGACCAGCAGCTCGAGGCGCGCGAACAGGCGCGTCAACTGCGTGAAGTGCTCGACCAGGTGAGCGACAAGTACCGCGCGGTCGTGATCCTGCACGACATCGAAGAACGCTCGATTCCGGAGATTGCGAGCATCGTCGGCGCGGGTGAGCTGACCGTGCGCTCACGATTGCGCGACGGCCGAAAGCAGCTTACCGAGCTCGTGCGCGCGCGCACCGACCGCCATTGGATGAGGGTCTGAGATGCGCGACCAGCCCGACTTGCCGCTCTCACCGCGTGCGTTGCGCGTCCTGCGCGAAGACCAGCCGAGCGAGCGCGAGCTGCAGAGCGCGTACCAGCGCTTCATGCGAAAACCGCAACGACGCTCGCCGAGCCTGCTCGTTTCAGGCTGGGTGTTCGCGGGCCTCGTCTTGGGGCTGGGCGTCGCGTTCGGGGCCGAAGCCGTCGTGCAGCGAATGAATCCTCCGTTGCCCCTCGCGCCGCCGAACACGCCGCTTTCTGCGCCTCGATCGGCACACGTCAAGCTCCCGTACCGCGCGCCTTCTGCCGACCAGACCACGGCATCCGAACTCAGTCCTGAATTACCGACCAGCCCTCAGCAGCCGCCGCTCGCGCGCCCCCCAAGCTCGGTCAACCCGAAAGCTTTGGCGAGCGACAGCGGCGAACCGGCTCCTGCCAACAGCGAGGTCTGGGCCAAAGCCGCGGAAGGCCTACGGCACAACGACGTCGCCGAAACCGAGGCCGCGCTCGCCAAGGTCGAGCACTCGGGCAGTACGACCGATCGAGAGGCGGCACGTTTGATCCGCGCTCAACTCATGTTGCACCAAGGAGACTCGAACGGCGCCCGTGCGTTGCTCCGTGATTTGGCCGACAACGCGCAATCCGAGCCGGTTCGCGCGAAGGCGCGCAGCTTGCTGGGTCAAAGCTCGGCAAAGTCGAATTCAGCGCTCAACGCTGCCCCGAGCGGTACCTAATCGATCATGCGTCGTTGGCAAATCAGGGGTGGTCAAGTGGAGGGTCGAAAAATGGGGCAAGAGTTTTCTCAGTATGCTTTGGGCGGGGTCCTACTGTTGGCGTTCGGTTGTAGTGGGCAAGACATTCGCTTCAGCACGGCGACTGCGGGGGCCCCGAACGGGGGGGGCAGCGTGGGGCAGCAACCGACGAACTCTGACTTGGGCGGGGGTGGCAGCGCGGGGGGTGGCAGCAAGGGGGGGTCTTATTTTGGAGGCAATGGCAACGACGAAGCCATCGGCGGGAGCGCGGGAGACGACGCAATCCTCGACAACGCCGCCGGCGCTGCAGGCTCACCCGACCCTGGGCCGGGACCGGGACCGGAGCATGGCGGCTGGCTCGCGTACGACATCGACCTGTCCGACGCGTTTGGGGTGCGCCAGATCCAGCTCGTGAGGGCCGACGGAGCGTGCGGGCGGCAGCTCGTCCCCGTCGCTGGCCATGCGAAGCAGCCCGCGTTTTCCGCGAACGGCAAGAAGCTAGCCTATGCCTACGATGGCACCGGCACCTTCCAGATCTACGTCATGGATCTGGAGAGCGGTGACCGCACACAACTCACCAACGAGGCCGAAGGCGCAACGTATCCCTCGTGGTCGCCGAGCGGAAATTCGATCGCGTTCGTGACTGGCGACACCGAAGATCAGTTTCACGACGGCGTGAACTCGAATGACAGCAGCAGCACAGTGAAGTTGGTCGATACCCAGACGCTCATGACGACCACCCTCACCGAGGTGGGGCACCCGGCGTACACATCGTCCGCGTTCGCTGGCGAAAGTCTGCTGTTGGCCGGCAATGCGGTCAGCATCGTGGGCATCCACACCGATACTCTGGCCCATTACGACCTGATCACCGGCGGGATCACCGACGCATCGTCACCAGCGATTTCGCCGGACGGCTCGCGCTATGCGTACAGTTACACGTGCGGCGCCGCCAAGCAGCTGTTCCTCGCGCGTGTCGACGGCACGACCGGCGAGACCTGCAGCAAAGCCACACCGCTGGCCACCAATAGCGACGGGCTGATTACCGCCAGCTGGGGCCCCGCCGGCTACATTGCCGCCGAGACACTGCACCACGACATCGTGCTCGTGCCGAGTGACGGCTCCCCCGGCATCCAGGTAGTGGTCAACACCGCTCAGCCGGAGCGGAATCCCGCATTCGCGCCGGCTTCGGTCAACTTCGACTGCGACGAATGAGCTGACGCGGCGCGCGCGGAGGTATCTGGTATACCCCGACCGTGCGCGCCGTGTTTTTTGGAACCCCCGCGATCGCAGTGCCCGCACTGCGATCGCTCGTTGAAATTGCAGAAGTAGTGGGCGTCGTTTGCCAGCCAGATCGCCCCGCGGGCCGCGGTTTGAACCTGCAACCGCCCGCGGTGAAGATCGCGGCGCTCGAGCTCGGGCTCGAGGTGCACCAGCCCGTCAAAGTGAAAACCGGGAACCTAGACGAGTGGCTGCGCGAACGCACGCCGGACGTCGCGCTGGTCATGGCCTACGGGCGCATTTTACCGCCGGCTGTGCTGGCCGCGCCGCGCCGAGGTTGCATGAATTTGCATGCCTCACTCTTGCCGCGCTGGCGAGGAGCGGCGCCCATCAACTGGTCGATCATCCACGGCGATCGGGAGACCGGGATCTGCTTGATGCAGATGGACGAGGGCCTCGACACGGGTCCGGTCTACGCTCGCCGCGCCATCTCCATCGCTGAAGAGGAGACCGCGGGGCAACTGAGCGAGCGCTTGGCCAGCACCGCCGCGGACTTGGTGCGCGCCGAACTCGAACGCGCCGTGCACGGTTGGGTCGAGGCGGTGCCACAAGAACACGAGCAAAGCAGCCATGCGCCGCCCCTCGAACGCGCCGACGGTGCGCTCAATTTTTCGAAGGCGGCCCGCGACCTGGTGAACCTCGTCCGCGGCCTTTCCCCTCGCCCCGGCGCGCATACGTTGCTCAACGGCAAGCCGCTCAAGGTCGGGCAGGCTCGGCTCAGCGATTTGCCGGCGGCGGGCCCACCCGGCGCGGTGCGCGTCGAACAAAAGCGGGTTTTAGTCAGCACCGTCGACGGCTCGTTCGAGCTCGTGCGAGCCCAACTCGAAGGGCGAAAAGAGCTGCCCGCGCTCGACCTGATCAACGGGCGAGCCCTCAAAGCCGGCGACCTGCTCGGGCAGTAGCCAATCGGCCCTTTGGCCGCCCGTTTCCGCGCTAATCTCTCACCCACGCCGATGGAGCTCACGGGTCGCTTCATCGAAACGATTCGGAGTGAGTTTCCGACGTTTCGTATCGTGCCAAAGCACGGCCACTGGCCGTCCCGCGCCATCGATCTGGCGCTGAAGGCGGTCACCTTCGGCGGGCAACGCAGCTATCTCACCCGCTACCACACGGTCATCGGCGATTGCTTGTACGTGCCCCCGACCTGGGAGGCGATGAGCGATGTCGATAAGGTGATCTTACTGCGCCACGAGCGAGTTCACTTGCGCCAGCGCCGCCGCTACGGTGCCTTCGTGATGACCTTCCTGTACCTGATCCCGTTCCTCCCGCTGGGCTTGGCCTATGGTCGGGCGCGGATCGAATGGGAGGCGTACGAAGAGACGTTGCGCGCGACGGCCGAGCTGCTGGGCTCCGAAGCCGCGCGCTCGCCCAGCTTGCGGACGCACATCGTGCGGCGCTTCACCGGGCCGGAATACGGTTGGATGTGGCCCTTCGAGCGCGCGGTTCAACGCTGGTACGACCAAGTGCTCGAGAGCCTGCCAGGGGTCGCTGAATAGACATGTCCACGGTAATCGGCATCGATCTCGGTACGACGAACACGGTCGTCTCCGTCGTGCGCGACGGGCAAGCCTCGGCGTTGCTGGACGACGCGCAGCAAGTACTGATCCCGTCGGTGGTGTCCTTCCACCCGAACGGCAACGTGCTGGTGGGGCGCCCCGCGAAAGAGCGCCGCATCGTCGATGCCTCGAACACGATTTATTCGATCAAGCGATTGATCGGTCGCAGCTGGGACTCGGAAGAGGTGCGCCGCGCACGCTCGCGCTTCCCGTTCGAGATGCGGGAAGGGCCGGGACAAGCGTCGTTGGTCGTCGCGCGCGGCGAGACTTACACGTTGCCCGAGATCAGCGCGTTCGTGCTGCGCAAAGCCAAGAGCGTCGCCGAGGCGGCCCTGGGCACGGCCATCGATCGCGCGGTGATCACGGTGCCCGCCAATTTCAACGATCTGCAGCGCGCAGCGACCAAGGTCGCGGGGCGCGTGGCGGGCCTCGAGGTGATGCGCATCTTGAACGAGCCCACCGCGGCCGCGCTCGCCTACGGCTATGGGCGGGCCAGCGCGGAGCGCGTGGCCGTATACGACTTCGGCGGCGGCACGTTCGACGTCACGCTGCTCGATCTATCGAACAACGTGTTCGAAGTGTTGGCGACCGCGGGCAACACGTTCCTCGGCGGTGACGACTTGGATCTCGCGATTGCCGAGCGCATGAGCGAGCAGCTCGTCGCTCAACACCGCATCGACGCGCGCACGGACTTGCACGTCTTCGAGCGGTTGCGAGCGGCGGCCGAGATTGTCAAGCATCGACTCTCGACCGAGAGCGAGGTGCGGGTCACGGTGAACGAGGTCGGTCACGGTCTCGGCGGCCGCAGCCTCGACTTGGAGTTCGGGATGACGCGCTCCGAACTCGAGCGGCTCGCGGTGCCGATCATCGATCGCACGTTCGACGTGTGCCGCGAAGCCTTGAGCATCGCGCGCTTGACCGCCACTGATTTCGACCATGTGCTGCTGGTGGGCGGCTCGACGCGCATCCCCTTGGTGCGCGCGCGCGTGGAAGAGTTTTTCAAGAAGCCGCTGCGCGCCAACATCAACCCCGACGAAGTGGTGGCGATCGGCGCGGCGATTCAGGCCGCGGCCCTGACGGGCGCGGAAAAGCGCAAGGGCACGGTCCCGCCCGCGCCGAGCCCCGCCTCGCGCCAAACGCAACCCAAGTTCAGTGACGCGCAGTCACCGGAAGCCGCACGCAGGAAGAGCGCGCCGGTGATCGGCGTGCCGCCCGTGCGCGCCCGTTTGGAAAGCGCGCCGGCCATTCCGAGTACGCAGCCGTTTTTCGGCCGACCGCACGTCTCGACCACCCCTGGTATTCAGCCTGGCTCGCGCGCGGCCGGCCCGACCCACGAGTCGACGCTGGGGGCTTTGCGCAAGAACGCGACCACCGCTCCCCCGAACACGCTCGGTGGGCTCGGGCCGCGCGTGGGCGTCAAGACCGGTCGAGGACTCGGCCCCGAAGCCACCCGCGCTCTCGGCGGGCCCACCCTCACCAGCGCGACAGATGAAGCTCGCAGCGCACGGGACGCATTGAGCGACGAGCTCGGTCTGCCGCTCGTCGGCGTGCCACGCGAGGAGAGCGTCGCGTTCACTTTGGGTGACGCTGATTTCGTCGAGCTCGAATCCGCGCCGGTTCAGCCCAGTTCCCGGCCCCGGAATCCGTACAGCACCCCCGCTCCCCCGGAAACGCTCGCGCTAGACGAAGAAAACGCGTTGCCGTTGCCGGAGCTCCCGCCGGACGAAGAGATCACGCACGTCAGCGCGCCACCCGAACCGAGTGCACCCCGCGCCGCTTCGAGCCCCGCGCCGGGCGGGCCGTTCGGGACCGCGCGCATGCCGGTCGCCCCCAGCGTACCGCCACCGGTATACAGCGCGCCGCTCGCGCGTTCGTCGCGCCCCCCGCCGCTCTTGATCGACGTGACTCCGCTCACCCTCGCGGTAGAAACCGTGAACGGTTTTTGCGACGCGGTGATCGAACGCAACACGCAAGTGCCGTGCGAGCGCACGCGCGTCTTCGTGACGGCAGCCGACCACCAGACCGTGGTGCGCGTTCGCATCAGTCAGGGGGAATCCAGCCGATTCGCCGAAAATACCCTACTGGGCGAGGTCGAGCTGAGCGGGCTCAGCGCGGCCCCGCGCGGTGAAACTCAGATCGCGGTCAGCTTTTCGCTCGATACCAACGGCATGCTCAGTGTGAGCGCCAAGGACGTCCGAACCGGACATGCGACGAGCACCCAAGTCCGATTGATCGCGCTGCCGGAGGCATTCGACATTGCGCGCATGACTCAACGCAACGCCGCTCGTCAGATGTGACGTGTCGCCATGATGCTGGCCGAAGAATCGGACATCGAACGCGTGTACGAGTGGGCCGCCGTGCTCGAGGCCTCGAACTACTACGAGTTACTCGGCTTGCTCGAGATCGCCGACGACGAAGCGGTCAAGCTCGCGTTCCACGAGTTCGCGCTTGCCTTTCACCCGGACGCGCACCTCGACTACGACTCCCAAACCGCAGAGCTCTCGCGCCAAGTGTTCCAGCGCGGCGCCGAGGCGTACCGGGTGCTCTCCCACCCCACGCTACGGCCCCGATACGACCTTGCTCTGGCCACGGGCCAGCTGCGGCTCGGGGGCAGCGAGGTGCCACGAGTCGCCAATGTGGGTGGGGGCGCCAAATCGCTCGATGAACTGTGTCGGACGGCCTCTGCCAAGCGCTACGCCAGTCGCGCCGACGCGCTGATTTCCGAGGGCGATCTCAGCTCCGCCAAGCGAGAATTGATGCTCGCCTTGCGTGAGGACGGTGACAATCCAGAGCTCGCCGAGCGGCTGGATGCCCTGGATTTGGCGCTATTTGCCATGGGCGCCTGAGAACCGGGCGAGCGCGCGCCGGAATTTTCCGACACCAAAGGTAGCCCTCCTTCGCTCGGTCCAAGCTGCGGAACTCTGCGTGGGGTCTAGCGATCTCCAGCAGGAATGATAAAAGAGTGGCCCCGCTCGGCTCCCGCCGAGACCGAAAATTGAACGGAAGCGTAGCTAAGGTTTAGGCTAGCGCTCTGGGATCCGAAAGCGCAAAGCTTTCCCGACTCCTCTCCCACGTCCAGAAGCAAGTCCAGAAGGCGCATCCGCGAGGCTGATTGTGAAGATTTCCTGTCCTGCGTGCCAAGCTAAGTATTCGATTGCAGACGAGAAAGTTACTGACCGTCTCGCCAAGATCCGTTGCCGCAAGTGCGGTGCCACCATCGTCATCGACGGGAAGACGTCGCCCGCGCACGTGTACACCGCGTCCGGTGAAGCGCCGGATGCCACGAGCTCGGTCGAGCAGGATGCGGGCGGGTCGCAATACTCGGTCGACTTCGGCGAAGGCGATCAGCGAAACCTGACCGTGGCGGAAATCGTCGCGGCTTACAACGCCGGCCAAGTGACGGCCGAGACGTATTTGTGGGCTGACGGTTTCGCAGATTGGAAAGCGCTCGGCGAGGTCGAAGAGATCGTGGAGGCCCTGCACGCGGCGACGCAAGCCGCGCCCGCTCCGGCTCCCGCTCCCGCAGCAGCCACTGCGACGCCTTCGCCGTGGTCAGCACCGGCCGCCGCTCCTCGCGCTGCGGCGCGCCCTGCGCGCGGGGCCGCGGCCGATTTGTTCGGTGGTATCGAGCACGCCGGCAGCGAAGAAGAAGTGACGACCAGCGCCCCCGAACAGGGCAGCGGTGGTGGCGGCCACGCGGCGTCGGCCCTTGGAGGCAGCGGTTCGAGTACCGGCGCTCGCAACGAGTCGTCCGTGCTGTTCTCGCTCAGCGCCCTCACCTCGGCGTCGAGCCCGGTTGCCGCCAGCCGCCCGACCACCTCGCGGCCGCTCACTTCGTCCGCTTCGCGTGATGACTCCGGCTTGATCGATCTCAAGGCGCTCACCGCCGCGGCGACGAAGAACGAAGCCGCACCGAGCGCGGTGATCGCCGCGCCAATCGGCGTCGCGCCGCCCCTCGGCATCGCGTCACCTCTGGGCATCGCGTCACCTCTGGGTGGAGGCTTTGCGGCATCGGCGCAACCGAGCGGCTACCCCGCGGGGGGCGGCAAGAGCAAGGCTCCGCTGTTCATCGGCGGCGGCGTTGTCCTCGCGGCGTTGATCGTCGCAGGTGCGATCGTGCTCAAGCCGCAACCGCCGCCACCCGCGCCGGCCCCGGTCGCGGTGGCGACCACTCCCACCGCCGCGCCGACACCCGAGCCCGCGCCGGTGATCACGGCCACGCCGCCGAGCACCGGCACCGCGGCTGAAGAGCCCGCGCCCAGCGCGAAGCCCGGTGCGGCCGCGGCCGCACCGAAGAAGTACACAGGCGGCGGCGCCGCGGCCGCCCCGAAAAAGCCGGCGGCGGGGTCGGACACCCCGGCGGCCGCGGCACCCGCCGCCGCGCCGAAGCCCAAGCGCAGCGCTTGCGGCTGCGCGCCGAGCGACTTGATGTGCAATATGTCCTGTAGCGCGAAGTGATCGACTAGCGCGGCGCGCTTCGGCGTGCCGCGCTCTTCGTGTGCATCAAACCGGAACGACAAAACGACTGCGCGGCAACGCAGGCAGCTTGCGAAAGCTGCCGGGTGCCGCGCAGAACGCGTCAGCCGTGCGTTTGCGTCAGTTCGAACCGGCGCTGCCAGCGGTGCCGGCACCAAAGCCGCCCGCCCTGCCGCCACCGCCCGGACCCCCCGAGAAGCCGCCACCGCTCTGGCCACCGGCACCTGAGCCCGCACCGCCGCCCATCATCCCGCCACCGAGGGTGTTGCAGCTCCACATGCTCGACTGCTGACTGCAACGGCAGAAGTTCGTGCCGTACGGACAAACGCCGCTGGCCGGCTCGCATGCGGAACCAACCGTCGGCTCGGTTGCTGGGCAAACCAAGGTGGCCGAGCATTGCCATTCGCGCGTGACCGCGGCCCCGCCGCCCGCGCCCGTCGAAGCACCGCCCGCGCCCGTCGAAGCACCGCCCGCGCCCGCCATGCCGCCGCCGGGGAACATGCCCCCACCGCCGCCGGTGCGCGCGCAACGGCAACTCTGACCGGTGTAAGAGCAGGTGCTTTGTGCGCCGGTCAGCGTGCATGCCGTGGCATCTGCGGGGGCGGTCGCAGGACAGGCCGGATTGTTCATGGCGCCGCCGAAGCCAGGAAAGCCGCCGCCCGTGTTCCCTGAGCCACCCGTTGGACGAGCACCGCCCGCGGAGGACCCTGCGGTGTTGTTGACGGGGCCCGAGCCGCCGGATGACGGTCCGCCCGCGGTGCCGGTCGACGGGCGACCCGCGCTCGCGGGAGCACCTGCGCTCTGACTCCCGCCGCCGACGCCGCTGCCGGCGGCGGAATCGTCACCGTCGTCACTCGAACCACCGCACGAAGCCGTGAGGGCCAGGCCTGCACAAAGAACAAAACTGATTCCGTATCTGAGAGCTTTCATGGTTCCTCCTCGGGGTCCGACGAGGCGGGACCCAAGCGTGAGCTGTTCGGAGTTAGGAGTAACCAGGACCCGGGGAGGCAGGCAGAATTTCAGCGGCGCTGCGCGGGCAACGAGCTGAGCGCCAAATCGCGTGCTTCTTCGTGGGCGAAGCCTTGCGGATGCTGCGCCAAATAGCGGCGGGCTTCGGCGGCGGCCGCCGCCGTACGACCCAAGCGTTTTTGCGCGCGAAACAGCTGCACTTCGGCTTCTTCATAGCCGGGATAGCGCGAAAGCAGGCGCGTGAACAACTCCACGGCGCGGCCGTCTTCACCGCGGTTGCGGGCGTCGATCGCGTCTTGGAACATGCGGCTCTGTTCGGCCAACGTGCTCGTGGTCTTTGCATCAGACGCCGCCGCGCGTGGCAAACCGCGCGGCGTCGCTTCGCGACGCGGCGTCGCGTTGTCGATCACGGGCGCGGCGCTGGTCGGCGCGAGCGCGGGCGAAGGCGCGAGCGGCGGCTCGGGGGCAAGCGCGGGCACGGTGTTGCCGACGACCGCGTCCGACGACCAGTGCTGCGCGGGACCGAGCAGCGCGACTTGTACGCCGCGCTGGAAGACCCAGACCGAGCCGCGCGTGACGCTCACTTCGGTGGTGGTCTGTTGATCGCGCGTGGCAACGCCGACCGTGAACACCGTGCCATGCACGATCACTTCAGCGTTCGGAGTTTCGACGACGACGCGGCGCGTGAGTTTGGAGTCTTTATCGACCGAGACTTCGACTTTGCCGACGGCGAGCCGATAGCGCTCCTCGGCCAACGTGGAGCGAGGCGCGGTGAGCTTGGTCGCGGGGGCCAGCCGAACGACGCTCTTTTCCGAGCGAACTTCGGCCTCGGCCTCGGGCGCGGTCTCGATGTCACTCTGCGCGTGCAGCGGAAAATCAGACCCGCGGGGTAGCACGCGGCTGTCACCGTTCTCGGTCACGACCACCGCGCCCGTGACCTCGGCCACGGTCGAAAACGCGGACGCCGCATCGCGGGCTTGCTGCTCGGCACGAGCCGCAAAGCCGATGCCGAGGGCCAGCGAGGCCGCAATGCCCACGCCCCAAATCAGCCTCGACCGCAGCGTGCGCCGCTTGCGTTCGGCGGTCGCGCGGATCGCACGAGACAGCGCGGCGACCACTTGCTCACGGCGTTGCTCGACCCGCTCGGGATCTTCGACCGGCACGACCTGGCTGCCCAGACGGCGCAACATGTCGTCCGGCTGGGACGGGAAGCGCGGCGTGCTCACGAGGGCTCCGACTTGCGGCGCGGCGCCACGTGATCGAGACGGCGGAAGAGCTCGCGCCGGCCGCGCACCAAGCGCGATTGTGCGGCTGACACGCTGACCTGCGTCATCAGCGCGATCTCGGCGAGTTCGTGGCCCAGCACGTCGTGCAGGAATACGGCCTCGGCGTGCGTCGACTTCATCTCCGAAAGTTGAAATCTGAGTCGTTCGAGTTCGGCGCGGGCCGATGCCTCTCCCTCGACGTCGATCCCGGCGCGCACGGGCTCGGCCTCGATGCCGGCTTCGCGATCGAGGATGCGACGCTCACGACGGCGAGAACGCAGCGCATTGAAGCCCACGTGACTGGCGATGCTCGACGCCCAGGTCCGCAGGCTGCACGCGCGCGCATAAGAGCGACGCGAGAGCGTGACCACGATTTGTTCGAATGCGGCCTGCACCAAGTCGTCGTGATCGACCTCACGCCGGCCGAACACGCGGTACAAGGTATGGTCGACCACGCCGACCAAACGCTCGTAGATCACCGAGGCCACTTGATGATCGCCGCGCTGCACGGCATCAATCAACTCTTCGTCACTCGGCACGCGTTGGGCTGACCCGAGCGACCCTGCAGACGCGCCAGACGCGCGGTGGTCAGTCGACGCAACGACGCGTAACTTCGAATCTGGACGGGGCCGCGGACTGCTAGACACCTTGGTGAAGATAGTACCTGACCCACCAAACAGCAGGCGCGCCGGCTGAAATCCCTAAAAAAGGTGGTAAGTTCAGGGGTGATGAGGCGTGTACCGTCCAGCTCAGGCCGCGCGATTGCGCTTGCGGTCGCCTTTTGCGGGCTGGGCATAGCCAGCGGCTGCGGCCGCGAAACCTTCGATTTGTTACCGGACGAAGCGCTGCAGCGGGCCGGCAGCGCTCCCAATGCCGCCGCCGGCAGGGATTCCGGCGGGGCCGCCACCACAGGCGGGACGGGCGGCAAGGCCAGCGGAACGGGCGGAGTCAGTGGAGCGGGCCGAGGCGGCTCCGCCGGCCGCGGCCCAGTCTTACCGGCCGGAGGCGCGGGCAACTCCCCCTGTCTCGGTGAAGGCGGCTGCCAGGAACAAGAACCCTGCCCCGTCACGGCTCCATTCTGCACGCCCTGCACCAGCAAACAGAACTGCGCGTTCTCCGAGTTCTGTGACGCTGAACTCAGAGTGTGCGTGCAATGTCGGAACGACAGCCAGTGTCGGCCAGGTGACGAGTGCAATCCGTACACTCATCGCTGTGCGCCGGCCTGCAAGGAGACCGACGACTGCGTGCAAGACAACGAATACTTGCAGTGTGTGCCCGATCTCGGCGTCTGTGTGTCGTGCATCAAAGATGGCGATTGCGCGAAGTTCGGTATGCTTGCGCCGCACTGCGCGTCGAGCATCTGCGTGGAGTGCACCGACCACAAGCAATGCCCCAATCAGCTGTGCATTGGCGGGCGCTGCAGCAAGCCCTGACTGGACCGCGCCGAGCGTCAGCGCAAGCGCACGCGCAAGCCCGCGCTCCCCAGGTAGCGAAAGCTCGCCGAACTGCCAATCGGCTCGTGGGCCACCAAGACTTCGGTATCGCCGGATAGCCCGGCGGCTTGCACCTCTGCGGTCAAGAACAAATCCTGCACGATCTGCAAACGGCCACCGAAAGAGCCCTGTACGCCAAGCGTCCAACGACTGTTGGTCTGTGACCGTCCGAACGCGCTCGCATGCGCATCGAAATACTCGGTCAAAACCTGCGCTCGCAACTCCAGCCCCGACGCATCCACGGCGCCCAGCAGCGGCAAGCCCGCGCCCAACGATACGTCGAACCAGCGCGTCGTGACGCCTCCCGATCCGGCAAGGACGCGCGTCGCCGCGCTGCCGCCCAGCGTGAAAAACACGGGCACTCGCGCCAAGGCCAGGTCCGCGTACAACGCGCTACCGACGCGCCAAGGTGGGTCGGTGTCCAGCCCAGGACCGAAGATGGCGGCCGCCCCCACGAACATCCGCGTTCCGATCGGAGCGCGGCGCAGAGGCCGAGAAATCATGGGCTCGGCATCCTCGGTCGCATCGGGTCGCGCTGAGCTCGATGGAGCCGGAACCGAGGACGACGATGAC
>Ga0247757_10001319_pt1 | contig 16920 bp, 6 predicted proteins | sample UWRJL126311R4_FD_180929 | JGI IMG/M metagenome (GOLD analysis project Ga0247757, IMG submission 180929) | Plant litter microbial communities from Arlington Agricultural Research Station in Wisconsin, United States - UWRJ-L126-311R-4 | ecosystem: Environmental > Terrestrial > Plant litter >... | reverse complement strand
ATTAAGTTCTCTAAGAGCTTACTCCTTAGGAGTCCTAGTAACCTATAAGGTCTAGTTTCAGGTAATAGAGTATACTTTATACTAGGGTTAATAGTGAAAGGATAGTAAAGAGTATATTATAGAGTAGGATCGTAAATAATACTTAACTTCCTTTAAGCGCGGGGTCGGCGTAGGTTATAAGTAACTTCCTTACTCATCCTACTAACCCGTTTAGGCTGGGATCCTTATAATACTAAGTCTCTATTACGAAACCCTATTATAGAACCTCCCCTTTTAGGCTGCGGTCCCTCGCAGCGTAATATTTAAAATATATTATTTTATAGAAAATACTATTTTTATTTATAGTACGCTTATTATTTAGTTTAAGTACGCTGCTTAGGTACGCTAGTCGTTAAGTAAAGGTAAACAGTATAGCCTATTAATATAGTCGACCTTTTCTTATTATAATAGTTATAACCTTAGCAACTAGCCTAAAGAAGAGGACTATATAAAGCCCTGCCTTTACGCCGTATATTTTTATTATAGATTTCTCACACCTTCATCACACTCTTATAGCATACTTTAAGCTTCTCTATATTTAATATAGTTTATTACCTAGTCCTTAAATACGTTAAAAAGACTATATTACGCTGGTCTAATCTATTCGCGTTCTCTACCGTTGATAAATAGGAGGACTAAATTACTATAGTTATAACGTATATATAATGCGCGTAAGGGTTAGTTACCCTAGAAAATAACTACGCTAAAGATTCTAACCGCTATTATATATATTACGTATAGGGAAACCGGGGTAGATACACCTTAGTAAGTTTTCTTATAGTTCTTATTACTTACGCTTTATCTAATATTTATAGGTACCGACTACTATAAACGGTCGTTTAAATCGTTTATACTGCCTCTAAGGCCTCTACTATAATATAGTAAACGCGGTCGCCTTTATAGTAGAGCGTAAGACTAATATAGATATTTTAACTTAGGGTTTACGCTTTACTTATACCTAGTACTAATTTAATTTAGAGTTAGTAGACTACTAGTATATAGCGGCGCGCACCAGCACGCCTATAGGTATAGTAACCTAGGTACCGACTACTAGCCCGTAGTACCTAGGCCTTATTTTAGCTAAGCAGCACCAGTTGGTTGTAGAGTAGTACTAACTTATAGCGGTTTAAGGCTGTATTACTAACGCGCTCGAGGCCCTTATACCTCTAGCTATAGCTATTATATATTTATACCTAGTTCGAAAGTTAGGTATATACTAATATCTTTTAGGCTACGTATTTTAACTAGAGTACTAATAATAATAATAATAAGGATAAAGATAATAATAATAGTACCTCTTAGCTAGAGGGTAAAGATACTAAGGCCCCTTAGAATAATAGGGAGGCTGGTAAGGGTAATACTAAGGTGGATAGTAAGGCGGAGGAGTAGGGTAAACATAGGCGGGGCGCGGTAGTAAGAGGGCGTTTTTACCCTAGATAGTTCTTTTGAGCTGGAGAGCTCCTTATAATACTTATAATAATAGTTAGGTTTTCGTTATTTTGCTTTTTATATATATTCCTTATACCTTTCGCCTTTTACTTTAACGCGGTGGCCCTTCTTATTATTTAAAGTCCTATACTATTTTATCCATTTCTTTAAAATCTACTTCTAGGGCCTATAAATCCTATATCTTATTATAGCCTTTCTAGTATAGTAAGTATTACTTTTATCCCTTTCTTATTCTTTTAGTAAGGATTTTATTTACTTCTTATACTTCCTCTCCTTCGAGCGAAATATCTAGTTATTAAATATTATCCTCTTTACCTTACCTTAATTTCTAGCGCTCTAGGAGGGAGATATAGAATATATTATAGATACGATAGCTAGGTAGTAGCTGAAGACGGTATACCTACGTTCTAATTACGTCCTATACCTTAAATAAACTAATAAATTTACTAGAGAGTTTTTTACTTAGCTAGTAGGATATATTTAAGTTCTTAGTACTAAGTAGTACTAAGTCTCCCTAGCGAAAAGATTCTAGCTTATACTTCTTATTAAAATATCGACGCTAGTACTCTTACGCTTTTTTTAGATATTCTATAAACGATTCTCTTACGTTATATATATATTTTACTCTTTCTATTATATCTAGTACCTCCCTTTCTAGTTTACTATCCTTAGGAGGTAAGGTTAATATAAGATATTTACTATATATCGTATAGAAAGGCGTCGTTTTTATTAAGTTATATATTAAGTTATTATATACGAATTATACTATCGGTAGTAGCGTAACCTAATTATCCTAATTACTTAAGGTAAATATTCGTAGGTATTATTCCAGGGTCTGATTCTAGCGCTCGGTTTATCTATCTATCTACGGATAGAAAGCTATACTTAGCCTACGCTTTATCTATAATTAGTAGTATATTTCTATCTAAAATACTAAGGTAAATATAGAGCTTCTATCTAATATAATACCTTTCTAAATCCTAAATTTTAGAATTATATTATTAAAATAGGACTCTGTAAATTATTTTACGTCCTATATTTTTAATACTAGGATATAGATTACTATCTTTAAGAAGCGATATACGATTACAAGAATCGCGTTAAAAGCGTAGCCTATACGATTCTTTACTAGAGGTAACCCTATAATAAAGTCTAGTAAGACTTCTTTAAAGATTTCCTCTAGAACTGGTAAAGGTAATAGTTTACTATATTTACTATACCTAGGAGCTTTACTTCTTTAGTAAATAGCGTACATTTTTACGTATTCCTAAATATTATAACTTAAGGTTAGCTAATAGTATAGCTTTTTAATAAGTTTAAGCGTCCTATGTACGCTAAAGTAGCCTACTATACGTATATTATAGTTCTAGAATAAAATTTCTTGCCTAATAGCTAGTTCCTATAGAATATATATTCTACTATTATATCTTAGGACTTCCTTCTTATTAAAGCGCTATACCTACGCCTTTCTATAGATTCGAGTTCTACTCCCTTTTTATAATTTAGCGATTCGCCCTAGAATAAAAGCGTCCCTCTATTAAAGCCCCTAAATTTTAGAAAGTAAAGTAGGCTCTATTATTACGGGTTTATTTATAACTAATACCCTAACTAGTAAACGTAGTATATATAATATATATCTTATAGTACTAGTAGTAGGGATGCTTCGTATACTATAAACTATAGTAACGTGCTTTATATACGCGCCTAACGAGCTAAGCTCGTACGTAGATCTACTTACTCTACTATACTCTATCCTTAGTAGTAACTTATACTATAAAGTAGGTAATAACTAGGTTAGCGATAAATTCTCCTATATATAGTCTACCTTACGGGAGGGGCTATCTATAGGGTTATTTTTCCCTAGGCGGTACTCTATATTAAAATTAAAAGCTACTAAGAAGACTACCTATTATACTTAATATAGGTTTAGTTTCTATATATCGCGTATACTACGTAGGTTATTATAGTCGCTTAGTACTTAGATAGTATACTATATACCCTCTAGGTAATAGTGCTATTACTTAAAGCTATATACTATAGCTAGAAGCTTAAGGTCGTAGATTTTATAATTAAGTTCTATAGCTTATAGTTTTCTTAAAATAAAGGTAACTAGGTACTACTTAGTATCCTTAAAGAGCTAAGAAAGTATACCCGATATAGTAAAAGTAGACGTATCTATCTCTAATTATATAGGTAGCGTCGGGTCATAGTAGCGTAGAATAGGTATACCTAAAAAACGTTCTTTAAGTTCTTAGAACGCCGCTTCTACGTCTATATTCTATTTAAATTCTCGATTCTTCTTAAGAAGATCTATAAAAGGGGTAGTTACCTTAGTATACCCTTTAATAAATCTTCGATAGAAGTTTATAAAGCCTAGGAATAATTATAGTTCCTTAATACTTATCGGCTGCGGCTAATCTACTATCGTCTTTATACGCTTAAGGTCTATTCTAACTCCCTATATATTAATAATAAATCCTAGGAAGTATACTTCCTTAAAAGCGAATATATACTTTATAAGGTTTATAAAGAGTTCTACTTTTAAAGTAACTTAAGTACGTTATAGACTATACGCTAGTATATCGTAATATCCTTATTATAAGTATAGATATTTATATTATCTAGATATATAATACAGATATAATCTAGGTGCGTAGCTAAGGCCTTATTAATATAGGCTTAGAAGCTCGCAGGGGCGTTTATTAGTTTAAATAGTATAACTAGGTATTTATAATAGCTATATCAGGTTCGAAATGCAGTTTTCTATTTATATCCTACCCGTATCTATATTCTATAGTATACGTTATAGAGGTCGAGCGTTATATAGTAACGTGCGCCTAATAGGCGGTCTAGCGTCTCTCTAATTAATAGAAGTAGATAACGATTTTTTATAGTAATAGTATTAAGGCCTTAATAGTTAACGTAGAGTTAGAGGGTTCTATCTTTCTTTAGAATAAATAAGATAGGCGCCCCTACTAGGCTTATACTATACCTGATCTAGCCTCTATAAAGAGTATCCTCTAAGTAATCTTAGAGTACCTTAAGCTTATATATAGATAAGTTATATAGGGGTCTATATAGAGGTTCTTTACCCTCTATAATAGGAATTATATAATCCGATTTTTTAAAATTTAGCGGGGTAGCTATCGCTTCTTCGTTAAATATGTTACTATAGTCGCATAATGCGTTAGGGATATATAGAATCTACGCTATATACACTTCTTATATACGGGCGTTATATTCTAAACCTATATTATTAAATTGCAGGATACCTAGAAAGGATAGAATTAAGCTAGTACGCTCTATATCCTTCTCTAAGTCTTTAACTATAATAAGTTAGATTTCGGCTGTACTATAACCCCAGCGCTATTTTTAAGAGCCGTAATTAAGGTGGATATCTCCTTTTTATAGGAAAGGGTTCCTTAATAATAAAAGAGCGCTTTTTTTATTAATACTATAAATAGTAGTTTCTAATATACGTTCTATACCTGTATCGTCTATTAGGTATACCTTAAGCGCGTAGGCGGTATAGGTAACCTAATGTTAGGACCTAATCTAATTAAGCTTAGGAAGATCCGCTCCCTCGATTAATAGTAAGTTTATTTCTATAGCTACCTTTTAACTAATTAGACTGACTTTAGCTTGTAGGTTAAGAATAACCTAAAGTAGTTTCTCTAGACTTATTATTCCTACTACGCTATATATATATTTTATACCTAGTAGGATATATATTAGGATACGCCTTACTATCCCCGGGCTATAGGTAAGGCTTAGTCTTTTTTCGTTTATTAAACCCGTATAGGGATCTAATTAGGGTTTTTACTACTACAGTATTCGTTTATATAATAGCCTTTCTTTTAGTACTTAAAATAAGTAATAGCTTTCTTATCTTAAGGTTTATTTATTCTTAGAGATATTTATAGTTTAGGGGTTTCTCCTTTAGGTTTTTCCTTTAATACGTGGCGTATAGGTTAATTATACGCTATAGGTATGCGGCGTAAATTTCTTTTAAGTATAAATACTAGCGTAATAAGATCTTCCCTTATTCTAAGTACTTAGTAGTAATTCGTAATCGCCTTTTATAGTTCCGGTTTCAGCTTTAAAAATAGGTACTATACCCTTTATTCCTTAGTATAGGGCGTAAGCTGGTCCTCGAGGATATCTAGGTAGGTTGTGAAAGAGTGGACAGTCTAGTCCTTTTATTATATAGCCTGAGCGTATACTATAGCTACTTCAAGGCTATAGTTTATAGGGTTGGATAGTAAGTCGAATAAATACTGTTTAAAATACTCCTAAGTAGGTTTTTTATTCTAAGCTTTAAAGGTGCGTTTGTAGTACGTATACTATAGTTCTCTCGGGTCTTCTATAAGGTATTATATAGCTTAGAAAACCTTATTTTCTTTACTAGAGGATTCTTATAGAAGTAATAGGAAAGATCCTTCGTATAAATAGAAGAATTCGTGGTATTCCTTTAGATTCTTTCTATAATAAGTAGGGGGGTCTTTTGGTTTAAACGCGCGTTTAGCGCGTATAGGTATTATTATTCCTAGTGCGTCCTACTTACGTATATTAGTTACCTAGGTATTAGATATAATTTTTACTTCCTTAGTAGATATTATAGGAGGGCTTAATATTTAGTTAGGATTTTTAAGCTACGCTATCTTAGCCTTAAGAGTACGTAGTCGCTAGAGGGCGCGAAGCTTATCACGTCTTTATTTAGCTACTTAAATACGTTCCTCTATTAATAGAAGTAGGCTTATATTAAGTATAGATTCCTTATAGTCTTCGCGCTGCTAAGTAGGTAATTCTTTACCTTCGTATAGCATCTATAGTAATACCTAACTAGCGGATTTTCTTATTTAGGGAGCTATCCTCAGGCTATCGTACTAAGAAGTATTATTATATAAGGTCTAGTTTTAGGTAATAGAGTATACTTTATACTAGGGTTGATAGTAAAAGGATAGTAAAGAGTATATTATAGAGTAGGATCGTGAATAATACTTAACTTCCTTTGAGCGCGGGGTTGGCGTAGGTTATAAGTAACTTCCTTACTTATCCTACTAACCCGCTTAGGCTAGGATCCTTATAATACCAAGTCTCTATCGCGAAACCCCGTTATATAACCTTAGTATACTACTATTTACGCTATACAGCCTTATAGCCTTCTTTATTTATAGTATTAACTTATTTAGCAAGCGCGGCAGCGTCCTTATTAGAGGGCTAAACCTATACTTAGTATAGGTAGTATATACTAACGTTAGTTAAATAGGCTGCGTAAATTATAAGGTTAAAAAGCGTAGGCTTATAGTAAGTTATAACTTAATTTAAATTAACGCTAACTAGGCGCGTATAAAATTACTTACTACTATAATTATTTAGTCCTCTAATACCCTTACTAGTCTTATTATAGTAGATAAATATAATTATACTAGTATTAAGTTTATATTATAATAGTAGCTAATTATAATAGTATATATAATTATATATATCTTAAACGCTAAGGAATAGTTTTTTACTTTAGATACCTTAGGTTATCGCGTAGTTATATTGCTTATCGCGATAGTTATATATAATTTTCCTAAAGGTAACTAGATATAGAGAGACGCCGGCTTCTATAAGTATATAGGCTATAATATCCTTAAACTTATAGTCTATAAACCTAAGCATCTTAGCGCGTATTTTTAATAATAAGTCACTGCTATTAGGGACCTTTATAACTCTATAAGGCTTGTACTTCTCTAAGTACTAAGGAATAATGTTAAAAAGGACCTATAGGTCTATACTATTATTAGCTTGCTTTTTAATACAAGAAAACTACTATCCTATAGTAATATTCGAAATACCTAAATTAGTAGTAATTTTAACGAAAGGTACCGAGTTTTTTATGCGTAAAATAATAATAGCAGCGATTTTAGACTGAGAAATATTCCTAGAGCCAGCTAGGCGTCCACGCGGCATGGCGGCAGCGTAGAATAGTTGTTGTAGGCGTCGCGATAACTTCTGTATATGACTCAGGTATAGCTTTTTGGAGTGGACTTGGCATATTTTTAGTGCGACTTGGCGTCATGTGATTTTTATCTCAAATGACTCTGCCCTTTGTAGGTTTGGTGGATGCGATGATGACGTTGATACTGAGAAAGCTGTCCGAGCCGGCATCCTCTTGGCGCGAGTAGCTGGCTTTCGCCGCAATGGGTGTAATAGGCTTAGCGCCGAAACGAAAGGCAAACACAAGACGGTGAACGCGAGCTGTGTTCTTCTTGTTTGTAGCTTACTTTTCATCCATCTGAGGCCTTATACTGGTGCCGTAGTAGTATGCAGACAGGTGTGACTTGCGGGAGCAGCGATCGACGGCATCAGCGTACCAGCCGATAGCCTCACGATCATCGTCTCTCGCCCCTTGCGAATGTATAGACGGATGAAAGAGTACTTATACAGGTTCCCTGTATGGTAACGCCAACTATAAGCTACCCTGAAATGTTAGTGTAACTTTCAGCCTGTGAAACTGTCTCGTAGCAGGGTGCATTTCTCGATAAAGCGATCGAAGTGAATGTCCTAGTGATGGTATACGTATGTGAAACTCCCAGGGGGTAGGAACACGCACCGGGTACTGACAACTGGTACTTGCTTTTGTGAGTGCGTTTGCGTAGTGCGCTGCCTAACCGTCACGTGAGGCTTGTCCGGCTCTTGCCCTCCCATCCATCCACAACCCACGGCGAACGTGCATCGCTGGGGGTGGCATGTCGACCGTAAAACGGCGTCCCACCTCCCATGAGATGGATCTACGATGTGATGCCGTGCCCGCCGAAGGAGTGCAACCCCCACCCCGTCTCGGCGCGGCTTCGATGCCTCGGTGGACACCATGCAAGCTCCCGAGCCGGACTCGGTACCACCACCCGCCGTCCCTTCCCCGAACGACGGAAGCGGCACCGATGTTGGTGCCCATCCGACGGCAGAGGTCGGCACCACCGATCCTGCAAAGCGTGCGGGGTCAGGCCCACAACAAGCCTTTTCACCCGTTCTTTTCGGGTGGCTGCTCGTCGTTTACGTGGCGCTGCTGGCCTTCCTTGGACGGGTCGTCGATGGCCACTCCCTCGGGCTCCCCACGACCGGCCACATCTCGGTCGGTCTTTTCATGATCGGCTTGCGTACTTGGGAGCCATGCATTGTAAACGCACAGACCCGAGTACGACACGGTGCATGGGCTTGGTCCCCCGAGCTATCGCGCTCCCGTGCCCATGCCGTTTCGAATATACATCGCTGTGACGTTCGTAACGTGGCACCTCCATGTGTGGCTCCCTATTCCATGCAAACGGCCGGTGCCGTCTTCGCATAACCTTACCATGTCTGGTTCAGATGCTGGGCTGCGGGAAGTAGCGCATTCGCTTGAAACAACATGTCATCCTGAGTGTCTACGCTGTAGAGGCTACCTCTTCAAGCAGCCGAGGCGTAGAGTCGGCTGCGAAGGAACCAAATGTTTCCAAGGCGGTTGGGTGCTGCTCCAGAGCCAGGGCTGCCGCGTCCGCCAAACCGTCCAGACGAGGCAAGTGTTGTCGTTTGACCTCGATACCGGATACTGCATGTAACGTACCTGCACAGGCCAATCTCGTTCTGGCCCTAGAAATTGTTGGTATTCTGGATGCTGATACCTACTACCACGTGCCCGCTGGAGTTTCTCGTAAGCTAATCCTCCACCTGAAGTCATCCTAAGATGGAACTTGGTTTTGTGAAGTCATAAAAGTCGTGGCGATCAAAAACATCTATTTGAGGTAGCATGTAACGAGGGTCGACAGCCTGTTCATTCTCTCCTAGTCACTGCGGCTCACAAGAATGTAGTCCGTCAACACACTCGCCTTGGGACTGACGACGTACGCTCGAGCCATCATCTTGTTGTGTACTGATGTGACGGTTTGTACGGAGTGATCCTCAGATGCAACAGGCTCCTGAAGAATCCTCCCTAGCCCGCTTGGAGGTACTACAGCATATTCATGCAGACCTCGTGCCCTCTGTCGAATCATGGTGAGCAGGCAACTACAAGATCTAGAAAACATACTCCAAGGTCGGCTCCCACTTTGTGATGTTTTGTAGAATAGAGGATATGCCGGCAGTCGCTGTCATATCCCTACCTTGAACGACACCTTCTGTGCACTCGATGTATCGGGTTCGGCCCTTATTCCCATGCCTATCTTTGCACGGCTTTACATTTGCTAGCTTAGCTGTTTTCGGATCGGGATTCAGCATAGCAGGAGATTAGGAGGTACACTAAGGATCAAGAGTGTTGTAGCCTATGCGAGTGCATGTCTGCTTTCGACTAATGCTACTATTCATGTGTAGGTGCCCAGTTGCAAGCCAAGTGTTCCGTACGTCTTTGGAGTTTGAATGACGTTGAGCTATCGTAGATATGTTTTTAATCTCATCAGCGGTAAGAATATCTGGCACGTAGCCATGGGAAAAGAGGATGAATAGCCTGATTCGCGCGGTTACCACACGGCGATTGGCGGTGTTGATCGCTTCAACCGCTTCTTTGATCGCATCAGCTGCTTCTTTAGCACGTTGTTGTTCGACGGTGTCGATGCAGTGTTTGTGTCCCCGGGTGAAACGCGAACAACTCTGCTGTGGGTTGGTCTAATGTTGGTGTGCTGAGTTACTGCAATTAGGCATCCTACTCTACCGCGGAAAGTACGTTTTTCTTGATGATCCGGGGTACCGCTTTTGAAGACGCACAGTGACGGGACTAGAGTTCCATCTTAGCTATCCCGCGCATATCACGTCTAACGTTCGGGGACAAACAATTCCAGCTTCCCCTTCTATCGACGTGATGAGTGCGTGAAGCAAGAGCGCTGGCACTGAGCCAGCTGATTTCCTGCATGGTGTTGACATCGCCATGCAATCCTTTACTATACAGAATTCTATATAGATCAAACCTTGTCATCAAGCGTGACAATTAGGATATACCCGCTCCTCGACGTGGCTCGAACGGCCTTCACTGTTTGCCTTGTACCATATCACCGAATGTCGCATTGTCTTCCTCGGCACCGCGTAGATACGTAGACGTATAAACCAAGTCCGTATAATAAAGTGCAAAAATGGTACCTCGTTGTGCATCCAGTTTCTAATGTAGGCCGCTAGAGTGGTAGTATAGAATGGTAGCCACGGCTAGCGACGCACATGATGATAACTATTCGTATCAATAATGTTCCAAAACGTCGCGCTGATTGGTGTCGTCAAAAATCGTGAAAACATATGGTACTACCAACCGAGCTACGTATACTATATACGTTTATCATTTATACTAGTAGGATTCTAGTTGAAAACTTCGGCTGCCCTATTCCATTTTTGAGGTCTTGATGTGTATGACGTAATACTAATAATTGTTACTACTTTTGTAGCAATGATTGCTAATATTTCTACTTTGTTTATCAGAATTACTATAGTATACAAGTGTATTATTGGATACAGATTTTTCTTGAACAATGAGATTAGTACTTAGTTCTCCTTTATCTCTACTAGAATAAAATAGTAGGAATAGCACAAACTAAATTAAAAAGATTGTATAATTCTGCCATGATGAGCACGTTCTCACCGTGAAAAGACATTATAAGATCGCAGGCTTTACTAAAGGTAGCTTATCAAGTATTGTGGTAGCGCTCTAAAACTGTGAAGATTATAGTCAACAGCGACAACGGTCCTCGACCCGCAGTATGGATCCGCTTGGTTGTAACACAGCCTCTGACCTATTGTTTGAGCTCAACGATACCGAAAACGACTCTGACCTAATACGGGGGAGTGATTCCTTTCTAGTGTTTAATCAGTCAGCATTGGAATATGCACATAATGGCCGCTTTGCGGGACATCTCGCCGCCTATATCAAATCCTTTATCAATCTCGAAGAACTTAAGATCAATCAACCCCCACTAACGGATGGCTGACGGAATGGCAGGTTGATATATTAAGAAAGGCCTAGTCCGCACTACTTGCAGCTGCACTGTCCATCATTCGAAAATTCGGCCTCCACGTACAGAAAGTTACAATACGAAATAAATTAGGGACAGATTGTCCCCTCAACATCTCGGCCCTATGATCCACCTCCAGGGCGCCTGGTATACTTGGCTTGATGACGGATCTCCACTTGGGGCTTTACGTAGTAGAGAACATGCGTGAGTACAGATCCTGAAGTAGGCTCGTAAATCAAGCCTCACGTTGTCTATAGATTTATACGCATCCGTTTCAGCGTGGATGCGAGCTTTGAAAAGCGCAAAAGCTTCATCTTTGCAAGGAGTCTCGTTTAGTAGGAGTATTTGCTCTAGGAAGGTCTTTTCGACAATTGCGCGCCGTGTCGACTTCTTCCCAAAGCTCCGGAAATTGGATTTGGGCAACTTGATATCTAGCGAGCCTCTTATAAGATCCGTTGATACCTAAAAGACCACGCTGCAACGTCTACTTTTACACGGTACAATCCTTGGCTATGGAAGTTAGAGAGATGTGATTTTTACCTTTACCTTGAGCTGTCTTTGCAAAGCTTGTACGCCTTCTCGCTTTATGAAGACGACCACGGAACGTCATGGAGCGTCCAATCGTTCAGGAGTTTTGGTAGTTGGATGTGTCTCCATCCCCAAGTTAAGATGACATTAATCTAGTAAATTGCTTTCATTTCGTCACGAGGGAGGAGTCAGATACGAATTTGTCTCTGAAGGACAGAGAGGACGAGGATCCTCGCGAATGGCTTCCGATGATGCAGACAACTATGAGCTGGTGCATCGCGAACCTCGCATCATGTACTGAAGCTATCGATCCTAGAAACAAGAAAGCCCTGCAGCACCTTGTGCGCCGTTCGTCTTACCTCTAAACTAGAATCGTAATTCAGTGGACATACAGTGACTGGTAATGGGCCCCGCTTCCTGTCCTTCGGTTTCCTGAGCGTGGGTGGCTGACTGAATTATCAGTGGTATCAAACATGTCTCACTCCTTTCCTTACTCACACCGATAAACGATCGTCTCCTCGGCAAGGTTTATTCTGGTGCGGTTCGATCGTCCTCCCTTCCAGTGTGGCAATGGTTACTATCTCGCCGCTGCAGCACTACGACTCACCGATGCAAACGTGCTTGCTGCTGGACCTTCTGCTGTTATCTATCCATCCGTCTTTATATATGATACGTAGTAGATCGATTGGTCGCGTATCTGTTCGCTGATACCACCTCTTGCTCGACTTCTTCTTGAACCTCCCCACTAGCCGTCTTTTGAAGTTGATTCTTGTTCGGGCAGGCCAGCGTCTAGCATAGAAGGAGGGCTGAGATGAGTGCTGGCCTCTGTGATTTTGTGTCTTGCCTAGTTCACTGCTTCTATATCCAATAGCTGCTGAAGGGAAACCTGGTTGCCCAGCTATGTCGGAATGGTTGGTTGATCTGACCCGAGAGATTTCATGTAGCTAGAAGAGGCTCTTTGGTGGAGCGATAGAGCTTCATCGTACGGGTGCAGGTCGGGGTGCTCCTTCACCAGCGCCTTCTCATACACCTCCAGCGCTCGCCGGCTCATCGCCTCGACCATCTCCTACTTCGAGAAGCATTCAAAGAGGGATCTGTTGAGGCTAGCGAAAGGATGGTCACATTTCAAGAAGGTAGCGGTGCTGCGCACTGGAGGGGTTTCCCAGTATTTGTACACCGGCGACCACACAGAGGATGTATCCACAGATGAATCCAGAGGCAAGCGGACTAAGTTACGGCGTAACGGCCGCGAAACGGACCGTTACCAGATAGCCCAAAGCTACTTCAAGTCGCTCGCATATACCCACTAGCTGACATGTTTCTTCTGAGGGACTTGAAAGCGCTTTGCGCGATCAAGGTATAGGCAACGTGGGAGGATCTTTGGACAAGCAACTCATCCCCGAATGCATTCGTGAATATACGCATCTACTTTTGATAGCAATTCCATAATGCGAGCGGTTATAGTAAAAGTGGCAACAGCTCATGGGTGTCAGCTGGGCGAGAAGATTTTCTAGCCGTGCAAGCTGAGTTCCTTCTATTCTTAGCTAGCCATCAGAACTACGTACCTGACGCCCACATATCCTACGACATTCATCCTGTTACTGGTAAGGGGAGCTTTCCATTCTCAGCCAAAGCGCCTTACCCGTGGCAAATTCCATCATGGAAGCCTGCATCGACGCCAATACGTTCTAAGAATTATACTCGACTTCTTCCTGCCACTGAGTGGTTGGTAATATGGTCAGCTGCAGTGGTCCCAGCAACGAGAATCCAGCTAGCAAAGAAGGTATGCCAGTTACGATGTAGAAGCCTTCCGGGGTGATCGCCATCATGCTTAGCACGGCTCCCGGAGCGCTCTCCACTGCCATGCGATCCCGCATGTTCGCCCAACTTTCGGAAAGCTGGTTCATATTGCCGGCAGGGTACAATGGTTTACAATTCTTGTCTTGTGGCAGTTCAAGATTGCAAATGAACGCTTGCGTCAAACAGACTAGCACTCCTATGGGTTTATTGGCTACGAAATACTCGTATGGAGTTATCAGAGTCCGATGATATAGAAAGCCCCTGTCAGTGATGTTGTCGCGGAGAACCACGGATCTCCAGCGGTACTGGTATGTTAGACGTCTGAGGCATCTATAAACAGGAGGGACAAGCGAGCATCAGGCCGGTCGAGGGCTTTCATAGGAGTGAAATAGTCGCTAGTAGAGGAGTCGGTCCAGATCATACTAACCCACCCTTTTCTCTGACGACGATCTATTCAAGAAGACATGAAAGAGGATTAGAGGCGAAGATGAGGCTAAGTCGGTTCGGGATATTGTGCCCTTTATTGTTCCATCAGCAGGGATTCTAGCCAACCAAGGAGCTGAATACTTGGGCATTCTCTGAGAGCCTTTAACGCATGTTGGGTCATTTCTATTACTTTTATGAAACCTCCAAGCTCGCGTCCTGGTCCCCGTCCCAGGTCAGATTTTGGTCTTGGATTCAAGAGAGATGCCTTCAGTCGAGAATAGCTTCAGAAGATATAGCCTTTTCTTGGTGACTTACTCAAGGATTCTACCTTGATTGCGGCCACGTATAATATGTGCCTTCCGTTCTTCCATACTGAAGTCAACTGTGAAGTAGCTACACTCGATATTACTGATCAGTAAAACGCTTATACCTAGTCCGTTATCTTGCGTAGCTTATACACACTTATTCGCTTAGGAGGAGATATATCGAGTAATCAGTAGCTATTTAATGTTTCACGGTGATGTTCATGTAATACGCCGTCATTATTGGAGATAATGCTAACTAGTACCGTCGTTTAATTCGTTAATTTGACTTCACTAAATTAAATAAGAAGGAGAAATGGACGGCGTATAGTTTTATAAGAAACATCTACGATATATAGCTTCTAAGGCACTTTAAAAGAATCTCTAAGGTTATCGACAAGCTATAGTGTTTTCTAGGTCAACTTATTAGGTATTATAAAATTAGGAGTAAGAACTATATAAAGTACTCTTTATAGACTAATAAAAAAAGCGTAAAAAAGATAACTACTAGTACTTAACTTATAAATTAATAATTACTAATAATAAGAGTTATATAGACTAAGCGAATATAGCTATAGTAGAGTAGTATATATAAAATATAAGATACCTAATTTCCTCCTTATCCTAATAAAGTTAATATAATATAATAGCTCCTTTATAAGAGGTAAAAGTGTAGATAGCTACCTCTTTAAAAACTATAGTCCTCTTAGAGAGTTAAGCCTCCTACCTACGCCTTTCTCTATATAAAAGCTAGCTTCTATACTATTATATATTTATATAACGTTAATTCTATTATAGCTTTATTTCTAGGTAAGTATATATAAATAGTAAGTATAAAGCTAATTAAAATAGTACCCTATATTTCTTCTATTACTAGAGAGGCTTTATATAAGAGTATAGAGTATATAAGGACTATAGGAGCTAAAGAGCTATTCTACTAGGCTAAATAGTAATCTCTTTATAATAATATCGCTACTAATATCCTTTAGATATAGTAGAAAGTCTATAAAATCAATAAAATATTCGGCTAGCTAAGTAAGGAAGAGCTAATACTAGTCTACTAGCTAGTTAATAAGCTATTACTAGTATATAATTATAAAAAGGATAAAAAATATATAAAAATAGATAAGTTAATACTAAGCTAGAATATATAGCTATAAGCTCTAAACCCTTTAAAAACTCTATTATTAGCAATAATTATAGTAGTAAATAGACCTTATTAAGTATCTACTATTAATAAATAGTATAAATAGTAATACTTACTTATAAATATTACTACTATAGCTTTAATAGATCTTTAAATTAAGGCTTTATAAAGCCCTAGCCTATATACTTATAGATCTTAGCACCGATAAATACTATAAGGTGGTAGTTAGGCTATTTAAAGGGAATAGTTAGCAAGTATCTTAGTATAGTTATCTATACTTAGGCACTTATATAACCTACTAGGTCGTTACTATATATCGCTATACTCTATAACTAGTCTATAATATTCTTTTTAATTATCTATTTCCCCTTCTTACCACTTTATACTTCCTCCTCTAAGTATTTTTTAATGTCTAGATTTTGATTTACCTACCTATCCTTATAATAAAGAGCTTTAATTAATATCTTAAGCTAATTCCTTATAGAGTTCTCTATATAGATAGTTATATATATAATAATATATTCCTATATATTCTATAGATCTTTCCTAATAAATTAATCTTTATTTAAATATAGCTTATTTTTTATATATAATTACTATTAGTTAAATATTATAGTAGATTTACTATTAGATAGTATAGAAGGGTTAGGAAACTTAACTAAGTATTAAGATATTAATATATTAGGGTAATCTATAGGTTAAAAGGGTAATAGTATAGGTATTAATATATATAAGCTATTAAGCTTACTATTAGAACTTATTAAATCTATAAAAGAAAAAGTATTTTAAAGAGTAAATAGAAGAATTATATAATATAGAAGATACTAGTAAAGAGTTTTCTAAATAGAAAGCTTTTAAATAGAAAGCTTCTAAGTATCTATAATAGTTAAATTTAGAATATAAAGCTATTTTTATAGTTCCTTTTAAGTTACTTTTACCTTCTATTATTCCTTATTAACTTCTTTTTATTCTTTTTCTAGTATTATCTATTTTTTTTCTAAGATATCCTTTAGATTATTGTATTTAGTAAGAGCGTTAATAGTAATTTAGCGATATATATAAGTTTATTAATATTCTATATAATAAAGGAGTAACTAGTTTACTAATTCTTATAGAATTAGTTTAATATCCTTATAGAGTTCTTTCCTAATTTCTTCTTTAGTCACTTCTACGTAGGGTGCAAAAAAAAAAAGAGTAATTAAAAAAGATACTATTTTTAGAAGTCTATAACTTGGCCAATATTAACGCTATAATAAAAATAAAACTAGAATTTAAAAGT
>Ga0247757_10001318_pt1 | contig 16944 bp, 10 predicted proteins | sample UWRJL126311R4_FD_180929 | JGI IMG/M metagenome (GOLD analysis project Ga0247757, IMG submission 180929) | Plant litter microbial communities from Arlington Agricultural Research Station in Wisconsin, United States - UWRJ-L126-311R-4 | ecosystem: Environmental > Terrestrial > Plant litter >... | reverse complement strand
AACTCGCGACGGGAGAGGTGAAGCATGGGAAGAAAGCGGGGCGAGACAGCAAACGAACGACCGGGGTAGGAAAACGACTGGGTCCGTCTTTCGACGCACGCCCGTCGTCTCAAGTTACTAGTTGAGATGGAAGACTTCCTTCAGTGGTGCGGACACGGGGCTATGGTCGGCGTTGGACGGCATGACGTCGCCCATGTGCACCCACCAGCGCTGGCATTCGGACGTGGCGGCGATGGCGTTCCAGCGCGCCTCGTCCTCAATTTCGGCATAGGCGAAAAGCTGGCGCGTTTGTGGCAGCAGGAAGATGGAGTAATTGTGGACGCCGTGCTTTTTCAGGACGGCTTCGAGTTCCGGCCAGATCGGCCGGTGGCGGCGCTCGTACTCGACCTCCCGGCCGGCGTTGACGGACATGACAAAGGCTTTGCGGATCATGCGGCGAGTGGGGCTAAAGGTGACGACCATGAAAAATGGCCGGGGAAAGCTGCCGGGCAGCCTGCCGCGTCATTCCGCACCCGCCAGCAAACACTATCATGGACAGTACGAACCCGGAGCCGCCACAGCACAGCCAAGAACCGGAGTCGGAGTCTGGAACGAGACCGATTGCACCAAAGTGCCGACAGACTGCGGCAAGGTTCGCGTCCGGCGCTTTTTGCTGTCTCTCGCACCCAGTCCGTCACCCGGAACGGCCGGCATTCTGACAGCGACCTGACAGTCTGAAAAAACGTTGAATTTGGGCTGCGCCCGGCAATCGTCACTGGACCCTTACCCCCATGCCCCCCTCCCCTCCGACCCTTCGGACGCTGGCGCGTGCGCTTGGCTTGTCCCGAACCACCGTTTCCGATGCGTTGCGCGGTTCGCCGCGCGTGAAATCCGCTACTGTCGAGCTCGTGCGCGCCGCCGCCAAGGAGGCAGGCTACGAGCGGAACCCGCTCACTGGCGCGGTCATGTCCCAGCTGCGCCGTTCCCGGGGCCAGCAATTCCGCGGGGTGCTTGCCGCGCTCGAGGTCATTGACCCGAACCGCACCGAGCTCGTCGTCCGCTACAACGACAGCCTCGTCAAAGGCATTTCCGAACGGGCGAACAACCTCGGCTTCAAGGTCGAACGCTTTGAGATCGGGCCACAGAGCGTCCGCCTCAATCGCCTCGACACCATCCTGCATACCCGCGGCATCCAGGGGCTCATTCTCCTGCCCGCTTCCGGCTTCCCGGACCTGACGGCGCTGAGCTGGCAGCGCTACACCGCGGTGTACACGGACTATTTCATCGATCACCCGCCACTGCATTGCGTGTGTTCCGATCACTACCGCTCGATGGTCGGCCTCCTGCAGGAACTGCATGCCCGCGGTTACCGGCGGCCCGGCCTGTTCATGGAAATTCCTCTCGATGAACGCCTGCAGTTCCGTTGGGAGGGCGCCTACCTGGCCTTGCAGCGTTATCTGCCCGACATCACCGTCGTGCCGCCCTTGCGCATGACCGCGATTACCCGCGCCGGTTTCGAAGCTTGGTTCAAGAAGCACAACCCCGATGTCGTGCTCGGGCACTTCCCGGAGGCGATCGCCTGGATGAAGGCCTGCGGGGCGAAGTTGCCGAAGACCCACTCCTTCGTGTGCCTCAACTCCCTCCGCTCCACCGGCAATTGCGCGTCGCTTGACCTGCAAACGGAGCAGCTCGGCGCCCGCGCAACCGAGCTCGTCATCGGCCAACTCTTGCACAACGAGTTCGGTGTCCCCCTGCAGCCCTCCCTCACCACGCTCACCGCCAAGCTGCTGGAAGGCCCCACCCTGCGACCGCGGGCCGGGCGGGCAGCAGACGGAGCCAGCGACCCGATCGAGTCGCTGGAGACGGCGGAAGCATAAGACCCCCAGGCCTCAAAGGCCCGGTAGGTCCGATGGTTCCCGCCTAGCGGGCGACCGCGGCCAAGGGATCTCCTGGCAAGGCGCGCAACCCGCCGGCCACAATACCGGCATTCACTTCCGCCCCTGCCCGGCTGGTGTGCGTATGTTCATCGGCGAATAGGGCATCCACGGCTTTTTCCCCCATCGTGTCGTAACGGGCAGCGATGGCCTCGTTGAGGTCGATGAAGGCCGCGCCTTCATCGGCCGCGACCGTCTTCGCCCAGCCGGCGTAGCTGTCGGCGGAGCGCACGATATGGCCGTCCTTCCAGGTCTTGCGCGGCACGAGGGAGCACACGACCGGCGTGGCACCCTTCGCCTTCGTCTCGCGGATGAATTTGCGCAGATACCAGCCGTAACTGTGCACCACCTCGCGCTGCTTCGTGAGCAGGTTGTCGATCTCCTCGGTCTCCTCGCCGGCGCCTTTGATTGTGCCGCGGGCCCGGGAAGTGTCGTTCAGCGGGCCGTTGTCGTTGTGGCCGAATTGCATGACCACGGTGTCGCCGCGCTTGATCAGCGTCAACGCGCGCGCCCAGTGACCCTGGGTCAGGAACGTGCGGCTGCTCAACCCGCCGATGGCGCGGTTGACGACATTCACCTTCGTCGGGTCGAAATGCGCGTCGAGATAGTCGCCCCAGCCCCACTGCCCGCCCTCGCCGTCGCCGCGGCCGTTGCGCACGGTTGAATCGCCGATGAGCACAATCGACGGCAGCTTCGTATCCGCCGGCTCGGGGAGATTGAGCCAGCCGATCGAATCGGCCGTAACCGCCTCACCCTTGGCAGACAGGAACGCGCCGAATGGTCCCTTGCGGATACCCTTCAGGCCGGCGACGACCTGCGCGGCGTTTAACTCCGCGCCTGCGGCATTGGTGTGCGTGTGGTCGGTGCCAAACAGCGCCTGCACGCTTTCCTCCCCGAGGACTTGGTATTGGTCGGCGATGATCCGCGTCAGATCCACGAATTGAATCCCCGCCGCCTGCGCGATCTCGCGGTCCCACTGGCGGTAGTTGCCCGAACCTCGCTCCACGACGCCGTCCTGCCAGAGGTTGCGCACCGTGAGCGACAAGACGAGCGGCGTCGCGCCCTTCGCCTTCACGTCGGCGATCATCTGGCGCAGGTAATGCCCGAAGGTGTACACGGTCTCGTGCTTTCCCGTGATGACGTTGTCGATCTCCCGCGACTCGTCGCCCAGACCGGGCAACGACCCGCGTGAGCGCATCTTTTCGCGCGGCACCGAGGCATCCTCGTTGACCGGGCTCCCGTCGTTGTGTCCGAACTGAATCAGCACGTAATCACCCGCCTTCACGTCGGCGAGCAGCTGCTGCCACAAGCCCTCGGTGATGAAGGTGCGACTGCTGCGCCCGCCGCGCGCGTGGTTGGCGACGTTGACCCTGGCCGGGTCGAAGAAATCGGCGAACGGCACGCCCCAACCCTGGGTGGGCTTGCCGTTGTTTTTCGCGGCGGTTGAGTCGCTCGCGATGAAGATCGTAGGCAGCGAGGGGTTGAGCGGCGCAACCGCCGCTGCAGGATTCGCCGCGAGGTCAGGCGCCGGAGTTTGTCCAGACGGTGCCTGCGCAAAAGCGAGCGCAGGTAGGAGCCAAGGCAGGAGGCGGGGCAGGGTTTTCATACAGTCAGGGTAAATAAAGGTGGCGGCGGGCGGCGCGGGCGCTGTCCTTGACGGCATGAGACGCTACCCCGGGCTCGTTGTTTCGGCGCTGCTGGCGATTACCGCGGCGGCCGGGGAAATCCGCATCACGGACGACTTTGCCCACGGACTCGACCAATGGGTCGTCGAACAGCAACCCGGCGGCACGGTGACCGCCAAGGACGGCGTCCTCTTCATTGATGATACCGGTGGTTGCACGGTGTGGCTCAAGCCCAAGCTCACCGCCCCGGTCGTCATCCGCTACGAGGCGCGCGTGCTCTCGTCCGGCCGCGTTTCGGACCTGAATTGCTTCTGGATGGCGACCGACCCGCAACAGGCGGACCTTTTCGCTCCCGGCCACCGCCGCGACGGCAAATTCGGCACCTACGACCCGCTGCTCACCTACTACGTCGGCTACGGCGGCAACACGAACACGACGACCCGCTTCCGCCGTTACGACGGCACGGGCACGCGACCGCTGCTGCCCGGGCACGACCGGCAGACGCCGGAGGTTCTGCTCCAGCCGGATCACTGGTACCGGATCGAGCTGGCGGCCACCGCCGACGGCAAGGCCCGGTTCACGCGCGACGGCGAGATGATCTTCGACTTCCAGGATCCGGCGCCGCTGCGCGAGGGCTGGTTTGGCTTCCGCACGGTGCATAGCAAGATCGAGGTCCGGAATTTCAGCGTCAGTTCGCCGGCAGCGCCCGCAAGCGCTCGATAAGCTCGCGCGGCACCGCGATCACGCTGCCATGCTTCATTCGCTCGGGCGTGCCCGGGGCGACGAACTGCACGCGGTCCGTGATATCCTCCCACGTCCGCAGGTCCTTCGAGCGCATCGCGCAGTAGTACTTTTTGATGTAGGCTTCGAAGTAGACAACGTACCAGTCACCGATCTTCACCGCGGTCGGTCCCTCCACCCAGAGGCCCGGAGGCGTAAACGCCGGCCCGAGCGGATCGATGGGGCCCTGAACACTCTCGGCGGGCGCAAGCCGCAGGTGCTTCTTCGGCTCGGGGAACTTGGTCTCGTCCTTGATGATCGCCCACTGCTTGCCGTCCGCGCGCAGGAAAGTCAGGTCGATGCAACTAAAGCCCGGGTCGTAGAACAGCCGCGTCGGCGTAAACGTTTGAAAATCCTTCGTCGTCGTCGCGTACACGCGGTGGTTGAGCTGGTCCTCGGACGCCCCGGCCGTCTCCGCAAACCGGCCCGGGATCGTCGTCGTCCAGAAAATGACGAACTCGCCCCGCCGGTCGTCGTACACGATTTCCGGCGCCCACGCGTTCCGTGCGGTGGGCTCGTGCGCCATCACGGGAATCTCCCGCTGCTCAGACCAGGTGATGAAATCCTTCGTCGAGGCGTAGCCGATGCCTTTCTCCCACCAACCCGACGTCCAAACCATGTGGTAAGTGCCGTCCGGACCACGGGCAACGCAAGGGTCGCGCACCAGCTGCTCTTTCGAACCGATGTGCGGCGCCAACACACTCCGGCCGCCATTCAGTGCCTCCCACTTGTAGCCGTCGTGGCTCCAGGCCAGGTGCAGGCCGTCCTCCCCGTTGCGGGTGAAATAGGTGAACAAGTAGGCGTCTGGACCGGCCGCAGTGAGGGAAACGCCCAGAGACAGCAGGCAGAGGCACAAGCGGGGCATCATGGTGGTAACGAGCCCACAGACGGATGCGCCTCAGCCGGAGGCCAGGCCAAGCAGATAGACGAAGATGCCGACAATCGCCGCGGAAGCCGTGCAGCACAGGATGAACCCGATGGCGTCGGTGCGATCCCAGCGGCAGAATTCCCAGTTCGAACGCGGGAGCAATTTGGTATGGTCGAAGCGCGCCGGGTTGACGCGCGTCTCCTCCATGGCCGCAACCTCGAGCTCGGGCGTGTCACCGACCGGCGTCTTCAGCTTGCCGTAGAAAAACGCCACGCGCGCGGGCTCGGTGGGTTTCGTCACCAGGCTCACCAGGATGAGCACCGCAAAGGGGAACAGGCCGTCGAAGAAGAACTGGAGCGTGAAGCGCTGCGTCTGCGTGAGCGACACGACATCGACGCCCGCCTTGCCCAGCAGCCAAACCTCGAAGTTGAAGCGGTTGGTGCGGGTCGGCGCCGCCATGTAGCTGCTGGCCGGATCATCCGGGTTAACGTGGACAACCTTCGAGAAGTAGATGCCGGTGCCCGGCTTCGCGCTCGGCTGGGCCAGCGTCGCACTGGTCGCGAGCGCCGGCACCTTGGAGGCGGTCCAGGGGATGACGAGGATCGTCAGCGTCGACAGGACGACGCAGCACCAGACGGCCGGCCCGGTGAGGCGCCGCCACCAGTAGGTCAACAGCACGGCGGCGCCGAAGGGAATGTTCACCGTGAGCACGATGTTCACGATGTCGTAGAAGCTGCCCATCAGCGTGGCGGCTACCGTCCCGAGAATCAGGACGACCACGATGGTGCAGCGGGCGTAGAAGACCCCCTGCGCCTGCGTGATACCGGGCCAGATCTGCCGGTAGACGTTGCGGACAAAGAGCGACGAAATCGCGAGCGCCTTGGCGGCGAGCGTGGACATGGTGCCCGCCAGTACGCCCGCGAGCATCAGGCCCACGAGGCCCGGCCCGAGCAGCTTGTTGGACATCGCGCCCCACGTGGCGTCGGGGTCGGATAACCCGCCGGCGCCGAACATCGCGACCGCGATCAGGCCGGCAAACGCCCAAAGGATGATCATGAAACGTTTCAGGTACGTCCCGGACACGCCGGACCGCGCGGCAAACTCGTTTTTCGCCGAACCGCAGATGCCCATGTTGTGGCTCAGGCCGCCGTTTTGCACGATGCTGACGAGGAGGATGCTGACGAGGCTGATGACTGAAAACTGCTCGGCGTTGCCCGAGCCAAAGAGGTCGAACATCTGCTTCGGCACCTTGACCGAGAGCGCGGACCACCCGCCGATGGCCGCGAGGCCGGTCGGTATCAGCAGCAGGGAAAAGACGATGATGAGCACGCTCTGCAGTCCCTCGTTCACCGCCGCCGCGGCCATGCCGCCGAGCACGATGTAGGTGCCGACGACCAGCGTGAAGATGCCGTAGAACACCAAGTCGTTGAGCACCGTGACGTAGCTGTGCAGTTCGCCGCGGGCGTTGCGGTCGCGCAGGGTTTCGAGCGTGCCCCGTTGTTCGGCCGGCAGGGTGCCGGCCGCAACCTGCTTCTCGAGTGCCTTGAGCGCGCGATAGCCTTCGACCGAGGAGCGGTCCTCGGCGGTCCATTGCACCTCCTGTTTCACAACCAGGGAGGAGGCGATCTTGTAGGCGGTGACGTTGCCGAAACCGAGAAACACACAGGCCACGAGGATCTGGAAGACGGCGTAGAACAAGCTCAGGCCCTTGCTGGCGTAGCGTTCCTCGAACAGGTCCGACACCGTCGTGAGCCGCACGCGGCGGAACCAGACGTACGCGAACCAAAAATAGGGGTTCATGAACACGGTCTGGAACGACAGCCACGAACCCGGCGCCCCCTGCTGATAGACGAAACTCGCGGTGCTGACCGCGCCCTGCGGCTCGGTCGAATTGCCGAAGTTCAGGAAGAATTGGTACAGCTTGCCGAGCTTGCGGCCGGCGAGGAAGAACCCGTCCTCGCTCTGGTTCCCGCTGGCGGCCCGGCGGCCGATCCAGACGACCGCCGCGAGATAGCTGACAACGACAAGGATGTCCAAAATGTGCAGACTGCCAAAACGCATGAGATGGGTAACGGTTAACGGAGCGGCGGGGTGGCCGGCGACTGGTCCGCACGGACTATTCGACGATTCCCGACGAATTCAACCTCCGCGTCCAGACCGGGCTTCGGACAGTACGGGAGATAGCCAGAGGACGGAGGACAGGCGACAGAGGACAGACCAAGCCATCAGTTCTCCTGTCTTCTGTTCTCTGTCATCTGCCCTCTGTGCAGCGGTCTACCGGCCGCTGCGCTTCATTTGCCGCGCCAGCTCCAGGTTGCGCTGCACGGCGGCGTCATTCGGACGGACCCGGAGCACGGCCTCGTAGTTGGCCACGGCCTCGTCCAGCCGCCCGGTCATCAACTGGCAGTTCGCCAGGCTCGCGCGGGCCAGCGCGTGCGCTGGATCGCGGTCCAAAGCCGACTGAAATGCGACCGCCGCCTCGCCCACGCGCTCCTGCCGCGCCAACAGGTTGCCGAGTGCAAACCAGGCCTCGGCGGCGCCGGTGTCCGACTTCATCGTCACCGCCATTCGAAACTCCACCTCCGCCTCGCCGAGCGCGCCGGCCTGCCGTCGCGCCAGCCCGAGATGATAGTGAGCCTCAGGCAGCGCGGGATCGATGGCCAGGGCTTCGCGCAAAAGTGCCTCCCCCTCCCCCGCCCGCCCGTGTTTGACGAGCAGGCCACCGAGGTTGACGCGAACATCCGCCGCCCCGGGATCGGCGGCCAGCGCCTCCCGGTATTGCGCGAGCGCCTCGTCCGTGCGCCCGAGCGCGTCCAGCGCCTGTCCGAGGTTCACGCGGGCGGCGACGAATTGCGGATCGGCGGCGACCGCGTGTTCGAAAAACGTCGCGGCATCGCCCCATCGCCCGGTGGCAAACGCGGCGTTGCCGAGCTCATAATTTGCAAAGGCATGCCGCGGATTCAGCGTCAGCGTCCGTTCGAACTCCCCGCGAGCCTCTTCCCCGCGTCCGGCCTCCCGCAACGCCAGCCCGAGGTTGTAGTGGGCCCGCGGGTTGTCGGGGCGCTTCGCCACCGTGTCACCCCAGAGCCACAGCGGGGAGGCATATACGGCATTGCGCATGAAGGTTGCAGCTCCGAATGCGCCGGTGGCCACCGCGACGAGCGTGAAGCCCGCCACCGAGGCCTTGAGTCGCGGCGCGATCACGGCGACCGCGAGCGCCAGCGGCACAGCCAGCGCGAGGTACATGCGGTGCTCGGCGATGGTCTGCGTCGCCACCGGCACGAAACTCGAGCTCGGCGCGAGCAGCAGGAAAAAGCACGCCCCGGCAAAGCCCGCCGGGCGATTTCGCACGAGCAGCCAGAGCGTCACGCCCGCCAGCAGGACCAGCAGCAGGAATTGTCCCGCCACTGCACCCAAGCCTGCTGCCAGCGGCGTGCCATAGTCGAACACCTGTCCCGCCGGCCAGAACGTGAGCCGCAGATAGCGCCCGATTGCTTCGCCTTGCGTGAGGAAGTAGCTCCCCACGTCAATCGTGCCGTTGCCGGCGGAACCTCCGCGGGCCCGGTTCGCGAACGCCAGCAGCGCCAGGGGCAGCCACGTGGCGAACAGGGCCGCGTGAACACGTCCGCGCGTCTGCCAGGCCGCCCGAAAACTGCCGGCGCGGAAGGTGCGGTCATACAGCAACACGATGATCGGCACGGCTGCGGCCGTTTCCTTGGTGCCCACGCCGAGCAGGCAGCAGGCCACCGCGAGAACGAACCAGCGGCGGCCCTCGCCGCCTTCCGCGCCGCGGATGAAACCGTACAGCGCCAGCAGGCTGAACAAACCCGCGAGCGACTCGGCACGCTGCACGACATAGGTCACCGCCGCCGTCTGCAGCGGGTGCACGGTCCAGAGCAGGGCGATGGCCAGGGCAACCGCCGGTCCACCCCCCACCGGGAGACGGCGGAGGATGGCCCACAGCACCAGTCCGGCCAGCGCGTGGATGAGCAGATTCACCGCATGATAGCCGCGCACGTCGAGCCCGCCGAGTGCGTGGTTCACGGCAAAGGAGAAATTGAGCACCGGCCGGCCGCTCACCGTCTCACCGGCGGTCGCCGGCGGATGGAGCCAGGTGGGCGGTACCAGCTGGCGGATGGTGGCGTTGCCGAGGATGGAACCGTGGTCATCAAACTCGAACGGCGCCGTGAAACTGTTCGACCACGCCAGCAGCGCCGCGGTGAAGAGCAGCAGGGCGGCGATCGCCGGACGCGCGAACCAGGCGGGTGCTCGGACGACGTCTGGTGATGGGGATGGCTTGATCAAGCGCGAGATCAAGAGGACAGAGTTCGAAACGGAATGCAGCGTTTTCTTGCGCCCGTCTCCTTGTAGGGGCGGAGCTTGCTCCGCCCACTTCCGCGCCGCGGAAGTCCTTGGATGCGGACGAAGTCGAGCGGGGCTCGACTTGGGCGGAGCAAGCTCCGCCCCTACGCGGAAGCGAGCTGGGCAAAAAAAGGGCCCCCGCTTGCGCGGGGGCCCCGATTTAAGGCGGATAACCCAGCCGCCTTAGAAATCAAACCCAGCCGTAAAGATGAACTGGCGCGGATCGACGATGCGGAACGCGTACGGCGAACCGTCATAGTTGACGGAAACCGTCTGCAGGCTGCCGTTCTCGAAGGCGTTGACGACGTTCAGCTGGAGCTTCATGCGGACCTTGTCCGAGAAGACCTTGCGGGTGTAGCTGACCCACAGATCCGTGTAGAAGTTGTCGCTGTCGTAGATCGGGCGGCTCGTGTCGGACACGTCGAGCTGGATGCCATTGGCGCCCGAGGCGCGGCCGTAGTAGCCGATGATCGACTTGTCTTCCCAGCGCTCGACACCGCCGACACCGAAGCCCTTGAGCTTGCCGTCGGAGAAGTTGTAGTTGGTCAGGAAGGACCAGCGGTACTTGCGCTGGTCGGGCGACGACTGGCCGTCGAGGTCGCGGGCGAGGAGCACCTGCGGCGTGACGACGGAGTTGTAGTACTGCTGGACGTTGTTGTTGCCGTTCGGTTCGCCGATGTAGGCCTCGTCGCGATAGCCGTAGCTGGTCCAGAAGTTCGTCAGGTCCACCGCGCGGCCGGCGACCGTTGTGTAGGTGGCGAGACTCTGGTATTGCGGGAGCAGGTAGGAGGACGCCTTCGCCCCCTGCCAGACCGGGTTGCGAACGTCGTACCAAGCGTCGAACTCCTTCAGCACGTTGCTGTACTTGGTATCCTGCTTGCCGAACGTGAACTTCATCGTCCAGTTGCGCGTCGGGTTGTAGTTGATCTCGGCCTCAATGCCCTTCGCGTTCGCGTTGCGGGTCGCGAAGATATTGGAGCCGTCATAGTAGGTGTACGGCAGCTGCCAAATCTTCGCAGCCTCGGCTTGAACCAAAGGCTCTTCTGCAGGCGTGACGGTGAAAGGATGCAGCGGATCGAGACCGGTCGGATCCTTGCCCATGTTGATCATAACGATCGTGCGCGCCCAGTTGCGGAACAGCGTGGTGTCCACGTTGCCGGTCAGGCGGCTGATCGACGTGCCGGGGTTCGTGCGCTCGTTCTCGTTGGAGGCTTCGAACCAGGTGACGCGGCCGAACAGCTTGCGATCGAAGAGCTGGAACTGGAACCCGTAGTCCTTGCCCTCGCCGGTCGGTTTCGGCAGCGGTTGCATGAAAGCGTCCGTTTGCGCGGTGGCCGGCGGGTTGAAGTTGCTCGACTCGTTGTAGCTGAAGCCGAAGTCGCGGACGAACTGCCAGAGAAGATTGCCGGAATCGGCCTTCGACTCGACCGAGTTCCACTTCTGGAAGGGACGGAGCACGCCGCCGAGCGTCCGGGTGGTGCCCTCGAGCTTGTCCCAGAGCTTCCAGCGGTCGAAGATCATGTCGGTGTTGTACAGGCCGTTGATCCACTTCTGCGCGGGCGTAAGTGCCGGCGAAAGGGTCGTGGCCGGCTTGGTGGCGGGATCCGTGATGGCCGCGTCCGTCGTCGCGCGCGCCTGGTACTTGTCCTTGCGGACGCCGAAGGTGGCCACGAGGCGGTCGCTCCAGAGATAGCTCGTGATGCCGCCGCTGATCGAGTCGACGATGCGCTGGGTGCGTCCCGTCGTCGCATCGAACGTGTTGTACGTCGTCTTCATGTTCAGCGTCTTGAACGTGTTCGCGGCATAATCGTACACCTTGAGATCGGCGTTGTAGCTGCCCGAGGGGTCCGGATTCCATTCACCGGAGGAGCGGGTGACGACGCCGTTCGGATCACTCGGGCTGGCGAGGTAGTACGCGCGGCGGTAGGACGTGGTCTGGAAGTTCCAACCCGTCGGGGAGCCGTCGGCGTTGTTGTTCTGGTTATTGCCGTAGCGGATCATGCCCTCGGGCGTCGTGCTGGAGAGATATTCCAGGCGCTGGCGGTATTGCTTGAGGTCGGATTCGTCGCGTGAGACGAGGCCGAGGATCTGGTGGTGGCCGAGCCACTTCATCCAGCCTTCCTTGCGGGTGAAGTCCGGGGTGTAGGCGAGCATCGCGCGATAGTGGTCGTCGAGCTGGTCGTTCACGTAGCGGTCCGGGTCGGAATCCTCCACGTAGGGCTTGCCGAAGTAGGGGTTGGCCGTGCCGTCGGGCAGGTTCTTGTTGGTGTCGACGAAGAGCGTGGCGACGTTCAGCTGGGCGACCGTGTAGTTGGTCGAGGAATGGAAGTCCTGACGGAACCAGCCGGCGGTCAGGTACAGGTTGCTGAGGAGCTCCTGCTCGAACTCGAGGTTGTAATTCGTGTTCTTGTCATGGCCGAAGTTCATCTCGTTGATGTTGATGTCCCTCCAGTCGTAGATCGCCTTGTCGGTCACGCCCGGGTACTTGTAGCCGATGATGTTGTTGCCGATGGCGGTCCAGCCGGCGGAGGTGGTGTAGCTCCGGTTGTAGATGTTGGACCAGGCCGGGTTCGCCCAGACTTGGGCGGCCGACGGAAACACCGGGTTGGCGGCGGCGGGCGGCGTGGTCCAGAGCGTCTGGTACGACTGCGCGTTGAGGGTCTGGAACCAGTTCACGAGCTGGCCGTTCGCGATCTGCATGTTCGTGCGCGGCGCGTTCGTCCAGGTGATGCCCGGGACGAACATGGCGTTGGCCGAAGGCGTGCCGGCGCCGGCGTTGAAGCCGGTGCTGGTGGTCAGCGCGGCGTCACCGAAGATGCCGATGCCGTTGTAGAACGTGAAGTTCGTGTCGGTGCCGTTGAAGTTCGTCGCCGAGGTGCCGCGCAGCGCGGGATTGTAGTTCGGCAGCGACTTGATGAAGTCGCGCGCTTCCTGTGCGAGGGGCGAGGCGGCGTTGACGACGTAGTCGCCGAGAGTCTTGCCGGTGGTGTTGCTTTTGATCTGGCGGGTCAGCGGGTCGTAGTAGGGCTGGCCGGCGAGGTTCCACTGCGTGATGAAATCACGCGGCGTGAGCGAGTTCGGGCGGCGGTTCTCGTTGTCGTAGCTCTCGATGTTGAAGCTGAACTTCGTTTTCTTGAGCGGCTTGTAGGTGATCGCGCCATAGTAGCGCGTGGTCTTGTCGTACGAGGGCTTCCGGTCGAACTGGCGGTTGTCGTAGACCGCCGCACCAAAGATCGCGAGCTTGTCGTCAATCAGGCCCTTGTTGAAATTTACCGAGCCGCGGTACGAGCCATACTGGTCGAAGCGCACCGTGACGTTGGCGGTGTCGCGGTTCATCTGCGCCTGGGAGGTCGACTGGTTGACGATACCGGCCGGGCTGCCGAGACCGAAGAGCATCGAGTTCGGGCCGCGGCTGATTTCCACCGACGACACGTTGTAGGCGTCGAACGGCACCTGGCCGATCGACGGGTAATAGTTGGTCGCCGAGCTCGGCACGCCGATGCCGCGAACCCGGTTCGCCGTGGCGTTGGTGAACGGCGTGACGGAGCTGCCGATCGAGGCGCCGCCGGAAACGTCCATCACGCCGTCGCTGCGGAGGGTCAGGTAACCGCCGCCGGTCGGCGTATAGGTGCCGGAACCCTCCGTGTTGATTTCATAACGGAAGACGTCGTTGATATCGAGCGAGCCGGTGTCCTCCATCTGCTGCTTCGTCACCACCGAGATCGCGGCGCCGAGGTCGGCGATGTTCGTGTTCATGCGGCTGCCGGCGAGTGTGTTCGCCGCATAGTAGCCGGTGTCCTTCGAGGTCGAGACCACGAACGGCGAAAGCACGACGGTGTCCTCCTTCTTTTCCGCGGGCGCGACCGGGGCGGGGGCCGCGGCGCTGGCGGCTTCGGCGGGGGGAGGAGTCGTCTGCTGGGCAAACGCCGGGACAGCCAGCATGAGGGCCATCACCGACGCGGGCAAAAGTCGCGATCCAGACTGGAAGCGACCGTGGAGGGTTTGCGGGGTCATGTGTACTTGGGGTTCGGTTGGGGAAAGCCAGACGGGTTCCCTCATGCGGCGCCGGGCGGGAACAGGGCCCGGACAAAAACGCAGGAGAAAGCCGAGAGGTGGGGACGGGGGGAAACTCTCAGGGGAAGCTGAATCGGTTCGCTCGCGGCGCGACAACGCACGGGCCCGTCAGACAGTCCGAATAAAATGCTGCGTCCGCATTTCATGTCGTCACTCCTTGCCGGGTCTCCGGCGAAAAGCCGCAGGCCGCGAGCGTTTTCTCCTCCGCGAAAGCCCGCTGCATCGCCGCGGCCAGGCCGGGCACCTCCGGCCCGAGCGAGGCTTCGCCGTTCGGCCCGGTCCAGCGGATGCGCTCGGCCGGCAGCGTGCGGATCGGCCCCGCGCGGTGCACGGCCTCGATGAGGGCGGTGTGCTGCCCGGCCATTTCGGCGGTGCACACCGGCACGGCGGGATTGCGCAGGCGGCGCAGCGCCGCGGTAATCATGGCCCGGCGCGCCCCGTGGGCGTCGAGCAGCTGGCGCCGCTCCGTCTGGCCGTTGGCGCCGCGCCACCAGGCCTCGGACTCGTAGCGCCAGCAGGCCTCGCCGGCCGAGCCCGTGATGCGGATCTCCGGCTCGACCGTCTCGCGGCACGCATGGCTCGTGCCGAACCAGAGGCGCGCGCCCCCGGCGGTGTGCGCCGTGACGACGCACGTGTCGAAGCTCTCGATCGCGTGCGCCCGGAAAACCTCGACCGCGTCCAGCGCGATCGGCGCGGAGGAATTTTCCGCGCCGACAAAGTACAGGCTCAACATCACGAAATGCGCGAAGGCATTGTTCAGCGGCGAGTCGAACACGGGCACGCCGTCGACCTCCAGTCGTCCGGCCCAGTTATTGCGCGTGAAGTAGGCGCGGTTGCGCGGCCAGAGGCCCAGCACCCGCACGGAGCGGATATCGCCGATCGCGCCGCGCTGCAGTTCGGACCGGAGCCAGATCGTGCCCGGCTCGTAGTAATCCTGGAAACCCACCGCCACGAAACGGCCCGCCCGGCGCTCGGCCGAACGGATGGCCTCGATCTCGGCGCTGGAGCCGGCGAGCGGTTTCTCGACCAGCACGTTGGCCCCGGCCTCGAGCGCGGCGATCGTCATGCGGGCGTGCCAGTGAATGCCCGTCGGGATCAGGCAGAGGTCGATCCGGCCCCGGAAATCGCGGAGCATCTCGCGGTAGTCGGAATAGACCCGGCAGCCCGCGGCCGTGAGCTGCGCGATGTTCTCCGCCTCTTCCTGCGGGTTGATGACCGTCACGGCGACAATGTCGGCCTCGCCGCGTTCGCGGCATTCGCGCGCGAGTTGGAGGTGCACGCGCCCGTAACCGGAAATGCCGATCAGGGCCAGTTGCGGGCGTTGGGGGTCGCGGGTCATTCGGGGGCGGCAGGCGGAGGGGCGGCGGTCAGGCGTGCAGGGCGCGAGCCACGCAGCGCGAAAAATCGAACCGGCCGGTTCCTCAGGGAAATTACATGAAAGGGGGTAAGGGACGCATGGCCGTCGGAGCGGAAATGCGTTGAGAGGGCGTCACATAAAGTGGCCGGCCAACGGCTTGGCCATGCGTGCCCGGCCTTGACAGTCCGAGTCGTGTGTCATTGCGCCCGCCGGACAAGCGATTCTTGTTCGCCACTCTACCCCGCGCCTGCCCGCATCCCCGCGCGAGTCGCTGCCTCCTCCCCGCCCCTCATGCTGTTTCCCGCCCGGGTCATTCTCACCCTGCTCGTCACCGGCGCCGTCGCGGCATCCGCCGCCGCCCCTGCCTCGTCCCTTGGCTGGCCCGAAGTCCGGCGCGAAAACCGCCCTTGGACGCGCTGGTGGTGGCCCGGCAGCGCGGTGGACGACGCCGGCATCACGCGCCAACTCGAGGAATTTTCCCGCGTCGGCCTCGGCGGCGTGGAGATCACGCCCATCTACGGCGCGCTCGGCGCCGAGTCGCGCTACATCGATTTCCTCACGCCCGCGTGGATGGATCGCCTCGCCCACACCGGACGCGAGGCGCGGCGCCTCGGCCTCGGCGTCGACATGGCCACCGGTACGGGCTGGCCGTTTGGCGGGCCGTGGGTTCCCGCGGGCGAAGGTTCCTTCAAGGTCGCGCTCGCCGACGGCCGCCTCACCGGCACGCCGACCAACATGAAGGTGAAGCGCGCCGCCCCCGGCGACGAGGGCCTCGTGCTCGATCCCTATTCGACCGCTGCCATCGGGCACTACCTCGCACCCTTCTCGCAGGCCTTCGCGAATTTTCCCCCCGGGCTCGTGCGCGCGCAGTTTCACGATTCGTTCGAGTATTACGACTCGGAGTGGACCCCGAAGCTCGCAGAGACATTCCAGGAGCTGCACGGCTACGACGTGAACACCTTCGCCGCCGAGTTGCTGCGCAAGAAATCCGCGGCGCCCGACACTCTCGCCCGGCTCCGCAGCGACTACCGCGAGACGCTCGCGCGCCTGCACCTTGGTTATCTCGACGGCTGGGTGAGCTGGTCGCACGCCCACGGCTTCATTGCCCGCAACCAGTCGCACGGCGCGCCCGCCAACCTGCTCGACCTCTACGGCCTCGTGGACATTCCCGAGACGGAAACCTTCGGCTCCACGCCCTTCCCCATTCCCGGACTGCGCCGCGACCTCGCCGAAGTGCGCGGCGCGCTCGACCTGCCTGAACCGCTCATGATTCGCATGGCCTCGTCCGCCGCGCACGTGATGGGCCACCCCTTCGCTTCGAGCGAAACCTGCACGTGGCTGCGCGAGCACTGGAAAGTCGCCCTCGCCTTCGCCAAGCCTGAGATCGACCGCCTCTTCGTCAACGGCATCAACCACGTCTTCTACCACGGCACGGTCTACTCGCCGCCCGAGGTGCCGTGGCCGGGCTGGCTGTTCTACGCGTCGACCCAGTTCAACCCCGCGAACACCTGGTGGGATGATTTCGCCGCGCTCAATGCCTACGTCACCCGCGTGCAATCCGTGCTCCAGGCGGGCCGGCCCGACAACGAGGTGCTGCTGTACTGGCCCTTCGCCGACGCCCTCGACGACGTGGACACGCCGCTCATGAAACAGTTCGGCGTGCACAAGCTCGACTGGCTGCGCGAGTCGCCGATGGGGAAAATCGCCGCGCAGCTCACCGGCAACGGCTACAGTTTCGACTACATCTCCGATGCGCAGCTCACGCAAACGCGCGCCACCAACGGCGGGTTTGTCACGCCGGGCGGACGCTACCGCGTGCTCATCGTGCCCGCGACCCGCCGCATGCCGGTGGAAACACTCGAGCAACTGCTCAAGCTCTCGCGCCATGCCACCGTGATCTTCACCGCGCTGCCCGAGGATGTCCCGGGGCTCGGCCGGCTCGAGCAACGCCGGAAGCGCTTCCAC
>Ga0247757_10001317_pt1 | contig 16965 bp, 13 predicted proteins | sample UWRJL126311R4_FD_180929 | JGI IMG/M metagenome (GOLD analysis project Ga0247757, IMG submission 180929) | Plant litter microbial communities from Arlington Agricultural Research Station in Wisconsin, United States - UWRJ-L126-311R-4 | ecosystem: Environmental > Terrestrial > Plant litter >... | reverse complement strand
AAATGAACGGTGGTCTTGCCGGCGGGTTGTTCATATTTGACGATGAGTGTGCTCGATGCACTTCGAATCCCACCCCAGCAATCTCGTCGTATAACGTTGTTCGCAGCAATGTTTTCAAAGGGAACGATTTAGATATCGCTGTTTATTCCAACGGTACAAGGAATGAGTTCAAGAAGAATATCTGCTCCACTTCGAACCCGAAGGGCTTGTGCAGCGAAAAGAAGGGGTCGCACTATTAGCAAGTCTTTGGAGTGGTACGTGTCCAACAAAACAGCCGAACCCCCTTTCGCCACATTCATATTTTTTCTGCCATTTTCTTAACTAAATTTCATCTAAGTTCTACTGTCTAATGAAATGTTCAAGAGTCGAAATGTATTGGACGATGCCAATGATCCCAGGAAAACACCAAGGGTTTCTAATCCAATGAGAATGATGACATGCACCAGTGTCGGATGGGATCATGAAGGCATGGCTGTACGAATGCAGATCTTTCGATAAAGTAGGATGATAGGGCGCCACGAGGATCGCGGGGTTGGAAAGTGCTCCGATTGTCGTGGTTGGGCTAGATTAGCTCGTCTACGCCCCCAATCGACATGGGTTAAGCCACTGAGGGCTCTATGAACTTTCTGCAGTTCAGCTCCAGTCTGGCCCTGGGCTTCGAGAATTACTTTTTTGTGGGGCTTGCTCTTAATTGCCACCTTCCCTACACTGCCAGATAGCATACTTGGCATTCATTTGGGAGCTTCTGATTCATATTTCCAGTCAACCATGTCTAAATCCAGCAGTGATGCTACGAGACCGTGCTACTATCCGGATGGAACGTATGTTTCATTTGACTTACCATGCTACCCCGACCAAGAAAAAAGCACTTGTTGCGGCAAAGGCCACACCTGCATGTCCAACAACTTGTATCGATGGCCTGATTCCGAGATGAAACCTGGATAGGCCTACATCAGAGGAAGTTGCACCGATCAAACATGTTAGCGAAGAGACTTATGTACACTCAGCTCGAAAAACTGACGGTTAGCGCAGGGACCAGTTCGGATCGTATATAACAATGCTGTAATAGTATGGCTACTCACTATTCTCATCCCGAAATGTGCGTTGGGTAAACGGCTAATGGGCTCATAGTTTTCCCTAGCTCATGTTGTGATTGTTTCCTGTCCACAGGGACAATTCTGCTGCGCATCTAACGACAACTTACCCAGTAGCTGCTGCACGAATTCAACATTTGGAATAGACTCGATAGGAACCACTGCGACCGTCATTGGATCGACTTCAGCGCTCTCGGTCGCAACAGCAAGCAGCAACCCGATTACAATATCATCGAGTATAGTGTCTACTATCATTTCCACGAGTACATCAAACCCTACCGAAACGCCTAAGCCACCAAACCATAAAGGGAGGACGATAGGTATTACCGTTAGCGTGCCTGTCGGTATTATTTCGATAGCGATTGTTGTCTTCCTGCTCATTAAAAGAAGACGAAAGACGACAACGCAAGGGTCTGTGGTACAACGAGAAGCCGAGTACACTACTGACGCAAAATCTTTCGCTCAAACTAATACACATGTTTCGAAGCCGGAACTGGAAGGCTACGTGCCTGCACACCCAGCAGAGCTACCTATCACCCCTTCCAAACCCTGAAGTATATCCAATTACAAGACACGCCCATTTGATGATGGCTCGACAGGAATTGTCACAGCGAGACCCAAAGTGCTGAGAGGGTGTTTCCGACCCATTATAACCAATGCGGTGGTAAACAAGCAACGTTTTATTTATGGGATTAATTGTCGGTATGTCAGCATTAAAAATCTTCAATATCTAACCCAAAATGATCTTCTGAAGGGACAAGGCGTTTGAGAACACAGGGGTGAACTTGATCAGGACCTCGATCATAAACTGCCTCATTGTCGCAATCGCACATCTTCCCATTAAAGCATTCGACAGTTCCTGTACCTGACGCTGTCTTGTAATCCTGAATTTGGGGGAGTTTTTTGGGCATCAAAGCAATACACGAACCTTTTAAGTTCAGGTCTTAGAATGTTGACGAAAGGCAGTGCTTTTAATTCTAGCAGATCCTGCATTCGGTTGATGCCCAATATTAGTATCCGTGCTCTCACGCTTGCTTGAGATCTCTGAGTGATATAAGTTTGCGATGACATGTAGTTCTAGCTCTGATATAACATATTAGAAGCTTAGTGGTCAGGGAGGAGCTGCATGGCCGTGTCTGTTTCAAAATATGGCGGAGTTATCAGGTCACCTTACAATAATGGAAAGAGTTTGAACGCGCAAGAGACTTACCAATGAGAATGTATGAGCCACCCCCCTTGAAAAGCAACAAATCATATTCGATATGTCCTTTTGATACAGGGTCTGGGCCCGAACTAACGAAGAGGGGATTATCTGCGCATGCTATTTTTGCACAGATCTTTCATTACATATAGCTGCGCTGTCTCTGAAAATTTCTCTTCCAACTACAGCTCCTTAACCATACGTCTCAGGGCGTACAAGAAAGAAGCGCGGCCGCACTAGGTTGTACAACAATCGACGCGGTGATAAGTTACTGGCACGTACGGTATTACCGTGTAAAACATCAGTTAACCTCATGCAGGCCAGGCCTATTCTCTCTGAATTCTTTCACTCCTCAAGCTACTCCCGTCACGATCAATGGGATTCACCCCGCCGCCTCTGGAGCTACTTGCAACAACGAGCTTTGTCGCATGACACCTCGTTCACGGCTTCCTAGCCTCGTATAACGAGTGCCGGTTCTACTTCCGCCGTAAGCAGCGAAATAGCGCCGACATGGTTCCGATCGGCGATGTGCAATTATAACTGTTCAAAAATTGTGGGACTGCCTATGGTGGCCTGAGAAAACACGCGTTTGCACATTGATTACGTGAAGAGATATTGTGGTTCTTACACCCCAGAAAAATACTTGAGACTAGAAGAGATATTAGTGAATCGAATCGAGTCGATATACGAGGTGAATGCGATATGGGAACTGAGGGAAAGGGAGAAAATATCACGACAAATCTCGAAAGCAGTGATTGGACGCGAAGTTACGGCTCACAGATACGAGGACGAGCGTGAGCTTAGCAGCTTTCACGCTGCACGAGCTTGCCTGCTGGGCAACGTCAGTGATTATCCTCGCATTCACGCCAAATCATTGAGCGCAAACTGGTACGACAGCTGCAAGCCAGAGGCATTGGCAGGTTATGACTCCACACCAGCACTGGACCAGCAGAATGATGCGCATCACCACGCACAGTGACGAGCCGACACATGTTTCACGAACCGCCACGACGAAAGGGGCATGACGTGCCGCGCACCAATCCAGTGGCAGGCCTTGTCCATGCAAAGCTTGCGGCAAGGGGCCGCAGAGAGTTGCTGACGGGCCCAGCAGCGAAGGCACTCTCCGGGCAATCTTCCAGAACACATCTTGTGGGCACGGTGCACACGCATGCAAGATCGACCGTCTTGGGTGTTCGGTAAGACGGCCTGTGAGTATCTCGAAATTTGCCATCGAGTATAATAGGGCTGCGGCTTCAGCTTGCCAACATCAGGTAGATGTCTCGCGAAAGGGGGACTCATGAATCGCCGCCTTATCACGCCCGTTAAGCGTGCACATAATCGGGTCGATGTTGGCATAAGGGGAATTATGGAATTGGTTAGCCCCGAGAGGCAAAAGACAAGCTTCTGAGCCGCCAATAGGTGTGTGCCTGTGTTCTTCTAGCACCCTTCTCTCCCGCGCTTTGATCCTATCCGGTTCCTGGTCAGAAGCCACCACCCCTCGACTTCTTCACTTCTCCCCGATTTACGCTCCCCCACAACACATTACTTCTATCAATTCCACGGCTTCCCCCTTACGTCTTCGAAGATCGCGCAGACCACCCCGACACTGGTCCGAGCCGTCCGCTCGTCAACCAGCACCTCGCTTCGCTTTTTGTTGTTTGTATCTGTGTTCCCTGCCGAAGCTGCGTGCGCTGCCCACCGTTTCGATTCACGAACCTACCTACACACTGCGCCTATTTGTTGAGCTGTGGGAAGTACCAGGCCCACGTATACAACGATCAACGACGCTCGGCATACAAATTCATCTCATTCTAGTCCTAGACACGCGCACATATACTTTACAAGTCGCTAGACCTTTTCACGGCACGACACAGCTCTAGTCTTGATCATGGATGTATCGGGCCAAGCATTGATTGGTACGTTGAACGAAAGAGTGCTTCTCACCTCCACCCTGGCATTCCATGGCATGGTGGCTGTGGCTAAGTTGTGACAGATTCAAGGACCAGAAGTCTGCACCGCGAGATGTTTATATCGTCTACCACACTCTCACACCAGCGTACCGCGAGGCTATCAGGAGCTCAACCGAGAACAAATTGGCGCAGTGCTCTACGCAAGATCAGATATCTATTTGCCGTGCCGTCCGTCCCCGAAAACCCTTTCTCGGTCCTTGTGTCATTTGAAGTGGAGAAGGCGAATGGATCCGTCACATTTCTTACCAGAACGGCGCTTATTGATACTGGAGCTCCATGCAATATCATGAGCCGTCAAGTCGGAGAGCTACTCGTCTCTGGTCTGGAATCGGACACTGCATATCCTCTGCTTCATTCCCATGGTGGCGTTGCCTACGCCCTCCGAAAGATCGATGTGCTGTGGTGGTGCCGTGATTCAACTGGTCATGACACTTCTGCCACCCGTCGAATCCTCAGATTTCCTGAGAAATTCGTTTCGTCGCCATTTCATATAGTTCAGCGTTCTTTTGAAGTGGATTTGATCATTGGAAGACCCGACATTATCAAATATGACCTTCTTGGGTATTCTGGTACAAAACTTAGCTTCTTCGGTGCTGGTAGTTGTTTTAGAAGCCAATTGCCCCATGTCGATAGTATGTGGCAAGCAAACGTTCTGTTGATAGAGACTTACTTGATTTAGATCATACGGTGGCAGACCAAGAAAGAGATGCTGCTTCGAGGCAACAGAATGAACGAGAACAAATGGAACAGGATCAGCGTTACAATGTGCGTATATATGGTTTTCACCAGGTGCTTACTTACTCTAACTAGGAACAACGGAGACAATACGCTCACAGCCTGGCTCATAGTTATGCGATACGATATGCCCAAGAGCAAAGTAGTCAATTTGGTCCCGAGTGCTTTCAACAAGCTTACAAGATGGAGTACGAACGTAAATTTGCGGATGCGCAAGCCCAATACTCTAAGATGTATCCTCGGTACTGACAGTCTTATCGCTCGAACTCTCGTTTGCATACCGTATCTTCGTATAAATTTCGGCCGATTTTGCGTCGATCGCGGGTTTATAATCTTGGGCGGACAGCATTCATGTGCTCGGTGCCAGACAGGTATAGATATAGACTGGGGACGGAGCCACGCGGGCATTCATATGGATCTAGGCTGGGGAACCGATTGGTACGAATGGAGTCTTGGCTTTGTTTACCAGGGTTTTGCTTTCCATCATGGCCTAGAACCGGTTATTCACACGCATGGGAAAAAGGCATAGGGAAACGTACAGCTGAAGTCGAAGCATCAATCAGACAGCCACGACATACTGTATGAATTAGCGCAGATGTGCCTTCAAAATAATAGAGGATATTTAATTGGTGGCAAGTATTTTTCTATCAACAGTATGTCGGTGATTAAGAGATGAATGAGAATATCCGGAGATTGAGGGAGCATGTTGAGTCTTAAGGGTTTCAATGCATGCTGACACAGCCTCCCCATGGCCTCATAGCGGCAAAGGCTCTGGCTGCCTTCCGTCAGAAGGCTATGGGCCGCAGCTGCAAGGATGTTATCAGCTTGCAGCGTGCCAAGCGAATAATAGCTCATTGCGGCCTGAATACCGCTTAAAGCGGTTGGAGATGGATTCGCATTCGTGATTCGTGTGTGGGATAATTGCCATTCCCACACACAAGATGGTCCTTAGCTTCACGGTGTCACTTCTTGTATGTGTAGCCGCAAGCCTCTATATTGATGCCATCCTTCTTCCAGATAAGAGAAGCGAAAAGTCATTGCAAAGATTCAGAAAATCCATCAGCCATCGGTTGTTAGCTTTTGCTAGCTTATTGTCAGTATTTCCGTTGCTTATAAGCGCCATGTTTAAGCATCGTATCTCGCTGTTCCTATTTGCGTTGCTAAGCCTTCGTGGTATCCCAGGGACGCCTCCAAATGCTGTGAGAGATTAACTCTTATCTGAGCTAACAAATACAACTTGAACTGCTGCCAATCTGTACCTTTGTTAGATAGAACTAAAAAAAAATCTAGTTTGAACTTACGCTGCAGTGATAGCAAAGATGTCAGACCGCTTTGCACTGGTCAAGGTATTCAGGCACACCGAGGCCAGTACACTGAAGCTTGCGATGATACCAAGCCTGGCAGACATTGAGTGTACAATATAGAGAATGACAATTGATAGAATAGGTATCAAAGATGCGACTATGCTAGTAATCCAATGGGTGATTCTCAAAATTTTGGTATCTTCGTATCCGATGACTCCATGAACCTTGGACGGTTTCATGAATCGGTAGCAGCCACATCGAAAGAGGTTTACGATTGCTTTTTCGACCACCCAACCTGAGAAAGGATCTTCTTTCCGTCGAGGGCAAAGTGTGATAAGGTCAGGGCTGTGGTTCTTCGGGTTTGAAATGGTGCCCCAAACACCCGAATCGGGGCCCAAGAATGGAAGGTTCATGTCTTTATGGTGGAGAAAACGCTGCACGTATGTTAGATCATAGAATTCGGGCTCTGGAAATGCAAGAATCTGTGACTGCTGGATGAGTGCCTCGTCTACCAATGTGAGCAGTTGTCCCGTGAAGAATACTGATACATTACGCACTGTAATCCTTCAGTGTCTGTCTGATCCTAAGTACTAGATCGAGTTGTGTGGTATCTCCATGGTCCCCCGAGCTACTGAGCTGATACCAATTCAGTGCGTATTTGGACCTACGTTCATGGCCACTTTCTGAATCGGCCTTCTGCTGTTTTCGCAAACTCTGCTCGAGTGACACCAGTTCAGCTTGGAAATAGAGGATGTTCTCTGCGTTCAAAGCACCAAAACGGCGGAAAATAGCTAATTCTGGCCGAAGTTCCATCTGGCCCGCAAACCTGGGGTAACCTCTAACTTTCTCTGCTGAAGTATTGGAAGTCATATTGAACAAGGGACAAGCTAAAGACGACATAGAAAAACAGAAGGAAAAGGCTATATATACATGGTTGCGATACGAACAAGGCAGGGTGGTCCACCCTGCCTGGCGAGGTTCTCGAGCGTTCCGGTGAAGGCTGTGAGGAAATGGTGTCTGGCGATTGGTATCTGTAATCAGTGTTTGAATATGCTGGTGGAAAGTATTTCGTATGCAAGCATGCAGCTGCAGCCGCAGTTTGGTGTCTCCAAGGCACGCTCAGCCTTGTGACAAGGCGACCGTAAGCTAACACATACCCAAGTATCGGTCGTGAATGCAACGAACATCAGAAACCTTCTAAAAATGCGAGACTTCAAACACTGAGTAACAATAAACAGACACTTGTGTTCATACAGGCCTATAAGGCCATTGTATATTAGCGGGACTGGAAATAGAGAAAAGATCATTTCATGGCCACTGTTGATGGCGAAGTTAGAGAACTTGAACCAAGTTAAGTAGGCTTTGAATATGCATATGGCTCATCTGATAAATAACATACGCAGCTGGCGACAAACCCAACTAAGTGGCTGTAGGAAGGTGGTTCTGAAGCCAATCGCGAAAAGTGATCCGAGAAGCCCCTTTTCGTGATCTACGGCGCCGCTTTTGCCCAGAAATATTATGTCGCAGCCACGAAAGACAGCTGCATCCGAGGCTTCTGTGCTCAGACCAGAAATTATGAGACAGCCGGTGTGTCTACTTGCAGTGCTGGGACACCAACACCTCATACGCTTGATGCATTAGATGGTTTCGCGTCCGAATAATACTCACTGACTAAGAGCTTTTATGATGTGTGCAATCGTAGTGACGTCAAATCTACTCGTTTATAACTGTGAATTGATTGCGCAGATAAAATTGCATCAGCAAAAAGTACAGCCTGACACCCCGATATGGTCTAGTAGGGGCTAGAGCTCGTGTTCGTGCAGAAAAACGATAATGTCTGCCATCCCCACAGCCAATAAAAGGCGCATTACCGTATCCGTCCTTAAGACTGAGGTGAGGCGGCAATAACACTTCCTTCGGGCGGTGCTGCCGACGCATATGCCGCGCGGGACAGGAGGGATTACCTTGATAGTCATTGGGTGAACGGAAGATATCTAGTTTTGGCGCATAACACTCTGAGATTTCGTCCACTTTCAACTTACCCTTACAACCCTGCCAGCAGCGCAAGAAATGTGCATTGTTTTCCTAATTCTATCACACGATGCCTAATTGCTTCTCATTCTTGAAAACACAGAAAAAGGTTGAGTGCCTATTGAATATATCGGTTCAAAATTCGCTGATTCTTGTAGAAGCGCCGCTCCCACCGCCCACGCACACCATGCATGATCGAAATTCTGAGTGAATCGGGTGTTCACAGAGCCGCAGTTGCGTCGTTTGATACAACCACCGATGAAGATGTCATCTCACAACAAGTCACCGACAGACTGGGCAAGCAAGTACATACCATTGAAAAGGAAATGCGGTCAGCAGCTCCAACAACGAAGACGGTCAATGGATATACGGAACTGGTCTGGTCGTTAAATCAAGACCCCAGAAGAGTTTATAGGGGGACCTTCTACGTCTCTTCAGAGCAAAATCCAAATTTTGATGTGGTCTTGGGCAGAACTAGTACACAGCAACTGGACGCTTCGCAGGCGAAGTCTCGACGCTCATTTTGACGACAATAACGCAGATAAACATACGTATACATGGATGCTTCTATATGCACCTCGATGGTATCATATGGCACTCATCGTCTTCCCGGTTTTGGACACAACTACCTGGAATCGGGTGGATGCTTCGTCCCGAATGCCTCCTTTTCAGGGGCATTTCTTTGTGTTGTCCCAGGCGGATTCATTCTTGTATTTATTACCTTACGAACATATAGGTATTAGAGCAACCATTCTCGTTGATTTGTCTAACACAGAATTGAAATACAAGAGACATTCGCTGACCGCTTGGTATGCAGTGCGTATCAGATTTTTGATTTTAGTATCTTTCTATGCAATCAAAAACCTGAAACTGGCATTGTAAAGGCTTCATGCTTCTTCTTAGCAGTTCGGGATCTTTGAGCCTATACAACGCAAAATGATCTTCCAGCTGTGGGTTACCAAACGCTATTTGTCAAACTCTACTTCATGGGCTTAGAGATACGGTTGAAAATATTCTTGGAATGTGGTTCATCCAATCGCACCTCACCTATCGAGTCAGGCCACCACATATCCGCTGCACTCTAATTTCGATGTGCAGCGAACCCTGGTCCCTAAAGACGAATCGATCTGAAAATTTTAAGAGCTGCAATTGGATCGAAACCTTGTCTACAATGGCTCAACATAACGTACGATCCTTGCTCACGTGATGGATTTGCCCGTACGTATATCATGCTATTCGCCCATTATATCCATATCAATCAAACTGAGTTTGGCCTATCAGCCTGATAATGCAGTTTTCTAATAATTATCAGCCCCCACTTTTGGTCACATAGTTCCAACTGATATTTGCATCATTAAACCACGATACCGCATATATTCTTCACAAACCAACCGTACTATAAGCTGACATTGATGTAAACATTCTTTCCGGTCTTACTATAGTTTCTTTCCTTTATGATATAACTCTATGCGAGCAATTCCCACTCATCATCTCATAAAAAGTACTCTGACCCGGTCAATTTCTCAATATGAATACAACTCGAAAGGAAGATACCAATATGCTTTCCGAATCCTATTCCTGCTAACCGCATGAAGGATTCTAAGTGACGTGGCACGCATACAATGCAGCTTTGGAGCCATCTGGCAATGCATGATGATTTTGTCAACAGTACCGTATCATCGACGTGGCAGGACAGCTCAGCCGCGCTGGATGTTGCGGTGAAACTTTTCGCCAGTAGCAGACCTGCTACACAGCAGAAATAATAATGCTTCGCCAATGCCAAGCACCACAAAGCTCCGCTACGCTCAATGCGTGTGGTTATTTTCCTACACTGAAAGAGACGGTAAAGCCCTATCAAAGGGAATTGGAAATACACCGTTTCCTCTATACTTAAAATTACAGTGGACATTTTTATATGCCCCTTACCCACCGCATCCCCTAACCAGTTTGTCGAGGCTAAAGATTGCAGTGTAAACGTAGGACGACTATACCTCAATCGACCTAGTAGGTATCACAAACTAAACCATAGCAAAGTCGAGTGGATAGAACCCTGCATCGATCGTGCAGTTTACATGTTTATATTATGCCTTCCTGCTATTTCTAATGACATCTCTGCCGCCACCGCGACCATACCCAACATTCGCCACTAGAGCTGGGCGTACACCCAGTCGTCATCACTCTCACCCTCCTTCCAGGGATTCATATACATGCAGATCCTCTGGACCTCGCCCTCACCTTCCACCAAAGGAAAGGCAAACTTCTCAACGACCTCCTCCGCCCAAGCCAACTCGCTCCCCTGGACATCCAACCCAGGATGTAACTTCCGAAACCCACGAACCCAGCCAGAAATAAGACCGCCCTGGGAAGCAAGTTCCGCAAACCGGCCGAGCAGAAGCTTCCAGACCAAGAGCTCCGCGGGACTCTCGTCGAACTCCAAACCCGCGATTTCGGAGTCATATCGAGGGAGATCCGACGAGTCGATACCGTACTCCTCGGACAGGGACTCTGCGAACTTTGACGCATCGCTGGGGCATTCGTCCTGGAAAGTCATGAAAGCTTCTGTCGTCGATAGGATGGCAGGTTTGGTGGGAGGCAGTTTCCCGGACACCCTTTGGCCGTAGAGAACGGATCTGAGCTCGTCGCGGATCGTACGTATGAGTTTCACCTGGCCGTCTCGGTAGATGGTAGCATATTTTTGCTTCTGGTTGAGCGAGTCCGACTGTGTTCGATGCGAGGATGCGACGAGGGTTTGTGTCTTTTGATCAATGGCTTCGTATAACAAGAGGAGAACCTCTAGGATGATTCTGCCATCGGGACGGGCAATATCGACAGTGTCGGGGTGTAACCTGAGGTTCATCAGTGCTCGGATGAAGAACATGTGCGCAATCCAAGGGGGGATGCCCCGCAAAAATGGTACGTCATTTTGGTAGCTCCCAAATGGATGCGCCCGTGGACGTAGATACTGTGGTTCGTCTGTCGGACTGGAGTCGAGGAATGCTGTTGGCATGCCAAACGGTACATAGCTCGGCTCAAATAGCCTCATCCTTCTTGCTGCTTCCTCAACGGGGGGTGGCAGAACCATCTTGATGGCAAACTGTTCCACGGGATTATCTGGGACAGCAAAGCCATATCCAAGAAGCAACTCATCGTTCTGCTTTGGGGCATAGTTGTTAAAAAGTTCGTCGCCGGGATGAACTTGATCCAGGTCTAGTATTTTGAGCGTAAAGGTTTGGAGCGGACGGAAGTCCCATTCTACTTTTGCTGTTGGCGAATGGTTCAGAATGTCTACAACTGGAAACAGTATTGGGAAAGTCTCCTTGTCTGGCAGAATATGGGTAGAAATGAAGGCTCGAGATGAGATGATAGTTGCCGCCCAGCGAAACCAGTCACTGCTGGGCCGTTAGCAGGCAGCTTCCATAGCATGCAGTTTAGAAATGCAAGTAGACAATAAAATGCTTAGAATTTCTACAATATGTCCTCGGGATCTAGGGGAGCCCAAGAAACGACGCGTAACTTCAAGGCTGCGACGCATTTGAAACGCAGTCACATTTGATGCCTCTCGAAAGAATCTAGATTGAGCCAGAGCGTCTGGCTCAGGAGATGACCCTACGCTCAAAGAAGGCATACTTGGAAACCAATTCGTGCATAGTGGATTATAATGTAATATACAGTGGCGGCATGTCCGGAGAAGGAGACTGGGCTGGGACCCATGTGAAGGGTAGCTGAATGCTCGCATGGATCTTGATAAAACTTACAAGCTAAAAATGTCCGTATTCATGCCGATGCTGTGCATGGCATCCATGGCTTCGCTCCATTCCTTAACCAATTGTTGGAGTTTGACATCGGCTTCCCGTGCAAGGTTAGTGCCGACGAGGCAGTTCATGTCAGCACTATCAAACCAGAGGGGAGTAGTCATGGAGACGGGTTCTGGAAGACAGGCAATGTACGGGTACCATCGCAACTGTTCCCTGTCGGAATGAAGCTTTTGCTCTACTAACAATAGATAGGTCAAGACATGGCTCGGAATATGACCTAAACACTTGTTCAGTTGACTGTCCACATGTGGTACGGCCGACTGATTATGGTCCAAGTTGAGATAAGAGAGCGTAAGACTCAAAGGGCACTTGGCCACAGCTGGTGAAGCTAAAGGCCGAGAGGCACGACAATGGTAGCCGCTCGAGTCGCTATAGACGATTTGGACGTCGGGACTCAGCTCGCCATCGTTTTCATTAAACCAGCGCACAAGACGCTGAGCCAATGGGTTCGGAGCGGGACTGTGTGACGCCTCGGCAAGAACGCCATGTTCCTCCTCGACACCAGGCATGGTGGATTGACATCGACTGAGGTCACGACAGCTTACGCGAGCACTGGGAGAAGCACTGATCTGAGGCTAGCCAGACTGGGCCTTCCCATAGGCTGGATGGCGGCAGACGGAGTCAGGCGTAAGGTAAGCAGCACAGAAATGAAGGACGAGGGATGAGCAGTAGGGGTAAAAAAAGGGTTGGTGGAGGACGTTGGGCTCGGCTAGGATGGAAAATGGAAAATGTGCGATGCGGGGGATTGAGGCAGAACCGGTGGATGGGGCGCTGCGTTGTGGTGCTGTTGGCGGCGGGCCGGTGGCGTCGACGGTTCATGTGGCGGTGAGCTGCAAGTTGCGCGAGCCAAAGGCTGACGATGGGACATTTTTGGATGCCATGATTTCCGCATGGCACGCCATCATCTCCAGCTTCTGGCTCCAGCTGGCGAGCGCGTGTGTCAGTCATTAGCTATGGTGACGGCGCGAGCGGACATTGCAAAGAAGCTGACAGTCCTGGTGAAGGCGTCAGAAAGGCACAGCAATGGCCCCAAGTCCGCACGGATGAAACGGCGTGTCTGGGACGCGGGCGCCAATTAGACAAATGCACTCCAGCATCCACCATGTTCCATCGCTCGGCCCACGGATACGCGCGTAAACGAGACAAGCGTGCGAATCGAGGTGGGCTCCGAAGACCGGTTCCCCTGCTGTCTTCTGTCCACACTGCTGGCCCCATCTCGTAACATCTGGATGGATTCATGAGCGCTTGTGTCAGCCGACCGTGGTTTGCTGGATACTCGCCAGCCGGATCCCAGCGGATAGATTACGGCGTTCACTGAAGCCGTGTCCTCACCACCAACACGCTTCGGGCCTTAGAGTAGAGAGGACCGCAAGTGGACCGAGGACTGCAACGAGTAGAGAAGCAGGCAGAGGCAGGCAGAGGCATGACAGCACCAGCAGACTGAAGCGGCATGGCATGCGAGCCGGTAGCCACAAAGCTTCGCGCAAACAGGCATACCCAATGGCGGGGCTTCTTCGCGACAGCCTCTTGCCGCAAAGGGCTCGTGTTTCGGTTGTGTCCACGGAGGATGCGCGGAGGATTAAAGAACCGGGGGCCGGCAGACGCAAGCTGGCTGCTTGAGGGGAAGCGGACAAAGAGAAGGGTGGCCCTCAAGTTGCAGCCGGACACAACGATCAGAGGCCGCCAGACCGCCAAACCGCCGTGGTCCATGGGTCTCATTTCCAGCGCTTTCTTTAAGTCGTGCGTCGCCCTCCGAGCTACTCCTGGAAACTCGACGGTTGCGCGCTGGCGGCTGGCCCTGCATTAAAGCGCAATTATAGCACCTGTGGCTTGTGAGTGAGTGCCCCGTCTCCCCGATTCAGCCCTGTGTCGTACCTCGTACCCAGCACCCAGTACCCACCGTCAGACGCTCGATCCTCACGCTCGAACCTCAGCGTCTGCGCACAGCCGCTTCCCCCTCAAAAGCGCGCCGCCCCTCTGCTGGGGCGGCTGCTGCTGCTGCTGCCTGGTCGCTGTCCGACAATGTCTCTTTGTCTTCTTGCTAACTGCGACGCCAGCCGGCCAAGCTGCAGCAGATAGACCGCCATGCACATTGCCAACCACCTCCACAGCACCGAGGCTCGTCTTCAACAGCCGGCCGCGAATGGCTCATGCCCAGCTCTCCAGATGCCGCTTTCCATGCTCGGCTCGCTCCTGCGCCAACAGAGCTTCACGCCTTCCCGTCTGAAGGCCGACAAGCCCGCTCTCCTCACCGACGGCCAGTCTTCGCCCGCCGACGACAAGACGGCTTCTCCTATGCCCACCGCCACCGTGACCGCCATCTCACCTACTTCCTCGCGCCCGGCCTCCTCCAGCAGTACTACCTCTGGCGAGCGGACGAAGAAGCGTGCCGCGCGCTCCAAGACCATCTACAAGCTCGCCCAGCCCCCGCATCCTAGGGGAAAGCTTCACATTCGTCCCAAGGTCCTGCTGCAGCTCCACCAGGTCATCTCGTCACGCCGCCCAAAACCCGTATACGAAATCATCCCTTACACGGTCCTCATTCCCTTCTCTGCCCGCTGCAAACTGCGCTCCTTCCATGGCAAATCGCTCACAGCGTCCGATCTCCTGATTGTCAAAGCCGATGAATACCACAACAACGAGGATGAGAAATCCGACGAGGAACGTTTTGGCTCTAGGGAAGTCGTGGGCATCATTCGTCCGGGCAAAGAAGAGAAGAGCGGTGTCTCCAGGACCGAAGTGCTCATGGAGAGCGGACCGATCTGGGAGGTTACCAGGACCCCCAGCGGCGGCTATGAGTTTCTCTACACAGATCATCATGGCCTGTCGCTGAGATCCCGCTGGGTTCCAAAGCCTGCCCACCTCCGCCGTCAGTCTTCCATGTCCAATGCCTCGCAGCCATCCCCTACGTGCGACGATCGCAAGTTCACATTCAGCACCATCAGCCCAAACTCTCGACGGCACCCAATCATTGCTACCATGACCCGTGACCGCATCGAGGTGCTTGATTCCTATGTGATGCCCTCCATAACCTCTCCATCCACACCATCCTCTGCTCTACCCACGCCTACGGTTGCCGAGCCCAACTTGGACTTGAGCTCGTTCATGGACAAACCTGAAGATCGTCTTCCAATTGAGACCGACCATGCACTTCGGTGTTTCATTGTCACCTCTGGCGTCTGGGTTGCCTTCTGCGAAAACTGGTCCCCCGCATACTCGAACCATTTCAAGGGTGCTTCCCCTCCACCTCTCCTGATATCATCTACTCCTAGGACTGCTCCTAGCCGTTCCGTTTCCATGAATTTTATTGATACCCCTCGTTCTCCTTCGCCTGTCTCTACGATCGATGAAAACAAGCGTACATTCCCTCGCATCATTCGGACTCATACTTCCTTCCTGCACAGCAGTGCATCAGAAGCGGGCTCGCCGTTGCCTTCTCCCGTCAAAACGCGTGCTCGCCGCTCAAATTCCACGGGAAACACGGATATATTTAGGAACGGCAGTTTGAGGAAGCGTTTTGGTCTTGCCTTGGAGGATCAGGCCTTGCCTGAGACCGAGGAAGAGCGCCAGTACAAGCGCAGTGCCGAGCTTTTACGTGTTACGGATTCCACTTTGTTATCTCCTCCGACTTTATCCTCTGATAAGAACCCACTCACTCCCATTCTTTCCGTAGAGCCCCCTACATCGCCTGCTGATCCCTTGCCGTCACCTACACAGTCGAACCCTAGAGCCTTGAAGGCACGATCAGCATACGAACCCATACCCACGGCCGGCCTTTGGGATTCAGGTGTCATAGAAGGCAAAAGCTTGAAAACGCGACCCACAAGTTTGGTTGTCGTCAACGAAAAAATGAAGAAGGCTCAGAAAAAGGAAGAACGATCCAAGAGTCGGGAGAAGTCCAAGTCTAAGAAGGAAAAGAAGGAGCACGACGGTCGGCGTAAGAGCGAAGGCTTGCGCAACCTGTTGACGGGTATGTTTAGAAAAGAGAAACACGCTGCTTGAATTCTATGCAGGTTCTGGAGTACAAGTTACAGATTACTATTTGCTTTTACTTATTGGTGTTTTCAGTAGCCAGTCATCACGGTCGGCATCATCTGGCGTTTACAAACATTGGTTCTTGTATCAAAGCTGTACGGTTGTCATTTTCTGCTATGTTCTACACTGTCTACGTTTTCATCAATCTTTGCTCATTGGCGGGCTTTTCCTTTTGTTTGAACAATACCCCTACGAGACGTAGCTGTTCCTTGAATCAAATCCACAATCATCCTCGCTCTACCATGGTCTAGCTCCTGCAAATTTTTGCCAAGCCACTCCATCTGTCTACTGTGTGTGTTGTTTGTACTACCTTGACCGCCTGCAATGCCACTCGGTGACGCTTCAACCCGTCTACCGTCCGATCGTCCGTCCTCGTCCGCCCGGCCCCCGTCTTCCCCGCTCCTGTCGGCCTAATAGCTTCATATCGCACCCTACCCATTGATCACATGCGAAACATCAATATTTACTCGTCCTTACACAACATGACATGCTAGGGCATTCCTTGTTGTCTAGCCTATCGCACGATCCGTACTAGACTGCATGCTATCACCGGAAGAAGTGGACCATAGCGCCAAGCCGGCTGGTGTATGGGTGTGTGTGGATGGCGGTGATGGTGGTGGGGGGGAAGGTGAGTTTTTCTTTTCTTTTCCTTTAGCATCGTTTTGCATTTGCTCTAGTCTACGGAATGTTTTTAAATTATTTTTTTTGGTGTGTTTCTGGCGTACTGGGATTATCGTTTAACCTCTCTTCTTGGCTACCTGTTCGTATAGTAGGGGTAAA
>Ga0247757_10001316_pt1 | contig 17003 bp, 16 predicted proteins | sample UWRJL126311R4_FD_180929 | JGI IMG/M metagenome (GOLD analysis project Ga0247757, IMG submission 180929) | Plant litter microbial communities from Arlington Agricultural Research Station in Wisconsin, United States - UWRJ-L126-311R-4 | ecosystem: Environmental > Terrestrial > Plant litter >... | reverse complement strand
CGGGGTGTGATCGTCCGGTGCTGGGCTGCGATGTGGACCATACGACGGCGTGGCCGTTCGGGGTGACGCATGCGTCGGGGCTCAAGCATTACTGCCGTACGCATCATCTGCTGAAGACGTTTTTCACTGGCCCGACCGGGTGGCGGGATGAGCAGCGTCCGGACGGCACGATCGTGGTGACTGCGCCGACCGGGCATGTGTACGTCACGGAGGCGTTCGGTGGGGTGTTGTTCCCCGGGTTGGCCGTGGACACCGGGACCCTGCCGGACGTGGTGGCGCCGGAGGGGGTGGGCCGGTCGGTGATGATGCCGCTGCGGAAGCGGACCCGCGAGCAGGACCGCCGCGACCGCATCAACCAGGAACGTCAGCAGCGAGTCGAACTCGACGCCGAACACGAACGCCAACGCCAAGCCTGGTTCACCGCCACCTACGAACCCCCACCGTTCTGAACGTGGGCGTCAGCCCGCCCCCTTGCCGTTGTCCACGCGGTAGACCGCACCGTGGATCGCGGCGGCATCGTCACTGACCAGGAACGCGATCACCTTGGCGACGTCCTCGGTGGCCATGAACCCGCGCGGTGAGGCGATGCGCAGGATGAGGTCCCAGTCGGCGTTCTCGGGTGCCTCGAACTCGGTGGCCTGCGCGGTCGGCATCCCGCCGGGGCACACAGCGTTGACGCGCAACCGCTCCTTGGTGAACTCCACGGCCAGCGCGCGGGTCAGGCCCACCAGGCCGTGTTTGGCCGCGCAGTAGCCGGCCGAGTACACCTCACCCTCGACGCCGGCGATCGAGGAGACGTTGACGATGTTGCCACCGGTCTCGAGCAGGTGGGGCAGCGCCGCCCGGCACAACGTGAATGGCGCCGTCAGGTTCACGGCGAGGTCGTCGTCCCAGTCCTGGTCGGTCATGCTCGCGGTGTGCCGCATCCGGTGGAAGCCGGCGATGTTGGCCAGTACGTCGAGTCGGCCGAACCGCTCCACGCAGTCGGCGACGGCCGCAGTGCACGCCGCGCGCGAGGTGAGGTCCACCGACGCGAAGGCGCTGCCCGGCAGATCGGTGAACACCTCGGCCATGCGCGAGGCGTCCCTGGCGATACCGAAGACCGTCGCGCCCTGGCGGGCGAACAGCTGCGCGGTGGCGGCGCCCAACCCCGCCGATGCGCCTGTCACCAGTGCGACCTTGCCGTTGAGCTGTCCCATGCGAACCCCTATGTGGCCCAAGGATCGACGGGAACGACACCACGTGTGCGTCCCTCGTCGTCGAGTAAGTGTCCATTGACCTTGCACATCCGCAGCACCAGCCGTTGGTCGGTGATGCTGAGCTCGGGATGAACAGCCAGCAATCGCGCTTCGATCTCGGCGAGCTGCTCGGGTGTCCGCAAGTTCACCACGAGCATCAGATTGCTTCCGTGAACCACCGCGGCGCAGAAGCGAATTGCACTCCAGGAGCCGACATGTCGCCCGATGGTGTCGAGGTGTTGGTGGGGCACTCGCGCCCAGATGAGAGCGGCGAGCGGAAAGCCGGCCAACGGGCGGGCCATGTCGGCGCGCAACGCACAGAGACCGGAGCGGCGCATGCGTTCCAGGCGGCGCCGCACCATCTGCGGGGTGTCGCCGAGGTCCTCTGCCAGATCGGTGAAGCTGCGGCGCGCATCGGCGGCGAGCGCGACGAACAGCGCCCGATCGCCGGGGTCCACGGTGACGTGACGCAACGGGCGTTCGGCATCGGGACGCATCAGTTCCGACTGGGCGGGGTCCAACACACTCAGTCGCCAGTGCGGCCCGCCGTACAGACGGGTGTAGACCGTGGAGCGGCGTGCGCGGACTTGGACCCCGTCCAGCTTGCCGAGCAGTGAGCTGATCACGGCCGCCGAGGTGGGGGCAACGGTCAAGGCGTACAGGTCGTAGTCACCGGTGGTGCGCGCGACGGTGAAGACATGCGGCATCGCACAGAGCTGTTCGATGACGTCCTCACTGGTGCCGGGCGCGCACGACAGCTCGAGGATGGTGCCCCGAAACAGGCGCGGACCCATCGTGGACCCGCTCCACACGACCCGCTCGCCGGTCAGCCTGGCCCAGTGTCGCGACACGGTCATGGCCGAGACGTCGAGAATGGCGCCGATCTTCGACCAGCTGGCACGCGGATTGACCTGGACGGCGTCTACCAACGCGAGGTCCGTTTCGGTCAACACGTAACGCCTCCTCCGACTTCGCAGGCAGATTCTCACACGATCTGCTCTGCTTGCATCCGTTTCGATCACCCTGGACCGCCCCTGGCTCGGCCCCCGAAGGATTGAGTCATCGTTCGCCGATCGATGGGAGTGGTCAGTGGTGTCAACGCCGCGCAATCGTGCGTGGTCGACGTGAACCGTCTCGTCCTGCGTGCCGCCACCGTCGTGGACGGCACGGGTACGGAACCGTATCGCGCCGACGTGACCACCACGGGCACACGCATCACCGAGATCACCGCGGCGGGCTCCGCCGTTCCCGACGGCGCGGACGTCATCGACGCGGACGGGCTCGTGGTGGCACCGGGCTTCATCGACACGCACTCGCACGCGGACAACGCCGCGTTCCTCCCCGAACCGGACCTCAGCAAGATCAGTCAGGGTGTGACCACGGAGGTCGTCGGCAACTGTGGATTCTCGCTCGCACCATGCCCGCCGCACCGGCGGGATGAGATGCGGGCACTGACCGGTCGCATCTTCCCGCCGCTGGACTTCGCGTGGGACACCGCCTCCGAACTGTTCGAGCTCACCGACCGGGCGGGCTACACCGTCAATGCCGTGCCGCTGACCGGGCACAGCACGTTGCGCACCGCTGCGATGGGTCTCGACGATCGGGCGCCCACTGCCGACGAACTGGCGCAGATGACCGCCGGACTGCGCGCCGCGCTCGAGGCAGGGTCGTGGGGCCTGTCCTCCGGTCTGATCTACCCACCCGGAATGTTCGGGGACGCAGACGAACTCACGGCGCTTGCGAAGGTCCTGCCGGAGCATGCGGTGTACGCCACCCACATGCGTGGGGAGGGACGTCAACTGCTCGACAGCATCGACGAAGCCGTCCTGGTCGCCCGTCGCGCGGGCACCCGCCTGCAGGTGTCCCACCTCAAGGCCGCCGGCCGAGACGCCTGGGGCCTCGTGTCGGCCGCGCTCGACCGTCTCGACGAGGCGCGGGCGCAGGGCCTGATCGTGCACCACGACGTCTACCCCTACCTGGCCAACAGCACCATGCTCTCCAGCTGCCTCCCGCCGTGGTTCCAACACGGCGGACACGACGCGGTCATGGCGCGCCTGCACGACCCGACGGCGCTCGCCCGGGCCGAGGGCGACATCGACCACGACGACGGATCCTGGGAGAACTGGATCGGCGGCTCCGGGTACCACAACATCCTCGTCGCGGCCACGGCCACCCACCGCGAGGAGGGGCTCAGGCTCGACCAGGTCGCGGCCGCGCGGGGGGTGAGCCCGTTCGAGGCGCTGGTCGCGATACTCGTCGACAACGAACTGTCCGCCTCGATGTGCGTGTTCGCCATGCACGAGGACGACGTCGAGGCAGCACTTCTCGGCCCGGGCGCGATGGTCGGTTCCGATGGGCTTCCACCTGGGACCGGTGGCAAACCGCACCCCCGTTTGTACGGGACGTTCACCCGCGTTCTCGGTCACTACGTCCGGGACCGGTCGCTGCTCACCCTGACCGAAGCCGTCGCGATGATGACGTCGCGACCTGCCGACGCCTTCGGACTGCACGATCGGGGTGTGCTTCGCCGTGGGGCCGTCGCGGACCTGGTCCTCTTCGACCCGGACACGGTTGCCGACCGCGCGACGTTCGCCGAACCCTGCCAACTCTCCGAGGGCATCGAACTCGTCGTCCTCGCCGGCCGGCCCGCCTATGGGCGCGGCCGGTTCCTCGCACCACGCGCAGGACGCCGCCTGCGCCCCGAATTCCCGTCGCATCCGCAACGCCAACCACCACCAGAGGAAGCATGACCACGCCCCTGCACGACCGCACCATCGCGATTCAGAAGAGCATCGAGACCCGACAGCTCCAGCCGTTGTCCTGGTTCGACTCTCGCACCTACATCCAGCACAACCCCTTGCTCGGCGACGGTTTCGCATCGCTTCTGAGCTTCCTGGACTCGCTGCCGCCTGGCACCAGCCGCGTGCACGCATACCGGGCATTCACCGACGGCGACATCAGCGTCGCGCACCTCGAGTACCACCTCGCCCCGATGGGCCACCTCGCCGGGTTCGAGGTGCACCGCTGGGAAGACGATCGGATCGTCGAGCACTGGGACAACCTGCAGCCGATTCCCGCCGACGCTCCCGAGGGCACTGCGGGTGGCATGTTCGACGGGGCCACCGAGGTCGTCGATCAGCATCTGAGCGCCCAGAACAAGTCTCTGGTCGAGGATTTCGTGCGCAGCGTGCTCATCGGCGGCCGTGTCGACGCCCTCGACCAGTACCTCGACGGCAGTGACTACCGCGACCATCACCCCGGTCGGGGCGATCGACCCGAAGCCGTCGTTGCCGACATCACCGCGGGGCGGGGGAGTCACCAGCATCTGCACCGCGTGCTCGGCGACGGGAATTTCGTCCTGACCATGTCCGAAGGCCTCGCCGACGGTGCGCCCGCGGCGTTCTACGACCTCTTCCGCGTCGCCGAGGGTCGCATCGTCGAGCACTGGGACGTCATCGAGACACTCCCACCCCGTGACCAGTGGGCCAACGACAACGGCAAGTTCTGACCCGAAAGAGCATGATGACCAATCAGACTGAGCACGACCACGTCGACGGTGAATACAGCCCTGCCGCAGGGGAAGTCGCCACCGGTACCGTTGTCCGCACCACCACCGACGGGCTGGAGACCCACCGTCTGACCATTCCCGCCGGGGTCGACGAGGCTGCGCTGCCCGCCTACGTCGCTCGACCCGTCGGTGGGACCGCCCTGCCGACCGTCGTCGTGCTCCCGGAGATCTTCGGGCTGCACGAGCACATCGCCGACATCGCCCGCCGCTTCGCCCACGAGGGTTACCTCGCCGTTGCCATCGATCCCATTGCGCGCCACGGGGACCCCCGTTCCTTCGCCAGCGCGGACGAGATCGTCACCGGCCTTCTGCACACCATTCCCGACGCGGTCGTGATGCGCGACATCGACCGCGCTGTCGCCTGGGCGGGTGGCCATGGCGGTGACCCCGACCGCGTGGCCGTCACCGGTTTCTGCTGGGGTGGGCGCTGGGCATGGCTGTACGCCGCCCACCAGAAGGTCGCCGCAGCCGTGGCTTGGTACGGCATCATCGACGGCGTCGCCAGCGGCGCCTACCCCGACCCGATCACCTTCCCCCGCCACCCGGCAGATCTCGCGGAGGATCTGCAGACCCCGATCCTCGGTCTCTACGGCGGGCAGGACCCGGCGATCCCGCTCGACACCGTCATCGCGTTGAAGGACCGTCTGGCACAGCGTTCCGAGGGAGTCGACGCCGACATCGCGGTGTTCCCCGACGCCGGGCACGCCTTCTTCGCCGACTACCGCGACACCTACCATCCGCCGTCGGCTACCAAGGCGTGGCGGCTCGCGTTGGAATGGCTTCGCCGACACGGTGTTTGACGTGAAGACGGACGTGGTGTCTGACGTGGAGACGGACCTCGAGTGTTGGAGCTATCCACACCTTCGCATCGATCTCGACGCCCTGGAGCACAACATCGCCACCATGGCCCGGTGGTGTCGAGAGCAGCAGGTCGAGATCTTTCCCCACATCAAGACCACCATGTGCCGGCCCATCGTCGACCGTCAACTCGCCGCCGGTGCGCACGGGGTGACGGTGGCCACCGTCGACCAGGCGCAGACCGCGCATTCCTGGGGCGTGCGCACCATTCACCTGGCCAACCAGGTCGTCGGTGAAGCCGACAGGCGCCTCCTGCGGAAGCTGCTGGCCGACGATCCGGCGTTGCGCGTGCAGTGCTTCGTCGATTCGCACACCGGCCTCGAGCTCCTCGCCTCGACGTTCGCCACCCTGCCCGGTCGGCTCGAAGTGCTCGTCGATGTCGGAACGCCCGGTGGGCGCACGGGTGTACGCGATCCCGATGAAGCGCGTGCGCTCGCCGTGGCGGCTGGGGGGAGGCCGGAGGTGATCCTCGCCGGTGTGGCCGCCTACGAGGGCGTGGTCCCCAACCGTCGCGATACCGCGACGCTTGCCGCCGTGGATGCTCACTGCCGGCGTGCCAGTGAGGTGTTCGACTCGCTGCGCCAGGTGTACGACGTCCCCGCTCCGATGTTCTCCATCGGGGGGTCGGCATTCCCGGACCGGGCCCTCGCGCACCGGCCACCCGCGCCGGCGAACGTCGTCATCCGCTCGGGGTGTTACGTCACCCATGACCACGGAACGTATGCCGCCGTCACACCGCTGCCCACCCTGCGTCCCGCTCTGAGCGTGGCGGCCCTCGTCATTTCGGTCCCCGAGCCGGGACTGGCCGTGCTGGGCGCAGGCAGACGTGACCTCCCCGAGGACGCCGGCCTGCCGATCCCGCTGCCCGATCCCGGGGCGGATACCGAACAGGATGCGAACCGTGGACACGTCACGAGGCTCTACGACCATCACGCCGTGCTCCGCGACCACCCCACCGCGGACGTCGGCCACGTCGTGCACCTCGGTATCTCCCATCCCTGTTCGGCGTTCAGCCGTTGGGAAACCCTGCTGGCCGTACGCGACGGCGGCGTGAACGCGGTGTGGCACACCGAATTCCATCGAGGCCCGCGCCGCTGCGCCTGACGGTCAGGTCGCGGCGCGCGGACGCACCGGCGGGACCGCGGCCAGCAGGGCCCGGGTGTAGTCGTGTTCCGGTGCGGCGAACAACTCTTCGGCGGGGCGGTGTTCGACCACCGCGCCGTCGCGCATCACCAGCACGTCGTGGCTCAGGCGCCGGATCACCGCGAGGTCGTGCCCGATCAGCAGATAGGCCAGTCCGAGCTCGTCCTGCAACCGCGCGAGCAGGTCGAGCACCCGCGCCTGCACCGACACGTCCAGCGACGCGGTGGCCTCGTCGAGGATCAGCAGGTCGGGCTCGGCGGCCAGCGCGCGAGCGATGCTCACCCGCTGACGTTGGCCGCCGGAGAGTTCGTGCGGGTAGCGCTGCGCGAAATCGGCTGGCAGCCCGACCATCTCGAGGAGTTCGGCCACCCGGGTGCGCTGCGCGGCGGTACCGTCGACCAGCTTGTGCACGCCGAGTGGTTCGGCGATCGACGTCTGCACCCGCGACCGCGGATTCAGCGAGGAGAACGGATCCTGGAACACCAACCCGATGCGGCGGCGCAGCGCCCTGACCTCCGAGCGCTTCACCCCGAGGATGTCCGCCCCGGCCAGCGTCGCGCTCCCGCGGTCGGGTGTCACCAGCCCGGTGAGCGCCGCCGCGACCGTGGACTTGCCCGAACCGGATTCGCCGACCAGCCCCAGCGTGGTGCCCCGGCGGATGGCGAACGAGACGTCCTTCACCGCATGCACGGTGGACCGGCCCACCGGTGTCGACACCGTGAACGACACGTCGAGTCCATCGACGTCCAGCAGTGGTTCCGCATCGGAAATCGGGTGTGGCCCAGCCACATCGAGCACCGGTCGAGCGGCCAGCAGGTCGCGGGTGTACTCCTGGCGCGGATGGTCGAACACGTCGAGGATCGGCGCCTGCTCCACCACCGTGCCGTCGCGCAAGACGGCCACCTCGTCGGCGACCTGCCCGATGACTCCGAGGTCGTGGCTGATCCACACCACCGCGGTGCCGAAATCGCGCTGCAGGGTGTGCACCAGCTCGATGATCTGCGCCTGGGTGGTGACGTCCAGCGCCGTGGTGGGCTCGTCGGCGATCACCAACTCCGGGTCACAGGCCAGGGCGATCGCGATCATCACGCGCTGCCGTTGCCCACCCGAGAGCTGGTGCGGGTAGGCGTGCAGCCGGGTCTGCGGGTCCGGAATGCCGACCGCGTCCAGCAATTCGAGCGCGCGGGCCTGCGCTTCCCGGCGGGTCACCCGGCGGTGGGTCTCCAGCGACTCGGTGATCTGACGCTCCAGCGTCAGCAGGGGATTGAGCGAGGTGCCCGGGTCCTGGAAGACGAACCCGATCCGGGAACCGTGCACGCCGCGCAACACCGCAGGACGGGCGCCGACGAGTTGCACCGGCTCGTCACCGCCGAGGGTGCTGGTCCCCGAGACACGTGCCCCGGGCGCGTCGAGAAGGCCGGTCGCGGCGAGGACCGTCATCGTCTTGCCCGAGCCGGATTCGCCGACGATCCCGACCGTCTGTTCGCGGGCCACCTCGAAGGAGACGCCCTCGACGATCGTGCGGGCGCCGATGCGCACCCCGAGATCCTGCACCGCCAGCACCGTCATCGCTGAGCCCTCCTGGCCTCGGCGATGGTGCGCTGCTTCGGATCGAGGACGTCGCGCAACCCGTCACCCAGCAGGTTGAACGCCAGCACGATCACCACGATGGCCGCGCCGGGGAACACCGCCATCCACCACGCCATCGTGACGAAGCCCTGCGAGTCGAAGATCATCCGGCCCAGCGACGGTTGCGGTGGCTGGATACCGAGGCCGAGGAAGGACAGTGCGGCCTCGGACAGGATCGCGAACGCCAGCGACAGCGAGGTCTGCACGATCAGCGGTCCGGCGATGTTGGGCAGGATGTGCCTGCGCAGGATGACGTGCTCGGGGGTGCCCATCGCGCGCGACACCGCGACGTAGGGCTCGGTCCGCACGCCCAGGGTGCTGGCCCGGGCGACGCGGGCGAAGATCGGTGTGTAGACGATGCCGATCGCCAGGATCGTCGTCGTCACCCCCGGGCCCAGGATCGCGACCACGGCCAGCGCCAGCAGCAGCACCGGGAACGCGAACATCACATCGACGACGCGCATCAGCACGGTGTCCAGCCACCCGCCCCGGTATCCGGCCAGCACACCGACCGTCACACCCACCACGACGGCGAACGCCACGCTGACCACCGCGATCCGCATCGACGCCTGCGTGGCCACCAGCACCCGCGACAGCACATCGCGGCCCAGCTCGTCGGTGCCGAACCAGTGCCCACCGCTGGGCGGTTGCAACGCATCGGGCACATCGACGTCGTTGATGCCGTGCGGGGCAATGAGATTCGCGAACACCGCGACGACGACCACAGCCAGCAGAACCGCCGCGCTGATCGCGGTGACCGGATTGCGGGCCAGCAGGCGCCACGAGGAGACGCGCGTGGTTTCGGTGGTGGTCATGCCAGCCGGATCCTCGGATCGACCACCGCGTAGAGCACGTCGACGAGCAGGTTGATCGCCAAGAACAGCACCGCGATGAGCAGCACCGCCCCCTGGATCACCGGGTAGTCACGAGCCGCGACGGAGTTGTAGACCAGCCGGCCCAGCCCCGGCCAGGCGAACACCACCTCGACGACGATCACCCCGCCCAGCAGCGTCGCGAGCTGGATGCCGGTGATCGTCAGGATCGGCACGAGCGCGTTGCGCACCGTGTGCCGGAACGTGACCACGCGCGGCGGCAGTCCCTTGGACCGGGCGGTGCGCACGTAGCTCATCGCGGCCACCTCGAGCACCGCGGCCCGCACATAGCGCGTCATGATCGCCGCGGCGACGACGCCGACGGTCAGCGCGGGCAGGATGATGTGGCGCAGCCAGCCGCCGGGGTCGGAGAACAGGGGCCGGTAGCCGGAGGTGGGCAGCCAGCCGAGCGTCGTCGAGAACAGCGCGATCAGCAGGATGCCCATCCAGAAGTCGGGCACCGAGACACCGAACTGACTGGTCACCCGCACGATTGCGTCGCTGAGGCGGCCTTCCCGCAGCGCCGAGTAGGTGCCGGCCGGCAACGCGATCGCCAGCGCGATCACGATTCCAGCCAGGCCCAGCGACAGGGTCGCCGGGAGTCGCTCCATCAGCGTCACCGTCACCGGGTCGCCGTTGCGGAAGCTGACGCCCAGGTCGCCGGTCAGCGCCGAGCCGACATAGCCGAAGAACTGCGTCACGATCGGGCGGTCCAGCCCGCTGGCGCTGCGCAACGTCTCGTAGGCCTCCGGGCTGTAGCGGGTCCCCAGCGCGATCCGTACCGGATCGCCGGGCACCAGATGCACCAGCGCGAAGACCACCACGGTAACACCGACCAGCACGATCAGCGAGTACAGCACCCGGCGGGCGACGAACCGGGCGATCGGATGGGTCAGCACCGTCGGCGCACTCATGACGCCCCCTCGCTCCCGTTCAGCGACGCGTGACGGAACCGGACCGCGCCGTCGCGGCGCGCCTCGTAGCCCGTCAGCGCCGGGTTCCAGGCCTGGATCACCGACGAGTTGTACAGGTAGATGTAGCTCACCTTGTCCGCGGTCAGCGTCGCCGCCCGCGCGTAGTCGGCGACCCGGGCGGCGTGGTCGATCTCCACGCGGCCCGCGTCGAGGAGGCGGTCCACCTCGGGATCGGAGAACTTCTGCGCGTTGCTGCTGCCGTCGGTGTGGTGCTGGGCGTAGTAGAAGTCATCGGGATCGATGTTGCCCAGCCAGCCCAGCATCAGCATGTCGAAATGCCCGGAGTTCTGCTCGTCGAGCCAGGTCGCGAAATCCACCGTGCGGATCTTCACCGTGAACCCCAGCGGTGCGAGGTTGTCGGCGACGATCTGCGCCGCGGTCACCGTCTCCGGATACTCCGTGGTGACCAGCAGGTCGAGGTCACCGGGTGTCACGCCGGCCTCCGACAGCAGCTCGCGCGCCTTGTCCACCCCGCCCTGGCGGTACCGGTCGTACGGCGTGTACCAGGGATTGCCCTGGGGGATCGCGAGCTCGTTGACCTTGGCCGTTCCATAGCTGGTGGCGGCCACGATGGCGTCACGGTCGACGGCGTACGCGATCGCCTGGCGCACCCGCACGTCGTTGTAGGGCGCGTGCGCCTCGTTGAGGGCCAGGTACCAGTAGTCGTTGCTCGGCGTCACCGCCAGGGTCACCGAGTCGTCGTCGGCGAGTTGCCGAACCCGTTGCGGAGGAATGGAATCCGTCCAGTCGATCTCCCCGGCCTGCAGGGCCGACAGCGCGGTGGACGGCTCGGAGATGAACCGGTAGGTCACCCCGGGGACCCCGGGTGCACCGTCCCAGTAGTCCGGGTTGGCGACCAGGGAGATGGAGTCACCGCTCTTCTGCCCGGCGAACCGGAACGGACCGGTGCCGATCGGGTGGGTGGCGATCTGCCCGCTCTCGACGTTGCGGCGCGACACGATGGCCATGCCCTTGAAGCCACCGATGTTGGTGAGCATGTTCGGCGTCGGGCGGCTGACCCTGATCACCACGGTCGCCGGATCGGGTGCCTCGACGGCGGTGACCGCGCTGAACTTGTCGGCGTTGGCCAGCTTCTCGTCGATGATCCTGCGGTAGGAGAACACCACGTCGTCGGCGGTCAGCGGCGTGCCGTCGTGGAACTTCACCCCGGGCCGCAGATGGAACGTCCAGGCGAGTTGGTCCGGGCTGACCTCCCACGACTTCGCCAACGCGGGGCGCATCTGCAGGTCGGCGTCGGGTTCGACCAGGGTGTCGAAGACGTTCTCCAGCACCTCGAACGAGAAGTACGCCGTGGTCTTGTGCGGATCCAGCTGGTCGGGCTCACCAGCGATGGCCACGACCAGCGAGCCGGCCGCACCCTCGCCCAGGTCCACCCGGTTGCCCGTCGAGCAGCCCGTCAGGGACGCCGCTACAACGAGAATGGCGAGAACAGCGGTCGACACCGCCGTTCTCGCCATATTCATTCATCACCCCGGGACTCGATAGCGCTCCTTGCGATTACCCGGCACCCGGAGACGACAAACCCGTGACTTTGTCTACGCCCGGCTGAAATACTCACCGCGTGACGATCACGCGCGCCCTGGCCGCCCTCCTGGTGGCCGCGGGCGCCGCGCTGGCCTGGCCGGGGCAGGCGCAGGCCGCGGAGGTCATGCAGGGCGTCTACACCGTGACGCCCGACGGAGGGAAGCCGGGCACGTGGACGATCTTCCCGTCCTGCGTCCCGGTGGTCGGCGACCTGCGCGTCCCGCTGTACCTGCCCGTCGCCTGTCGCCTGCACGTGCAGGCCTCGAGCAACCTGGTCGGCGGTGACGCCGTGATGACCGGCGGGGTGTGGGCCTACACCACCCCGGTGGATCGGGGCATGCAGTGTCCGGACGGTTCCTGGGAGCCGACGGTCGAGGTCATCAAGTTCGACGACGCCACGATGTCCGGCACGCGCAGCACCCAGCACAACGGCAACTGCGGCCTTCCCCCGGGGATCATCACCACCAACTTCACGCTCGCCTTCAAGAAACCCCTGGACAATCCCGTGGACCTGTACCCGTTGATCTGTGAACCGGGTGGCCTGCGGCGCTGCTTCTGACGATCTGAGGAGAGGGTCGCCGTGAAGGCATCGGATGTGAAACGCATCGTCGTCTGGGGCACCGGGTTCGTCGGCCGCATGGTCATCCCGGAGGTCCTGGACCACCCTCGGTTCGACCTGGTCGGCGTGGGCGTGAGCAGCCCCGGCAAGGTCGGCCGTGACGTGGGCGAGATCTGCGGCCTTCCGGATCCGGTCGGCGTGACGGCGACCGACGACGTCGACGCACTGATCGCGCTGAAACCCGACGCCGTGGTGCACTACGGCCCGACCGCCGCCCACGCCGACGCCAACATCGAGGTGATCACCCGCTTCCTGCGCGCCGGGATCGACGTGTGCTCCACGGCCATGACGCCGTGGATCTGGCCGACCATGCACCTCAACCCGCCCACCTGGATCGAACCCGTCACCGTCGCCTGCGAGTTGGGAGAGTCGTCGTGCTTCACCACCGGCATCGACCCCGGCTTCGCCAACGACCTGTTCCCGATGACCCTGATGGGGCTGTGCTCACAGGTGCGCACCGTGCGCGCCTCGGAGCTGCTCGACTACACCAACTACACGGGTGACTACGACAGGGAGATGGGGATCGGCAGACCGCCGGAATACCGGGCCATGCTGGAGAACCCCGATGTCCTCGTGTTCGCCTGGGGCGCAACGGTTCCGATGATCGCCCAGGCGGCTGGGATCATGCTCGACGAGATCACCACCACGTGGGAGAAATGGGTGACACCGACGGCGCGGCCGACTGCCAAGGGTGTCATCGAGCCGGGAAACGTCGCCGCGGTCCGGTTCACGGTCAACGGGGTCTACCAGGGCCAGACCCGCATCCAGCTCGAGCACGTCAACCGCATCGGCACCGACGCCGCCCCGGAATGGCCGGCCGGTACCCGCGACGACGTCTATCGGGTCGACATCGACGGAACCCCGAGCATCTCGCAGGAGACGGCGTTCCGGTTCACCGACGGGTCGGGACGCGACGCTGCCGCGGCCGGCTGCCTGGCAACGGGGCTGCGCGCGCTCAATGCCGTTCCCGCGGTGAACGATCTGTCCCCGGGATGGGTCACCGCGCTGGACCTCCCGCTGATTCCGGGAGCGGGCACCATCCGCTGAGTGCGGCTAGCTTCCGGCCCGTTTGGCCAGGACCACGTAGGCCAGCGGGATCTGCGACTGCTGGGGAGCGGCGGCCAGCCGCTCGGCGATGCCCTTCTCCAACCGATCGTAGAACTGCGGCACCCGCGGATCCGCCGGTCCGCCGTCGAGGGCCGGCAGCAGTGCCGAGAAGGTCGACGCGCGGGCGAATCCCGCCCAGCGCGCACCGAATTGCGTTGCGTTGCGGTCGGCTCGGTAACGAGTCCAGAACCGGTCCTGGGCGTCCACGATCTCCAGATGCGTGACCTCGAGACGCTCGAACACCCCGGACGGCGCGAACGGGGCGAGGAAGTCGGCGGCGCGGCGCGACACCGTCGGGATGCACATCCTGGCGACCTCGTCGGCGGTGACCAGCCCGGCCGTCGCGAGCTCGCCCAGCGCATCGGCCATCGCCGCGAGCAGCGGCGCGAACCCCGCCTCGCCGTCCTCCCCGACACCCATCGTCACCACGACCAGCCGTCCGCCCGGGCAGAGTTCCCGCCCGCGGAACGCGACGAACTCGTGCCAGTCGCGGGCGGCCTGTTTGGCGTACGCCTCCTGCGCCTGCGGATCGCCGCAGGTGGCGACCAGCAGGTGACGGTCGAGGATCGGGGCGGGCACCCGGCTCAACCACTGGACGGCCCACGCACTCCAGCCCAGGTGGACGCTGTTGGACGGCAGGATCTGGTGATAGAAGGACCGGCCGACCGCGGATGCGAAGGTCGCCCGGTCGGTGGCCAGATAACTGTCCGGGTCGTCGTCGAGGGTGCGGAACAGTGCGGTGAAGTCGTTGTCGGGCCGGTCGGTGTGCGCCACCAGGACCGAGTGTTCGGGGCGAGTTCGCTTGCGTAGCACCGAGATCACCGCACCGATCGGCAGCAGTGAATTGTGTCCGGTGCCCGCGCCGTAGTCGGCGAGCACGATCGGCTGCGGTGGCTTGGGCAGCGGAACCGCCCCGGCCGCATCGCCGACGATCTCGATGGCCCGCGCCAGCCCGGCGGCCTGCAGCCGCGATGCGGCCGTGTAAGACTCGCTGTCGACCGGCTCCGGCCGCACCACGATGCTCGACTCGGGCATCTTCTGCACGGTAGTCCTCCGTCGCGACTTCCGCCGCGGAAAGTTGGGGCCGTGCGAGACTGTCGCGCATGACCGGACGGGTGGGGCCGCGCGTCGCGCTGATCAGCGCCATCGCGACGCTGGTCGTCGGTCTCGTCGGGCTGATCGCGACGCTGGTGTTGAGCGCGTTCGTCTTCGACGACTTCGACGCCTACGGACAGAGCCCGATCCCCGGCTCCGCGCGCGTGGCGCTGCCGGCGGGGGAAGTGACGGTCAGCTTCCACACCGCGGTGCCCGGTGGTATCAACGGAAGCTTCCCGGTGCCGCCGCTGTCTCTGACCCTCGATCCGCCCGCGGGTGCGCCCGAGCCGGTCGTCGCCGAGACCATCGGGACCACGACATCGGTGAACAACGATGTGCACGTGCGCATCTGGGTGGCACACATTCCGGAAGCCGGTGTCTACGACGTGCACACCGGCGGTGATGTCGGTGGTTACCTCGCCCCACGGCTGGCCTTCGGCCGCGACACCTCGCCGGGCTGGCTGATCTGGCTGTTCGGGAGTCTGCTGGCCGCCGGGGCGGTCCAGCTGATCGCCGCGATCGCGTGGCGGATCCGGCGGTCCAGGACGCCACGCCCGCTGCCCGGCCCGGTGATCCTCGACGGCTGATCGCGCGCCGGGTCAGTGGCCCCTGGCCACCCAGTCGTCGTAATGCACGATCTCGTCGCCGACCGTGGTGGAATCGCCGTGGCCGGTGTAGACCACCGTCTCGGCGGGCAGGGTCCCGAGCCGGCCGGAGATCGACGCCAGGATGGTCGGGAAGTCCGAGTACGACCGGCCGGTCGCCCCAGGGCCGCCCGAGAACAACGTGTCGCCGCTGAACACCGCGGTCAACTCGGGAGCGTGCCAGCACACCGACCCCGGCGAATGGCCGGGAGTGTGCAGGGCATGTAGCTCGGTGCCTGCGACCCGCAGGCGTTCACCGTCGGCCACCGACCGGAAGTCGCTGTCCGGGTGGGTCATTCGCCAGAGGACCTCGTCGGCGGGGTGCAGCAGCACCGGCGCGTCGAGGGCCTGCCCGAGCTGCGGGGCGACGGTGACGTGGTCGTTGTGCCCGTGGGTGCACACCACCGCGACCACGTGCCTGCCACCGACGGCCTCGATGATCGGGTCGGCGGTGTGCGCGGCGTCGAACACCACCACCTCGGAGTCGTCACCGACGAGCCAGATGTTGTTGTCGACCTCCCAACTACCGCCGTCGAGTTCGAAGGTGCCGCTGGTGACCAGCCGTGTGATGCTCACAGGATCACCACCGACCGCAGGACCTCACCCTGGTGCATCTTGTGGAAGGCGTCCTCGATCTGGTCCAGCCCGATGCGTTCGCTGACGAACTTGTCCAACGGGAACCGGCCCTGCAGGTACAGCGAGATCAGCGTCGGGAAGTCACGCTCGGGCAGGCAGTCGCCGTACCACGACGACTTGAGCGACCCGCCGCGGGAGAAGAAGTCGATCATCGGCATCTCCAGCGTCATGTCCGGAGTCGGAACACCGACCAGCACCACGGTGCCTGCGAGATCGCGCGCGTAGAACGCCTGCCGCCACGTCTCGGGCCTGCCCACCGCGTCGATGACGACGTCGGCGCCGAACCCGTCGGTCAGGTCCTGGATGGTCTCCACCGGATCGAGCTCGCGGGCGTTGATCGTGTGCGTGGCGCCGAACTCGCGCGCCCACTCCAGCTTTCGGTTCTCGGTGTCCACGGCGATGATGCGCTTGGCGCCCACCAGCGCCGCCCCGGCGATCGCGGCGTCGCCCACTCCGCCGCATCCGATGACCGCAACGGTGTCGTCACGACTGATCGCGCCGGTGTTGATCGCCGCACCCACCCCGGCCATCACCCCGCAGCCCAGCAGCCCCGCCGCGGCCGGATCGGCTGCCGGGTCGACCTTGGTGCACTGGCCCTCGTGCACCAGCGTCTTGTCGGCGAACGCCCCGATGCCCAGCGCCGGGGTCAGCACGGTGCCGTCGGTCAGCGTCATCGGCTGCGCGGCGTTGTGGGTGTCGAAGCACAGGTGCGGCCGGCCCCGCTTGCAGGCGCGGCACTGCCCGCACACCGCGCGCCAGTTGAGGATCACGAAATCGCCCGGCTCCACGTTGGTGACGCCGTCGCCGACGGACTCGACGAGCCCGGCCGCTTCGTGGCCGAGCAGGAACGGGAACTCGTCGTTGATGCCGCCCTCGCGGTAGTGCAGATCGGTGTGGCACACCCCGCAGGCCTGGATGTCGACCACGACCTCACCGGGACCCGGGTCCGGGATCACGATCTCGGTCACCTCGACCGGCTGGCCCTTGCTCCTGGCAATCACACCGCGCACCGTCTGAGTCATGCCTGAACCCTAATATGTCGGGCACTACGCTTCTCCAGGATGAGCGCTCTCGA
>Ga0247757_10001315_pt1 | contig 17003 bp, 5 predicted proteins | sample UWRJL126311R4_FD_180929 | JGI IMG/M metagenome (GOLD analysis project Ga0247757, IMG submission 180929) | Plant litter microbial communities from Arlington Agricultural Research Station in Wisconsin, United States - UWRJ-L126-311R-4 | ecosystem: Environmental > Terrestrial > Plant litter >... | reverse complement strand
ACGAAGCGGTGGTCAGGCTGCTGCTGGAGCGGGGGGACGTAGAAGTTAACATGAAGGATCAGAACGGCCAGAGAGCACTCTCTTTAGCGGCGCGAGGAGGACACGAAGGGGTGGTCAGGCTGCTGCTGGAGCGGGATGACATCGAAGTTAACTTGAAGGATCAGAGCGATCAAACAGCGCTCTCTTTAGCAGCACAAGGAGGACACGAAGGGGTAGTGAGGCTGCTGCTGGGGCGGGATGATGTTAAAATTGACTCAAAGGATTGGAAGAGTCGGACGGCACTGTCTTGGGCGGCACGAGGAGGGTATGAAGAGGTGGTCAGACTGCTACTGGAGCGGGATGACGTTGGAGTAAACATGAAGGATTATAACGATCAGACAGCATTCTCTTTAGCAGCACAAGGCGGACACGAAAAGGTAGTCAAGCTACTGCTGGAGCAGGATGACGTCGAAGTTAGCTCAAAGGATTATAATGACCAGACAGCACTCTCTCTGGCCGCAGGAGGAGGACATGAAGAGGTGGCCAGGCTGCTGTTGGAGCGGGGGGACATGGAAGATAACACGAAGGATAAGAACGATCAAACAGCACTCTTTTTAGCGGCACAAGGAGGGCATGAAGAGGTGGTCAGGCTGCTACTGGAGCGGGGGGACGTGGAAGTTAATATGAAGGATCAGAACGGCCAGAGAGTACTCTCTTTAGCAGCGCGAGGAGGACACGAAGCGGTAGTCAGACTGCTGCTAGAGCGGGATGACATCGAAGTGAACTCAATGGATCAGAGCGATCAAACAGCGCTCTCTTTAGCAGCGCGAGGAGGGCATGAAGCGGTGGTCAGGCTGCTGCTGGAGCGGGATGACATCGAAGTTAACTTGAAGGATCAGAGCGATCAAACAGCGCTCTCTTTGGCGGCACGAGGAGGATACGAAGGGGTGGTTAGACTGCTGCTAGGGCGGGATGATGTCGAAATCGACTCGAATAATGAGAATAGTGAAGGAATACTGTGTTGGGCGGCACGAAGAGGATATGGAGAGGTAGTTAGGCTACTGCTGGGGCGGAAGGATGTGGAAATTGACGCGAAGGATCGGAAGAGTCGGACAGCACTGTCTTGGGCGGCGCGAGGAGGGCACGAAGAGGTGGTCAGACTGCTGCTGGAGCGGGATAATATCGAAGTGAACTCAATAGATCAGAGCGATCAAACAGCGCTCTCTTTAGCAGCGCGAGGAGGGCATGAAGCGGTGGTCAGGCTGCTGCTAGAGCGGGATGACATCGAAGTTAACTTAAAGGATCAGAGCGATCAAACAGCGCTCTCTTTGGCGGCACGAGGAGGACACGAAGGGGTGGTCAGACTGCTGCTGGAGCGGGATGACATCGAAGTTAACTTGAAGGATCAGAACGGCCAGAGAGCACTCTCTTTAGCGGCACGAGGAGGGCACGAAGGGGTGGTCAGGCTGCTGCTGGGGCGGGATGATGTCGAAATCGACTCGAATAATGAGAATAGTGAAGGAGTACTGTGTTGGGCAGCACGAAGAGGATATAGAGAGGTAGTTAGGCTACTTCTGGGGCGGAAGGATGTGGAAATTGATGCGAAGGATTGGAAGAGTCGGACAGCACTGTCTTGGGCGGCACGAGGAGGGCACGAAGGGGTGGTCAGACTGCTGCTAGAGCGGGGGGACGTAGAAAGTAATACGAAGGATCGAAACGGTCAGACCACGCTGTCTTGGGCAGCACGAAGAGGACATCAAAGGGTAGTCAGGCTGCTGTTGGAGTTGGGCGACGTTGAGGTTAACTCAAAGGATTGGATGAATCGGACGGCACTGTCTTGGGCGGCGCGAGGAGGGCACGAAGAGGTGGTCAGGCTGCTGTTGGAGCGGGATGACGTCGAAGTAAACTTGAAGGATCATAACGATCAGACAGCATTATCTTTAGCGGCACAAGGAGGACACGAAAAGGTAGTCAAGCTGCTGCTGGAGCGGGATAACGTCGAAGTAAACTTGAAGGATCATAACGATCAGACAGCATTCTCTTTAGCGGCACAAGGAGGACACGTAAAGGTAGTCAAGCTGCTGCTGGAGCGGAACGACGTCGAAGTCAGTTCAAAGGAGTGGAAAAGTCAGACCGCACACTCTTGGAGGGCGCGAGGGCACGTAGAGGTGGTCAAGCTGCTGCTGGAGCGAGACGACGTCGAAATTGACTCGAACAATGAGAATAGTGAAGGAGTACTGTCTTGGGCGGCACGAAGAGGACACGCATGGGTAGTCAAATCGATTCTAAAGCGGGGTGACATCGAAGTGAACTTGAAGGATCAGAACGATCAGACAGCACTCTCTTTAGCAGCGCGAGGAGGGCATGAAGCGGTGGTCAGGCTGCTGCTGGAGCGGGGCGATGTGGAAGTTAACGCGAGGGATTGGAATGGTCAGACAGCACAGTCTTTAGCGGAACGAGGAGGACACGAAGGGGTAGTCAGGCTGCTGCGTGCGTGTGGCGACATCGACACAGCATGGAAGGTTCGCGCGGCGATAGTTCGGTGGCGATCAGAAGAGACGCTGCAGCCCAAAAAGGCTGAATCAAAGTAATGCTATATGGAATAAGCCATCTAGGTACGTAATAACCAGCGCAGCATTCTTGACGTAGGACACTCGAGGGCCATTCCCACTGGTCTACGCCGTAGCCAACCGAGAAAGCTTGAGATCTAGAGAACTTCTAAGGTCAGGGAATACCAAGGTCGATGTCTACGCTTCGGCAAGCGGATTGAGTGTCACTGGTAGAGAGCCGTGCTTGCAAGCATATACGAAGCTGGAAAGGCGTTGCATATCTTGGCGATACAGCTGTCGCACGGTCATTTGACCTTTAAGGCCCATGAGTAGTCCAGACTGTTAAAAGTTCACGGGGGTTGGGTAAGATAAAGTAGAGATTCAAGATAAAATATGGAACGGATCGCGAGTTCGGGCCCTTTTTATCCGAACTCGTATCTGATGGCGATGCTCACCAGCGGCTGGATTACGTCCATGCACCACGCGTTCTCATCGCGACCCCTCGACTTGCACACTTGCGCGTTCAGCCAAATCTTCTGCAGCACATATGCTAATTTTCCACGCTCCTCACCATCAATGTCCGGATCCGAGAGGCGCCGTGCTCTCGCCCCAGGCATGACGCTCAATCTCTTGGCATTTCCTCCATTGGCTCCCGCAGCCACCCCGGTATCAACCTCTGTCCAGCCCGTTTTCTAGACCATCCTCACTCTCCGCGGGAGCAGTGTCTTCAGCCTGAACTCGGTTCCGTTAATGTCGGAGGGGGTGCATAAGCCAGCATAGCGATGTCATCACGCGACGGGCTGTTCGCTCAGCGAGGGCTTCTGGTGCCGGCTTGGCTGCTAAGAAGATTGAAAGTATTCCTCTCATTGAGCATGAGCGCGCTCGCATTTGAGGCCGCTCCCGCTGCCGGTTCGCCGTGGGTAGGAAGGACTTCGGTGTCGGTATCGTGTCTTGGATGCTTGGGATTGTTGGTGCGTGTCGACATTGTATAGATTACAGGCGTGGACGTCACACACTTCCGCTTCAGCGATGAGCGGTTCTCCGGCGGCGAGGGTGGGGAGAGGTCATTCGTTAGGGCTGAAGCCGGTTTGGAGAGCTGCTGGATCCAGCCTTCCACGCGTGATGTCTTCGCAGCAGCAATTGAAGGTGATAGTGGTGGCATCGTCGTCGCCATAATAGTTGGGGTGTCTGGCGGTTGCTTACCCGCGAGGTTCGGTGCGAGACACTCAACGCGGCGGCTAGGGCACGCTTAATTGTGTCGTCTTGGAAACGGAGGAAGAGAAAGCTCAGGAGACGGAATGCTCCTACAACCATGGAAGTGCAAAAGCCGAGCAATACATGGTGACCTGCACAATGTATTCAAAGGCGAATTAGACGCCAGAGTATTTGCTAAATCTTTTTAGTGAAAGGGGTGTACGACGGTGCTATCACCGAAAGTGTTTGTAGTCCATGCATGAGCTTACCTAAAGTAGAATAGCAGCTCGGCAGCTCGGCAAAATAATCTGCCGGTGACCCCGGCGGCGAGGCGATGGCCTTGTAACACCTCTCCATCTTGACTTTAGAACAACAACACATCCTCACCAACCTGCTGCAGTGGCAAGCCGTCACAACCCTATGGCAGGAGCGGGTCGGCCGTCCTCCCTGCTGGTGTCATCGGAGCTTTGAATAGGGCTAAATACAAGCGCGGAAGCATACGACTGAAGCGGACTGTTCTCTATTGCCCACTTGTGGGCCATAATAAATCGGCACGTATCTCTAACTATCTCATGTAATGCAGATGCATTTGTTCTCCCCTAGGTGATGTTAATATATTGTCAGTAATACGGACGATCTCGTAAATTACCTTTGCAAGAGCCTCCAGTTTGGCCATTGACACTACTCCTTTTGACATACTCTTACAAAGGCTTAGAGCCTCCAGCCAGTAGAGATATCGCTCTCTTAGGAAGTTGTCAATAGCACTTCCGTCCTGCAGATCGACTTGATTCTCTGTAGAAGAGCTAGGATTCCAGTTATAGAGATAATCAACCCAGTAGATACACGAGTAGCGTGACGCTGCTAGTAGATCTGGTTCTAGCGGCTTGACCTCCCCGGCAGGATACCCTAAATAACGTAAGCTGTACATATCTCTTCGGAGCGTCCTAGATATGATCTGTAGAGATCTCGAGAAAATGCTGTAGTGGACCCCCTCTTTTCCAAAGGGAAAGATTTCGTGAAAGGTTTTCGTGAAGAGAAAATCTTTTATAGACTGGTGCACGAAATAGATCGTAGCTCCTCGAATAGTAAGAAACGAACTATACAGGCTAATAATCTCGCGTAAAGACTTAAGATCGTCTACTATATCCTCGAGTATCTCGATAAAAGATGTTAACTCTTGCAGTGTGATGGGTCGGTATACGATTGCGACCGAGACCAGTATCCGCTTGCAGAGATTAGTATTGTCCGACTTGCATATTTGCTCCAGCATTCGCCCGTAAAGAGAATCCAGTCTAGGTGGAAATGTGTTCAGTTTCGTGAGGGGTGTTCCATCGTGGGATCGTTTCAAGGTTTTGACAGACTAAAGCTACCTAGAGGAAGGTATCGTCCGCATGTGTGAATAGATAGTCTAACACGGCGTTCCGCGTTTTCTCGTCGTACTTCTTCTTGTCCGCCAGCTGATGCACCTTATGCTGGATAAATATGCTAACTACCGTAGAAACAGACTCTGCGTTCAGTTCGAGGCACAGTCTTACCTTATGCCCCACCCTCTCGAGCCGTTCCTCAATTTCAGGCCAGTTACGGCTGGAGACGATCCACTTGACGCGAGAGGATACACACGACTTCTAAACGATGAAGTCTAACAGCTTCCGTGAGTCTGCTACGCACTCGTCTAGCGCATTGATGATTATATACGTGCTGTGTAAGACTGGGTCTTGCAGGATGTCTGTGAAAATCTCCGACAAGGCAACCCAGGCATTCGTATCCTCGAAGAGTACTCTGCCTGCGTGATCGTGCTTCTTCCGTATATGCGAGACGAGCGATGGCTGCTGACAGACGAGCATGTACAGCAAGCCTCGCAAGACGGCCGTGGCGCTGTTAATCCGCGAGTCTGTAGCCTGACAGAAAAAGTAGGACAGAAAAGCTGTCTTGGCCATTAAGCTCGTCAGTTCGTTTGTGATTCCGCAGAGCAGCATCGTCTTGCCCTTGCCAGGATCGCCCTTGATCCACAGCAGTCGACTTTGCTCGTCGTCCCGCCATCGTTGGAACTCGGAATTCTCCAGGACCCAGCGGTACGAGTCCTCCAGCAGCCCACCCTTGGTTTCCTCAATACGTTTTTTGTCATCGCGGGGATCGGTGACGCGCAAGTCTTGAATGCATTTCTGGTCTTCTTTTGCTAGATCTATGAGAACATCAGCCTTCTGATGACACATGTGTACTGAATATGTTGACAAGCTTTGTACAACATAACCCATTAAAGATTAAGTCTATTACTTACCGTCCATAGGCTTGAACTTGAGTTTTCGTTGATATTTGACTTGAATAGGAGAATTAGTACCAGTTCATTAATAGGTCTAAACCTATTAAAGTTTTGCTGCTAAAACGTCGACCACCTCACCTCTAACAGGGGAAGTAAAGAGGAGCTTGGGTCTTACGATTCTTTTCTAGGACTTCCTTAGCCCCCCAGCAAAATCTTTGAGCTTCCCGACCAATAGATGATAATCGTTATTCTTTGTATTATTGAACTTGTGCATCATGTTATGCCTGACGTTAAGAGCGATACACTCTACCCCATCAAGGCATGCAGAGTCCCTTGATACAACCTTTAGATGTTAGTAGAGGGATGTAGGCAGGTCATAAGCTTAGACATACAGTCCCATACCCACTGGAATCGAGCTTTTCCAGGACATAGCCTTGAGGCAGTTTTCGACGTTTTGTAGAGAAGGCTGTTTGTTTTGTTTCATAGAAACAAGCGACTTTGAAATTGAAACAGTGGTGGGAGATCAGTTCAGTGAATCTTTGGACAAGTTCAGCCAACGGGCCGGGTTTTTCTGGGTTCCCAGTTCGCAGGTACTCAACTAGTTCTCGAGAGTATTCATAGCCCTTCGTTGTTGCCGACTTGATCCGTGTCTCAGCAACAATGTTGCCGCATCTCCAGCTCCCTCGAAAAGGGGTACCAAGGAAAGCAACGCCAACGGTATGATCGATAATCTCCCTGAACCCATTTCTATGGTACTCATCCGTTGCTCGTAAGAGTGCCTTCAAAATTCTTAGGGTTAATATCACAGTTCGTTAGGCTTCGGTGAAGGAAAAGTGTTTGACTGAGAAACTACAAGAAAGAACAAAGCGAATGCGCACCTTCGCCAATAGCAGCCCACCGAAACAGGAGGCAATAAAGATGACGGGACAATGCAATCGGCTCTAATACATCATTAGCTTTCTCGCAGCCGTTGTGGGCCATTGACATATTGTACATTAGTCTTTCGGTCCAAGTGAAGTTGGTAAAGCAACGAATCGGCATGACCGAGAAATATGTCGCTTGATGCGAACTTGTCAAAGTTTGCGTTCCAATTATACGCCAGTATGCGGGCTTCGGGTAGTTCCGAAGGCAACATGTCCTTTTCTTTCAGCCAGAAAATGCTTCCGGAATCCTGGTTTTGCTCATCCTTCCACGCCTCCCAAGTCTTTGGTGACTCTGCATCCAGGCCATGCAAAGCGATAACACTACTTTTGTAAGCTGCGTGATGAAACTTAAAAACAGCGAAATGACATACTCTATCTTTGTTTCAGCAGTCGCATTGGTGTCCTTGAGATCTGGGTAGACCTGCTCGAACCCAAACGCTCGGGCAGCGCTACTTCGTGACACAGGAGTGGCGTCCGTGATTGGTAAAGCTATGTTGTGAGCATCTGGCTGTGCCGCGAGATCAGAGGCTAGTGCTGAAGTCTCCGTCGGGGTTGCTGGGCTATGCGCTCCCCTTGAGGAACCCATAGCTCAACACCTCAAACTGCGTTTCTCTGGAGGCAAAAGTTCGATGCCTGGCAGAGGTAACTTCCATGTGGAAGAATGCGTCGTGCCGCTAGAGATAAGATCTGCTCAGCAGAAGTACGGCGACGGTTAAAATAGAGCCGGGCATAGACCATCATAGGCCCAACATAGCACGTTGTAAGAGAGCGATCGGCAACATAAGTGATTCGCTATATACGAGAAGAAGTTCGACAGAGAGCTGAGCGGGCGGGGCAAGCGCTAATAAGGGCGAGACGCCCTGGAGGACTAACGCGCTAGCCTTGTTAGGCTGACGCGCTCGGCAGAAGCGAGCAGGCTGAGGCGCAACACGCCGCCTCTTTTGCCTTCAGCTTGGCCGACGAATCAGATCGGGCACTGCTGCACCCACTTCATCTCACCTCAATCAATGGTGAGCCGACACATGTTAATAGCTAAAGTGTGGACTATCACATCCAAGCGGACTTCGCGTTCTATTGGGGCTCAGCCCATATTTTTTGGCCAAGCTAATCCAATTATATCCTCATCGAACAGCAGCCACCAGCTAGGTTCTCGCTCTTTTGTGCCATGTGAGAGGGGTTAAATCCGCCTTGCCTACTGCTCTATGCACTACAATAGCCATATTGTTCACCGGTGGGCAGTAGTCGCATAATCCACTACCCTCTATTATTCAAGGAGAGATGCGCTGTCCTTATCTTGCCAGCCTGCGCACAGTAAGCCAGGGAAACTAAATGTCCTGCCTGATAATCTTTGCCCATATTCCTTCGCCACTACTCTTTTATCGCCTACTTAACCCTGATTTGTATAGCTAAGACAAACTTGTGGAGGGACTAAGAATGGAAAGAGTGAAAGAGAAGAGAGCTATTTTGTACCATTCGCTGCCCCCTCATAGCATACGGCTCTTTCGACTCAACGCCAGCACATCGGCTGCCGACGTTGGAAATCTAGAGGTAGTGGCACTTGACAATGCGCCTCCATATTATGCCTTGAGCCACTCATGGGGGACGAAGGCTCGAAGCTCAGCAGTCCGGATCGATGGCCAGGTGTTGGCAGTATCTCCTGACTTAGCCATATGCATTCGAAGGCTTCAGGAGCTCGCTGCGGAAAGATCGAACTTGAGCATTCCTGTCAAGTACATTTGGATCGATAACATCTGTATCAACCAAGACAACATCTCGGAACGTTCGTCCCAAGTCAAACTCCTAGAAAGGGTCTATATGCAATCCCTTAGAACATTGATCTGGCTTGGGCCACAGTCCAGCTCGTGTTCTACAGCATGGCAGTTAGTGGATCAAATTTACGAAGTCTTCAAATCTCAGAACCCTGCAGCAAAGACCTCGGACGATATCCCGGTTAAGATGTATTCGGACATGGATCACGCTGCTTCAGGATTGCCCAAGTGGAATAGTCAAGAATGGGTGAACCTAAAGGGACTGCTGGAAATAGAATGGTTCTCGAGGATATGGGTCGTTCAAGAAGTGGTCTTGTCTCCAAGTGATCCGATTATCCTTCATGGGAAAATAGTGTATCCGTGGCACCGGCTCGCATGGGTAGCCGCCTGGATGCGCCGCAATGGTTACATAAGGCTGGCTCAGATTCCCGAAGAGCTCCACAATGTGGATACCATGTGTAATATTCAACAAACACATTCGAAATGGCCACTAGACGCACTGCTATCCATCACGCAGATCAAATTCCACGCCACAGATCAAAGAGACAAAGTTTATGCCTTACTGGGACTGGCGGCCGAGTGCGGAGATGCTTCCAGGATACCAGACTCTATACAACCTGACTACGCTGCGGATGTAACGCAAATATACCAGAAAGCTGCCCGCTTCCTGCTTGAGCAAAATTGCTCTCTGGCTATGCTTACACGGGCACATGCGACGAGCGGCAGTCTGACTAGAAAACAGCGAATACATGACTTCGATTTGCCCTCATGGGTACCTGACTGGAGCGACCTCCGTATGGTGGAGAGCAGACGGATAAGCTTTTCGTGGATCGACTATTCCGATCCAGTTAAGACACCGTGTCTGGGATTTCCAAAGCACTATAATGCTTCAGCTGAACTCAAATTGAAACTCTACAACACGCCGGACAATTTGGTGCTTCGTGTCAGCGGGATAAGAATGGACGAAGTTGTCCGATCTGTTCCATTTAACAAAGAAAACTGTTCACAGGATGAATTCAAGCAGGCCTTCGCATCATCCCTTGCACAATCCTGTGATGCTGCATTTTCATTGTTGAAAGAGAGTGACCTGCACAAATGGACAAATCTCTTCATCAAGAGCACTACAGCGGAGCAACATCGCCTTAGCGGTCGAGATTGGAATCAGAGCTTTAAAGACGGATTGGCATATCTTTATTCCATCCTACTAGCCAGCGAATCGCTAATGGCGAATTTCATCCGCAACAGCCATGATGATAATTCTAGGAACAAACTGCGACAACTTTCCAACGGAAGAGACCCCAACGAGTACGCAGCTTTGGCGCAGAATTTTTGTTTCAACAAATCCTTCATCATGACATCAGCGGGGCGAATGGGGATCGGCCCGTATGATACGCGTGCTGGGGATACGGTTTCGGTAATATTGGGCGGAGGTGTGCCCTATATAATAAGAAACCAGGAAGCTCACTGGGAGTTTGTAGGTGAAGTCTACATGCAGGGTCTCATGAATGGTGAGGCGATTGGAGCATGTGAGCAAGGTCTCAAGCAAGAAGAGATTCTCAACATTCAATAACAGAGTCGACTTCTGGTATTTTGGGGCGGTGGAAGGAGGCAGACGACCTAGAGGTGCGAGTAATGAAAACTAGAAAAAGCATTTTATGCGGATGAGCATCTAGACAAGCCGATGGACATGGGTGCGGCTGACTGCACAGCCACAGTATGGCGTGGGAATGCTGATATGCAGCGGTCAGGCGTCAGGCGGAGGCGAATTTACAGCCGACGAACACCTTGGTGACGCTAGCCGGGAGGATGGCCGACCCGCTCCTGCCATAGGGTTGTGCGATGGCGATTTTGTAGGCAGTTCTAGAGAGCTGAGTTGGTGATTAGTGTACAGCCAAATTTGACTCGGATCACATGCGTAATATAAAAATAGAATAGATAATAAAGGGTGTACAGAGTTGGAGTGGTGTAAAGTTGAATTACCCCTTATTTTTCTCGGCGCGGGGGTGTTTCTCGACCTGCAGTGATGGACTTTAATCATGATTGAAACTTCATCGCCCTGTACCTGCCTGTCCCGGCTTGTACCTCGCTGTCGATGCGCATCTTCGACTCACTAAGGTCTTCTCAATCTATAAAAGATCCAGCTCACTGGCTTCCTCATCTAGGAGTCTATTATATCCGGTGTTATATCTAAGAGGCCTCTCGCACTCTCAATCCCATCCTAGAATTCAGGGGACCGCAAGAGAGGAAAGTTGTAAGCAGCCAAAGCCATATCACATGATGAGTTCTCGCTATATAAGGGCGTCAAACATGTCTACTACACATAGACACCTACACTGAACTACATACTCAATCAATACATTCAATTCTTCACTCGTGCCACATTCTAACAAAAGTGATCCGGCACCTAATACTTATCAACATCCTTGTCGCTAATAACTCAACTTCCACGAATGTACAAGGCCACAAAAGGAACCTTCGGGACTTGGACTAATATCTGATATAATTGTATATCTTGGAATTATTAGGAAACTATTCTATATACTCAGTCCTATAAAGGGCCCCTCTTAGAGCGCTTATAGCTCTTGTACAACGGATTTTAATCCTTAGGATTAAGCGTTAAAGACTCCTTTTAAACGTATAGCAATAGACAAATTCTCTTCTAATTCCTCTTTAAGTCTCCGGCTTACTTCTTTTAGACGCTCCAGTTCCCTTTCTACGTGCTGTCGGCGTTCTAATTTAGTCGATACCTATATTCTTATTTCCTCTATTACGCGACTTAATAGGATATTCTCTCCTTATAGCCGATCGATCAGAGTACTAAAACTGATCTCCGTTTTGCCGATAGTCGATGCTACAGCGCCGTCTAATATATCTAAGGGGTCGGTAAAATTTCCTTGTTTTACTGGAATAGCTTTAAAAGTCTTCCCGACGCTATCGTATAACTCCTTATATACGCTAATAGAATAATCGCTTATATTTTTTAAAAATAAGTATCTTTTCTTAGGGAGAAATCTCCAAGCGTATAGATTATCTGGACTAGGAAGGAGACGAACCTAAGCTAGCTCTATAACGATACTAAATCTATTTTCTAGGACTTATTAGCTTCTTAAAAGATAAGTACTGGTTTGTATTATATATATATCTTAACAGTTCCTTACGATACTTTATCCTCTACTCTTATTATTCCAGGTTGCTTACGCGTATTAGAGCTATAGATTAATAGGATATAGGGATTCCTATATATACGATTCGCGCGATTTCTTCCTTCAAATTCACGTTATATCCCTGTAGTTACTTAGGGTGCCGAAATAGCTTTTCGCTATTATTAGGAGTATTTAGGGCGCTTAGCGGTGACTAGTTGTAAGATGCCTATATATAGCATAGGGACTAGTTTTACTTACTACCTCTAAGCTAGGAAATAGAGACTTCTAGTACTCTAGTAGAAGTTTAGACGTAAATTAGTAACATTATCGAAGATATTAACGTTACTTTATTCTATATCTATTAGTACTATTAATAGGTAGTCTCTTTAATAGTAAGGCTAAAAACTAACTAGGCTAAGCCGCTCCAAACCATTGTCGCCACGTATACGCTACCTTGGTAGCGGCTGGATCCACTAGTTGGCATCTCGAAATATAGTATTCGGTAATAATATCTTAAATAGTAATTAAGTCCTTATCTATCCGTCTACTTTTAGATAGTAATACTGCCAAGAAGACTATATCGTTATAATAATAATTAAGATAGTTAAGTAGGTTTAAACCAGTAGTACAACCATGCCTTAATAGTATAAAGGTATAGCGCAAGCCACCTTATAAACTAGAGACGGTATTAGCGCTATAGGGTACTAGTAGGCGTATAGCGAGGGGACCTATTTCGTCCCTAGTCCTTAGGGAACAATTCTATCCCCGTTTTAAAACGTGCCCTAGAGGCTAAAACCTACCTCTAAGCATCTCTCTCGTCTAGATTTAATAAAATCGTAAGGGTATATTTAACTTATAAATAAGTATAATTAGCTATTAGGGGAGTATAGGGCAACGTAACTGAGTAATAGGTAAGTAGCCTAAGGGTAAGTAAGCCGAGGGTAATTAGTACCTAAGTAAAGCTATACCGCTTATTAGCTATAGTAGGAGAGAAAGCGTTAGAGAAATTTAACTATCTACTACGAAGAGCTTGGGCCCCTCTTAAAAGATAGCCTACAGCTGTGCTGGAGGGGATCTACCCCTATACCTACTAGCTAAAACAGGCACGTTATACACGTAACTTAGAGACCAATTCTAGACTTTATAACAAGGCTCGTTATTACTAGGCTAAAAAAAGGGGGTCCGATTCTAGACCCTTCTAGGTATTAAAAAAGGTAATTTAAACTTAGATTCTATCTATTGGACTAATTTATTTATTAAATAAGTTTAGTAATTTACTAGTAAGGTTTATCTTAGTTAAGAGTAGATATATCGATAAAAGCTGCTAGAATCACGAAGCCTAAGCGCGATCGAACTAATAAGAATTTCTTAAAGCGCCTATAAACATTTTTAAAAAATATAATAATATAGTCGTCGATTATAATATAGAGGTATATTTATTAATACGTCGAGGTAAACTTTAGGAATATATAGTAGTAAATTACTCTAAAGAGATTGTAAGTTATTTATTAAAATAAATATAGTGAAATACTAACTAGATCTCTTAGGAAAATCATTTCCTACTGCCTATCAGGCGAATACCTATAGTATTTATCTTAAGGAAGAAAAGAAAGGCTATATAAAGTAGTAACTCTTGGTTTTTAATAGTATTTAGTATAGTAGATTAGCTCTAAGTATTAAAATCTAGATACTCTAATATATATTATTAAAGATTAACTTAGGTTTACTCGCTCTATTAACTTAAATTATATATATTCTACTATAACTAACTTACTCTATTTTATTAGATTAGAATCTATAGGGATATTATCTTAGATATAGTAAGGTCTAGTATTAGACTTATTAATAGTATATTAGAGTTATTAGGTAGGAAGAAGCTTATTCTTACTACTTAGTAATATATTATCTAGTAGATTCCTCTTTCTCTTAGACTACTTTCTAAACTCTTTAAAACTATATATACTTTTATCTAGCTAGTTTTATTATAGTACTACTATCTTATCCAACTTAAGTTCTTCTATAGGTTCTATCTTATCTATTAGATAGGTAATTATAATGGCTATACTACTAATAGTACAACTTCTTATATTTTTATATATCTAATACTCGCGAATAGTATAATAAATCTAGGCGTTTATATTACTAAATTAGCGTATATATTAAGAATATTATAAAGAAGTCTTCTTAATAAGCTCCTTATAGGTAAGTTTAAGATACTCTTATAGATAAAAGCGCCTATAGTAGTAACGCCTATAGACTAAACAGGGATAATATAAAACTATATCTAATAATTTAGCAAGTTCTTCTAGTTTATATTCCTTAGCTACTCTATTATAGCACTGATTGATATATTCTTACTAGGCCTTTCTTCTAGTAAATATTAGTAGATTAACGTCTCTAGTACGAATATACTCTAGGTATAAAAATAATCTTATAAAATATCCTTCTCTTCTTTTATATAAGTTTAAGAAATATAATTTAAGATCTTAGGTAGTATAAATTATATCTTAATAGATAAAGTACTAATATATAATTCGCTTCTTATTAGTATAAAATATATTAAAATAGCTTTTCTACTTAGCGATACTTTCTACTAAGACTATATATCCAACTCCTTAGGATATATATCGTTTATAAGAATAATATTAATAGTATTAAACTATTATCTTAAACCTATCCTTCGTTTTTTTATCCAGTTCAGCTTTATAAGCTTTAGTAATATAGATGTTAAGACTATAAGTATTAAAGAGCTTATCCTTTCCCTTACTTATATAAATCAAGAAAGGATATAGGTACCTTAATAGATCCTTTAAATCTAATAAAGTATAAGGAAGAGAGTATAGGCTATAAAATCTTTCTAGATAATTGAACCAAGTAAGCAGGCCTAATTCGACTAAATAGTTATCCTTTTTCTTCGTTTTATCTTTCTAATAGGCTGGATATCGACGTGGCTTCTTGATATTAAAGTATTATACTCTCTTATATCTTTTAAAATAACTTATAAGAGTTTTATAGCTATTAAAGTTAAGGTTATAGATAACGTATTTCCAGTCCTCTTCTATTTCTTTATATACTATATTTATATTATTATTACTTTCGCTACGTTCGTGACTATTATATATATTAGTATCGTTATTATCGTCGTCGTCATCGTTATTATCGTCTTTATCCTGATTATCTTTATTATACTCTTCCTAACTCTTGTACTTATCCTCCTAGATATTAAGCTCTACTTTCGAATATCTACTACTATATATAATAAAAAGATCTATATATTATCCTAAATCTTCGTTATTCTATAAAATATTCTATTTATAGAGAAAGTGCTAGAAGATTTAATCTACTATTTAGGAATTACTTTTAAGTATATATATTCTAGTAGTTATATTAGAAATAATCTTCTTAACCTATAGTAGTTCTTTTCCTAATACTTAGGCCTGATCTACTTCTTTAAAGTATTGCTATTATATATCTATTAACTTTAACTTACTCTATATATAATATAGAGCTCGAAGTCTTAAGTGTAGTAATCTAAGGAGCTCTATTAATATATTTAATTTCTTTTTTTTATCATTTTTATTATATAAGGCTTAATCTTTAATAGCCTGATCTTTAGACGCTTAAATAGTATATAGAGTATCCTATAGCTTAATTATATCTTTATATTAGTAGAATTAAAGCTAGTTATCTAGGTTTAGGTCTATAGGAGCATCTTTATCTCGAGAAAGGGATATATTTTAAAGGAATATAAATAGATAAGTATTATTATACCTGGTTTATTAACTAAAAGCAGCTTATAAAAGGTTCTCTTAGAGCTATAATATCTAATATTAAGCTTTAAACATCGTATTTATATAGCTTATAATCTAATTACGAAGAGTAGAAGAGAAAAGAGCTAAGATAAAAGTTAGTTAAATAGATATATAAATAGTAAATAACGCTAGTAACTTATAATTTTTATCTAATCTTATACCTATACTAACTTGAAGTAAATAGAGATGGGGTACTTTTTAAAAGCCGGCCGCGATATATACTTTATACTATATCATATTAAATCTTAAATATAAGAGCTGGAAAATAAAGTCTTCTAGTTTCTTCTCTTTCTATAGCAACTTAATATAGTCGATATTGCTAAGCGCTGGTATATTCAAGAACTCGTCTATATTTATATAACTAGCCTTAAATATATCATCTTTTATAGCGCGCGTAATAATAAGACGACCGAGGTATATAAGTAGAAATAGTATAAAGAAAGTTAAAAACTTAAGACTAAACTAAATCAAGTAAGCCTTAATCCTAAGTAGAAATATTTTAACCTACTATTTATTCTTAATATAAAGCAAATTCTTAAGCTTATTCCTTAGAATTATAATAGTTAATATATACTTTAGCCTCTTAGTATCTACTAGATCTCGTATTATAGAGAGTAGAATATCTCTATAGCGAATATTTTTAAGAGTACTAGGCTAGAAGCTACCTATTACTAAGAGGAGAATATTAGTATAAAATGTAATCTACTCTTCTATATTGATTCCTAATTTAGCTATATACTCCTAGAGAGTTTAAAGAAGGATAATAGTATCTTTAGCTATTACTTCTAGCTTCTTAAATATAATTTCCTTTAAAAGTCTATATTCTACTACTAGGTTAGACTAAATCTACTTTAAGAAATTAAGTAATAAGAATCTTAATATTTATTAGTATATAGTATTTACTTTAGAGATTTTAAAAATATTAATTAATAAAGAAGGTAGTTTAGCGTTATAGTTATAAATTTAAAGCCTTTATTTATTACCTAAAATCGGCTCTTTACGTCTCTTATTCCTTAAAACTATAAGGTTGGCTTCTTTAATTAAGGTATACTATACTATAAGGACTATACTTACGCTATTAAATATTCTCTTTTCTTTATACTCTTCTAGCCTAAAAATTATAACTCTTCTTATAGATCTTTTAATATAATCTAATAGGTAGGCCTTACTCTATATAATAGCTATAGGATCTTTAAAGTAAAGCCCCTACTAAATTATATTTAGGTTTATCACGTTATCTTTAGACGATATTATACTATTTATTTAGTATCTTTATCTCCTTAGGTAGAAGTAATATATAGTTACTAGTCTTTCCTACTAATTATATATAAACCCTTTAGGTACCTTAATTATATAAGTATATATTCGAGTGAA
>Ga0247757_10001314_pt1 | contig 17013 bp, 9 predicted proteins | sample UWRJL126311R4_FD_180929 | JGI IMG/M metagenome (GOLD analysis project Ga0247757, IMG submission 180929) | Plant litter microbial communities from Arlington Agricultural Research Station in Wisconsin, United States - UWRJ-L126-311R-4 | ecosystem: Environmental > Terrestrial > Plant litter >... | reverse complement strand
TTTATACTTTTATATAAAGCTTCTCTAGTAATAGAGGGAATATAAGGTACTATTTTAGTTAGCTTTATACTTACTATTTATATATACTTATTTAGAGATATAGTTATAGTAGAATTAATATAGTATAGAAGGATATAGAAGAGTTAGATATTATATACTTGATATTATAGTATAGAAGCTAGCTTTTATATAGAGAATAGTATAGGTAGTAGGCTTAACTCTCTAAGAACTATAGCTCTTAGAGAGGTAGCTACCTACGCTTTAACCTCTTATAAAGGAGCTATTATATTATATTAATTTTATTAAGATAAGAAGATAATTAGGTATTTTATAATTTATATATACTACTCTACTATAGCTATATTCGCTTAATCTATATAACTTATAGTATTATTAATTATTAGTTTATAGATTAAGTACTAGTAGTTATCCTCTTTATACCTTTTTTATTAGTCTATAAAGGGTGCCTTATATAGTTCTTAGTTTTAATTTTATAATACCCCTTAGTTGAATTAAAAAATACTATAGACTTATATCTATAAAAACTAATTCTAAATCTACCTACCTGATTTAGTATTAATACTTTATCTTTCTTTTATATTCTTTTCTTCTCTAGTCTACTATTACTTAATAATACTAGTAGCTTTCTAAGCTATATAATTTATTATATAATAGCTATATTTTTCCTTTATACGATCTTCGAGTTATTGCATAGCAGGGGAAACACTACTATCTTTGAGATCTTTTTAGCGTACTTGAGATGAAAGTCTTATTTGTGAATTTATTCAATCAATAATAGCTATATTTACTAGCTACGTTTACTAGCTATATTTCCTTACTATACCCCTTATTATACCCCTTACTATACTCTTTATTATACCCCTTTTTTTTCTCTTTACTATAAATTATTATATACGCGAGCTAGGTCCTATAGTACTCTATATATTATAAAAGGAATCGTATCTTTATATATATAAACTCCTCTATAGTTCTCTCTATAGAATTAATTATCTACTTTTAAACCTTCTTTATAGCTATAAACTAATTTACCTAGTATACCTATTACTATACTAATAAAATCTAATAATTTTAATATTAATATTTTTAGATCTCTATTAAAAAACTATTACTTAATATAATCTAATTATTTCTTACTATTATAGGCTAGCTATATTAAAATATACTAGTCCTTTAATTTAAGTTACCTTGCCACGAAAAACACGAATATCCAATACCCTAATATCCGGGCTAAGAAACCCCTCTAGCGCCTTACCTAGTATTGGTGGCAACGAGACTGGCTAGTAGTTATCAGCTTCTGCGTAGTCTTTGCGCTTCGGTTCCTACAGCGGCATGATATACGTAGCCTTTCACTCGCGGTATCTTGCCTATTACGAGCGATTAGGTAGGCCGTAATCTCATCCCCTTGACTTGGTGGTAGTACCGATTGGCTATCCAACCCCTTCCCATTGTCACCTGTTTGAAAAAAGAGTATCTTATTAATATACTATCTTAGCGACCAACGTAAGACAAAATAAGAAATCATTTCCTGCTTTGCGAACCACGAACGCAACTGAAATACATAAGACAGTTTCCGTAACTTTGACAGTTAAAAAGTTGTCTTCCATTCCTACGGGTGGCTAAATTAATATCCAGAAAAAAAAGTATATGCAATAGGCCTTCACTTCCAGCTTGTGAATCGAAGAGCTCACCTCGAGTCATAGAAATCTGAAAGTGGGGCTAGCGGGGTAGCGAGATCCAGAATGACCCAAGGGATCGGGCGGGGCGGGGCTACCCGCCGCCTGCCGACCGGGTGATTCTCGTTAGGAAACTAGGTTCTAGACCGACCCGAAGAAATCAGTTCGATACCGCCACTCTGAAAGCCGACAGCGATGAGCTGACTATCTTTCGACAATCACGCTCTAAATCCCGGGGTCGAGGACTGGGACTGGGATTGGGAATAATGAGAATTTCAGCTCAGCTCTCCCCGTAAGTGGAAGATAAAATCCTACGCCCCACATCGATCGACAGACTCGTAACCAAATCCATCAGAGACCGAAACACAATCTTCAATAGCAAGCATGGACTATTCAAGCTTCCATTGCCTTCCTACGGACTGCTCTCTACCGCCAGCCGACTCTATGAACTACACCGACTACTTCGACAACCCCTACCTCGTTGAGCCGTACAACGCTGAACTCGACTACGCCTTGGGCTCTTTCTTGGACCGAGGCCTATATTCCACGGAGCATTCCAGGGAGATTCCCCCGGCAACTCTCAACAACAGCGTCTTACCGATTTCCACAAGCCCGAACGCGAATTGCTGTGTATACCGCGCAGCCCCATCGCCGCAGAGCACATCGCCGACGTCCTCAGTCTACAACAATACGCTAGCCAGCAGTTCACTACCCACGCAAGATAGCTATAGCCCTCCCACATCGCCACCCGCTTTCTCCTGCTCTCCTGAGTACCCGAAGCGCCGCTCATCATGCTCATCTCCATCTTCCCCCGTGCATGAAACTCTACCATGCCCTGTAACACGAAAGCGCGGCCGGCCGCGCCTACATCGTGCAAACTCGAATTCATCTACATGCTCCGAAAACTGCATCCACACCCACAAGCATCGTGTTCCACACAATGAAGTAGAGCGAAAGTACCGGGACCGCCTCAACACGGAGCTTGAGCGGTTGCGTCGTGTAGTCCCAACGCTGCCGCGAGGACATACTCGGCTGAGTAAATCTATGATTTTAGCCGGCGCCATCGATTACATCGAGAAGACTGAACGAGAGAAAGAAGCTGCACGTCATAGTCAAGAGAACTCGAGGGGTAGGCAGCCCCCCGCGAAGAGAAGGAGTAGTGGGAACCAACAATGACTAATGGTCCGGCAAAGTATTCAAGATGTGCTAGCACACCCTTCTATCCATGTCTCAATTTTAAAGTTACTGTCTCTTGATCCAGAACCGAAGTTGAGCCGAGTCATGTGAGGAAAGCGCAGATCTGATATAGCTGCTTTGATGCTAAAGGGTGTTCTGGCACACTTTTCATGAATTCAATCTAATTTTGACTCGACAGGCACTGAAATCTCGGAGTTCTCGGTTGTGTGGTCCACGGTGGCATGGATATGAACGCGCTTGAGCGCTGCATCGTACATACACAGCTCAGAATGGCTTCCAGATACGTAGGTTTGGCAAGGTGTCTCGTAGCTGCATCTGACCTTGCGCTGTTGACAAGGAAAGCAGGTTCGCTGTTCCTAAGCCTTGCGCTTGCGTTGTATGGCCTCGGCGGCTTTAGAGGATCGTGGAGGATGTTCCGAGCTGACAAAGTTGGCCATAGCATTAGTAATCTGTTCATAATCATGTCACTGCTTCGCATGTTAGCATGAACTTATATCTATCTAGCTCCATGTGCGTTCTGCAGCTCTCGGGCTGTCGGGCACTTTGCTCACTGCCCAATGCACGACACCAAAATTCTCAAAAAGTAAAAATGAGGCTCATCGCGTTCCACAATAGCCGCATAGACCTAGTTCTCTGGTGTATTAGACTCTGGACTGCGTAGAATAACATGATTCATTAATGTTTGGCTGGAGTTTTGACAACGTAGCCAAGACAAATCGTCAATGTTGAGACGGCAGATGGCTCCACTTGGGTAAGACTGTCAATATTTTCCACACCATCTGTCGTAAAATCGATTTGAAGCTTTTGGCTTCGGCGCTGGTGTTTTTGGGCACACCTGGTAGGAAACGGCGGCAGCGCATCCTACGTCGACTGCACTGAAATTGACAGCCCCCCTCGCCTGCTCCAATTACGATCCTATAGCTTCCACTCCTGTCTATGCTACCCGTACCATTTCCCCACACCTTCTTTCTCCTCCTAGCTACCGCCCTTCCAGCTGTTGTCATCTTGTCTTGCTAAGAGCACCCGTGGAGCGTTCCAATTGTCTCTTCCGGCTGCACGCTCGGCAAGAGAGAGCGCAGATTGCTTTCCACTCGATGCACAACAAAGACGCCAAGATATCCGCCGCTGTAGCATCGCGCGCCGGTATTCAGTTGAACGACACCGCACATCGTCGCCAACGCATCAGCCGAAGCTTTGCATCACGTGTCGTCGCAGAGGACTTTTGCTCTTGAAGCCGATAGCGTCCGATTCTGTGTTCCAAAGCAGCTGAAAGTACTTCGCGGTAGAAATTTTGTTCATGTTTAAATAGGCGGCTCCTTTCACGACGGCCAGCAGCAGACACACCGGCTCATCGAGCAGCTCCGCCATGGCTGCACCATCACAGAGAAGATTCTTTATAATCAACGGCTTCTCCAAAGTATTATAGCCTACTCGATGTCCCATACAAAGTTCACGGATACTCAAGCCACGTTGGCCGTCTTTGTCAGTGCGATGGTATTGCGCAGAAATCCAAGTTCTCAGCATTGCATGAAGCGCGAGAGATTGTTGGTGCATAGCTCAAATAACCCGCTCTTACTGTGGATATAGTAAGTGAGTAGCCCATGCCCATTTAGACCGACATTGCCTTGATCTATTCTTGTTCCGGCGTCTCGATATGGATCTCCTTGCTCCTAAATAGGGACTTATCTGTCTTCGGCACCATAATCCTTAAGAGTCCTTGACTCAGTCTTGCTTGAATGGCATCTGTATTCACGGCCACCGGGAAAGAGAAATTTCGTACATATAAACCTGCTCTGCGCTCATTCAACCATAGTCTCATTGCTGCTGGCTTTTCCAACGAATACGCACTGTTACCACCGCCTCTCCGTTCTGGGCCCTGGACAGACACTAGTTCCCCTGAGTCCACCCCATTTTGCTCATTCACATCGTTTCTAAACTGTGTTGAGTCAGGCTGATCCTGCTCCTGCTCCTGTGCCCTCTTCTCTGTGATGTTAACTCCCCATTCTATATTCAGATCCGTCTTTTGGATGGTCCCTTGAATGCGTAATGTGTGTCCGTCCATCCACTGAAGCTTGATCGCACTGCGACCTTGTATGCCTGGGAACTCGCCTTCAAGAAAGTACGCGTCGGGAGTTTCCCGGAGATCAAAATCAGGTGATAACACTGAGTCATGGTGGTGGCTTCTCTGGAAGTGCTGTGAATCGGAGAACGGCTGTGATTCCACCCCTCGAAAGGCGCGGCCAAAGTGGCGGATCGGTTCGTAGAGCTCAACGAGGTTAGAGACGTTGGGGTGGTGTATTAGATTATTCAAGCCGTGAGACATATTCCGATGAAGTGGAGTAGAGAGTTATCCTACAACTAGGAGCATAGACAACTTTACCTTGGAGTTGGTGTACTACTGGGAATTCGTTGTTCATCTGAAGTATTATATGCTTTTAAGACATTATACTGTCCTACGTAGATCATTGACATAACAGGATTCTGAACCGAAGACATACCGTTTTAGCTAGTTGACATGATGGAATGACCTCTCATGCCATGAGCAGTTTACCTCTAGGTTACGGCTGATAGGGTGATCAGAACAGTCTTGCCGCCGTGTTCGGCCGGGCTCAGACCTGGTCCATACCATTTATTAGCTTAATGTGGAGTTACCGTGGAGCTATATCTTGTGATTGTTCATGTTTGGTCTTAGCGAAGAACATCAGATGTTTACCCCGCAGTACAAAGCTTTCCCCATGATATCACGCCACCAGCCACTATTGCCACATGCAGCCAAGCTTAGGCATCAAAATGCGATAAGTCTGCCCGAACTTCCCGATCAGTCACAGTACAGCCTGTGCGAGGCCATTGAGGCCATGCTTGTGAAGACAGCTTTACCCATTAGATTTGTGTTTACTCCAAACTTTCGTATTGCAATATAAAGTCCAGATTTTTATTTCTGCTTAGTCTAGCGATTTGAGATTACAGAAACCAGTACGTTCTGGCCGCCCTCCTTCACAGCGTGGATAATGACGTCTGCACCAAACGGTCCTTCAGCGCCATCCAAGTATTCATTGTACTCAACAAAGTCCTCTTTTGTCACGTTCCCGTCTAGCAGCACTCGCAGTCCTTCTTCCTGGGCAATCTCTGAACTCGTATATGTGCCCTCAACGATGCTGTAACGCTGGGACCCAGAGCGATCGCTGTCGTACTCGATAATTGTTTGTAGGACGTGATACAGCGGTGTTTGCACCCTCCCTGTGCTATCTGCCTGTGGCTCAAACGATTTGGGTACCGTATTGATCTCGACTTTGAAGAGCTCATCGGCTGGTCCTTGTGCGTACACAACGACCCCATCACCATGTTTCCACTCTTTAGAATTATCGTTTACATCGTATTCCGAGAAAAAGTCTGGATCATATCCTTCTTTGATGAGAGTAGCCCTCGCCTCATTCTTTGCAGCTTTTAGATCCGTGAAGGTCGCTGGAAGAGCGACGTTGAATGTAGGTTCGGCTGGGTTTTTCGGATCAACGAAGGTACGTTTAACGACGTAGAGGCTTTCGGTGGTCATAGTGAGTATTGGAATACGCTTTGTGAGGTTGGTTGGAGATTCTTGCGGAGTGGCCCATTATAGAATTGAAAATTGGCTGCAGTTAACAAGAATTTTACTTCGTGAGCTTAATTTATCGAGCTTCGATATCATGATATGTCGAAGCGGATCGTACCATCGTATGTTATTGTTTCTGACATCACCTTGTTTATGTGGAGCTCAAGCTAACAATTAATCATCAGTGGGGAGAGCAATCAAGTCAAAGCTTTATCCTTTTCCTCGCATTATACGTATGAATACCTCAAGATGAACTAGTACAACACTTGATAGGCTATGCCTCGAAAGATCATACTGTGCCGCTATTATCGGTTCGAGCAGTCGGGCCGATCGTTAGAGATATCCGCACCCACCCAAAGCTACAGAGCCATTGGCCTAAACGCTTTAATCGTGTCGGAAAGAACGTCATTGTCAGCGGGCACTGCATATAGGTACGTGATCGCTGAATAGTGCCTATATCTGCTTTCGCGTAATTTATTTTTGCTATACGATGACCCCTGCGCATTTATAGGCTCAATATATATCCAGTTATGCTTCTGTTTGCTAAATTTGAAAGTGATGTTTGGTGATAATAGGAGGCACCATGGCGACATCTGGGTAAACAGAGACAAAGCGTGTGCGTGACACCTCAGACAAAAGCAAAGTCTTAGGCGCGAACTAAAACGCTGGCAATGCTCATGTGAGATAGCTAGATCATGTGAATGGCATTGGTCTCGCTAATTCTTAGTGAAATCATGTCATGCCACTCCAAGACAGCAAAATCTCACCAGATATCAGCCCTGCAGTAATAGCTATTAATGCACGATTATAGCACTTTGTCTTGCAGCCTAATCCAAACACAAGTGAAATCTATTTCGAACTATACAAAATACAAATTCAGAAGTCAATTGCTCCACGAAAACAAGTACACCCAACACACAATGAGCGGCTCTTCTAAAGCAGATTTGGCTGCCGCCGCAACCTCAACAGTGATTACAGTCGACCAGCTCATGAAAGCAATTGAAGCAAGCCACGAGGGCAAGGAAGACCACGCCAAAAAACATCTCGGATACGCTGCTGTTGGAGCAGCGGTCGCTGTTGGTGCGATGGAACTTCTTCGCCGCGACGAACTCAGGAAGAGACATGAAGAGAGTGGCAGTGAGGATGAGGTCGTGGTTGTGGATGCCGACAGCCATCGTCGTCATCACCATCATGACTGCCACGATGTAGAGATCGTACATGTTAGCCCGAAGTCTGGCAGGGACCACGAACCTAAGGGACATAAGAGAAGGCTTGCAGAAGAAATTGCTGGGGCATATTCTTTAGGACAGGAGATCATGGGGCACAAGAAACATCACGTGGCGCATGTTGTAGCAGAAGTACTTGGGGCGGTTGCTGCAATAAAAGACGCCAGAGACCATGTCAATGGGATGGAGTAATGCCTTGGATAATTACGCAAGCGGGCTGGATTTCTGGTTATTTTTCTTTCGAGTCATCTTTGGTGTTGTACGAGCGTGTTTTACTCAAGTGGTTGATGGTCTTTAGTGGAGAATCGAATCGTGTACGACTTTGACGAACACGCTCGTTGTCTATTATCAGTCTAAATTTTGGGCCGATTTTGAGACCCAAACTCACTTATTACATCTCTAACAACTTAGCATCGTGATTTCGTCGGGCATTGTGGTGCCAGTTCACAGTGCAGCTGCCCTCATCCACGTTTACTAGTTCCTATCACTCCCTTCTGTATTGCGGGCTGGACAATAGAGGCTCCTAGAAAATTTTCGTCTTAAAGTATACCAGTATTTCAGCATCTGGACCCCCTATCTGACAGTTCGCTAGTATCGAAGTTGCACCTACAGTAGTGCGCGTAAGCATCTCTCGATCCTTCGTCTTATCAGGTGCATTGGTCCACCGCAGCTTTTGGAATTTTAGATACGGATATTTATCACCGAAAAGACAAGTCATCGCAGCGTTACGATCACGTCGCATTGTTCTGAAAACTTAATTTCAGGTCGCTTCAAGCTTCTGAATCGATAATGTGGTACCCGAAGCAATCTTAACATTATAGTTTAGCTTACTATCGCCGATTGCACTGTTGATATCTCGCAGTTGGTCATGCGATCAGCACAGGTGGTAGAAGGGTGATCTGGGGCTTCACATCTGTATTTATCGTTCTAGAACTCGGTGAAGTTACCCCCTTTTCCATCGCTGAATATTGTGGTCTGCTCATTTTTGTTAGTGTACTAACGAAGGAGTAAAACAGGGTATTGTTGCCGTTATTCAGCTCTTGGTTTTTTCACAACGCCAAACTTTCTTTTCAACCACCCATCGGTTGCATCCGCGGAATCTCCCTGTGCAATCTCAAGTTCTGTTGCTAGGGTTGTGCTATTGGGATACGCTTGTGCTTGAAATTTTCCAATCATCCTTTACTGTTTTATGGCCCACGCAAAACGATGAATTGGTATCATGCATGCTTCTGATGTTCTTGATCAACCAAGGGTATTTAATAATTCTCGACCAGTCTCTGCCGCTTGTTTCATCGATCCTCGTTGCCGTCGAGTTGTGTTGGAGTGAATCTGAAGGACAGATGAATCTGTCAGGGCCTACCAGTAATTCCATTTGCTTCATACTCTTGCGCCCAAGGTCCGGTAGACAATACGTTAGCCTTCTCTTCTTGGTATTGATGTGTTCTCAGCGGTCGTGTCGCTATGCCGTTGTGCTCGAATTACATGGTACTTTAGACGGTGAATCTCTCTTCCTTCTAGTTACATTAGCGCGCTGATACACGCATAGGTACCGAAATTATACTCAGCATCGACTATGTAAATCACAGTTGTCCAAGCACACATGAGATTACTCCACGACACTACGAACCGCAACAATGGAAGGCCAGGCTCATCGCTGTATTCCCAGAAACATTTTACGTAACGTGTTTGCTTTAACTACCATAACATGATATCGTGCCACACCAATATGTGCTGACTTCTTCTGAAAAGCAGAGCCTTAATTGTCAACAGCTTCTGAAGACTGATATAACGTCATCGGCTGATCCGTAATATCAGGTTATCTACACTGGGAATTTCCAGTTATCTTTTCAACGAAAAATCTTACGTATCCCACATTCGGATGCAGCCAAATTTGTCTTCGAAACAAGGGCATTTGCTGCGAAAGGCTTTACTAGCGCACTATGGTTAATGGCAAGATTTTTAAGAGCTATAAGGTCATGCAATGTCATATGATATATGAAAGCAGGTATAAAACTATCTAGTAGAGTTCCAATAATCGCTTGTCGATTCTGTTCCTACACGTACCAACCCCGGACAAAAGCTTAATTTCAAGATGAAGATTTTCTACCCAGCGTTCCTCGGGCTAGCCGTGAGCAGACCCTATCCCAGTAGGCTCTATGCATGTTAATTAGTAGTAGTCTGCTTTTCTTATCCCGCGAGACTGGTCATGTCCGGCCCTTATTGAAGGATGTACGAAGAGCTACCTTGTCACATCCGGAACCTGCGATACTGTCGCTGCGGCAAATGGGATCACGGTAACCAAATTTTTTGAGTTAAATCCGTCCATCAATCGACCCAGCTGCAACAACATGTACTCCGGTTGCTCTTACTGCGTCGCGAAAGGCCCGAATCCCCCGGCATGTCCAACAGACTACAACTCCAAATGTGACAAATTTTACGAGGTCAAGACGGGCGACATCTGCTGGGCGATTGTGGAGCAAAATCCACCACTTAGCTTAAACCAACTTTTCGAATCCAATCCATCGATCCATAATCCATCGTGCGACAATCTGGTGCCGACATGCAAGTACTGCGTCCACGTATCTACCCCTCCTAAGGTCCCAGACCCGCACCAGCCAAATATCAAGACGGATTGCAAGGAATACTACCAGGCAGTACCGGGAGATTACTGCTACAAGATCTCCCTTGAGAAGGGAGTCAACGTCGATGACTTCATTAGTTGGAACAAAGACGTGGGGCCGACATGTTTAAACATGCTTGCAGGCTATTGGTACTGTTTGCGGGTCTAGATTGTCTTCTCTCAGGATGGGTGTACTCTCTTTGCGGTGGAAGCCATAACCAGCGGTTCACTTATTTGACAACGTGGTTCCTCTAGCGGATTGATCTCTCAAATTGACAAAATTGGTGCGATTCTGTATATGTCTGTCAAATAGCGAAATTCATGAGGTTCATCCCATTTCGCAAAGATTAGATTAAAGGTTTTGAGAAGCCCGCGAGCCTATACTTCACACCCTCTCGTATATGCTTTAGATCAACGCTAGCCCTTACGTAAGTATGTTGAAGTAAGTATAAAGTCTTATGAACGAGTATATTCTTGTGTGTTGAGTGTGTCTGGGTTAAATATATATGATCTAGGCTCTAAAGCAGTCGGTCGCGCTGTGGAGCAGTCACGTGACAATTTGGGTGCATGGGACTTTAGTCTGTTCACGTAACGCGCTAGCCTGAGTCGGCTTTCAGCGAGAGCTTGTTTATCTTGGGTCCGCGCTTCACTCTGAACTTGCGGTATGCTTCAACTTCTGCCTGGACTCATAGAAAATTGCGCCAATATTCCAGCCGTAGCACTTAAAGACCTCATTTCGACGCAGTCTTGCTGTGCTGAAGATTAGCTAACATTAACGCGATCGTGTTGCGTCGCGGCCCGTGCGTTATGCGAAGAGACTAAAGTCACCTGATCGTAAAGCGAATACAAACATACATGTATGAGGATCCTTGTCCGTCAGACAAAGTACTCAAAATGACACTCATTTCGAATGGCACTGTAATTATGCAAATTCGCCGGTATATCCGCCATAATTAGCGTGAAACGATTCCCGTCCTTCCCATACATTATAGTTAGTGTAGTTTACGTAATTGCTATTACCAAATCTGTAGCTATCTGCAGCCCGACCTTTCTGGGCGGACGTAGGCGGCAGGCGTCCTCACACGATTGCGTGAGACAGCACCACATCAGTCTTACGGAAAGGCTAGTAATTCTCACCATATCATAAAGCTATAGCAGACAACAAATATAGAATTAGTCACTTCCTGCTAAAATCTCACATTGTTGATAAACTCATTGATCTCTAATTCTAACGCAAATTTCTATTAACTGCAACACCAATGAGATGATCGTATGCGATCACAACGAACGGTGGCGCCTAATCGCTATTACAACTGAGAAGATCAGCCACGAATATAGCCAGGCAGATGTCAACCTACGCCGCATGGTGCTTCTCTGTGGCACACTCGATTCAAATCTTCCAACTAGTTATTTTATAGATTCTTCAGTTGCCGTGAACGAAAACCTACAAGCGCTGTAAGCAGACGATTTCGATAAAATAGAAGACTCGAATAACTTTGGCGAGTCCGATAGTTCAGAAGATTCAGAGAATTGGTATAGTTCTAGCGATGTTATAGAACTCGACGACAGTTCTAAGTAAAAAACTACTTAGGCAGTGGCTATTAGTATATCAAAGTAAGCCTTTTGTTACTATTTATTATATAATTTATCATTAATATTATACTTAAAGTATATTTTATCAATTTGAGGAGAGTAAAGAGAACAAGTGATATATATAAAGATACAATAAGTCCACTAGCTTTGAGATAGCTTAGATTATATTTCATAGAAACGCTTTCTAGTAATAAGATAAGAACGTTGTATTAATATTGTTGCGGCGTATACTAAGGAATTCCCCGATTTCGAATATAACAGACGCTTACTAACCGATCTGCTAATTAGTCCCTAGAGCAAATCCCTTAGTCGGTATATTCTTCTTCCAAGAGCGCACTTTCTTTTCCACCTTCTATACCATTTGCGCCAGATATACCTTTTGGTAAGCCTAGTGGAACTGCGTTTGCCTCGACAGAAGTATATTGCGTTCGCGCCAGATAACCCCTTTCTTCATACGAAAATGTTTTGCCCGATATCAAGTGGACCACAACAGTAGCCGTATACGGTACCTTTGGCAAGACGCCATAATAGCACACGGCTGTGCATTCCACGTCGTCAGCTGCGCTTTTGATAACCCCGGAAACTGACCATGAAACCTCGTGCTCGACGGATGACGAGGTTTCGCGCCCAGACGAACACGATATACTCCAGTTCGCTGTACTACCCACCTTCGCTACTTCGGGAATCCCGGCTTCAATAGTCACGCTTTGTCCGTACGTAAGGGTTGCCGATTGCGAGAAGGTTATCGTATCGATCCTGCTCTGTCTGCCGGAGAAGGTCCAAGTCGACTCCAGCCCATGATACCGGTATGTAGTCTTGTCCAGCACTGTGGTAGAGATGCCTTCGCATAGGAGGTCTGGGGTGTCGTATCTGAGATTGTTGATGATGACTTTGCTAACATAGTCCATAAAAATGAAACCAAGGCAGTCAATCTCCCCACCTGCCCTTCCAAAAACTCCCATCATGAGCCCTGAGCCGATCGATGCAGGTGGGGCCGGATAAGAGGCCTGGCCAGAAGTGTTTTTACCATGGTCAAAAGTATTGTTCTTGTCTGTGGTGAAGAATACCCGACCAGCTCGCGTTCCCACGCCATTGCCCCATAAAGTGAGTGAGTTGACCTGCTCTCCAGGGGTGAAGGTAATATCTTCAGAGTCTCCCTTCTCACTTCCGATCACAGGACTGAAGTCCCCATTGGTGTACCATACACGAATTCCTACCAAAGCGTTCTTTGTCTTCCATATCATCAATCTCTTCACAACAGCACCAGTAGGTTCTCCATTTTCGCTTCTGGAAATAGCCAAAAAGTTTTTACCTCCTGCGCCGCCGATAGCGAACTTACGAGCAAAAGGTCCTTGTGGATAGGGTGGATAGAGGCCTCCCATGTTGAGGTGACTTTAGAATGCTTTGGATGATTTGAAAAAGGCTGGTTCTGATAGCCAAAATTTAAATTTCTCGTAGTTTAATGGATCGGTCGGGTCTCGAGTTGTGAACAAGAGTGGAGACTCCAGTGGAAGACGGTGTGATGCATTGCTTCAATCGTATGATATCTCCCCATTAGCTGATATGCGCTCTCTGCTGATGCGTGCCATCGGCTATGTGGTGGTCTGAGCTCATCCAACTTTTATCATGCACGCCCCAGAGGTACTGGTAGAGGAAGCGAATACGACCGGGTGATTTCCGCAACACGCGTCGGCCACCTCCACCACTTTAGGAGAGAAATTCAAGGCGATGCAGCTTCACTAAACCTCGCACAAATAACAATGTAAAACCGGAGATATTGCACGGTTTCTAGTTTTACAACCGCATCGGCATGGAGTTGGCGCAGTAGTGTTGACGTAATGAGCCTGCGGATCGGAGTATTTTAACTTTCGGCTACGGTTCCCCTCATTAGGCTGATTGGAAGCACCACCTCTTGAGATGGACCGCCATATACACACCATGCACTCCGTAGAGGATCGTGAAGTTGAAAGCCATTTCACGTGTAGAAAATATCACATGGCTAAACCCAAGTTCTGCATTGAAGTAGAGATATTCATTTACATACTAACGTCACTCCATCCTCGCAACAGCCACCCCAGAATAGCATAATTTGGCATTCGACGGGCTTGAAAAGACTGGATCTAGATAACAAGTGAGTAGAGCTTCCATGGCGGTCAGTGGCCACGGTAAATGAACAGTATTGGCAGCTATATAGAGTTCCATTCGCCGTGCTAACTGGATGCAGAGTACTGCACTGCCAGATATTTATAACGTACCTCTGTATACCTTTATATCTATTGGATCACCTCAACTGAACCTTTTTTTGGATGCACATGTCAGATGGCCTATTATCAACAAGCAAAAGCCCTGCCAAAAACAGATATTCAACTTAGCGATCGAGCAAGACTTGGACACATCGATTTTCCAAGACAAGAACCATTTTGCACTCCTCATGAAGCAGCCGGGTCAGTCGACAACGAGATGTTTACTAAAACTCTAAAGTCCAAGTTGTGGGCTTTAGTACAAGAGTTCGAAGCCTTCGGCGAGACGGAAAGGTTGTGTCGCATCCGCGTCGAAGTCCCACCACCCAAGACAGTCTATCGAGATCGTGTGCTGGAACACTCCAGGGAAAGCCAATAGTAGAAATTAGGATGAAGAATTGGGCCAAGCTGCCTTAGTAGGAAGAATGAGAGAGCGCTGATGACCTTAAGGTGATAGTAGGCGTTATGGGCTCTGAGACGAGATTGTTGAAGATTAAGCCTTCTGGCCTGTAGTTAGAATATCATCTAACCAAATTAGACTAGCAGTGAGAAGATGCGGAGATAATTTACTGGGTAGTCTAAGCGCTTTTCATCCAGCAGCATAATGTGCTGCCTTTAACACTTTGTTAACGTCCCAAACCTTACCAAAATAATGAAGTGCTATTTTCAGCATAGCACTAGGGCCATTACAGCTGGTTGCATCATTCTAAATAGCTTTGTCTACTTCTTTCGTGGCGACTACGTTTCATCTATAGGAGTACAAAAAAAGCTATATAATTATACTAATCCATAGATATTGCCGTAGCAACTTGCCTTAGGTTAATAGATAGTTACTATATAAGTACCTCGGGCTTACTATTAAATATATAATTTCTAATTATATACTAACTCTAGCTTATTACCTTGTCGCTTTTAGCGTAGGTTAATCGTTATACTATTAGTAATAATAGGAACTATATAGCTATTAAATTTAATTTAACTATCTTTAACTAGTTCTTATCTCTTTTTAGTAAGGAACCTTAGTTCTTTTATTTCCTTTATTATAAACTATTAATCTAATAGTATAAGAGTATTATCTATTTATATATTAATAATACTAAAGCTAGTATTCGATTCTTTTAAGATAAGTAGATAAGGGTTATATATAGACGTTATTATCTATAGCTTTTCAATATAGTATTTAAAGTAGGTAGACTACTAATAAGCTTCTACTTCTATAATTCTATATAGTAGCTTTATAACGACTATAATAGTACTAACTAGATAAGAATCCTTTAATTAGCTAGGTATTTTAGTAATAATTATATACTATAGTAGATTATCTAATTATATATAGGCCTAAATAATATTATAGAACTAAAGCGTTATTCTCTTTAGAATTAAAGAAGGTACTAGAGCGATAATTAGTTACTAGCTTATATACTAAATAGTTAGGCTTTATATAAAAATAATCTTCTTACCATTATTATTAAACCCTTATATAACTAATCTTCATTATCTTTCCTTTTACTTTATTAATAATCTATAATTTAAAGATTCTAGTCCTTTTATACTTATATAGGTTATATAATTTAAATTAGAATATACTATATATAATTAGTATATCTATCTCTTCCTTTATAGATTATTTAAATAGATTACTAGGTATAGTTATCTTACTATCAGCTTATAGTTCTATTACTAGGTTAATATTATTCTATTTACGCTATATTAGGTATATATCCTTTAGTTTATTTCTTAATCCTTTTAGACGTCTACGGCTACGATAAGGTAGCTATTTTAATTCTAGTTCTAGGTAATAGTTATTATTTAATTTACTAATTTCCTTATTATATTCCTTAGGGATATTAATAATAGTAGAATTATCTTGGTAGTATAGCTATACAGTAGTGATTCTAAATATTGATTAATTACTATTAATATTAAGTATTATAGCTATTTAGTTAGTATTCTATACTAATAACTTATAGGGGCTAGTCTATCCCTTTCCTTTTTACTATACCTTAATATCGCTTTAAAATAGAAGCTCTAGTATATAAGTAATATTAGGTTTATTATAAGTAGCTAGGGCGTTACTTATTTAATATTTAGCTTTAATTCTTTAAACTTTAGCTATTATTTTTTAAATTATAATAGCCTAAGTTACTATTAAGGATAATAGTAGTAAGGTCTTTATTATTTAAGGGTAAGTACTAAATACTAAGAGTATAGAAATTAGTCTATTTAGGTTAATAGTATCGTTTATAGCCTTTATAGCTATTTAGAGAATCTATTTAGGTATTATTACTATTTATTTAATCTCTATAGTAATAACTTTATATACTCTTTAAATTACTATAGTAGGGTATAAAAAAAAAGAGTAATTAAAAAAGATACTATTTTTAAATAGCTATAACTTGGCCAATATTAACGCTATAATAAAAAGAAAACTAGAATTATAAAGATAAAAACTAGTGGTTTAATATTATAATTAGTTATCCTGATTAGTTAGTACATTCGAAGTAAGGTAAATTACTAAATATAGATTATAAAAAAAGTAAAACTTTGACTATAGATTACTTTTTTCTATATTCTTATTTTTAACTATAATTTATACTAATTATAGATCGCTTAGTAAAGTCTCTATAATTAGCTTTATTAATAATTCTATTAAGTATTAAAAGAATTATTATAAATTTAAAAATCGACCTATATAATTATATAAGCAGATTTATAATCTAGATTAGTAAGATAATAATATATAATAAAATCTTCTTGTTTTCAAATTTTGATTTCCTATATCCTCGACATGGCTCCTAAATTTTCAAATCTTGAATTAAAAGTTAACCATCTTTTAGAAGCTAATACCTCTATTAAT
>Ga0247757_10001313_pt1 | contig 17014 bp, 21 predicted proteins | sample UWRJL126311R4_FD_180929 | JGI IMG/M metagenome (GOLD analysis project Ga0247757, IMG submission 180929) | Plant litter microbial communities from Arlington Agricultural Research Station in Wisconsin, United States - UWRJ-L126-311R-4 | ecosystem: Environmental > Terrestrial > Plant litter >... | reverse complement strand
TGTCATCTTAGTCTGCAGCGTTTCTAGCGCTTGCTTGAACTGGTCGAGCGGCCCGTTCTTAGCTTCGAGGGCTCGGACGGCATTGTACCACGGCGTGTTGACGTTTCCTTCCTCCAGATGAAGCCTTAGGTTTAGAAGGAGACTGTGCAGGTTGGAGACTTCAACAGCGCACGTTACGCGCTCTCTCGAGGCATCTTTGACATTAGTTAGATATCCGATCACCTCGCTCGAGAGCTTAAGTATAGCGATAATGCTAGCTGTAACACTAAGCGGGTCCATGTAGGAAGACGGCGAGGTATATAGCAGGCGCTTCTAAAAGAGCAGCGAAGTGAGAGGACGGCGACGTTTTGTAGGCAGAGGAGCCAAAGGGAAAGCGTCAGGCTGGGGGATGCGGCCCGCAGCAAGGCTGTACAGCTGCATGCAGTCCGGATTCTGCCGCGCCACACCTCATCGACAAGGCCAATTGGTGTCCTCAGCGCTTATCCGTCAGTGAGGTCATGATAGTTCTTGAGTTGATGCATTTCCGTTATCTATGGGATGATTTGTTGTGTCAAGCATCTGTCCATCAGCGAGATTGACAATGCGGCGGTCGCTACCCACGCGTTGGAGTCAAAGAGGAAAGGCGTTTATCTGAGCACTGCAGAGCTCCAAAAATTATCACTCGGATGCAAGATGCTTGTCCCATAGTATTGCGAACGCTGTGCAGCACTGGGGTAAGTCACAGTGATTCTCCCCTAAAGCTACTCTGATTGGGCCATTCACCTGCGATTGGGGGTGCAGGTTGCCTTGCGAGCTGATGTTTCTGCAAGCGGAGCCATAGTGTTTATCGCAGGAAAAGCTGGATCGCTAGAAGCGAGAAGCTCGTCGACACGCAGGAAAATGCACTGGTTATTGCGGGTTTAACGTTCGCATACACAATCATACTAACCAAGTGGTGGCGAGACGGCTGTCTTGAATGACATACGCATTGAAGACTCGCCATTTCAGCCTCGTTAAACTGATGAACTCCTCCGATGACGCTAGTAGGGAGGATGGCCGGCTCGAATCTACAAGAGGGGAGCTAGCTAATGGGGAGGCAGATCGCAAGGCTGCTGGGCTTGAGTCGGTCCGCTTACTAATAAATTACACAGCCACGGGCCTGACAGCCATAACCTACGATAGTGATGCAAGCGTAGTAGCAGCCTCCTAAAGCACCCTTCTTGTGTGCTATTCTTATACTTTGACAGCGAGCGAGTAGAATGCTACCATATGTCCTCCAAGGCTCACTGGAGTGATCGTCTGTGCCTGTTTCACATTTGCGGGCTAGTAATGTAAAGAACTGGAGTAGGTGTTTGATGACATCTGCCTTGGCGGCGCAGACGTGTCGTTCAGCTGCTTTAACAGTTACAACAATAAATAGCCTATCTGCAACTGCCGACAATTTTATACGTGGCTGGACACGTATATATCGCAACGACGACATATTCCATCTGCAACTAGATGTACTTATATTCCACAGTCACATGACTGGCAACTCCCAAATCAAAACTCGCGGACTGCGCATTGACTTGAGTGATATCAAGAGCATCGATCGTTATTTCCACATCTGAAAGTATAATCAGGTAAGCAGTTGCATCTCTCCAATAAGGAAACCTAGTTTGCCTGGTAGCCTAAGGCGTTTTTGCTCAATAACATAAAGTCGCTGACAAGCAAGGAAACCACCTTCAGCTCCTTTTCTTGACCCCTAAGGCGCCTACCCTTGCTTCAGCATCTAGTACTCGCCATTGTTATTTCCCTCAACAGCTTCCCGCTCGAAGATCACTTTAAGATGAACCGAAAGGCTTTTCAGACGGTGCCTCTGCTATGGCTGCAGGCTCTGGAGCAAACATGGAGATGACTCCTACGATGAAAAAACTTGCAAATGTGTGGCGCGATGTCTTGGGTAGCAATCTCGATAAGTTCACTGACGGCGTGGGTCCTTTAACCGACTTCTTCCTTGTTGGTGGTAACTCGCATCTTGTTATTCGTCTCCAAGCCCGTATCATGGAAGTATTCCATGCTGTTATCCCGCTCTTCAAGCTTATGGGCTCTAGCACCCTTGGCGAGATGGCTCGCGCCATCGATGAGAGTACCAGCATTGATAGTCTTGGTTGGGATAGGGAAATGGCCCTACCATCTATTCCTGAAGAACTAGCCTACGTCCCTACAAAGAACGACACAGGCATCAAGACTGTATTGGTTACAGGCGCAACAAGTTTCCTTGGAAAGCATGTCCTTTCCCAGCTTGCCACCAGGGTAGACAAGATCCACTGTGTTGCAGTACGGAATAGGCCGCGTGAAGGAGACATGTCTCCAAATATTTCATATCATACAGGCGATCTATCACAGCCAATGCTTGGCCTAGATATCGCCGAATTCAAGAGACTGTCCAGTGAAGTCGACATCATTCTATACATAGGCGCAGGTCGTTCTTCCTGGGATAACTACCATGCCCTTCGTCCTGTTAACGTCGACTCAATAAAGGAACTAGTCAAGCTAGCTACCCCACGCAAAGTACCAATCCACTTTATTTCGACAGTAGGTGTTTTACCTCGAGATATGGATATTACAATAGAGAACGCCGGCTCGTCTGTTTCCCACCCACCCTTAGATGAAGGAGGTGACGGTTACGTCGCCTCTAAGTGGATAGGCGAGCGTATCCTTGAGCGATCTACAGAAGAACTTGGTGTTCCATCGCGCATCTACCGATTCATCCCCACACAACACGAGGACGCCACGCAGAAGAAAGAACTGATGGAGTCGTTCATCCAGATGGTCGACTCGCTAGGTTCCGTACCAGACATGAGCCCCTGGAATGAGCGCGTCGATCTAATTCCTGCTGATTTGGCTGGGCAATGGCTTAGCCGATCCGTCTTGGAACCTCTCGCCTCTGGTGCAACGCAGTTTACTCATTTCGGAAGCACTGTCACCTTCTACACCGATGAGCTGAGCAACTACATCAAGGAGCAGAGGGGAAACCGGACAGATCTCAAGCGGATTCCATTCCTCAGTTGGCTGAGAGATTGTAATGAAAGTGGCTTTAAGTATCTTGTCTCGTCGCAGCAGGCAACTGTCGATGGCGATGGCGACGACGGGCGTGCTCTCGTATATTGGAGGTAATTGACGTTAAATGAAGCATGGGTTTCTTGCATAGTGACCCATGTCTGTTTTCATATAGCATCTTGGGGATGCTGGGGCCTTGTCTTTTTGATATAGAGCGAAAAGACCAGCACTTAACGTGGAAGCAGTTACCGCTTTATAACTAAAATGGCAACAGCATGTACCGATCTGCGTAGCGGATTAGTCTTTGACTAGATGAATACTGTGGATCAAAGAATATGATACCGTATTCTATGTATTATAGTCTCTCACAACGAATACGCTGCGAGACATGGACGGTTTAACAAACGCTTCTCCTGCATTCTAGAAGTATTACTGGCTATATTTTTGAGGGGGCTGAGGCAGTGCTAGTGCGAGCTACAGTTGAGACTAATATACAGGGTATCCCTTTCATATGGAAGAAGCACACAGGGATAGTACATGCCATTAAAACTGTAAAGGGTAGCGAGGGATACAATACTTGAGTCAAAAGTATGTAAATATGCTTGCTAACATCAGCTATCCTAGGGTCTGTTATCCCAGCATAGAGGGAAATTTAAAGATTAGATGTAGGCAGTTGGTGCTGCTTTGGTCGTAGATATAAAACTTCCCAAAAGAACTGGATGCTTTCTATAGATACTATTGCATCTCGGGGCTGCAGTGCTGTAGTGGTAACCTTGAGGCTAATAGTATTGGCTAAGCGGGTTGCTTGCCTCTTGCTGGCGAAGGGCCAGAGGACAATGTTCTAGCGAAACTTACAGAGTCGGTGGAGGAGGTCAAGGCCCCGGATACTGTTCGTGGTACTAAGTTTAATAATGACAATGCTGCCAACGGTGTAGAGTTTCAGCATAGCCACTGTACATATCTGATGAGAAATACGTACGTTGGAGGTGCGGATGGGAAGGATCAACAAGGCTGGCAGCACGTAATTTAAGAGCTGTAGAACGTCCTTTAGACATTTTCTTGAGAAAAATCATAGCCCTTTAGAAATAGTCCAAGTATATAACCTAAGGTAGATATTGTAAAACTTAAGACGTGCAGAGAAGTTCTACAGCTTCAAAACATTTATTCCGTTACAGCGGTGGTTCCGTTACGGGTGGATGGACGTTACTGAATTAATTTGACGAAATATCCTCTTCCGCGGCATCAATACCCAAAAACCTAGTCATCATGCTCAATGGCCTCGTAGGCAGCTTTCCTTATCCTCTCGTTCTCAGCCACCCTCCACTCCTCAATATACCCCTCCGTCTTTCCCCCCTGACCGCCAAACCCATTATCCTTCCCGGGCACCGGCTCGCCCCACTGCAGATACGCCGGGACAACGCCGGTCCACACGCTCTCTTTTAACGCCTCATCTTTCAAGTCTTTTCTATCATCATGCGGTCCGCCAGTACGGACTTTTGCACTTGCTGACATAACCTTAACTCGCAGAATGGACGTAGATTTCAACTCGGCAGGGGTTGGCGGGTTGCGGCTTTTTTCCCAGCGTGAGGGGAGAAGGTTGTTCGTGATGAGAGTCATAGCGTAGAGGCGTTCCGCGTCATCGGTCACGAGCTCAGCAAAGCCGTATGCGATGGCGGAGCGGTAATTGCACGAGTTGTGAAAGGGAGCGAGAGCTAGGACGAGACCGTCCATGTGTCTTCACAGTTATTTTCCTTAGTAAACGAGATTCGAATCCTGCGTGATGATTGCGGCAGGGCAATAGCGGGAAACATACGATGCAGCGATGGTTATTGGTAGACCATCTTCCTCGCTTTCTTTCCCATGCTTGAACATCCGTCCGCTGACGTAGCCGTGAATGTAGATGTCCTGTTCGGATTGGCCGGGGTCGGCATCTGGGTTGGCAAAGTTGCCCGTGCAGCCGAGCATGGGCAGAACGACAGGGAAAGGGTGTTGGGGGTCGTTGAAAGAGACATGGAGAACAGGGCAAGTATTGATGATAGTATGAACCGTTGCATAGTCATATGCACCTGTCGAGGCATGAGCCATTGCATTATGTGAGGCAGTTGGGAAGTCCTACCTCTCTTTGCCAGCCGACCCAGCTTATTGACTGCAGTTTTGGGGTACTCTTGTGCCATCTTGACTGATTTTGTAACTCTTTCTTCAGTGTTCCCTGAGATGACTGGATGAATGTGTGTGACTCCGTTATCTGTCGTTGAACCAAGCCTTCTCACATATATACTCAGGCCTAGCTTCCGTACACTTTGGATCGCCTAGTTTTTCGATGCAGAATGTCTGTTGGACATTTGCGTCAATCCTACGGCTGGTTGGTGATTTGGGATCCGTCATGATAGCATCGGTTGTACCTTCCTAAATAAGAAAGCGGGGTGGTAATTGCGCCATTTCATTGGCTATGCCTCTACAGTGCGGAGTTGACCTTGCGTGTCTGGCGTCTACAAGGCTGAGCCTTACAGACTCCGAGGTCCTCTTGAAGGATATCCAAGGCTACTACAGGCTACTTGCATATTATGCCTGAAGAAATATAGTGCTCTACAAGCGGTAGGGCTTCTCGTCCCATCTGGAATCACGTCAAAACACAAGCTAACCACGGCCGCTCTGGAGAAATTGACAATGCATAGTATCGATTATGAAACGCTAAATCGCTGATTAATTTCTGTATGCACAAGTCCCTTCCGTTCATGGTGATGTTTCTCTTGGCTTGAAGGTAGTATTGAAATCCATTTGCCTCACAAACCACGCGTTGTGCGTGGTCCACTGCGCATCCGGCCGTTCAAGCTCAATCTGCATACTCGTCAGCACTACTGCTTGCCAGACACGGTCATTGCCAGTGCAATCACTCACCTCAAATCTCCGCAAGAAACTCGGCACCAACTTATACACTTCGAGCAAGCTAACATTCTTTCCAATGCACGTCCGCGCTCCGGCACCGAACTGGAACATAGTGGCCTTCATCTCTTTCAGCTTGCTTGGGTTTGCCTCCAGCCATCTTTCAGGCCGGAAAGTATCCACATCGCTACCAAAGATTTCAGGTCGCCTGTGTAAGACCCATGGATTACATCCGACAATGGTGCCGCCAGGAACGAAGTTTCCGAGAATGTCCATGCCTTGTGGGGGGACTATGCGCTCAAGGATCAGACCAGCAGCGGGATGCATACGGAATGACTCTTGGATAACAGCATCTAGATACGGAAGCTTCTGCGACTCGGCCCATGACACGGTCTTGTCCGGCCGCGACTCCACCGCTCCGTTTGCGACAGCATCGTCAAGCTCTTTCATGAGCTTGGCGTACACGATCGGGTGCTTGAGCAAAAAGTAGAAGACGCTGGAGAGAGAGATGGCGGTGGTCTCGGAGCCAGCAAAGACCATGGAGGTGCAGGACGAGAGGATGCGCGTGTCGTCCATGAATTCAGGATGATCATGAGCTGCTTGGGCAAACTTGGAAAGGAGGTCAACGCCTCGCGGGTTAGCTTCATCCTCTGATAGGCCGTAGGTTTTTATTTTCTGGATCTGGTCGGCGCGCTCATTAGAGCGGGTTTGCGCGAAGAGGGTTACGGGAAACACAGTCTTGCTGATCCCGATGCGCTGGAGGAACAGAGAGATGGGGTTCTTTTCTAGGAAGAGGTCGAGCAGTGGCATTTGCCCAATCTTTAGGTTGTTAGTGGAAGGAATATATGCATTGTTCACCTGCATTGGCTTACCGGGCCAGCGTAATTTAGGAACCGTTGGAGAAAGGCGATGATGCCATCCACATCTCTATCCTCTTCGACAAAACCCAGCCGGGTGCTCCAGGTTAAGTCACCAATGACATCGAAAGCGAAATACTGTAGCCACTGGCTGAAGTTGCAGCTGTTGCCTGTACTTGCATATAGCTCCTGGGTCCTGTCAAGAAACACGCCGACAGTAGAGCTGACTAGGGGTTCATAGTTGACAAGTGAGCTCATGGCAAAGGCATTGTTGACACAACGACGGTATCTGGCGTGATAATCTTCATCGACAGTAGAGAATAATGATTGCAAGCGGCGACCGTTTGCGACTGCGTTCTGAACTGGGTAAAAATCGGACTGGGATTCACTATCAAAAACCCATCTTGCGACCCAGACCTAGGGCGTGGACATACCTTGACCATACCCTTGTTCAATCCATATATGACCTTGATGGCTCTAGGGTCTGCAAATGACAAGACATTGGGACCCAGTCTGACCACGTCGCCATGCTCGCGGTGAAGCTTGATGAGGGTCCATTGGTGATGTCTCCTTGATACATCCCAAAACCTCCACCAGTTCGTGTACGCCGCCAACCAATGCCCCGGAAACCTATTCAAGCCCTTCCAAAACTTGTTGTTGAGCAGCCATCCGACTGTGACCGAAACCAGGACCAGCGGCCAGTACTGTACAAGCAGCGGCAATACTCCGTTGAGCAGCATTGTGGCTGGTGTTGAAACACAAGGTTAGACAATTAAACGGGAAACGAAGGGCTTATTATCTGCCATAACCGAGCTGGCCAGCGGGGTGGTATATATGAGGGTGCAGCAGCCGTGGTGCGTAGGCCTGACTGCCGTGCGAACAAAAAAAGCTCTCGATCGAACGGGATGTGGCATGGCTGCCATACCGGGGAGCAAGACGATGATGCGTATCGGCAGTTGTGAAGCAACAGTAGTGCGGCGTCATGTCAGCACAGACGGGATTGCCCCCAAAGATCTGGAGTGCCTTCTGGGGAAGATCCCGGGCTAGGCTAACGATCTGCTAGGACCCGCGGGGGCGGGGTCTGCATTCCCATCGTCTTTTACTTGGTTGGGGACTTTGCGATGGCAACCTGTCGTCTTATCTCGATCTCTCCTTCATCTAGATGACGCTCCCCTTGCTTACGCCAGGTATGTTCCCCGGTTTCTGTTTCCTCGCCATCGTCGCATGGGTTTTGCTGACTAGACGCGGGTTACGACGCCACACACGCACATGACGCACAAATAAATCTAAGGAGCTCTCACGAACTGCCGATTTAGCGGCTAAGCTTCGTGCGAGCGATAGGAGATGGTGGTGGACTCAGCAGTTGGTCGGCAGTTGCAGGATGGCTTAGAAAGGGATAATTGCCGAGCCTCAACGGTTGCAATTATCCCGTAGTTCCGAGCTAGAGAGTGATCTTGTTTATAGGGAGCAAGCAGCCGAGGTCACGTATGTACGTTTGTTGTATAGGGGTATTGATTGTATGGTTGTACAAACAAGGCTTCCGTCCCGAGTATGCTGAAAAAGATCCTAGAGATAACAAGGGAAGTACTGCTGTACGATAACTCGAAGATGGTACAAAGGGTATGGATTAAATACATTCACAAACGAGATTTTCGTCCCAAGTACGCTGAAAAGACCCCAAAGACAGCAGTGTTTCCTCTGCTGTGCGAGAAATGGGGTAGCTTGAGACTGGGAGAATCGAATTCAAGCAAAGAGTTAACGGTAAAAAGGCCAGGAACAGGAGTCGATAAGAGCACAACGGATCCCACCTTTCTTAACCAGGCTAGCGTTCCACTCCCTTTTTAGGCAGGCATTGAGGAAACATGGAAGCTCGCCTGGTACGTAGGAGAAAGAAGCGTGACGAGAAGTATGCTCGAATGGTGTTTTCGGATCAACGCAGGGGGTACCTTGAAAATCAATGCTCGAATGAAAGCATCTTCACGATAGTTTGGCTAAAAAAGAAAAGGAGAAAAAAATAGCTGCAGAATAGAATTCTAGCAGGAGTAGAGAAACAAGTTTTCTGGGTTTCCCGTGTTGTATGTGTGTGTGATGACGGACACCTGCCGTGTCAACGTGACCTTTCTTCGTTGCTTCCAAGCTGAATGGAGCGCACGCAAGTTGGTAGACAAGTGAAGCTTTGATCAGAGTGTTGTCGGGGATTCGTAGCCATGGAGCAGGATTTGCAGATGCATAGTCGCCGACATGGGAGCCCGACGACCGACTGGATGAGAGCATGCGCGGGGGACGTTGGCGACATGGAGGCTGGAGCACGAGATGTGCGCGACTTTTGCGAGCCTGTGCTCCTGGCCGGTACCTCGTGGGGGTGTACAGAACCTACTTTGGCAAGGTGCAGCGAGACTGAGAATAGGAGTACTCGTGATCAACCTCTGCAAGAGCGGCCCAATGGCCAACGCGAGGCTTACGGAAGACGACTGCATTGGACGAGGCAGAGAGACATGCAGCAAAGATCGATTGGAAAATGCAGTTGCACACTCGAAACCTCAAGTACGACAGACGACGTTAGCAGTTCACATGAGGTGGTTGGGCATTCCATGTTGGTTGGTGGCAGACGTGGGCTTGCGAGTCTGCCGTTTCGTCCACCATGGGTGAGTCATCGCAAAACACGTCGAAGTGCATGCAGCAAACCATGACTCCCACCAGCATACTCTGAAACAGCGACAGCCCAAAAAAAACATAGTGTAGGCCGCGCATCCGGCCGCTAGCTGGCAAGCACGTTGGCCGACGGAGGGGAGAATGCAATGCAAAGGCGAAAGCAACGGGGCGGATGCATCGTGGTGGACGAGGTCTGCGTTGGAGTTGGACGTGGGCGCGGCTAGCCGGGCGAGCAGATGGCGGCACGAAAAGCACCTGACGGCGAGATGGCGTGTCGCGTCGAACCCGGTCGAGCTGAAAGGGCAGCCGAAGCAGACGCCATGCGATCGACGGCGCGTGGGTGCGGGCGGGGAATTTCTCCAGCGAAACGTCCACAACCGAATGCCGCAACAGCCGGGACAGAGCGAGCGAGAGAGAGGGAGATGGGCCGTTGACGTCGCTTGTGAGGCGCAGTCGCGTACTCGTCTACGATGGACGCTGCAGCCGTCGGCATTGCCTTTGCATATTTTGAAACATGGCTATCGATAACACCGCAGTTATGGGCCGACGATAGGTGAATCTGGGGTCGGCTGCTGTGCAGGCTTCTACCTATGCGCAACGCACGCCATGAAACGGCCAGCGGGGGGAGGGGGGGGGGGGGGGGGGGCTTGAGGCTCTCTCTGGCCGTGTGCTTTGCATGGTCACATGGGCTCTCTCTTCTATCCGGCGACTTACCGGAGCAGGAGCGGGAGCAGCAGAAGCAGGAGCAGCAGAAGCAGCAGCAGGAGCAGGAGCAGGAGCAAAAGCCGATCAAGGTCGGCAGCGCCGATTCCCACATTATTCGCACTCGCGTCTGGCGGGGCCGGCGAGCAGAGCAGACCAGAGCGGGCAGAGGAGGCAAACGCAGCGGGCAGCGCGGGCAGAGCAGGAGCCATATCCCATATCCCAACGCCACCCGCCGTCGCCGCCGCCGCCTCTTTGCTCGCCGGCACTGCCACAGCAGCGAAGAAAGAAGCCTATGGACTGCTGCATCGGGAAGTCGGTGCCTCGGCTATCCATGCCATGCCATGCCATCCCATGGTGGCCGCTGTGGTGGCCGGCTGCGAGATTGGCATGCTGGCCCTGGACGACAATCATGGACAGACAAAGACAACGACGACGGCCAGGACAGCTTCTTGCTTCAGCACGCGCCCGCCCGCTGACGGTCGTCTGGGCCGTGCTGGAGAGGACCCGCCAGAGGGTTTTGGAGGCGGACGGCACCCCTGCTGCCATGGCGGCTGGCTGCGCTGATTGGGTCCACTGTTTCTCGCTCTTCTTTAGCCCAAGCAACGTCGTCCTGTCGTCGCCCCAAGCCCTCGTCCAACATCTCCATGCCCTCGCAGTCCCTAATCCACGCCTCGCTCTGTCCGCCGAGCCTGCTCTGCCCGCCTGCGCCCGAAAGGGAAGCAACACCGCTGCCGTGCGCTCTCCTTCTGGACGCTGCGGAAACCTTCCAGAATCCACCCCCGCGGCTGTCGACGTGCCCCCGTCCTGTCTGCCCTCGGCCATGGCAGTGTAGCATCGCGTCCTCGAGCCCCCAGCCTGCGCATACGGCGTGTGCTGCGTGCGTCCCGTGTAGGTCGTGTAGGCCGTGTAGGTAGTATGTACACAGTACACAGTACACCCTGCCTGGCCTGGCCTGGCCCGGCCCGTGTTGTGCTCAGCTGCCTCCGTCTCCGTCGGCCAGCAGTCTCATCTCGGTCTGCAAGCCTACCCAGAGCCTCCCGCCTATCCACGCGTGAGCAACGCGGGCGCCATCGCCGTGGCCGTGGCCGTCGGTCAGCTTGGATCCGACTAGACCTGCAGCTGCATCGTCGCCATGTATGCACGATTAAACAAGCTAGATGCGCAATGCAGCCAAACGGGGCAGTGTGCAGGACTACCCTAGGCCGGGCCCTGTGGCCACACCGACGGCGAGGGGGCCTGCCATCGTCGCCTTGTCAGCCTTCGCTCTTAAGAGAAATGCCCACCCTCCCATCCACTACTTGGTCCCTTACCCTCCCTCATTCGCCCGCCCCGCCCCAGTCTCCCCCCAAAGGCGTCCCCAGGAAAGAAAACGATAATACCGCCTGAGACTTCTCCTTCTCTTCTTTTTTGTTCTTTCGTTTGTTGATTCTGCCGTCCCGCCTAATATCGCCCCGCCAGCCATAATGCCCATCCAGCTACTACCCGCCTCGGCCGCCGCCTTTGCGCCGCGCTCCACCGTCAACGTCGTCCTCAACTCAAAGGTCGAGCCGTGGCTCACCCAGACGCTGAAGCGCGTCATCCGCGTCAAGCGGCCGCTCAACAGCGTCCAGCAGCACACGAGATGTCTGACCGAGACGCTGTCCGGCTCCAACGCCATCTGGTCCCTGTGCTCCATCATGGTCCCCAAAGCTCCCGATTCGGAACTGCGCAAGGACCCCAACCCGCTCGTCGAGGCCATCTTCAACTACCAGGTCATCCACATCGAGGCCTACGTCGTGCACGTCGACATGGTGTCGCAGCATGAGGTTGCATTCAAGCTCACCCCCGAGACCATCGAGGCGCTTACCGAGTACCACAAGGACATCTACTCGGTCGACGTGTCCGCCAGCACCTGGAACTGGCCCGAGAAGGAGGTGCAGTTGAAGAAGCTCCAGGAAGAGTTCGTGCAGGCTGTCAACCGCTACGTATTTCGCACCGGCGCACGTGCACTCGAAGGTATGGAGGAGGAGGGCACCGGCGAACTGCTCGAGGGACGTGGCGAGGACGTCAAGGGCGCCATCATGGGGCTGTTCCACCCGCTGCTCCCTCCTCCACCCAGGATCGTCGATGTAGTCCGACCGGCCCCACTGCTCCCAAGTTCGCCTGGGGCTACCAACTGGTGGTCAGGCCACGTCCTGCAGTCACAGCCCGCCCCCGTTGAGTCTTGGAGGGCCATCTCGTCGACGCCGAGCCCCACCATTACCACCTGCGGTGAGACCACCCCGCCCTTCTGGGGCTCAATGGCCATGGAGCCTGTGCAGCTGCCGTCGCCGGCGCCTTCCTACAGCCAGCCATTCAACACCACGAGTCAATACTACAGTCCGCCCCAGGCCGTGGCCCCGATACCTGCCCTTCCGCTACCCAGCATGCTGGCCCAGCAGTGCGGGTCGAGCGCCGTTCACAGCGGCTTCAACAGCGGCTTCGGATGGGAAACTGGCTTCGCACCGCAGTACGCTGCCTTCACCTAGGACCTCGTCCTCGGAATGCTCATGTAGTAGTACTTGATCTCGGTCACTTCCTGGAAGCGCGGACCTGGCCAGTCCCCCCTGTCTTCCCTCACCGCACCAAGGTTGATGCGCACAGCCTGGCGACGTCCTCCGACACGAGACGAAATGCGATATGCACGAACCTGATGTACAACATCATATACCAAGGCATGGGACGGCGTTTCATCATTTCAGCGACTGATTTTCATACTCTCTTCTTCTCTCGTCCAAATTTTCTTGATATCCGCTTTATTTCCTTGCCATGTTGTCTTTTTAGCGAGCGTTTTCCTTTTGCAGCTTTGTGCATCCAGCGGCCGGACCAGGTCTTTTCCTTTGCATCTCTGGGAGGTTTGCATGTCGGGCATTTAAAGACGGATACAGCCTCGCGGCTACGAGCAGGTATACTCGGCTGGGTTTTCTTCTTTCCTTAATGTCGTTTTGGACGGCTGCTACCTCTTCGTTGAGCATGGCATGCCCACTCATGATTGGACGCAGTTACGTTCTCGTCGACTCAGACTGGCATCGAGTGCCAGCAGGACATGCTGAGAGACGGCGACAAAAGCATACACGCATCTGTGATGCCGCTGTAATCTTTGTCTCTGTGCAGAAGGGGAAAGGTAGGTGGGCGGAGAGGGGTGCCGCGCCGAGCCAGAGCCAGGAGCACGTCCGTGGCGTGCCTGGCTCTTTGGACGGTGTTTTTCTGCTTGCGGAAGACGCTGTTCCTTGGGAGCGCGCGGTACCTGCTCATCGCCCGCCTGCACCGCCCCCGGATGGCAGGGGCCTGTAGGTTCATCTCCTACTCTTCCTGACTGTGTCTTGGAAGAAGCATCCCCTGGTGGGATGAACCGGATGCAGGACAGAAAGCAAGCTTCTCCATAGCCTTTTAAGTAATAAAAAAACGAACCCCTTTACATTACTCTTCTGAGACGATTGGCCCTCTCACCCTCTCGTGCCCGTGAAGGTAACCGGCTTGGGACCTTAGTCCTCGTGCCCAAGTCTACTGTACATAGGAATGCACGGTGTTGTCAGGGCAGGGCCCGCCAGGAAGAAGCACCGACCTGACGCCCGGCGGCTCTGCGGCTCGCGGATCTCGTAGCCAAGCGGCCGGCACCGACAGCATCGGAGCGTCTGCATGGGCATGACGGCAGCAGGAGGGGCGTGCAGGTGCATGGGCTGGCTGCTGCGACGTCTGCACGAGGGCCTGGTGGTGTGCATGGAATGACGGGGCCAAACGGACTGTGCAAACACAAAGAGAGATGCTGGGTCCACCGTTTGAAGCTCGCGGCTGGTTGACGGCTTTGTCGCTGCCGCCCTGCCTCAGCGACTGCGATTGCGACATCCCAGCCCACCGCTGCCTTCGCATCGCACATCGCACCTCCACCTCCTCCCCCCCCGCGCCCTCGCATGATGCCCTCTGCGCCTGCGAAATAGCAGCCTCCGAGCCCTCTGCATTGCGCCTTCGCACGCTATGCCGCCCGCCAACTCTCGCAGCCAAACCCCACCCGCCGTCGTACGTGAACCTTCCTCGTCGCCTCCGCTCGCCCTTGACTGGCCTCTCCCGCTACCGGACCGCTCTTGGACGTGTGCACTGACTGTGCTGTGACTGCAGGACTCGGGACAGCGGGCGCAGACGCCGCCGTCGTACCTCTCAGCCCTATCCGAGGCGCTCGAGAGCCCAGTCACGCAAGACGTCTACAACCTGGCCGCGACACTCACCACCCAGGCCGAGCAGGAACACTACGACGCCAGCCTGCCGTCTCTGCGCGTCGACGTCAACCAGCACCAATCTCGCCTGGACCGGTCGCGCGATCGCCTGCTGGCTCTGCAGCGTGAGCGTGAGCGTGAGCGTGAGCGCAACGAGCTTGACTATCGCAATCGCACCGACCGTTTGCGCAGAGTAATGAACCGCCTAGGACGCTTGCCCGACGACAGCCGCAGCACGGCATATGGTGATCGCATTCCCAGCCAGAATAGTCTGTATGACTGGTCTCCCGCCCACGAGGCCGACGATGAGGTGAGCTTCTCCAACGTGCCTGGTGCCATGCTCCACACACACACATACACATGCTCACTCCGTCTTGCAGGACGAGCTCGACCAGGTCCTTGCCGAGCTGCGCCGAGAGCAGCCGAACACGAACCCAGATTTACTGCGCATGCTGGCGCGTTCGCAGGTTGATTCGGAGAGGGAACGCTCGCGTCTCACCGTGTCAAGGCTGTTCAGTTCTGCCCAGCCCTCGACGGGTGACAGCTCCCTGAGGTCTGCCGCTATCCTCCAGTCCGTCCGGAGACAGCCACGTTTCTCTGCTCGTACGCGAGACTACGCCTCGAGGCACAATGCTGACAGAGATGGTGCCAACAGGGAATGGAGAGACCACTACGGCACTGACTCACCGCGCGCAACCCCAAACCGCCTATCAGAGCGCCGCACGTCGCCGGATCAGCTCAGGGACCGCGATATGCTCGCGCGGGTAGATCAGTACCGCCGGAATTATCTCGACCGTACATCGAACTCAACGTCGACAGCTACGCCCATGTTAGAACAAACGATCAAATACCTGGCACGAATACGGTATTCGAACAGCATCGATAACAGCTTGAATTACGCAATAGACGCTGGCTTTCTGGGCAAGGAATACTTTTGCGAAGACCAGCAAGATTTCGTTCTAGATCCTCTTACGATACCGGTCCCTGCAGAGACGTCGTGGTTATCCCCTGGGGCTGTGCTATCCGGATGTCAGCATGCCACAACCGTCACATCTACCGTCATTACCACCGGCTCAGGAATAAGCACAACTTTATACCGCTTCCGAAACCATGATTCCATGACTTCAACCTTCCTAGATTCTCCGAATCGGTCATCGTGGTTAAGTCATAGCTACTCTTCACCCAGGCATCGCAACGCCCATGCAGCAGACTCTGAAATCATTACCGCAGAGTCTCCACAGCAGGACCGGTGGCCGGTAAAGGTAACAGTTCACTCCGTGGACTGGAATCGTATGGTGCTCTCCGCAACCATGGAAGCCTATAACGTGCCCTCACACCCTCACACACCACAGTCCGTTCTCAATAGCTCAATAGAAGGGCAGCCTTCCGTGCGCACCTCTTCGATAACTACCTATCTCGAAGGCGAGATTCTAGATTTCAACACGCATACTCTCCTTACCGAATCGTTCAAGTCGACCGCCGCCAACGATGCCACTTATTGGAGTAAACTCCCTCCTTTCCAGGCAATGACCCATGAGGAAATAATTCGGAGCCTTACCAGCCGGACATGGTTTAATGAGGTGCTGAGTAGAGAGTGGATCCTCATGCGCTGGAAGGAACGCTGTTTCGTCAAATCGCTCAATCGCTCAACAGCAGACCCTGTACAGCTATCTTCCTCAACATCCTCGTCATCCGTACACGCGCACGCGGTAACCTCCCTATTCAACTCTTTCCATTCATCCTCAACTCGCGAGAATCATCCCGAGCCCACAAGCACAACACATCTATATACCGGCGATAACGGAGACGTGGAGCACAGTTTTGATGACAGTGGTTGCGGGTTGACGATCAGTGGATTCTACTACGTTTGCCTGAGGAGGAGCGATGGGCACCTCGAGGGCCTGTATTACGATCCGCAGAGTAGCCCATACCAGTGCTTGAAGCTGGACAGTGTGAGGGGTGGTGTGTTTCCGGCGTGGAGCTTCCGGTAGCAAAAGAAGAGCGAAACGTTCGAGAAGCGGAACTTGTCCTATTATTTGTCCTATTGTTACCGTTATTTGCATATCCTGGCGCTTGGAGGAGGGGGTCACGACTGCAAGTGTCTTCAACAAGACCTTTTTTTTGGCGTTATTACGTGCCCCATGATAGCCCTAGGGTTAAGTGTCTGGTTCGTCTGGGAGGGGAGGGGCTCTCTCTGGTCGGAAGGCTTGGGGAATTTCGCGGGGGGGAAAAAGGAATAGAAGTAAGTAGGTATGTGCTCGAGAATGGAGAGAAGTTACGACAAGATAGAAGAAGAAGAAGAAGAAGAAGAAGAAGATGATGATGATGATGCATAACTGTGCTTTCATCTGTTACATGCACGTGAGGCACTGTTTTTTTTCACGAGAGGAGGTTTGACTTGACGCATGCAAGAACGGGGGGGAGGAACAAGAAAAGGGGGAGTTGCGCCTATCTAGCATCCTCCCAGTCGAATGGCAGGAGGCCAGTAGATTTTCAGAGGGTTTTCACTCATATGTGATCGGAAGCAAGTCTACAGGTTCGAGCGATTTTGTGATCAGCATGCCTGGAATTGGCTGTACTTGTGCGTATAAGCTACCTTAGTAGGGCACACATTATACTAACGTGGTTAAGGGGGGTTTATTTTTTAGGGGGAGGAGGGGGGAGGGG
>Ga0247757_10001312_pt1 | contig 17023 bp, 15 predicted proteins | sample UWRJL126311R4_FD_180929 | JGI IMG/M metagenome (GOLD analysis project Ga0247757, IMG submission 180929) | Plant litter microbial communities from Arlington Agricultural Research Station in Wisconsin, United States - UWRJ-L126-311R-4 | ecosystem: Environmental > Terrestrial > Plant litter >... | reverse complement strand
GACCCGCGCGCGCTGACCTTCTCGGTGTCGATCACCGAACCCAGGGCCAAGACCCGCAACCTGCGGCGCGATCCACGCGCCACGATCCACGTCAGCTCCGACGACGGGTGGGCCTACGCCGTGGCCGAGGGCGACGCCGTGCTGACGCCGCCGGCCGCCGACCCGGGGGACGACACGGTCGAGGGACTCGTCGCGCTCTACCGCAACATCGCCGGGGAACACCCCGACTGGGACGACTACCGCCGGGCGATGGTCGACGACCGTCGGGTGCTGATGACGCTGCCGATCGCCCATCTGTACGGGATGCCGCCGGGGCGGCGCTGAGCGGCTAGGCTGACGCGCATGGCATCCAAGGGCTCGCCCGACACGTCCGGGGCGTCCGGACCCGAGGAAGACGACACCAAACGGAAGTTCCGCGAGGCGCTCGAGCGCAAGAAGGCTCAGTCGTCGAACGGGTCGGCCCACCGTGAGGGCGGACCCAAACAGCCCCGCGCCCACGGCCCGGTGGAGAACCGCCGGGAGTTCCGCCGCAAGAGCGGCTGACGCGTCACCCGCGACACCGGGGCCGTCAGCCCACGACGGCCGGTTCTATCAGGCCGTTGCGTCGGGTGACCTCGGCGAACCACCGCGCACTGTCCTTGGGCGTGCGCGTCTGGGTATCGTAGTCGACGTGCACGAGCCCGAATCGCTTGGCGTAGCCGTAGGCCCACTCAAAGTTGTCCAGCAGGCTCCAGACGAAGTAGCCCCGCACGTCGGCACCGTCGTCGATCGCCTGTAGCGCCGCGCGGAAGTGACCGTCCAGGAACGAGATCCGATCGTGGTCGTGGATGGAACCGTCGGACTCGACGTGGTCGTCGAAGGCGGCGCCGTTCTCGGTGACGTAGAGGGGGATCGGTTCGTAGTCGCGCGCCAGCCAGGTCAACACGTCGTGGAGCCCGGACGGGTCCACCTCCCAGCCCATCGCCGTTGTCGGCAGACCGGTGGTCACCGGCGCCACGTCGGTGCTTCCCACCCAGGCCTGGGCGTGTGGATCCTGCACCGGCGCACCGTCGTTGGCTCGGACGATCGCACGGAAGTAGTAGTTGACCCCGAGGAAGTCCAGCGGCGCGGCGATGACCGCCTCGTCGCCTGGCCGGACGAAGTCGAAGTCACTGATCTCGGCGACGTCGGCACGCAGGTCGTCGGGATAGCGACCCCGCAGCAGCGGATCCAGGAAGATCCGGTTGGACACGGCGTCGACGCGGCGGGCGGCGTCGACGTCCGCCGGGCCGTCGGTGGCGGGGTCGACCGGTGACAGGTTGAGGGTGATGCCGATCTGCGACCCGGCGTCGCACTCCCGCATGGCCGACACGGCCAAGCCGTGCCCGAGAAGCAGGTGGTGTGCCGCGGCCAGCGCCGCGGCCGGCTCCGTGCGGCCCGGTGCGTGCGCGCCGGCGGCATACCCGAGGAACGACGAGCACCACGGCTCGTTGAGCGTGGTCCAGTGCCGGATCCGGTCGTGCAGGGCGTCGTGCGTCATCGCCGCGTACTCGGCGAAGCGTTCGGCGGTGTCCCGCGCCGGCCACCCGCCACCGTCTTCGAGCGCCTGCGGAAGGTCCCAGTGGTACAGCGTCACCCAGGGGACGATGTCGTGGGTGAGCAGTTCGTCCACGAGCCGCGAGTAGAAGTCGAGCCCCGCCGAGTTGATGGCACCCCTGCCGTCTGGTTGCAGCCGCGGCCACGCCAGGGAGAACCGGTAGTGGGTGACGCCGAGGTCAGCCAGGAGCCCGACGTCCTCGCGGTAGCGGTGATAGTGGTCGTCGGCGACGTCTCCGGTGTCGCCGTCGTGGACCTTCCCTGGCGTGTGCGCGAACGTGTCCCAGATCGACGGTCGACGCCCGGCCGCGTCGACGGCGCCCTCGATCTGATAGCTCGCAGTTGCCGTGCCCCAGGCGAAACCCTCGGGAAAACGGGCGGTTACCTCACTCACGGGATGCTCCTGTTCGACGTTCGAGACGGGCGGTCGATCGCCGCTCGATGAGTTGGGTGGCCAGTTCGACGTGGTGTGAGTCGAGTTCCTCGCCGGCCACCAGGCGCAGCGCGGTGCGCATGGCGACCGCCCCCATCTCCCGCAGCGGCTGACGAATCGTGGTCAGCGGTGGGGACGCCAGCTTGGCCAACTGGGTGTCGTCGAAACCCACCACGCTGAGCTCCTCGGGTACCCGCAAGCCACGCGAGCGCGCCGCCTCGATCACGCCGAGCGCCGTCTCGTCGCTGCCCGCGAAGACCGCCGTGGGCGGCTCGGCCAGATCGAGGAGTTCACGGCCTTCCCGAAGACCGTTGTCGTAGAGAAAGTTTCCGGTGCGGACGTACCCCGGCGGGACGTCGGCTCCGGCCTCCTCCATGGCGGCGCGGTAGCCGTGCAGACGTGCCTGGTTGCACGCCGCGGTCATCGGACCGCCGACGTAGGCGATGCGGCGGTGGCCCAGCGCCAGCAGGTGTAGCGTCGCGGCGAGGCCGCCGGCGAAGTTGGTCGAGCCCACGCTGGTGACGCGTGCGGTCGGCTGGTTCAGCGGATCGATGACGACCAGCGGCAGTCCATGCGCGTGCAGCGCGGTGACGTCGGCCTCGGGCAGTTCGTCCACCACGGAGATCACCGCGCGGCAGCCCGAGGCGGCGAGGTCGGCCACCCACTGTGATGCTCCGCCGGATTCGCGCCGGCCGTCGGGTCGGCGGCTGACCACCACCGCGACGCCTGCGGCGTTGCCGGCATCCAGCAGGCCCTGGACCACCTCGATGCCGTAGGCGTTGAAGTCCTCGTGGAACAGCAGCTCGACTGTGGGCGGTCCGGTTCGGGTTGTCCCGCTGGTGAATTCGGCTCGCCGGCCCACGTAGGCGTGCTGTTCGAGCAGCCCCTTCACCAGGGAGCGGGTCGCGGGTGCGACGTCGGCGCGGCCGTTGAGCACTTTGGACACCGTGGCGACCGACACGCCCGCCGAGGCCGCGACCGTGGCCAGTGTCGCGCGCGTGCCCCGGGGATGGGCTGACTTGTCAGACACTGCCGTCGCCCGTCGGGTCACCGCTGACGGTGACGGGGGTGAGCAGTGCGCGGCCGGCTCTGACCGTTCGGGTGGGGCCTGTCAGCCAGATCATGCCGCGACATGCGATGTCGGCGGCGGAGGTTCCGACCAGCAGGTCCAGCTGGCCCGGTTCGACGATGCGCACCATGTCAGCCCCCGTGAAGGCCGTGCGGTCGGTGTGCACCGTGAACGTCACGGTCGCGGCCGCATCGGCCGCCACCGACACGCGGGCATAGCCGATGAGCGCTCGGGTGGGCCGCGCGACGGAGGCCACGGGGTCCTCCAGGTACAGCTGGATCACCTCGTCACCGGCGCGCGAACCCGTGTTACGAACCCGGACCGACACGGTGAACTCGCCGTCGGTGGGGACGTTCTCGGCGCTGATGCGCAGCGCGTCGAGTTCGAAGGTGGTGTAGGAACACCCGTGCCCGAACGGGAACAGGGGAGTGGGATCGATGCTGCTGACACCCGCGTCCATGGTGCCCAACGGCGGTTGGAGATAGGTGCCCGGCTGCCCGCCGGGTGTGCGCGGCACCTGAACCGGCAGCTTGCCGCCGGGCTGCACCCGTCCGGAGAGGACACCGGCGATGGCTGCGCCGCCCTCCTCGCCCGGCATGAACGCCTGCACGAGCGCGGCCGCCCGGTCCGCGAAGGCGCCGAGGGCGTAGGGGCGGCCGGAGACGACGACCACCACGACGGGGACCCCGGTGGCGAGCAGTTCCTCGAGGAGGTCGGCCTGCACCCCCGGCAGGTTCAGGTCCTCCGCGTCGCAACCCTCGCCGGAGGAACCGTGACCGAACAGTCCGGCGAGGTCTCCCACCACCGCGATGCAGACGTCAGCGGACGCGGCGGCCGCCCGCGCCTCGGCGAACCCCGATCGGTCCGATCCTGTGACCGCGCAACCCTGCTGGTAGCTGACCTCTACACCCGCCATCTCGTCCCGCATGGCCTCGACGAGGGTCGGCACGGTCAGGCCCAACCCGTACTCGGGGAAGCGCGGCAGTACGTGGGTGGCAAAGGCGTAGCAGCCCATGAACGTTCGCGGGTCTGCCGCACACGGTCCCACCACGGCGATGCGTTCGACGGCCGGCCGGTCCGCACCGGAGAGTGGCAGCGCGCTGCCCGGGTCGAGGAGCACGATCGAGCGTTCGGCGAGTCTGCGGGCGAGATCGCGGTTGGCCGGTGAGTCGAGATCGACGTCGGCGGCACCGGCCACCGATGCTTCCGGCGTCCAATCCGGATCCAGCAGACCGAGTTCCACCTTCTGCAGCAGCAGCCGTCGGGCCGCCCGGTCGAGGATCTCGACGGGTATCTCACCGCGGTGCACGCGTTCGGCGAGACCCGCGAACCCGACGGTGTCGGGCAGTTCGACGTCGACGCCCGCGCGCAGCGCCGCCGCTCCTGAGCCCCCGGCGTCGGCGGCCAGCCGATGCATCATCGACAGGAACGGCACCGACCAGTAATCGGAGACCACGGTGCCGGTGAACCCCCACTGCTCGCGCAACACCTCGGTGAGCAGCCACGAATCCGCCGACGCCGGAACGCCGTCCACGTCGTTGTAGGCGCTCATCACCGAGCCCGCACCTGCCTGGGTGACCGCCATCTCGAACGGCGGGAAGATCACGTCGGCCAGTTCACGGCGGCCCATCGGTACCGGACCGTGATTGCGCGCGGCACGGGACGCGGAGTACCCGGCGAAGTGCTTGAGGGTCGCGAGGACGCCTGCGCTCTGCAGGCCCCGGACGTAGGCCGCACCGAGGGTGGAGACGACGTACGGGTCCTCACCCATCGTTTCCTCCACGCGGCCCCATCGATAGTCGCGGACGACGTCCAGGACCGGTGAAAGCCCTTGGTGCACACCGACGGCGGCCATGTCGGCACCGATCGCGGCGGCCATCTCCTGCACCAGTGACGGGTCGAAGGTCGCACCCCACGCGATGGCCGCGGGGTACACCGTCGCACCGTAGGTGGTGAAACCGGTGAGGCACTCCTCGTGCACGAGGGCGGGAATGCCGAATCGGGACTGTTCGATCACGACCCGCTGCTGGCGGACCAGGTCGGCGGCGCCGTCGGCGGGCGTCACGGGTCTGCTGCCGTAGACCCGCGTGAGATGCCCGAGGCCGTGCCGGGCTGCCTCGCTCAACGGGACGGAACCGAAGGCCGAGACGACGTGCTCGAGCGGTGCGACGTTATGGGTGTCCGCGTGAGTGTCGCTGTCCGCGCCGGTGTCGGCGCTTTCGGCAAAGTCCCCGGTGTCGGTGCGGTGTTCGCCTGTGTGCGTGTCTGTGTGCATGTCGTTGCCCACCCAGCGACTGCCCAATTGGGCGACCTTCTCCTCGACGGTCATGTCCGCCATCAACAGATCGACCCGTTCGGCCGCGGTGAGCGCGGTGTTCTGCCAGGGTCGGGTGGAGCGGGCGGATTCAGACGTCGTTGTCGACGTGCCCTGGTCGGCCGATCGGGTTGAGGTCACGGGTGGTCCTTCCCATGTGGCGTATGACCACTATTCGAAAAGTTTCGATAATTCGACGACTTCAGAAATGGCGTCTGCCTATAAGTCCTAGCACCAGAAGATGGGCTGCCACAACATGTTTGCCAGAAATGTTTGTTCGCGTATCGGCGACTGGGGGGTGAAATCCACCCATTGACAGCGCTCAAAACGGAATTGTACGTTTCATTTCGAAGTCATTTATCGAAATGTTTCGGTAATTATCTCGGACGCCCGACCAGCCGCGACGATGCGGCTCTGACGTACGGAGCTGAGCGTGGAATCCATGACCGTGAACATCGGCCAGACGTCTCGCAGAACCTTTCTGTCTGCCGCCATCTGTGCACCGATCCTGGCGAGCCTGGCCGCCGCCTGTGGGAGTTCGGGGCCGACCCGGTCCAATGCCGGTGGCGGAGGGCCGGGATCGGCGTCGTACTGGTTCCTCACCACGCAGCCGCAGGAGGGAATCCGCACCGACACGGTCAAGCGGTTCAACGCCGCCAACCCGGATCGGCAGATTCAGTACACCGCGTTCCAGAACGACGCCTACAAGACGAAGATCAAGACGGCGATCGGTGCCGGTGAGTCCCCGACGATCATCTACGGCTGGGGCGGGGGCACGCTGCGCAGTTACGTCGCCGGTGGTCAGGTCGACGATCTGACGCCGTGGTTCGACGCCAATCCCGGAGTCAAGAATCGGCTCTTCCCAACGGCTTTCGCGCCGGCCACGGTCGACGGCAAGATCTACGCCATGCCGGCCGAGGCCGTCCAGCCGATCATCCTCTACTACAACAAGGAAGTGTTCGACACCGTCGGCGTCACGCCACCCCAGACGTGGGGCGACATCATGGATCTGGTCCCGAAGTTCAACGCCAAGGGGATCGCGCCCTTCTCCCTCGGCGGGCAGTCCCGGTGGACCGAGATGATGTGGCCGGAGTTCCTGTTCGACCGGATCGGCGGCCCGCAGGTGTTCGAGGCGGCCTATAACGGTGAAGCGAACGCCTGGTCGAATCCGGCGGCCATCGAGGCGCTCACCAAGATGCAGGACCTGATCCGGGCCAACGGATTCGTCAGGGGATTCTCGTCGATCACCGCCGACTCCAATGCCGACCAGGCCCTGTTGTACACCGGCAAGGCGGCGATGATGCTGCACGGCAGCTGGACCTACGGCGGAATGTCCACCGACGGAGGCGACTTCGTCTCCAGCGGCAAGCTGGGTTACATGAACTTCCCGCCGGTGGACGGCGGCAAGGGAGATCCGTCTGACACCCTCGGCAACCCGGCCCAGTATCTGTCGATCTACTCGAAGGCATCCGACGAGCAGAAGGAGGTTGCCAAGAAGTTCTTCAGCACCGCCATCCTGTCCGACGACGAGGTCAAGCAGTGGATCGGCACCGGCAGCGTGCCCATCGTGCAGGGGACTCAGAGCGAACTGAGCAAGTCGAAGGACGCCGACTTCCTGGAGTTCGTCTATCAGGTGTCCACCAAGGCCAAGGTGTTCGCGCAATCCTGGGACCAGGCACTGTCGCCGACGGCGGCCGAGACCCTGCTCGACAACATCGCCAAGCTGTTCCAATTGTCGATCGGCCCACAGCAGTTCGCCGACAACATGAACCAGGCCACTGGCAAATGACCGTGGCGTCGCCCGTTCTGCGGCGGCGGCGACCGGGGTCGCGCGCGGTGAACGACAACCGTGTCGCGTGGCTGGCGGTGCCCGCAATGGTCTTCTTCATCGCCTTCGCGATACTTCCCCTGCTCGGAGTGCTCCTGCTGAGCTTCTCCCAGTGGGACGGCATCGGCCCCATCATCCCGGCCGGTCTGGACAGTTGGCGGTCGGTGCTCAGCGACTCCGCCCTGCCCCACTCGCTCTGGGTGACGTTCCTCCTGATGGCGGTGTCCTGGGCGATCCAGACGCCGGCGAGCCTGCTCATCGGCGCCTTCCTCGCCGGCCGCCAGCGGTATCGGCAATGGCTTGCGGTGTTGTTCTTCATCCCGCTGTTGCTCAGCACCGCAGCCATCGCCATCACCTACAAGGCGCTGCTGGACCCCAACTTCGGACTCGGCGTGGGACTCGGCGTGCCGCTGCTGAGTCAGGACTGGCTCGGCCGCGGCGGGTTGGCCCTCGGGGTGATCATCTTCATCGTGTCCTGGCAGTTCGTGCCCTTCCACTCGCTGATCTACCAGGGCGCCATCCAGCAGATCCCGCAATCCATCTACGAGGCAGCGCAACTCGACGGAGCGGGACGGTGCCGCAGGTTCTTCTCCATCACGCTTCCGCAGGTCCGCTACACGGTCGTCACGTCGTCGACGCTCATGGTGATCGGCTCGCTGACGTTCTTCGACCTGGTGTACGTGTTGACCGCGGGCGGACCGGGTGACGCCACCCGGGTGCTCGCACTCGACATGTACCGGCGTGGGTTCCAGGGCAACCTGATGGGCCCGGCCAGCGTCATCGCCGTCATCCTGGTGCTCATCGGTCTGGGGCTGGCAGTGCTGCTGCGCCGTCTCGGCGGAGGAGATCCCACCCACAGCCAATTGGACGGAGCCTGAGATGTCGACGACCGTGACGAGCCCGCCCGGTCCGACCACGCCCGCACCGTCGCGACGCCGCACGGCGTCCCGACACGGCATCGGTTTTCGCCGCCGGGGGCGAATACGTGGTGGCGAGCGGTCGAACTGGTTCGGCGCGTCGGTGGCGTGGGTGTGGTTGGCGGTGGTGCTGGTCCCGATCTATTGGATCGTCATCACCAGCCTGAAGAGTCAGAGCAATTACTTCGCCACAAATCCGTTGCTGCCATCGGCGGATTCCACGTTCGAGCAGTACGCCTTCGTGCTCAGGTCGGACTTCCCGCGGTATTTCCTCAACAGCGTCGTCGTCTCGGTCGGAACGGTCGTACCGACGATGCTGCTCGCCTTCATGGCTGCCTACGCGATCGTGCGGGGAAGCGGACGATTCCTGCGAGTGGCCAACATGTTGTTCCTGTCGGGTCTGGCGATCCCGCTTCAGGCCGTGGTGATCCCGGTCTACCTGATCATCATCCGGCTTCGGCTCTACGACACTCCGCTGGCGATCATCCTGCCCTCCATCGCCTTCGCCATCCCGCTGTCGGTGTTGGTTCTGGCGAACTTCATCCGCGACGTGCCCAAGGAACTGTTCGAGTCGATGCGCATGGACGGGGCCGGTGAATGGGCGACGATGTGGCAGCTGGCCTTTCCGCTGACCCGGCCCGCGCTGGTCACGGTTGCGGTGTACAACGGGCTCACCGTCTGGAACGGTTTCCTGTTACCGCTGATCCTGACTCAGAGCCCGAGCCAGCGGACCCTGCCGCTCGCACTGTGGACATTCCAGGGTCAGTACAGCGTCAACGTGCCCGCGGTCACGGCATCGGTCGTCTTGAGCACGGTCCCGGTCATCGTGCTCTACGCACTGGGCCGACGGCAGTTGGTCAGCGGCCTGACGGCGGGGTTCAGCAAGTGAGGCGATCGGGCCGAATCTGACTGCGCCCCTGGCACATCGGCATGAGGCGAGCGCCTACACGGTGGCGGGGCGGCGTCCGCGCATCTGCTGCAGGATCGCGGTCAGGCAGGCCACCGCCAGCACGGCGACCCCTATCGCGAACACCACGCCGGAGATGCGCAGTCCCCAGGCCTGCGCGGCCAGCCCCTCGCCGACCACCGGAACCGCGATCGCCACGTAGCCCACTACGAAAAAGGTCGAACTGACCTCGGCCCGCTGTTCGGGCGGGATGCGTTCGGAGACGGCGGCCAGACCGCGGCTGAAGCTGATGCCCTGGCCGATACCGGCGACGACGGCCGCGGCGATCAGGCCGACCAGCGAGCCGAAGTGCAGAGCCAGCGCCAGCACCGCCATGCCCGCGACCAGAAGCGCGCACCCCGCCGCGACCGCGCGGTCGGGGTCCATGTCGCGCGCGGCGACCTGGGCGATCGCGGACGTGATGAAGATCGACCCGGCGATCAGGCCGGCCACGGCATGGTCACCGACGCCGACCACCTCCGACAGGAACGACGGTGCCACCGAGGCGAACAGGCCCGTCACGGCGAAGCCGGCGAACGCCGCCAGCGCCGCGATCACGAACACCGGTCGCGCCTCGGCGGGTACCGCCAGGCGCTGCACGCCGAGGCGCCCCTTCCGCGACGAGGTCTCGGGTGAGCGCCACACCGCGACGGCGGCCAGTGCACTCAGGATCAGTTGCACGACGAAGGTGAGGTGCAGGGGCCATGGCCCGTACTGCACCAGCACACCGGCGAGGATCGGTCCGATGCCCAGCCCGCCGATGTTGACCACCGCCGCGACGACCGGCGCCCGGGTCCGCCAGGCGGGCGAGGCGGCTTCGATGATCGCGGCGGTCGCGGTGCCGGCGAACAGCCCCGCCGACAACCCGGTCAGCACGCGACCGATCAGGAGGACGGTGACCGAGTCGGCCAGCAGGAACACCACCGCGCTGGCCGCGGCGAGCGCAGTGCCGGCGAGCAGCACCGGCCGTCTGCCCACGGCGTCGGACCACCGGCCGAAGAGCAGCAGTGCGGCCAGCACCCCACCGGCGTACGCGGCGAAGACGATCGTCGTCGTCAGCAGGTGGAAGTGCATCTCGTCGGCGTACAGCGCGTACATCGGGGTGGGCAGCGTCGTGCTCGCCATCATCGCGGCGAACGCGTAGCCCAGCAGGGCCATCGAAGAGCGGGGCACGATCACCTCAGCGGGATACCCGTGCCCGCTATTCCATGCGGTGGATCAGTGTGCGACAGCCTTCTCGGCACCGATGCCGGTGAGCGAGCGCACTTCCATCTCCGCGTTGAGCTCCGGGTCGCCGTGATCCGGCGAGGTCAGCGTGCCGACGATGCCGAGGATGAACGCCAGCGGAATCGACACGATGCCGGGGTTGGCCAGCGGGAACCAGGCGAAGTCGGCGCCGGGGATCATCGCGGTCTTGGCGCCCGACACCGCCGGGGAGAAGACGATCAGCACGATCGTGGAGATCAGGCCGCCGTACATGCTCCACAGCGCGCCCCGGGTGTTGAACCGCTTCCAGTACAGCGAGAACACGATGGTGGGCAGGTTCGCGGCCGCGGCGACGGCGAACGCCAGCGCCACCAGGAAGGCGACGTTCTGGCCGTTGGCCAGGATGCCGAGGCCGATGGCGAACACGCCAAGCACCACCGCGGTGATCCGGGAGACGCGTACCTGCTCGGCCTCCGTCACGGTCCCCTTCTTCAGCACGCTGGCGTAGATGTCGTGGGCGAACGACGCCGATGCGGTGATCGTCAGTCCGGCGACGACGGCGAGGATGGTCGCGAAGGCCACCGCCGAGATCACCCCGAGCAGGACCACCCCGCCGAGCTGGAAGGCCAGCAGTGGCGCCGCCGAGTTGACCCCGCCCGCGGCGGACAGGATGCGGTCGGGGCCGACCAGCGCCGCCGCGCCGTATCCGAGCACGAGGGTGAACAGGTAGAAGGCGCCGATCAGCGCGATGGCCCACACGACGCTGCGGCGCGCCTCCTTGGCCGTCGGCACGGTGTAGAAGCGCATCAGCACGTGGGGCAGGCCCGCGGTGCCCAGCACCAGCGCCAGGGCCAGGGAGATGAAGTTGATCTGCGAGGTGAGCGTCCCGCCGTATTGCGCGCCGGGGGCGAGCACGTCGCGCTTGGCGACACCTTCGGTGGTGGCGCCGCTGATCGCCGACTGCGCGGAGCCGAGGATCTCGGAGAAGTTCAGCCCGAACTTGGCCAGCACCATCACCGTCATCACCGCGGCGCCGACGATCAGCAGCACGGCCTTGATGATCTGCACCCAGGTGGTGCCCTTCATGCCGCCGACGAGCACGTAGACGATCATCAGCACCCCGACGACGGCGATGACGACCGATTGGCCGGTGCGGCTGCGGATGTCGAGGAGCAGCGCGACCAGGCCGCCTGCGCCTGCCATCTGCGCCAACAGGTAGAACAGCGACACCGTGAGCGTGTTGGTGGCCGCGGCCAGCCGCACGGGCCGCTGCCTGAGCCGGAAGCTCAGCACATCGGCCATCGTGAATTTCCCTGTGTTGCGCAGCAATTCGGCCACCAGCAGCAGGGCGACCAGCCAGGCGACCAGGAAGCCGATCGAGTACAGGAAGCCGTCGTAACCGTAGACCGCGATCGCGCCTGCGATGCCGAGGAAGCTCGCGGCCGACAGGTAGTCACCGGCGATCGCGATGCCGTTCTGCGGGCCGGAGAAGCCGCGGCCGCCGGTGAAGAACTCGTCGGCGGTGGCGTTGCGCTTGCTCGCCCGGATCACCACGAACATCGTAACGACGACGAACAGGCTGAAGATGCCGATGTTGGCGACCGGGTTGCCGATGGTCTCGGCGGCCAGCACGGTGGTGGTCATCTGATTTCACTTTCCAGTTCGGCGCGCAGCGCACCGGCCCGCGGGTCGAGGTTGCGATTGGCGAAGCGCACGTAGAGCCCGGTGATCAGGAACGTGGACAGGAACTGCCCGAGCCCGATGATCAGGCCGACGTTGACGTCGCCCCACACCTTGGTTGCCATGAAGTCGTGGGCGAACGCGCCGAGCAGGACGTAGATGGTGTACCAGATGAGGAAGACCGCGGTCATCGGAAACACGAAGCGGCGCAGCCTGTTTCGCAGATCCTGGAATTCGGGGCTGGCCTGCACCTGCAGGTAGCGTTCACCGGGGATGAGCTCTGGGTTCGCCTCCGGGCGACTCGGAAGGCCTGTCTCGGACACCGTCGTCTGCTCCTCGTAGCTGTGAGTGCACTGTGCCGAGCACGGTAGTTGAGATGCGGGTCACAAGACAGGACCATGACGAGGTCGGCGGCGGCCGTGCGCTGAGCGGTCGGTCGGCGGCGACGAACGGCTGACCGCGCTCGGAAGCGGCTAGCTGCGGGGCAGGCGCTCGACGCCCATGCCCAGGTTCTCCGGCAGATGCATCCGGGCGAAGCTCTGCGCCACGTCGGCGGGCACCCTGCTTCTGGTCACGCGGCTCACCACGATCATCGTCGCGAACGCGAGCGGCACGCTGACCGCCGCCGGATACCCGATCAGCACGGCGGGCCAACCACCGGCGAGGTCGTCGTCGACACCACCGGCCACGGCGACCGTCACCGCGACACCCGACAGCAGCCCGCCGACCGCGAGCCCGCAGCCCGCCCCGACGGCGGTCAGGCCGCGCCACCAGATGCCCAGCACCAGAAGCGGACACAGCGTCGAGGCCGCCACGGCGAACGCCAACCCGACGCTGCGGGACAGCTCGAGACCGCCGGAAGCGGCCAGCGCCAACGGAATCGGGATCACCCCGCCGAGCACCGCGGCGATCCGGAAGTCGCGCACCCGCCCGCCGAGCACGTCGGTGGCCAGCGCACCGGCGAAGCTGACCAGCAGCCCCGACGAGGTGGCCAGGAACGCGGCGATGGCACCTGCGGCGACCAGTGCGGCCAGCAGCTGACCGGCCGCTCCGCCGATGGCCGAGCCCGGTGCGAGCAGCACGGCGGCGTCGGCCGTACCGGTGATCAGCAGTTGCGGAACGTAGAGCCGGGCGAACACCCCGAGCAGCGTCGGGAACAGGTAGAACAGGGCCAGCAGCGCGATCACCGCCAGCGCGGTCCGCCGTGCGGCCCGGCCGTCGGGGTTGGTGTAGAAGCGCACCAGCACGTGGGGCAGACCCATCGTCCCCAGGAACGTCGCCACCATGATCGACACCACCTGGTACATCGGGTGCTCCCCACCGAGCCCGCCGCCGGAGGCGATCCACTCGCGGCCGGAGCTCGGGGTGCCCGCCACCACCGGCGTGGCGGCGCCTGCCGCCAGCGACAGGGTGGCGCCCGCGTCGAGTTCGTGCCGGCCCGGCGCACCGATGGGTGCCCGGTCGACGCGGCGGCCGTCGAGTACGCCGGTGACGGTGATGCCCGCGGGTTCGGTCACCTGCACCACCACGTCTGTGTCGATCGCGACGGTGGTGTCCTGCTGCACGGTCGGCGGGAGCGGGCCGCCGAGGTCGCCGCCGCGGTCGGCGAGGAACAGCCCGGCCAGGGCGAGCGCGGGGATCGCGACCGCGGTGAGCTTGAGCCAGTACTGGAACGCCTGCACGAAGGTGATCGAGCGCATGCCGCCGGCGACGACGTTGGTCAGCACGATCGCCCCGACGGCCACCGGTCCCAGCCAGACCGGGGTGCCGAGAAGGGTTTTCAGGGTCAGGCCCGCACCCTGGTACTGCGGTACCAGATAGAACACGCAGATGACGACGACGACGATCATCGCGATCTTGCGCAACCGCGTGGAACCCAGCCGGAATTCGGCGAAGTCGGGCACGGTGTAGGCGCCGGAGCGGCGCAGCGGCGCCGCCACGAACAGCAGCAACCCCAGATAGCCCGCGGTGAAACCCACCGGGTACCACAGCGCGTCGGCGCCGTACTTGGCGATCAGGCCAGCCACTCCGAGAAACGAAGCGGCCGAAAGGTATTCACCGGAGATCGCGGCGGCGTTCCACTGCGAACCGACCGTGCGCGACGCGACCAGGAAGTCGGAGGTCGTGCGGGAGAAGCGCACCCCGTACGCACCGATCGCGATGGTGGCCACGGCGGCGGCCAGCAGCGCGGCGGCGGTCAGCGGGGAACCGGTCACGGTTCGGCGTCCACCACGCCGACGAAGTCGCGCTCACCCTGCTCGGCCAGGTGTACATACGCCCAGCCCACGCCGTAGAGCAGCGGATAGACCAGGCCCGCCAACACCAGCCAGTTCAGCCGGACGCCGAACACGGTGACCGCGCCCAGCCCGGGGAACAGCGCGTTGAGCAACGGGATCGCCCCGACCAGGAGCACCAGGACGGCACCGAGGCGCAGCGCCAGCCCCAGCTGCGCGCGCACCAGCCCGCGCACCAGGGCGTCGCCGACGGGCGTCTGCTCCTGCACCTCCACCCGCGTGCGCACCATCCGTGCCCCGCGGCGGTGTGCCAGCACCACCCGCTGGCGTTGCGGCCGTTCACTCATCGGTGCCTCCGGCGGGTCTCAGGCTGCGCATCGGCGAGCGCACCACGCGGTCGCGCAGTTCGCGGGCCTGGCGGCGACTGACGGGAAGCTCCACATCCGGTGACGCGCCGTTGGCCCGCAGCCGCACCAGCACCGCGCCGTCGACGGTGCGCAACCCCGTCACGAAGCGCAGGGCGACCAGATAGGAGCGGTGCACCCGCTGGAAACCGTGCTCCCGCCAACGATTTTCCAGAGTGCTCAGCGGTATCCGCACCAGGTGGGCCCCGGAGGCCGAGTGCAGCCGGGCGTAGTCACCCTCGGCCTCCACCCAGCTGATGCTGTCCCGCGGCACCAGGCTGGTGATGCCGCCCAATTCGGCGGGCAGCACATCGGATTCGGCGTGCACGTCGACGGCAGCGGCGGGGCGGTCGCTCGGCGGTGCCGTTCGGCGCGCCAGGACGCGGCGTACCGCCTCGTCGAGCCGGTTCTCCCGGATCGGCTTGAGCAGATAGTCCACGGCGCCGACGTCGAACGCGGCGACGGCCTTGTCGTCGTGGGCGGTGACGAACACGATGGCCGGCCGCTGCGCGTAACGGGCCAGCACCTTCGCCAATTCGAGGCCGGACAGACCGGGCATGTTGATGTCGAGGAAGACCGCGTCGACGGGCCGCTGGTTGAGCTCGCGCAGAGCCGCGGTGGCGTCGCCGGCCCGCAGCACCTCGCCGACGGCGGCGTGCCGGTCGAGCAGGTAGGCCAGCTCGTCGAGCGCCGGCGCCTCGTCGTCGACCGCCAGCACCGTGAGCGGCACGCTCACTGCTTGCCCACTCCGAACGCACCTCCGTCGGCTCGCACACCGGACCGGAACTTGGGCACCCGCATGATCACCTTGGTGCCGGCGCCGATCGCCGTCTCGACCACCAGACCGTAGTCGTTGCCGAAGGCCGCGCGCAGCCGGTGGTCGACATTGGTCAGCCCGACGTGCGCTGAGCCGCGCTCCCCGGTCGCGCCGCCGTCGGCCAGGAAATCGGCCTGCCCGGCCCGCAGCGCGTCCGGATCCATCCCGACACCGTCGTCCTCGACCGTGATGACGCAGTCCGATCCCTCGTCGCGGGCGACGAGTTCGACCGACCCGCGTCCGCGGCCGGCGAAACCGTGCCGAACGGCGTTCTCCACCAACGGTTGTAGCGCCAGGAATGGTACGACGACGGTGAGCACCTCGGGCGCCACCTGCACTCTGACCGTGAGGGCATCGCCGAAGCGGGCGCGTTCCAGCGTCAGGTAGCGGTCGATGTTGCGCAATTCGTCGGCGAGCGTGGTGTATTGGCCCGCCGCGCGGAACGAGTACCTGGTGAAGTCGGCGAATTCCAGCACCAGCTCGCGGGCCCGGTCCGGGTCGGTCCGGACGAACGAGGCGATGGTGGTCAGTGCGTTGTAGATGAAGTGCGGGCTGATCTGGGCCCGCAGTGCCAGCACCTCGGCGCGGTCCAGCCGGGCGCGCGACGCGTCGAGCTCGGCGAGTTCGAGCTGGCTGGCGGCGTAGCGGGCCACCTCGCCCACGGCGCCCAGCAGGCCGGGGCCGGGGGAGCGCGTCGTCACGACGACCAGCACGCCCAGCACGTCACCGGCGTCGGCGAGCAGCGGTTGGGCGACCACCGCCGACGTCGGGGCGTGGTCCATCACCCGCCGCCGGTCGGCCAGCGCGGCCAGGGCGGCCCGGTGGCACGCGTCGAGTACCGGCGCGTCCCAACCGTCGTCGGGGTCACGGGCCAGCAGGTGTCCGTCGCCGTCGAACAGCGCCAACCCGTCGGTGCCGGTCAGGCCGCGCAGGAACGGTGCGGCGGTGCCGGCCGCCGACGGCGTCAGGCCCTGACGCAGCGCGCGGGCGGCGAGCGAGGCGGTGTGCAGCGCGGTGTGCACCGCCCGCTCGGTCGGGGTGGCCACCACCCGCCGGGTCCGCACCGCCAGGGCGACCGCGGCGACGGCGACGACGATCAGCGCTGCGGTCAGGATGAGCGCAAGCTGGCCGGACATGGGTGACGCTCCTCGCGGGCTGGTGGGCCCATGCTAGGGCGCAGCGCGTCTACTGCACGGGGCAGGCGTATTTTCGCGCGACATCCATGACGCGATCCTGCGCACCGGGACCGATGACGCCCTGGGCGGCGAGTTCGAGGCCGATGTAGCCGGGGATGCCGCCGATGCACGCCTGATGTGCCACCCGCCATGCGGTGTCCGGGTTCAGGTTGTATCCGTTGCGCTGCAGACCTTGCATGTACGCGTCGAAGGCCGGTGTGCCCTGGTCGGGTATCGCCTGGGCGGTCCCGGCAAGGCAGAGCGCGGCACCGATGGCCGCGATGAGTGGTGCGATGAGTCGCGCCATCTGAGTCTCCTTCGTCAGGTCGCTTGCTGCGGCGCCGGTTACGGGCAGGCTTCGCTGTCCTTCTTGACCACGCCGAAGGTGATGTCGGTGGTCGTCGTGAAGGGCGCGCCCGGCGATG
>Ga0247757_10001311_pt1 | contig 17040 bp, 19 predicted proteins | sample UWRJL126311R4_FD_180929 | JGI IMG/M metagenome (GOLD analysis project Ga0247757, IMG submission 180929) | Plant litter microbial communities from Arlington Agricultural Research Station in Wisconsin, United States - UWRJ-L126-311R-4 | ecosystem: Environmental > Terrestrial > Plant litter >... | reverse complement strand
GCAGTTCGAGGTCCCGATCCAGGCCGCGATCGGCGCCCGCATCATCGCCCGCGAGAACATCCGCGCGATGCGCAAGGACGTCCTCGCCAAGTGCTACGGCGGCGACATCACCCGCAAGCGCAAGCTCCTCGAGAAGCAGAAGGAGGGCAAGAAGCGGATGAAGATGGTCGGCCGCGTCGAGGTCCCCCAGGAGGCGTTCATCGCGGCGCTGTCGGGCGACACGGAGACGGCGAAGAAGGACAAGTAGCCGGGGGATTTGACCCCCGCTCGCGAACTCCGCCAGCATGGCCGCGTGACGAACGCCACTCCGTTCCCCGGACAGCAGCCCGCCGCACCGCCGTCCGGCTATCCCTCGGCTCCGCCCCCCGGCTTCCCGGTCGGCCCGGTCTCGCCCAAGAGCCTGCTGGTCGCGACCCTCCTGAGCTTCTTCCTCGGCGGTCTCGGCGTCGACCGGTTCTACCTCGGCAACATCGGCATGGGCGTCGCGAAGCTGCTCGTCGGCTGGCTGACCCTGGGCATCTGGCCGCTCGTCGACTTCATCATCGTCGTCGCCGGTGCGGCGCACGACGGGCAGGGGCTGCCGGTCAAGAACTGGCAGGCCTGACGCCTCACGCGGTCGCGCGCTCGCGGACGACGGCCGGGATCCGTCGGTCGAGGGTGGTCATCATCAGCGCGAGCACGCCGATCCCGACGAGGACCCAGGCGACCGTGTGGAAGCCCGCGTCCGAGACGCGGTTGCCGAACGACAGGCCGATGACGCTCGCCGAGAAGATCGCACCGAGGTAGGACGCGGTCCGATACAGACCGGACGCGACCGCGAAGGTCTCGGATGGCGACTGCACGTACAGGGTGGTCTGGTTGGAGAAGTTGCTCAGACCGTTCGTCGCGCCGAACAGCATCGTCATGCCGATGAGCACGAGCACGCTCGCCGTGTGATCCGTGAACAGTGCGACGACGCCCGTCCCGATGAGCGCCACGGCGCCGACGACCAGGGGACCGCGCACCCAGCCGCGCGTCGAGACGAGGCGGGCCAGCACGATCCCGACGCCCGAGAGGGGGAGCAGGAGCAGCCCGACCTCGGTCGCGGTGTAGCCGGCGCCCTCCTCCATCCACTGACTGATGCCGTACAGGCCGGTGTAGACGCCGAGGCCGACGATGATCTGGCGGAGGTAGGTGCGCTGCAGCGGGCCGTTGGCGGCCAGCATGCGGACGTCGACGAGGGGCTCGGCGGTGTGCCGCTCCCACAGCACGAAGCCCGCGGTGACCGCGACGAACACCGGGATCAGCCACCAGATCGGCGTCGCGAGCTCCGAGAGGAAGACGAGCAGGCTCACCGTGGCGCCCGCGAACAGCAGGATGCCCGGGATGTCGATCGCCGCGACGAGCGCCCGCCCGCGGGGCCGGTCCGCGGCGCGCACGTCGCGTGCGATCCCGAAGAACGCGAACAGGAACACCACGATCGCGACCGGCACGTTGACGAGGAAGAGCGCGCGCCAGCCGAAGGCGCCGGTGAGGAGCCCGCCGAGCGGGAGTCCGAGGACGACGGTGATCTGCGCGGCGATCGAGAAGCTGCCGATGATGCGGCTCGGCACCCCGACGCCGAGGGACTCCGCGCGGCGGCGCACGAGCGCCATCCCGGTGGGATAGGCGGCCGAGCTGCCGATCCCGATGAGCGCGCGCGACACGAGCAGCACCCAGAACGCGGGCGCGAACGCGCCGACGACACCGCCCGCGAACAGGATCCCGATGCCGGTCAGGAACACGGCGCGCGGTCCGAGAAGCTGGGCGAGCTTGCCCATCGTCGGCTGCGCGACGGCACTGCACAGGTAGAGGACCGAGACGAGCGCGGCGGACTGCCCGGGTCCCACGTGGAAGTCGGCGGCGATGCCGGCGAGGCCCGTGGCGAGCATCGAGCTGTTGATCGGATTGAGCGTGGAGCCGAGCAGCAGCGGCACGGTGAACCGTGCGGGGAAGGGCCTGGTCGGGCTGGCGGGAGCGGTCACGAGCGCGTCGCGACGACGGAGATGTGCGTCATATTTCTTTCGTGATACTAATGAATCGTGACGACCGCGGCAAACCCCCCGACGACCGATGCGCTGAGCGCCGCCCTGCGCAGCTCCATCGGCCGGGTCTACCGGCGCTTCCGCGCGCTCCGGGCGCAGGGCGAGCTCGGCGACGCCGCGATGTCGGTGCTCACGCGCCTGCGCAAGGAGGGTCCCCAGTCCCTGACCGCGCTGAGCGACGACGCCCGCGTCACCCCCTCGTCGATGAGCCAGGTCGTCAACCGGCTGGAGCGCGGCGGATACCTGATGCGCGGTGCCGATCCCGCTGACGGCCGGCGCGTGCTCTTCCACCTCACCGCGGAGGGGGAGCGGATCGAGCGGGCGAGCGTAGCCCGCAGCCGTGCCTGGTTCGACGATCACCTCGCGGCCCTCACGCCGGCGGATCGCGCGGTCCTGGTGCGGGCCGCCGAGATCCTGCAGCGCATCGCGGACGCGCCCGCCCGCGACCCGGAGGACTGACCACGCGGGCCCGGCGCTCTCGATGGTCGAGTCATACCCCGCCGGGCATCCCTCTACCCTGGAGTGATGGCCGCCACCCCGCTCTGGCAGGTCCCCGTGACCTACGGGGCGATCGGCGGCACCCGCGCGACGGACCTCATGACCTACCCGCCCCGGGGATACCGGCCGCTCGAGCGCCGGGTGCGCATCGGGCACGGCGATGCGCGCTGGGACTTCGCGTGGACGGAGACGATGAGCTGGGGCATCCAGCGGCGCTCCGGCCTGAAGGTGGAGCTGATCCCCACCCCGGTGGAGGCGACCGCCGCCACCTACACCCCGGTCGCGTTCGATGCGGCGGGTGAGCCGGTCCAGGCGGCCGTCGTCGGCGACGCCGGGGAGACCGTCTATGCCCCGAGCGGCACGCCCCTGTTGCGCCCGGGCGACACCGCGCGCATGCGGATGGGGATCTGGCCGTTCCGGATCCCGGCGCGCGTCGTCTACGTAGTGGACGAGCCCGACCGGCGCGGGTTCGCGTACGGGACGCTGCCCGGGCATCCCGAGCGCGGCGAGGAGGCGTTCATCGTCGAACGCACGTCCGACGGCTCGGTGTGGCTCGTGATCCGCGCGTTCTCCCGCCCCACCGGACCGCTCATCTGGATCGGCGCGCCGGTCGCGCGACTGCTCCAGGCGATCTACACCGGCCGCTACCTGCGCGCCCTCGCGGGTCCTCTTCCCGGAGCCGACACCGCCGATTAGCCTTCGGAAGGTGAGCGATTACCGGCCTCCCGTCGCCGACCTGGACTTCGTGCTCGAGCACATCGTGCGCTACGACGAGATCGCGGCGCTGCCCGGTTTCGAGCACGCCGACCTCGAGACGGTCGAGGACCTGCTGGCCGCCGCCGGGGAGTTCGTGGCGGAGGCCGTCGCCCCCGTCGACCGGGCGGGCGACGTCGAGGGGGCGGTCTGGCATCCCGATCACACCGTCACGGTGCCGAGCGCGTACAAGCCCGCCTACGAGGAGTTCGTGAAGGCCGGCTGGCCCTCGATCCCGTTCCCCGAGGAGTTCGGCGGCGGCGGATTCCCGTGGACGATCGGCCTCGCCGTGCAGGAGATGCTCACCTCGGCGAGCATGGGATTCTCGCTCGCGCCGCTCCTCACCCAGGGCGCGATCGACGCCCTCCTGCACTACGGGGACGACGAGCAGAAGGCCCTGTACCTGCCGCGCATGGTGTCCGGGGAGTGGACGGGGACCATGAACCTCACGGAGCCGCAGGCCGGCTCCGACGTGGGCGCCCTCACGACGCGCGCGGTCCCGAACGACGACGGCACGTACGCCATCACGGGGCAGAAGATCTTCATCAGCTTCGGGGAGCACGACCTCTCCGACCAGATCGTCCACCTCGTGCTCGCGCGCACACCCGACGCGCCGGCCGGCACGGCCGGGATCTCGTGCTTCATCGTGCCGAAGTTCCTGCTCGACGCGAACGGGGAGGCGGGGGAGCGCAACGGCGTCAGGGCGCTCTCGATCGAGCACAAGATGGGCATCCACGGATCGCCGACCTGCGTCATGGAGTACGACGGGGCGACCGGCTATCTGATCGGCGAGCTCAACAAGGGCATGCGGATCATGTTCGTCATGATGAACAACGCCCGCCTGTCGGTGGGCATGGAGGGCCTCGCGATCGGCGAGCGCGCGTACCAGAAGGCCCTCGCCTACGCGACGGAGCGGGTGCAGGGCACGGCGGTCGGGGGCACGGCCGACGCGCCGATCATCGACCACCCGGACGTGCGCCGGATGCTCATGACGCAGAAGGCGCACCTCGCGGCCCTGCGCTGCCTCGTGTACTTCAACGCCGGTCAGATGGACCGCGCCTCGCACCACCCCGACGAGGCGGTGCGCACCCGCGCGAACGAGATCGTCGGCATCCTGACCCCGATCTGCAAGGGGTTCGGTACCGACCTCGGCGTCGAGCTCAGCTCGATGGCGCTGCAGGTGTTCGGCGGCCTCGGCTTCATCGAGGAGACGGGCGTCGCGCAGCACTACCGCGACATCCGGATCGCCCCGATCTACGAGGGCACCAACGGCATCCAGGCGGCGGACCTCGTGGGCCGCAAGCTCCCGGTGCGCGGCGGGGCGTCGGTGCTCGAGCTCCTGGACCAGATCGGCGCGATCGACGCGGAGCTCGCGGCCGCCGGGGAGGCGTTCGCGTCGATCCGACGGTCCCTCGCGGAGCAGCTCGCGACGCTCCGGTCCGCCACCGAGTGGATGGTGCGATCGGGCGCGCAGGATCCGGATGCGGCCCTCGGCGGCTCGAGTCCGTACCTGCGGATCTGGGGGCTCGTGCTCGGCGCCTGGTTCCTCGCGCAGTCGGCGCTCGCCGCGCGTGACACCGACGTCGCCGAGACGAAGCTCGTGCTCGCGCGGTTCCACGCGGAGCAGCTGCTGCCCGCGGCGGCCGGACTGCTGCCCGCCGCGACCGGCGGAGTCGCGGACCTCTTCGCGCTCGACGCGGCGCAGCTGGCGTAACGTCGTCGGGTGCCGTCCGCCCTGCCCCTCGGAGATCCCGCTCCCGCCGACGGCGCCCTTCCGGCCTCGGCGCTGGCCGGCTCCGCCGCACGCGACCTCGGCGTCTACGTGCACGTGCCGTTCTGCCGCGTGCGCTGCGGGTACTGCGACTTCAACACGTACACGGCGGAGGAGATCCGCGGGGTCAAGCAGTCGGACTACGCGGGGCAGGCGATCGCCGAGCTCGACCTCGCGGTGGGCGTGCTCGGCGACGCGGTGCGGCCCGCCGCGACCGTGTTCTTCGGCGGCGGCACGCCCACACTGCTCCCGGCGGCGCAGCTGGGCGGGATCCTCGGCGCGATCCGCGACCGCGTCGGCCTCGCGCCCGACGCGGAGGTCACGACGGAGGCGAATCCCGACTCCGTCGACCTCGCCTCGCTGGAGGAACTCGCGGCTGCGGGCTTCACGCGGGTCAGCTTCGGCATGCAGTCGGCCGTGCCGCACGTGCTCGCGACGCTCGATCGCACGCACGACCCCGAGCGGATCCCGCTGGTCGTCGAGTGGGCGCGCGCGGCCGGCCTGCAGGTCAGCCTCGATCTCATCTACGGGACGCCGGGGGAGTCGCTCGACGACTGGGCGGCCTCCGTCGACCTCGCGCTCGCGCAGGGCCCCGACCACCTGAGCGCGTACGCCCTCATCGTCGAGCAGGGCACGCGCCTGCACCGCGACATCGCCCGGGGACGGATCGCGCAGCCGGACGACGACCTGCAGGCCGACATGTACGACCTGGTCGACGAGCGCCTGAGCGCGGCGGGCATGACCTGGTACGAGGTCAGCAACTGGGCGACGGACGCGACCCACCGCTCCCGTCACAACCTCGCCTACTGGACCGGGCAGGACTGGTGGGGCGTCGGCCCGGGCGCGCACAGCCACGTCGGCGGCGTGCGCTGGTGGAACGTGAAGCACCCGGCCGCGTACGCGGAGCGGATCGGCGCCGGGGTCTCGCCGGCGGCGGGCCGCGAGACGCTCGACGACGACGCGGTGCGGCTGGAGCGGATCCTGCTCGGCACCCGGATCGTCGACGGGCTCCCGATCGAGGCGCTGGAGCAGAACGGCCGCTCGGCGGTCGCGGCCCTCATCGCCGAGGGCCTCGTCGACGGGGCGGGCGCGATCGGCGGCCACGTCGTCCTGACCCGGCGCGGTCGGCTGCTGGCCGACGCCGTGGTGCGGCGCCTGACGGACTGAACGGGAAAGCGCCGGACCCCGAGGGGATCCGGCGCTCCGGGGACGCGAGACCGCTTACTTGATGATGCGGACCGCGAAGGGGTACTTGTAGGTCGCGACCTCACCGCTGTTGAGCTTCACGCCGCCGATGATCGAGAACACCAGGTTGACGATGAGCGCGGCGAAGTAGACGAGCAGGAAGATGATGCCGATGAGCGGGATCACGCTCAGGATGATCGCCGCGATCGCGATGATCGAGATGTTGATCGTCCAGTTCAGGTTCTCCTTCGCCTGCTCCGAGATCCGCGGGCCGCGGTCCTTGAAGGCGAAGTAGAAGATCAGGGCCGGGATCAGCAGGATGATGTTGAGGAAGGTCGCGAGGACCGTGTACTGCTTGTCCTCCGCCTCCGAGAACGGCGCCGCCGGAGCGGGCTGCTGCGGCTGGGGCGCGGCGGGGTCGGTCATGGGGTGTCGCCTTTCGATGTGGACGCCGGGGCATCCCGTGTGGGGTGAAGGTGCACTCTGCACTCCCGAGGGGTCCTCGCGAGCACGCCCCACAAGATAGCGGCACACGGATTGGCGGGGCAACGGTTTCGTCACGGTGTGTCGGGTACGATTGGCAGTCAGGATCCCCGAGTGCTAAGCGACCGGGTGCTGGACGACGGAGGGCGGTGCGCCATGGTGTCGGAACGCGGTCTCGCGGTGCTCCGGGTCATCGTGCAGGACTACGTGGCCTCGCGCGAGCCGGTCGGCTCGAAGAGCATCGTCGAGCGGCACGCCTTCGGCGTCTCGTCGGCGACGATCCGCAACGACATGGCGCAGCTCGAGGAAGAGGAGCTGATCGCGGCCCCGCACACCTCCTCCGGCCGGGTGCCGACTGACAAGGGGTACCGCGTCTTCGTCGACCAGCTGACCGAGGTCCGTCCGCTCACGAGCGGGCAGCGGACCGCGATCAAGACCTTCCTCGGCGATGCGGTCGACCTCGACGACGTGCTCGCCCGCACGGTCCGCACCCTCTCGCAGCTGACCAACCAGGTGGCGCTCGCGCAGTACCCCTCGTTCGGCAGTGCGCGCGTGCGGCACATCGAGGTCGTCGGGCTCGCCCCCGCGCGCCTCATGACGGTGCTGATCACCGACACGGGGCGCGTCGACCAGCGGCAGATCGAGGTGCCGGGCACCGTCGACGCGGACTTCGCGGCCGATCTGCGCGAGCACCTCAACGAGCAGCTGGGCGCCCTCGCGCTCGCGGATGCGGCGGCGCGGCTCGCGCGGCTCCCGGAGCTCTTCGCGCCCGAGCGGCGCGACATCGTGCGCGCGGTCGCGGCGAGCATCGGCGAGCAGGTCGCGGCCAACCGGCAGGACCGGCTCGTCATGGCCGGCACGGCCAACCTCGCGCGCATCGACGGCGACTTCGGCGGCAGCATCTTCCCCGTCCTCGAGGCGATCGAGGAGCAGGTGACGCTCCTGCGCCTCTTCTCCGAGATGGAGATCGACGACGACGAGGTGCAGACCCGCATCGGCCGCGAGATCGCGGACTACGGACTCGGCGAGACGAGCGTGGTCGCGAGCGGCTACACGGCATCCGGGGGGAGCGTGGCGCGTCTCGGCGTGCTGGGCCCGACCCGCATGGACTACTCGAACAACATGGCAGCCGTCCGCGCCGTCGCGCGGTACCTGACGCGGCTGCTCGGTGAGGACTGATGGCAACGGTGACGGACCACTACGAGACTCTCGGCGTCTCCCGCGAGGCGACGCCCGAGGAGATCAAGAAGGCGTACCGCCGGCTGGCGCGGGAGCTGCATCCCGATGTCAACCCGAGCGAGGAGGCCTCGGAGCGCTTCAAGAGCGTGACGCACGCGTACGACGTGCTGAGCGATCCCGAGCAGCGCGAGCGCTACGACCTGGGCGGCTCGGGCAGCCCGTTCGGCGGGGGCGGCCAGGCCGGCTTCGGCTTCGGCGACATCTTCGAGACGTTCTTCGGCGCCGCGCAGGGCCGCACCAGCGGTCCCCGCTCGCGCCGGGAGCGCGGGCAGGACGCGCTGCTGCGCATCGAGGTGGAGCTGGCGGACGTCGTGTTCGGCACCTCGCGCGAGCTCGAGGTCGACACGGCCGTGCTGTGCGCCACGTGCAACGGATCCTGCTGCGCCCCCGGCACCCAACCCGTCACGTGCGACATCTGCCGCGGTTCCGGGTCGATCCAGCGCACGGTGCGCTCGCTCCTCGGCAACGTCATGACGTCGTCGCCCTGCGGGACCTGCCGCGGCTACGGCACCGTGATCCCGAACCCGTGCCCCACGTGCGCCGGCCAGGGACGCGTGCGCGCCAAGCGCTCGGTGCACGTCGACGTGCCGTCCGGCGTCGACACCGGCATGCGCCTCCACCTCCCCGCCGAGGGCGAGGCCGGACCGGCGGGCGGCCCCAACGGCGACCTCTACCTCGAGGTCAAGGTCAAGCACCACGACACCTTCAGCCGCAACGGCGACGACCTGCTCGCGACGCTCGAGGTGCAGATGACGGACGCCGTCCTCGGCACGAACGTGTCGCTCCAGGGGCTCGACGGCGAGGTCGGGATCGAGGTGAAGCCCGGGACGCAGAGCGCCGACATCGTCACGATCAAGGACCGCGGCATCACGCGCCTGCGCGGCGGCGGCCGCGGCGACCTGAAGGTCGGCATCCAGGTGGTGACCCCGGTGCGGCTGAACAGCAAGGAGCAGGAGCTGATGAAGCAGTTCGCCGCGTCGCGCCGGCCCGTCGCTCCCGAGTTCGCGCACTTCCAGCAGGGGCTCTTCGCGAAGCTGCGCGACCGCTTCCTCAACATCTGACCGCGCGCGGCGTCGCCACGGCCCGGCTCGCCGGCCGCGCATCGCGACGGTGGGTCGGGCGTCCGCACCTTTCCGAAATGCAGGAGAAATCGACGGGCGGCCCTCCGATCGCGGTCCCGCCGCCGGCGGTGACCGGGATTCTCCTGCATTTCGGAACCCCGGGGGCGGGCTCCGACTGGGAGAGTGAGGGCATGGCGTCGTTGTACCTGGATCCCGAGCTCGAGCCCGCCGACGCCGAGGTCGGCGCGCTCGTCACGCTGCGGGGCGACGAGGCGCGGCACGCGGTCGGGGTCGCGCGGGTGCGCACGGGGGAGCGGATCTCGATCGCGGACGGCGCCGGTTTCGTCGTGCGCGGTCCCGTCGTCGCGACCGCGCCGGGGGAGCTGACGATCGAGGTCGAGGAGACCCGGCACGACCCCGAACCGGAGCCGCGGCTCTGGCTCGCCCAGGCGCTCGCGAAGGGCGACCGCGACGAGCTCGCCGTGCAGGCCGCGACCGAGCTCGGCGTGAGCGGCATCATCCCGTGGCAGGCCGAGCGGTCCGTGTCGCGCTGGGAGGGTGCCAAGGCGGCGAAGGGGCGGGATCGCTGGGCCGCGATCGTGCGCGAGGCGGCCAAGCAGTCGATCCGCTCCCGGGTGCCGGAGGTGCTGGCGCTCGGGATCGCCTTCCCGGGGGTCGTGCTGATGCTCGAGCCGACCGCATCGCGCGCCCTCACCGAGATCGAGCTGCCGGCGTCGGGCGACGTGACGCTCGTCGTGGGGCCCGAGGGCGGCCTTAGCCCGCGCGAGCTGGAGCTCGGCACGCCCGTGCGCCTCGGCGCGGAGGTGCTGCGCACCTCGACCGCGGGGCCCGCGGCGCTCGCCGTGCTGAACGCGCGGCTCGGCCGGTGGTGAGCAGGCTCTCCGGACCGCCGCCCTCCGGCACGCCCATACCGGCCCTCGTGCACGCTGCCGCCGGCTCGGCCGAGCTCGTGCCCGTCTGGCGCAACGAGCTCGGCGGGCTCACCTACCGCGCGGAGGACCGCTTCCTCAAGTGGAGTCCGCCCGGAGCGCCGGATCTCGAGCACGAACGCGCTCGGCTCGTGTGGGCCGCGCCCTTCCACCCGGTGCCCGAGGTGCTCGATCTGCTGCGCGACAACGAGGCGCAGCTGCTCGTGACCCGCGCGCTCGTCGGGCGGTCGGCCGTCGACGCCGAGCCCCGCGTCGCGGCCCGGGCCGTCGGCGAGGGTCTCCGCGCGCTGCACGACGACCTGCCGGTCGACTCCTGTCCCTTCTCCTGGTCGGTGGAGGAGCGCGGCGGTCGGAGTGCGCCGCCGGTCGATCGCCTCGTCGTCGCGCACGGCGACGCCTGCGTGCCCAACACCCTCGTCGGCTCCGACGGACGATGGAGCGCGCACGTCGACCTCGGGCGTCTGGGCCTCGCGGACCGCTGGGCCGACCTCGCGGTGGCGAGCGCCAACCTCGACGCGAACTTCGGGCCCGGGTGGCAGGCCGAGTTCTTCGCGGCGTACGGCATCGCGCGCGACGAGGAGCGCATCCGGTTCTACCGGGAGCTGTGGGACGCCGAGGACGACTGAGCGCCGGCTACCCGACCCGCAGGAGGCCGCGCCGGAACCCCTCCGCGACCGCGGCCGCGCGATCGCCGACGCCGAGCTTCGCGTAGACGCTCAGCAGGTGCGTCTTCACGGTCGCCTCGCTCAGGTGGAGCCGCTCGCCGGCCGCCCGGTTCGTCGCGCCGTCCGCGACCAGGGCCAGCACCTCGAGCTCGCGCGGGCTCAGCAGGCTCGCCTCGGGGGTGCGCACCCGGCCGACGAGCCGCGACGCGACCGAGGGCGCGAGCACGGCGTCGCCCGAGGCCGCCGCGCGGATCGCGCGCAGCAGCTCCGCCCGCGGCGCGTCCTTCAGGAGGTACCCGGTGGCGCCCGCCTCGATCGCCGGCAGCACGTCGGCGTCGGCGTCGTAGGTGGTCAGCACGACGACGCGCGACGGGATGCCGAGCCGGGTCAGCTCGCGGATCGCGGCCACGCCGTCCGTGCCGGGCATGCGCAGGTCCATGAGCACGACGTCCGGCTCCAGCGCGCGGGCCAGGCCGACCGCCTCGGCGCCGTCGGACGCCTCGCCGACGACCTCGATCTCCGGATCCGACGAGACCATGCCGACGATCCCGTCGCGCACGACGGGGTGGTCGTCGACCACGAGCAGCCGCAGTGTCACGCCGGAACCTCCGCGCGCACCGCGGTGCCGTGTCCAGGCCGCGACTCGATGACCAGGTCGCCCGCGAGGGCCTCGATGCGCTCCCGCATGGCGATGAGCCCGTAGCCGCCGGGAGCGTCGGCCGGGCGCGGCGCGGTCGGGTCGAAGCCCCGCCCGTCGTCGCGCACCTCCAGGCGTGCGCCGCGTCCGAAGGGGCGGAGCGCGAGCGTCACGTGCCGCGCGTGGGCGTGGCGTTCGACGTTCGCGAGGGCCTCCTGCGCGGTCCGCAGCAGGGTGACCTCGGCGTCGGTGGACAGCTCGCGGACGCCGTCCGCCGTCGTGACCTCGACCGGGATGCCGGTGCGATCCGCCCACGCGTGCGCCACGTTCGCGACCGCCTCGGGCAGCCGCACCGCGTCGAGCGCGGCCGGCCGCAGCGCCTGCACCGAGCGGCGCGCCTCGGCGAGGCCGTCGCGCGCGAGACCGAGCGCGGCGTCCGTGTGCCGGCGGCGGGTCGCGTCGTCCGGCGCCTCCTCGGCGGCCTGGAGCTGGGTGACGATCCCGGCGAAGCCCTGCGCGAGCGTGTCGTGGATCTCGCGCGCGAGCCGGGTGCGCTCGGTCGCGACGCCGGCCTCCTCGTCCTGCCGTTGCGCGACGCGCAGGCCCCAGGACAGACCGCACATGACGATCACGTTGAGCACGACGATCGCGATCGTGCCCGGCGCCGCGACCCCCGGGTCGTGCCAGAAGGAGGAGCTCTGCGCGATCCCGGCGACGCACGCCGTCGCGCCGACCGCGAGCAACTGCCACGGCCATTCGACGAGCGCGTAGGAGAAGGAGAACGTGGCGATCGCGAGGAAGCCGAACCAGCCGTCGCGCAGCACGAGCGCGAGGTTGAGGGCGATCATGACGGTCACGAACACGGCGACCGCCGCGGGCCGCTCCTCGGTCCACCGCATCAGCACGACGCGGAAGACGAGGATCCAGCCGGCGGCGACCGCGCACAGCGCGAGATCGATCGCGAGGCGCCCGGTGTCGCCCCACTCGATGCCGACGGTGAAGGCGACGAGGGTCCCGAGCACGAGGAACGGGACGACCGTCTGCACCATCCGCCAGCGGGGGTCGACCACGAGCCCGACCCTACGCGCCGACGCGAGCGGAGTCGGCGCGGTTCGGTGCCGGGAAGAGCTCGACGGTGCGGGGGAGGTTGAGGATGATCGCCGCCGGCAGCACGAGTGCGCCGCACACGGCCTGCTCGAGACGCACCCAGTCGGGCAGGAATCCGGGGATCGACACGACCACGATCACCGCGACGACCACGATCGGGCCGATGAAGCGCAGCCGCCGGAACGCGGGCCGGGAGCCGCGCACCGCCGCGACGGCGAGCAGCAGCAGCACGACGGAGCTCGCGAGCACGAGCGAGCAGCGGGTCCAGGTGCCGCCGTCGACGGACACCGCCGAGACGGACCGGACGACGAGCACGCCCTCCATCGCGAGGCTCACGAGGGCGAACGCGGAGAGGAGGACGAGGACGGGGCGGAAGCGGCGGAGGCGTTCTGAGTTCATGCCTCCAGCGTTCCGAGCGGCGGCCGCGCCCGGATCGACCGATCGGACGGACTCCGGCCCCGATCGGTGGACCTCCGTAGACTCGTCCTCATGGCAGAGCCCACCGTCTTCGAGCGGATCGTCGCGCGCGAGATCCCCGCCGACGTCGTCTACGAAGACGACAGGATCATCGCGTTCACCGACATCGCGCCCAAGGCCCCCGTGCACCTGCTCGTCGTGCCGAAGACCGCGGAGTACGAGAACGTCGCGGCGCTCGCCGTGGGCGACCCGCAGCTCCTCGCCGACATCGTGACGGTGGCGCAGGATCTGGCCACCGAGCGCACGGGCGGCGACTACCGCCTCATCTTCAACACCGGCGAGGACGCCGGCCAGACCGTCTTCCACGTGCACGCGCACGTGCTGGGCACCGGACTCGAGGAAGGATCCCTTGGCAGCGAGCTCTGACGACCGCGCGAACGGCGAGACGGCGGGCGGCACCGGCCGCGCCGAGCTGGAGGTCGACGGCGTCGCCATGGTGCGGCTGCTCGGTCCGCAGGACCGGCTCCTGACGACGCTCGAGCGCGAGTACCCCGACGTCGTCGTCGCCGTGCGCGGCAACCACGTGACGCTCGAGGGGCCCGCGGAGCAGGTGCACGCCGCCGAGCGCCTCGTGCGCGAGCTCGTGCAGATGGTGCGCAACGGGGTCGACCTGGGCGACACCGACGTCACCAGCTCCCGCCGGATCCTCGACAGCGGCGAGGGCAGCCCGGCCGACGTGCTGAGTCAGGCGATCCTCACGAGCCGCGGCAAGTCGATCCGGCCGAAGACGCTGGGCCAGAAGGCCTACGTCGACGCGATCGACCACAACACGATCACCTTCGGCATCGGCCCTGCCGGCACCGGCAAGACCTACCTCGCGATGGCGAAGGCCGTCCAGGCTCTGCAGCGCAAGGAGGTCGAGCGGATCATCCTGTCGCGCCCGGCGATCGAGGCGGGGGAGCGGCTCGGCTTCCTCCCCGGTACGCTCACCGACAAGATCGATCCGTATCTCCGGCCGCTGTACGACGCGCTGAACGAGATGATGGATCCCGAGATCGTGCCGAAGCTCCTCGCGAGCGGCACGGTCGAGGTCGCCCCGCTCGCCTACATGCGCGGCCGCACGCTCAACAACGCGTTCGTCGTGCTGGACGAGGCGCAGAACACGACGCCCGAGCAGATGAAGATGTTCCTCACCCGCCTCGGGTTCGGCACGCGCATGGTCGTGACCGGCGACATCACGCAGGTCGACCTGCCGACCGGCGCCTCGGGACTGCAGCTCGTCTCGCGGATCCTGGAGGGGATGGACGACATCCACTTCGCGCGTCTGACCTCCGACGACGTGGTGCGCCACTCGCTCGTCGGCCGCATCGTCGACGCCTACACGAAGTACGACGCCGAGCGGCAGGCCCGCGCGTTCGAGAACCACGACGGCGCGAACCGCGCTGAGCGCCGGGCCGGGCTGGGGCGGAATCCTCCGGGCCGTGCTCCGCAGGACCGCAAGCCCCGCCGCGACCGCTGACGAGGAACCGCATCGCATGAGCATCGAGATCACCAACGAGTCCGGCGTCGAGACCGACGAGTCCGCCCTGCTGCGGCTCGCGACCTTCGCCCTCGACCACCTGCGCGTGCATCCGGACGCCGACCTGGCGATCCTGCTCGTCGACGAGGCGGCGATGGAGCAGCTGCACGTGCAGTGGATGGACGAGCCCGGCCCGACCGACGTGCTCTCGTTCCCCATGGACGAGCTGCGCCCCGGCACCGACGAGGACATCACGCCGGCCGGTCTGCTCGGCGACATCGTCCTCTGCCCGCAGGTCGCGATCGCGCAGGCGAAGGAGGCCGGGCACTCCACGATCGACGAGCTCGAGCTGCTGACGGCGCACGGCATCCTGCATCTGCTGGGCTTCGACCACGCGGAGCCGGACGACGAGCGCGAGATGTTCGGCATCCAGCGCGACATCCTCGTCGGGTTCACGCTCGCCGAACGGAAGCGATGACGCCCGGAGAGCGCTCGTGATCGCCGCGTTCGTGGTCGTCGCCGTCCTGCTCGTCGGGTTCGGCGGCCTCCTCGCGGCAGCCGATGCGGCGCTCGGCGTGCTGAGCCGCAACGACATCGTCGAGCTCGCGGAGGGGCGCCGCACGCGCCGCTCGCTCCTCGGCATCGCGGGTGACATCGCCGAGCACGTCAACGCCGTCAACTTCGTGCGCGTCGTGTCGGAGACCGCGGCGGCCGTGCTGGTGACGCTCGTCTGGGCCACCGTGTTCGGCGCGCAGTGGTGGTGGACGCTCCTCGTGAGCGGTCTCATCATGATCACCGTGTCGTTCGTGCTCGTGGGATCGAGCCCGCGGTCGGTGGGGCGCGCGCACGCCCGCGGCATCCTGCTCTTCGCGGCGCCGGTCGTGCGCGCCTCGCGCGTCGTGCTGGGACCGCTCGCGGACGTCCTCGTCGCCCTCGGCCGCCGGGTCACGCCGGGACGGCCCGCCGCCGCCACCTTCTCGAGCGAGGAGCAGCTGCTCTCGATGGTCGACGAGGCGACGGAGCTCGACGTCCTCGAGGAGGACGACCGGGAGCTCATCCACTCGATCTTCGAATGGGGCGACACGGTCGTGCGCGAGGTCATGATCCCGCGCACCGACATGGTGACGGTCGACGACGACGTGACGGTCTTCGCCGCGATGGCCGAGCTGCTGCGTACGGGAGTCTCGCGCATCCCCGTCATCGGCAAGGACGCGGACGACGTGGTCGGCGTGCTCTACCTGCGCGACGTCGCGCGGCTCGCCCACGAAGCCCGCAAGGATGCGCGGACGACGCTCGTGCGCGAGCTCGCCAAGCCCGCGATGTTCGTACCGGAGTCGAAGAAGGCCGACGACACCCTGCGCGACATGCAGCGCGCCTCCAACCACCTCGCGATGGTCGTCGACGAGTACGGCGGGATCGCGGGGCTGGTGACGCTCGAGGACCTCATCGAGGAGCTCGTCGGCGACATCTCCGATGAGTACGACCGCGAGCTGAAGGACGTCGTCGACCTCGGCGAGGGCCGGTACCGGGTGAGTGCGCGCCTGCCGACCGACGAGCTCGGCGACCTGTACGGCATCGACCTCGACGACGACGACGTCGACTCGGTGGGCGGCCTCATGGGCAAGGCCCTCGGGCGGCTGCCGCTGCACGCCGACACCGTGGTCGTCTCCGGCCTCAAGCTGACGGCGGACCGCGTGGAGCGCCGCCGACTCCTTGCCGTCACCGTCGAGGCCACCCCCGACCTGCTCGCCTTCCAGGAGCGGCGTCGGGCCGAACGAGCCGAGGTGGAGCACCGTGACTGAGATCTTCCGGGCCGGATTCGCGTCCTTCGTGGGGCGCCCGAACGTCGGCAAGTCGACGCTCACCAACGCCCTCGTGGGCGAGAAGGTGGCGATCACGTCGTCGAAGCCGCAGACGACGCGCCACGCGATCCGCGGGATCGTGCACGCGCCGGACGGCCAGCTCGTCATCGTCGACACCCCCGGCATCCACCGCCCGCGCACGCTGCTCGGCGAGCGGCTGAACGCCGTCGTCTCCGCGACGCTCGGCGACGTCGACGTGATCGGGTTCTGCGTGCCGGCCGACGAGAAGCTCGGCCCCGGCGACCGCTTCATCAACGAGCAGCTCGACGCGTTCCCCCGCGCGAAGAAGGTCGCGATCGTCACCAAGATCGACAAGGTCCCGAAGAAGCTCGTGGCCGAGCGGCTGCTCGCGGTCGACCAGCTGCGCGAGTGGGCGGCGGTGATCCCGGTGTCGGCCGCGTCGCGCCTCCAGCTCGACGTGCTCACGACCGAGCTCGTCAAGCTCCTGCCGGAGTCGCCGGCCCTGTACCCGGACGAGGCCGTGACCGACGAGACGCTCGAGACCCGGGTCGCGGAGCTGATCCGCGAGGCGGCGCTCGAGGGCGTGTCCGACGAGCTCCCGCACTCGCTCGCCGTGACCGTCGACGACATGATCGAGCGCGAGGACCGCGACCTCGTAGAGATCTACGCGAACCTCTGGGTCGAGCGCGACAGCCAGAAGGGCATCATCATCGGCAGGGGCGGATCCCGCCTGCAGGACGTCGGCGCGCGCGCCCGCGCCGGCATCGAGCCGCTCGTCGGCCGGCAGGTCTTCCTCTCGCTCCGGGTGAAGGTCGCGAAGGAGTGGCAGCGCGACCCGAAGCAGCTCGGACGCCTCGGCTTCTAACCGC
>Ga0247757_10001310_pt1 | contig 17040 bp, 10 predicted proteins | sample UWRJL126311R4_FD_180929 | JGI IMG/M metagenome (GOLD analysis project Ga0247757, IMG submission 180929) | Plant litter microbial communities from Arlington Agricultural Research Station in Wisconsin, United States - UWRJ-L126-311R-4 | ecosystem: Environmental > Terrestrial > Plant litter >... | reverse complement strand
CTCCTCGAGGCTCATCATCGCTCGATTGAACACGATCGCCGGCCGCCGTTAGGCTCGCCCGTCATGACGAGGCTCATCGGATGTCTGGCACTGATCGTGAGTCTGTGGGCGGGCACGTCGCTACCGCGGGCGGCCGCGATGCCCGCGTCGGCGGTGCGCCAGCCGGTCGGCACGGTGGCCATCCCCGACGGCCCGGCCGAGGCGTGGATCCTGGCCGACATGGACACCGGCGCCGTGCTCGCCGGCCGTGACGAGAACGCCAGGTTCGCGCCCGCGAGCACCATCAAGGTGCTGCTGGCGCTCACCGTGCTCGACGACCTGCCGCTGGACGCCACCGTCGTCGCCGACGAGGCGGACACCCACGTCGAATGCAACTGCGCCGGCGTCACCCCCGGCTTCACCTACACCACCCGCCAGCTGCTCGAGGCGCTGCTGCTGGTGTCGGGCAACGACGCGGCCAACACCCTGGCCACGATGCTGGGCGGCAGTCAGGCCGCGGCGGCGAAGATGAACGCCAAGGCGGTCGCGGTCGGTGCGCTGGGCACCGACGCGGGCTCGGCGTCGGGTATCGACGGTCCCGGCATCTCGGTGTGGTCCACCCCGCACGACCTCGCGGTGATCTTCCGGGCCGCGATGGCGAACCCGGTGTTCGCCCAGATCACCGCGCAGCCGACCGCGGTGTTCCCCACCCGCACCGGGGACGCCGTCCTGGTCAACCAGGACGAGCTCCTGCACCGGTACCCGGGCACCTTCGGCGGTAAGACCGGGTACACCGACCTCGCGCAGAAGACCTTCGTCGGTGGGGCGGAGCGCGGCGGCAGGCATCTGGTGGTGGCGCTGATGCACGGTCTGGTCCGAGAAGGGGGCCCGACGTACTGGGATCAGGCGACCGCGCTGCTGGACTGGGGCTTCGCGCTCGGCCCGAACGCGGGGGTCGCCACCCTCTGAGCTGTTTCGCTACCGAATGGAGACCGGATCGAGTCCGGCGGTGGGTAGCGTCGGCTCGTGCGAACACGACTCGCTGGGCTCGCGCTCGCGCTCAGTGCGCTGCTGCCCGGCGTGGCACTCGGCGCCACCGCCCCGGCGTTCGCCGAGCCCGCCGTCGAACCTGCTGCGGCACAGGCGATTCCGGACGGGCCCGCGCAGGCCTGGCTGGTCGCTGACATGGACACCGGCCGGGTGCTGGCCAGCCGCGACCCCTACGGTCGCTATGCGCCGGCCAGCACGATCAAGCCGCTGCTGGCCATGGTGGTGCTCGACCATCTGCGCCCCGACGCCTACGCCCGCGCCAACGATTCCCACACCAGGGTCGAATGTTCTTGCGTCGGTCTGAAACCCGGACAGCCCTACACCGTCACGGCGCTGCTGTCGGCGCTGTTGATGGTGTCGGGCAACGACGCGGCGACCATGCTCGCCGACATGCTCGGCGGGCAACAGGCCGCCGTCGCGGCGATGAACCGCAAGGCGGCCGGGGTCGGTGCCCGTGCCACGCGGGCGGGGTCACCGTCGGGGTTGGACGGGCCCGGCTGGGAGTCGGTCACCTCACCGCACGATCTCGCGGTGATCCTACGGGCGGCGCTGAGGTATCCGCTGATCGCGACCATCATGGCCGCGCCGACGGCCCCGTTCCCCGGCAAGACCCTGCAGAACCAGAACGAGCTGCTGGCACGGTATCCCGGCGACTTCGCAGGTAAGACCGGCTACACCAACCTGGCCCGCAAGACCTACGTCGGCGCCGCGCAGCGTGGCGGCAGGCGGCTGGTCGTGGTGCAGATGTACGGCAGCGGCGATCTCTACGGGCAGGCGATCCGCCTCTTCGACTGGGGTTTCGGTCAACCCTGAGACTGGGCGATTCCGTGCGAGTTCACGTCTGCTCGCGGTCAAAAAACCGCGCCGCGCAGCACCACCCGGGTGGGGTTGGCCAGCACCTCGGGTCCGGACCTGGGATCGTCTGCGTAACAGAGGAAGTCAGCCGACGCACCGTGCTCGAGGCCGGGGCGGCGCAACCATTCCCTGGCGTCCCAGCAGGCGGCGCCCAACGCCTCCGTCGGGGTCATGCCGATGCCCTTGAGCGCCTCGACCTCGTCGGCGATGCGGCCGTGCGCGACCGTGCTGCCCGCGTCGGAGCCGGCATAGATCGGCACCCCGGCCTCGCGGGCGGCCGCGATGCGGGGCCCGCAGCTGCGGTAGAGGGCACGCATGTGCTGCTGGTAGCGCGGATACTTCTCCGCTGCCGCGGCGATGCCGGGGAAGTTCTCGATGTTGATCAGTGTCGGAACCAGCGCGGTGCCGTATTCGACCATCAGGTCCACGGTGTCGTCGGTCAGGCCGGTGCCGTGTTCGATGCAGTCGATGCCCGCCTTGATGAGGCCGGGTAGCGCGTCCTCACTGAAGACGTGCGCGGTGACTCGCGCACCGTTGGCGTGCGCGGCGTCGATCGCGGCCTCGACGACGTCGTCGGACCACAGCGGCGCCAGATCACCGCGGTCGCGGTCGATCCAGTCCCCCACCAGCTTCACCCAGCCGTCACCCCAGCGAGCCTGGCGGGCGACCGCGTCGGGCAGCTGCCATTCGTCCTCCAGCTCGATGGCGAAGCCCCGCTGGTAGCGCTTCGGGCGGGCGAGATGCCTGCCGGCCCGGATGATGCGCGGCAGGTCGGCGTGGTCATCGAATTCCCTTGTGTCGGTTGGCGATCCGGCATCGCGTAACAACAGCGCCCCGACCCCGCGTTCGGTCTCGGCCTGCGCGATCGCGTCCTCGCGCGGGATCTCACCTTCCTCACCGAGCCCGACGTGGCAGTGGGCGTCGACCAGACCGGGCAGGATCCATCCGTCCGAGGAGTCGGCGCCGAAGACGGTCTCCGCGTGCGCCACCGGCTCGGCGCTGAGCCGCCCGTCGACCACCCACCACTCGACGGGTTCACCGTCGGGCAGGGCGCGTCCGCGGACGTGCAGCGCCGGCGGCATCAGTTCTTGGGGAACTTCAGCTTCGACAGATCGATGTCGGCCAGCCCGGGCGGCAGCTCGTCGAGCCCCTTCGGCATGTTCGACAGGTCGGGGAACCCTGGCGGCATGCCCGCCATGCCGGCGCCCAGCGCATTGCGGTTCTTCGGCGGCGTCGGCCCCCGACCGCCCTTCTTCTTACCGGCCTGCTTGTTCTTGCCCTTGGCGGCCTTACGGGTGTTCTTGCGGCCGAACGGCATCCCCATCTGGCCTGCCATCTGCGACATCATCTTGCGGGCGTCGAAGAACCGGTCGACGAGCTGGTTGACCTCCGACACCGTCACCCCCGAGCCGTTGGCGATACGCAGCCGCCGGGAGGCGTTGATGATCTTCGGGTCGGCGCGCTCGGCCGGCGTCATGCCACGGATGATGGCCTGCACCCGGTCGAGCTGGCTGTCGTCGACGGCGGCCAGCGCGTCCTTCATCTGGCCCGCACCGGGCAGCATGCCCAGCAGATTGCCGATCGGACCCATCTTGCGGATCATCAGCATCTGCTCGAGGAAGTCCTCCAGGGTGAGCTCACCGCTGCCGATCTTGGCCGCGGTCGCCTCGGCCTGTTCAGCGTCGAAATGCTGCTCGGCCGCCTCGATCAGACTCAGCACGTCACCCATGCCGAGGATGCGGCTGGCCATCCGGTCGGGGTGGAAGACGTCGAAGTCCTCGAGCTTCTCGCCGCTGGATGCGAACAGGATCGGCACGCCGGTGACTTCGCGCACCGACAGCGCGGCGCCACCGCGGGCGTCACCGTCGAGCTTGGTGAGCACGACACCGGTGAAACCGACACCCTCGCGGAACGCATCGGCGGTGGTGACTGCATCCTGGCCGATCATCGCGTCGAGCACGAACAGCGTCTCGTCGGGCGTCACGGCGTCGCGGATGGCCGCGGCCTGGCTCATCAGTTCCTCGTCGATACCCAGCCGGCCCGCGGTGTCGACGATGACGACGTCGTAGTGCTTGGCCTTGGCCTCGGCGAGACCGGCGGCGGCCACGGCGACCGGATCGGCGGTGCCCTTCACCTCGGCCGCGCCCGGCGCGGTGCCCGGATGCGGGGCGAACACGTGCACGCCGGCCCGTTCGCCGACGATCTGCAGCTGGTTCACCGCACCGGGGCGCTGCAGGTCGCAGGCCACCAGCAGCGGGGTGTGACCCTGCGCCTTGAGCCACTTCGCGAGCTTGCCTGCCAGCGTGGTCTTACCGGAGCCCTGCAGGCCGGCCAGCATGATCACCGTCGGTGGGGTGCGCGCGAACGCCAGCTGGCGCGTCTGCCCGCCGAGGATGCCGATGAGCTCCTCGTTGACGATCTTGACGACCTGCTGGGCCGGGTTCAGCGCACCCGAGACCTCGGCACCTTTGGCTCTGTCCTTGATGTGGGTCACGAACTCGCGCACGACGGGCAGCGACACGTCGGCTTCCAGCAGCGCCAGCCGGATCTCGCGGGCGGTGGCATCGATATCGGCGTCGGTCAGGCGGCCCTTGCCACGCAGGCCCGACAGCGCACCGGTCAACCGGTCGGACAGGGATTCAAACACCTCGCCAGCCTAACGGTCCGCTGCCTCTGGTCCGGGACGGTGGGCGACGGTTACCGTGAGGGCAGCCCGACCATCCCGCGGAGGCCCCGTGACAGCGATCGAGATCCCTCTCGCGAGCACGACCACCCACATCGGCCAGTGCACGCTGTGCGAGGCCCACTGCGGCCTGCACGTCACCGTCAGTGACGGCCAGGTCAGCCGCATCGAGGGCAACCCCGACGACGTCCTGTCCCACGGATACATCTGCCCGAAGGCCACCGCGATGGGCGGGTTGCACCACGACCCCGATCGGGTGCGCACCCCGTTGCGCCGGGTCGGTGACCGCTTCGAGCCGGTCGGCTGGGACGAGGCGTTCGCCGAGATCGGGCACCGCCTGCGCTCGGTGCGCGCGACGACCGGCAGCCGCTCCCTGGGCATGTACCTGGGCAACCCGGCGGCGCACAGTTCGGGAGCGGCGTACGGATTCCTGCTGCGTCTGGCGCTGCGCACCCCGAACTTCTTCACCGCATCGTCGATCGACCAGATGCCGCACGAGTTCGCGGCGTGGAAGGTGTTCGGATCCAACGCGCTGATCCCCGTCACCGACATCGACCGCACCCAGCGGCTGATGATCCTGGGGGCGAACCCGGCGGTGTCCAACGGGTCGCTGACCATCATGCCCGGCGCCGCACGACGCATCCGGGCGATCCGCGAGCGCGGCGGCACGGTCGTCGTCGTCGACCCCCGCCGCACCGAGACCGCGCGACTGGCCGACCAGCACGTCGCGGTGCGCCCGGGCGGGGACCTGTTCCTGCTGCTGGGGATGCTGCACGTGCTGGTCACCGAGGGGTTGTGCGACGAGCGTGCCGTCGCGACGGTGACGACGGGGTTCGCCGAGCTGGCCGGGCTGGTCGCCGAGGCCACGCCGGAAGCCATGGCCCCGCGGGCGGGTGTCGACCCGGAGGTGATCCGTTCGCTGGCCCGCGCGCACGCCGCCGCCGAGTCCGCGGCGATCTACGCCAGGATCGGCATCTGCCAGCAGCCGACGGGCACCCTGGTGAGTTGGCTGGTGATGGTGCTCAACACCGTCACGGGGAACCTCGACCGGGCCGGCGGCACCATGTTCACCACCCCCGTCGCCGACGTGCCCCGCCTGGCCAAGCGCCTGCCGATGAAGCCCGGCCGCGACACCGACCGGTCGGGCCGGTACGGGTCGTTCCGCTCCGAGCTGCCCGCCGTCGTGATGGCCGACGAGATGCTCACCCCCGGCTCGGGCCAGATCCGCGCGATGATCACCTATGCGGGCAACCCGGTGTCGTCGATCCCGCAGCGCGGGCGGCTCGACGACGCGCTGGCGGGCCTCGAGCTGTACGTCGCGGTCGACATGTACGTCACCGAGACCACCCGGCACGCCGACTTCATCCTGCCGCCGGTGTCCCCGCTGGAACGCGAGGACGTCAGCCTGCTGACCCCGGTGTTCCAGGTGCGCAACACCGTTCGCTACCAACACCGTTCGTTCGATCCCCCGGCCGGCTCCCTCGAGGACTGGGAGATTTTGACGCGGTTGGCCCTCGAGCTGATGCCGCGTCCGCTGCGGTGGCTGCCGAAGCCGGTGCGGTCGCGCCTGGTCTCGGCGATCGACCCGCTGCGTCTGGCGGCCGTGGCGGTGGCGACCGGCCCGCACGGGCGACTTCGCAAGGGCCGCAAGGGCATCACGATGCGGCAGATCCGCTCGAGCCCCGGCGGTGTCGACCTCGGCCCGCTGCGCCCGCGCCTGCGCGAGGTGATCGCCACCGGTGACCGGCGGGTGCACCTGGCGCCCGCCGAGTTCGTCGCCGCCGCGGGTGCCCACCTGCGCGGGGCGGACCGGGCCGCCCCTGAGGGCTACGACCTGCAGCTGATCGGCCGCAGGCAGCTCAGGAGCAACAACTCCTGGCTGCACAACGTCGCGTCGATGACCGGTGGCAGCAACCGGTGCACGGTGCTGATGCACCCCGACGACGCGGCTGCCCGCGGACTCGCCGACGGAGACACGGTGCGCGTCGCCTCGGCCGTCGGGCGCATCGAGGTGCCGGTGGACGTGACGGCGGACATCCGCGCCGGAACCGTTGCGGTGCCCCATGGTTGGGGCCACCGCGACACCGGCTGGCGCCACGCGCGCACGTTGGCGGGCGCCAACGTCAACGCCCTGCACGACCCGGATCTGGTGGACGCGTTCACCGGGACCGCGGCGGTCAACGGCACCTGGGTGGCGGTCACCGCCGCCGGAACCTAACTGGCCTCTTCGACGGCGCGCGGCGGCGCGGGCAGCACCGCGAACAACTCCTTCTCCAGCCCCTGCCGGATGACACCGGGTACGGCCGAGGCCGGCAGCGCGATGCCGAACGCGTCCACCACCGACGACCCCAGCGTCGAGACCTTCGCCCAGTCGATGTCGGCCCCCGCCCGTTCGAACACCGCGGTCAGCGTCGTCAACAGTCCCGCCCGGTCCGTGGTGCGGATCTCGACCACCGCGCGGCCGGGCGCGTCGGCGTCGTGCCACAGCACGCGGGACGGGGCGGCAGGCGGCTGGATGGGCACCGCGGGACGCACCTCCCCGGCGCGCGGCGGCGGGACGGTGTCGGCACCCTTCTTCTCCAGGGTGCCCACCACGTCGAGATCACCGTCGACGGCCAGGATGAGCTGCTGGCGCAGCAGTTCGGCGGCCGGCGGCGAGCCGAAGTGCGGGGACACCACGAAGGTGTTGATCGCCGAGCCCTCGTGCCCGTTGACCGACGCCGAGTGCACGCGCAGCGCATTGAGCGCCAGCACGCCTGCGGCCTTGGACAGCAGCCCCCGCCGGTCCGGGGCGATCATCGTCACGTTGAAGATGTGCGGGCTGTCGCCAGGCGTCAGCTCGACGTGCACCCCCGGTTGGGCGGCCAGCTCGATGAAGCGGGGCTCGATGGGATCGGGCGCGGGCAACGGCTCCCCCGCCATCACCATCCGGCAGCGCCGCACCAGATCTCCGATCAGCGAGGCCTTCCAGTCACCCCACACCCCCGGCCCGGTGGCCAGCGAGTCGGCCTCGGCCAGCGCGTGCAGCAGTTCGAGCACCACCAGGTCGCCCCCGATGGCATCGACGACGGCCGCGATGGTCGCGGGGTCCTGCAGGTCGCGCCGCGTCGCGGTGTGCGCCAGCAGCAGGTGGTGACGCACCAGGGTGGCCAGGATCTGGATGTCGGAGGGCCACAGCCCCAGCCGGTTGCCGATCTGGCGCGCCAGGTCGGCACCGATCACGCTGTGGTCCCCACCCCGTCCCTTGCCGATGTCGTGCACGAGCGCGCCGAGCACCAGCAGGTCGGGGCGCGACACCCGGGTCGTGAAACTGCTTGCCCGTGAGACGGTTTCGACCAGATGCCGGTCAACGGTCCAGATGTGCACCACGTCGCGGGGCGGCAGGTCGCGCACGGCGCCCCACTCGGGGAACAGCCGGCCCCACAACCCGGTGCGGTCGAGCGCCTCGATGGTGCCGACCGCCGACGGGCCCGCCGCGAGCATCACCAGCAGATCCTTGAGTGCCTGGCGCGGCCAGGGTGTGCGCAGTTCGGGTGCGGTCTCCACCAGCCGGCTCAACGTGGACGCCGACATCGGCAGCCCGGTGGTCGCGGATGCGGCGGCCACCCGCAGGATCAGGCCGGGGTCACGTTCGGGGCGGGCGTCGCGGGCGAGGATCACCTCGCCGTTGAACTCGATGACCCCCTCGTCGAGGGGACGGCGGACCGGCCGGCGCAGGGCCGCCAGACCGCGTCGCGGCAGCGCGTTGCCCGCCGTACGGATGCCGGCGTCGACGTAGTAGCTGACGGTGCGCGCGGCGTCGGACAGCATGCGGGCCAGGTCGAAACGATCGCCGATGCGCAGCGCCGCGCCGATCTCGTCGGCGTGCTGGGCCAGCAGCAGTTCCCGCCCGCGGCCGGCCAGCCGGTGCAGTTCGGTGCGCACGTTGAGCAGCGCCAGGTGCGCCTCGCCCAGCGTCTCGGTCGGGGAGGCCAGCGAGCGGCTGGGGTACACGTCGGCCAGCTGCGCGATGGCCAGCGCGTTGAGTAGCTGCACGTCGCGCAGACCGCCGCGGCCGCATTTGAGGTCGGGCTCGGCGCGGTGCGCGATCTCGCCGCTGCGCTGCCAACGGGCCCTGGTGTGTTTGACCAATTCGTCGAAGCGGGAGGCGATTCCGGTGCGCCACTGCCTGCGTGCGCCGCCGACCAGCAGCGCGGACAGGTCCGCGTCGCCCGCGATGTGCCTGGCCTCGAGCATGGCCAGCCCGGCCGAGACGTCCTCACCGGCCACCCGCAGTGCCTCCGGCACCGTGCGCACGCTGTGGTCGAGCCGAATGTTGGCGTCCCACAACGGATACCACAGCAGCTCGGCCACCTCGCCGACGATGTCGGCCGGCATGTTGTCGTGCAGCAGCATCAGATCGAGGTCGGAGTACGGCAGGACCTCACCGCGGCCCAGACCTCCGGTGGCGACGATGGCGAACCCACTGGTCGCGGTGATGCCGATGTCGGCGGCCTTGCTGGAGAGCCAGAAGTCATACAGATCGAGCAGCGCATCACGCAGCGCGGCCGAGTCCAGCCGGGCCCCACCCGACCGCAACTGCTCGACCGCGGCGGTGAGATCCGTTGCGGGACGGGCAGAGCCCGCCGCCGGACGCACCCATCGGGGTGCGCCGGCGGCGGGTCTCGGTGTCTGCTCACTCACGAGTTGTCCTCCCGGCACGTGACGATCCAGTACTCACACGGCCCGACTGCCGGGAGACGACTCTCATTCAGACGGCGGGGGTCAAAGGGCGTCGGCACCCCGCTCACCGGTGCGCACCCGGACCACCGTGTCGACCGGGCTGACCCACACCTTGCCGTCACCGATCTTGCCGGTGCGGGCGGCCGCGACGATGACGTCGACCACCTTGTCCACGGCGGCGTCGTCGACGACCACCTCGACGCGCACCTTCGGCACGAAGTCCACCGAGTACTCCGCCCCGCGGTACACCTCGGTGTGCCCCTTCTGGCGACCGTAACCCTGGACTTCGCTGACGGTCATCCCCAGGATGCCGGTCTGTTCCAGTCCGGTCTTGACATCCTCGAGCGTGAACGGTTTGACGATCGCAGTAATCAGCTTCATATCCCTTATCCCTCCACGCCGGGGTGACGACCGAGTGCCGAGCCCGCGCCGACCGAGGCGAAGTCGTAAGCGGTTTCAGCGTGTTCCGATTCGTCAGCGCCGGTGGATTCATCCTCCTCGTTGAGCCGGAGTCCGACGGTGAACTTCACTATCAGAGCCAAGATAGCTGTACCCACGGCCGAGTAGAGCAGAACCGCGCCCGCGCCGACGGCCTGCCGCCAGAGCTGGTCGACCCCACCGCCGTAGAACAGCCCGGCCACTCCCGCTCCGGTCTCCGGCGCGGCGACCAGGCCGATGAGCAATGTGCCCACGATGCCGCCGACGAGGTGGACGCCGACCACGTCGAGCGAGTCGTCGTATCCCAGTTTGTATTTCAGGCCGACCGCCAGCGCGCACAGCGCACCCGCGACCACACCGATCACCAGCGCGCCGACCACGTTGACCGACGAGCACGACGGGGTGATCGCGACCAGACCGGCCACGATGCCCGACGCGGCACCCAGCGAGGTGGCCTTGCCGTCCCTGATCCGTTCCGTCAGCAGCCACGCGAGCATCGCGGCCGCGGTGGCCACCGTGGTGGTGACGAAGGTGGAACCGGCCAGCCCGCCCGACGACGTCGCCGAACCCGCGTTGAAGCCGTACCAGCCGAACCACAGCAGACCGGCGCCGAGCATGACGAACGGCAGGTTGTGCGGACGCATCGCCGTGCCGGGCCACCCGCGGCGCTTGCCCAGGATGACCGCAAGCACCAGGCCGGCGGTACCGGCGTTGATGTGCACCGCTGTGCCACCGGCGAAGTCGATGGCGGCGAGCTTGTTGGCGATCCAGCCGCCGTTCTGAGCGGTCACACCGTCGAACGCGAACACCCAGTGCGCCACCGGGAAGTACACGACGGTGACCCACAGGGCGGTGAACAGCAGCCAGCCGCCGAACTTGATGCGGTCGGCCACCGCACCCGAGATCAGGGCCACGGTGATGATCGCGAACATCAACTGGAAGGCCACGAACACCGTCGCTGGCAGCGTGCCGACCAGAGGGATGTTGACCGCGTCGACGGCCTCCACCCCTGCTGCCGGGTCGGCCACGACCGCGGCGGCGGCGTTGCCTCCGATCAGACCCTTGAGGCCGAAGAACTCTGCCGGGTTGCCGAACAGATTGCCGACGTCGTTGCCGAACGCCAGCGAGTAGCCGTACAGCACCCACAGCACGGTGACGACACCCATTGCCGAGATGCTCATCATGATCATGTTGAGCACACTCTTCGCCCGCACCATGCCGCCGTAGAAAAACGCCAGGCCGGGAGTCATCAGCAACACCAGCGCGGCGCTTGCCAGCATCCACGCGGTATCACCGGTGTCCGGTATACCCATCGTCGGGAATTGATCCACTCGCCGTTTCCTCCTTCGACATGCCACGGCCGCACACGGTGACGACCGTTGACCTGGGCATGACAATGCGCAGTAGATGTTTCACCGAAGACGCACCGGTGTTTCGTCCATGTGAACGGATGGCCGGTAAACGTTTCGTTGCGGTTACATCAGGCGTTTTCGGCTAACTGCGGACCCTGCGACCGGTCTGTGGCCCGCCTGGAAGTGCCGTGCGAATCTCGCCGGGCCGGCTCAGCCGAGCAGTGCGTCGACGAACGCCGCGGGCTCGAACGGCGCCAGATCGTCGGGTCCCTCACCGAGGCCGACGAGCTTGACCGGCACACCGAGTTCCTGCTGCACGCGGAACACGATGCCGCCCTTGGCGGTGCCGTCCAGCTTGGTCAGCACGACACCGGTGATGTCGACGACGTCGGCGAACACCCGGGCCTGCGGGAGGCTGTTCTGACCGATCGTGGCGTCGAGCACGAGCAGGACCTCGTCGACGGCCGCACGCCGCCCGACCACGCGTTTGACCTTGCCCAACTCGTCCATCAGGCCGGTCTTGGTGTGCAGCCGGCCGGCCGTGTCGATCACCACGACGTCGGCGCCCGCGGCGATTCCGGCATCCACGGCGTCGAACGCCACCGACGCCGGGTCGGCGCCCTCGGCGCCGCGCACCACCTGGGCGCCCACCCGGGATGCCCACGTCTCGAGCTGGTCGGCCGCCGCGGCGCGGAACGTGTCGGCCGCGCCGAGCACCACGCGGCGGCCGTCGGCGACCAGGACGCGGGCGAGCTTGCCGACGGTCGTGGTCTTGCCGGTGCCGTTGACCCCGACAACCAGCAACACCGAGGGCTTGTCCTCGTGCGGCAGGGCCCGGATCGAGCGGTCGAGGTCGGTCCGCAGCTCGGTGATCAGCACGTCGCGCAGCACCGCGCGGGCGTCGGCTTCGGTGCGCACGCTGCTGGCGGCCATCCTGGTGCGCAGCGCGCTCACCACCGATTCGGTGACCACGGGACCGAGGTCGGCGATCAGCAGGGTGTCCTCGATCTCCTCCCAGGAGTCCTCGTCGAGGTCGCCGCCGCCGAGCAGGCCCAGCATGCTGCGGCCCAGGGTGTTCTGGGACTTCGCCAGCCGCCCACGCAGCCGGTCCAGGCGACCTTCCGACGGCGCGATGGCGTCGATCTCCGCAGCGACGGGCGCTTCGGGGGTCGTGGGAGGTGCCGGTGCTTCAGGTGCCGGTGCGTCAGGTGCCGGTGTGTCAGGTGCCGGTGGCGCGGGAACGGTGTCGGGCAGGGCGACGTCGGCGATGGGGCGTTTGGGCGCATCGCGCGGAACGGTGGCATCATCGCCGACGGCGGGCAGCCCCGAGGTGTCGATGCGTTCCGTCGGCCTGCGCGGCGGCTCGACGGGGGCCTTCGGAGGAGCCTGGGTGGGGGCAGACGCCGAGAACGTGATGCCCGAGGTGGCCTGATAGCCGCCCGACCGATCGACAGGAGTGGCAGTGTCTGGAGCCGAGAGGCTGATGCGGCGCCGCCGGTATCGCACCAGTCCGACGACGAGCGCGACGAGCAGCAGAACGGCGATGACCGCGATGGCGATCCAGAGACCCTCACTCACCCGGACATTGTCGCAGGGGCCGGCGGCGTCTCCCGGGGCGGCAGGGTCCCCGGGGCCGGCAGCCGGGCTGGCAACCGGGCACTGCCGGTGAGCTTCGATTCCGCCTCCGCGCTGCAGCACCGCAAGCGGCGCCACATCGACGTCTGCCTGACCGAACCGGTCGACTTCCACACGGTGACCACCGGTTTCGAGCGCTACCGGCTGCCCTACAACGCGCTGACCCAGACCGACCTGCGCAACGTGGACCTGGGCACCGAGTTCCTGGGCCGATCGCTGCGCGCGCCGGTGCTCATCGGCGCGATGACCGGCGGGGCGCAGCTCTCGGGCGTCATCAACCGCAACCTGGCGGCCGCCGCCCAGCACCTCGGCATCGGGATGATGCTGGGCTCGCAGCGCGTGATGATCGGTGACGACGGGGCCGCGGCCAGCTTCGCGGTCCGCGAGGTCGCCCCCGACATCCTGGTGATCGGCAACATCGGGCTGGCGCAGGTGTCGCAGGCCCTGGTGCCGGGGCTGGCCGCCGCGCTGGGCCGCGTCGGCGCCGACGCGCTGGCGGTGCACACCAACCCGCTGCAGGAGGCCATGCAGCACGACGGCGACACGGACTTCTCCGGATCGGTGCGGCGGCTGGGCGAACTGGCCGAGACGCTGGGCTACCCGGTTCTACTCAAGGAGGTCGGCCACGGCATCGGGGCCACCGCAGCCGCCGCGCTGGTCGGCGTTCCGCTCGCCGCTGTCGACGTCGCCGGCGCCGGGGGGACGTCCTGGGCGCGCATCGAGCAGTTCGTCCGGTACGGCGAGGTCCGCCACCCCGCGCTGGCCGAGTGGGGCATCCCGACCGCACAGGCGCTCACCGAGGTGCGCGCGACGCTGCCCGACATGCCGCTGATCGCCTCGGGCGGGATCCGCACCGGGATGGACGCGGCCAAGGCGCTCGCGATGGGCGCCGACGTCGTCGCCATCGCGCGACCGCTGTTGGCGCCCGCCATCGAATCCGCTGCCGCGGTCGTCGACTGGCTGGAGGCCTTCCTCACCGAACTGCTGATCTGCCTGCACGGCAGCGGCGCAGGCAGCGTGGCGGCGCTGCGCCGGGGCGGCATCGAGCGGAGCTGACCCGGGCCCTCAGTGCTCAGGACGAACTGGTCACCAGTTCCTGTCCGCGCATGCGCTGGGAGATCACCGTGGTGATGCCGTCGCCGCGCATCGTCACGCCGTACAGCGCGTCGGCTACCTCCATGGTGGGCTTCTGGTGGGTGATCACGATCAGCTGCGACCGCTCCCGCAGCTGCTCGAACAGGCTGATGAGCCGGCGCAGGTTGACGTCGTCGAGCGCGGCCTCCACCTCGTCCATCACGTAGAACGGCGAGGGGCGGGCCCGGAAGATGGCGACCAGCATCGCCACCGCGGTCAGTGATTTCTCACCGCCGGACAGCAGCGACAACCGCTTGATCTTCTTGCCCGGCGGCCGGGCCTCGACCTCGATGCCGGTGGTCAGCATGTCGCTCGGGTCGGTCAGCAGCAGCCGGCCCTCCCCGCCGGGGAACAGCGTCGAGAACACTTGGGAGAACTCGCGTTCCACGTCGGCATACGCCTCGCTGAACACCTGCAGGATGCGGGCGTCGACGTCGGAGACGACGTCGAGCAGATCCTTGCGGGCCGCCTTGACGTCCTCGAGTTGAGTGGACAGGAAGTTGTAGCGCTCCTCCAGCGCCGCGAACTCCTCGAGCGCGAGCGGGTTGACCCGGCCCAGCTCGGCCAGCTCCCGCTCGGCGCGCTTGGCTCGCCGCTCCTGGGTCGGCCGGTCATACGGCATCGGGGCGGGTGCACTGACCTGCTCACCGCGCTCTCTGGCCTGTTCGTACTCGGCCATCTCCAGCTCCGTGGGAGGCAGGGCGACGTCGGGGCCGTACTCGGCGACCAGATCGGCCACCGCCATGCCGAACTGCTCGAGCACCTGGGCCTCGAGCTGTTCGATGCGCAGCGCGGCCTGCGCCTTGGCGACCTCGTCGCGGTGCAGCGCGTCGGTCAGTGCGGTGATGCGTGCGGACAACTCGGCGACCTCGTCGCGCGCGGCGCCCAGCGCGGCGGCGCGGACCTGCCGCTCGGCGGCGATCTCGTCGCGCACGCGGGAACCGACGGCCACCGCTCCTGCCAGGCGGTGGGCGACGAGCCTGCCCGATTCGGCGACCGCGGCAGCCACCGCGGCGGCCCGTGCGCGGGTCCGGCGCGCCTGCTCGGCCCTGATCCGGGCGTCACGCTCCGCGGTGGCGGCCCGGCGCAGCGAATCCGCCCGTCCACGAACCGCATTGGCGCGTTCCTCGGCGGTGCGCACGGTCAGGCGCGCCTCCACCTCGGCAGACCTGGCGGCTTCGGCGGCCGCGGTCGACTCCTGGCGGTCGACGGGCTCGGCGTCGAACGTGGGCTCCTGCTGGGCGTGGTGCAGCCGCGATTCCAGCTCCCCGAGTTCTGCCACCGTACGGTTGCGGCCCGCCTCCAGCTCGTCGCGCTGGGTGATCAGCCGCTGCCATTCGTCGTCGGCGGAGCGGGCGTCCTGACCCAGTCGACCCAACTGTTCGTAGATCGACGAGATCGCGGCGTCGGATTCGTTGAGGGCGGCCAGTGCGTGCTCCGCGGCGTCCTGGCGACTGACCTGCTCGGCCAGCGCACCGGCCAGTGCCGCGGTGAGTTCGGCGATCTGGCGCTCGGCGGCAGCCAGTTCGGCGCGGGCCTTGTCGACCTCGGACTGGATCTCCAGCGTGCTGGGTTTACGGTCCGAGCCGCCGCTGACCCAGCCGGCCCCGACCAGGTCACCGTCTGCGGTCACGGCCCGCAGATCCGGTTGTGCGGCAACGAGTTCCAGGCCCGAAGCCAGCTCGGCCACCACGGCGACGCCGGTCAGCATCGCGGTGACCGCACCCTGCAGGCGCGGCGCCGGATCGACCACGTCGAGCGCCCACACCGCGCCGTCGGGCAGTGCGGCGGTGCTGCGGGGCGCGGCCACCGGCCAATCCCCCAGCACCAGTGCCGCCCGTCCACCGTCGGATTCCTTCAGCGCGCTCAGGGCGTCGCTGGCCGCGCCGGCGTCATCGGCGGCCAACGCGTCCGCGGCGGCTCCGAGCACGGCCGCGATCGCTGCCTCGTGCCCGGGCCGCACCTTGACCAGTCCCGCGACCGATCCGAAAAGCCCTGCGCCACTGCGATGTTGAGCTAGCCACGCGGCGCCGTCCTTGCGGTCGAGGCCGACGGAGAGAGCGTCGATGCGTGCCTGCAACGAGGCGATCCGCCGTTCACCGGATCGTTCGGCGGCCTGCAGTTCGGCCACCCGTTCGTCAGCCAGCCGCAGCGCGGCGACCGTGCGGTCGTGGTGGTCGTCGAGGCCGACCTCCCCGGCGTCGAGTTCGCCGACGCGGGCCTGCACGATCTCGAATTCGGCCTGGGTCTGCTGCGCCCGCGCCGCGGCATCGTCGATGCCCGCGCTCAGTCGGGCGACGGTCTCGTCGACGGACTCCACCCGGGTGCGCATGGTGTCGACCTGGCCGGAGAGCCGCGCGAGGCCTTCCCTGCGGTCGGCCTCGGCCCGCGCCGCCGCGAGGTGGGCACGTTCGGCCTCGGCCGCGACGGCCTCGCGTTCGGCGAGTTCGGCGCGCGCACCCTCCAACCGTTCCCTGGACTCTTCGAGTTCGGCGAGCAATTGGCGTTCCTGCTCGGCGATCGCGTCGGCCTGCGCCTCGAGCTCGTCGGGATCGGGGCCGGTCGAGCGGGCCGGTTCGGCGTCCAGGTGCTGGGCGCGTTCGCTGGCGATCCGCACGGTCGCCCCGACCCGTTCGGCGAGCGCGGAGAGCCGGAACCAACGTTGCTGCGCTGCGTCGGCGCGCTCGCTGAGGTCGGCCACGGCCGCCTCGTGGGCGTCCAGTTCGCGCGCGCGGGCCTCGAGCCGTTCGGTCAGCTGCTCGTGCTCCCGGCGCAGCGTGGTCTCGGCCTGGTCGGTGTTGTCGAATTCGGTCTTGCGGGTGACCAGGTCGTCGGCGGCCAGCCGCAGCCGGGCGTCACGCAGGTCGGCCTGGATGGTCTGGGCGCGCCGGGCCATCTCGGCCTGGCGGCCCAGCGGCTTGAGCTGGCGGCGCAGCTCGGTGGTCAGATCGGTCAGCCGCGCCAGGTTCGCCGCCATCGAGTCGAGCTTGCGGACCGCCTTCTCCTTGCGCCTGCGGTGCTTGAGCACCCCGGCGGCCTCCTCGATGAAGGCGCGCCGATCCTCTGGCCGCGACTCGAGGATCTCCGAGAGCTTGCCCTGCCCGACGATCACGTGCATCTCACGGCCGATGCCGGAGTCCGACAGCAGCTCCTGCACATCCATCAATCGGCAACTGCTGCCGTTGATCTCGT
>Ga0247757_10001309_pt1 | contig 17047 bp, 2 predicted proteins | sample UWRJL126311R4_FD_180929 | JGI IMG/M metagenome (GOLD analysis project Ga0247757, IMG submission 180929) | Plant litter microbial communities from Arlington Agricultural Research Station in Wisconsin, United States - UWRJ-L126-311R-4 | ecosystem: Environmental > Terrestrial > Plant litter >... | reverse complement strand
ATTTCGAAGGCGACAAGCCAAAGTTTACAGATATAAGTATAAACTTCGCCTTAATAGGGAGGTAGATATTAATAAATCGAGTCACCGGCGGATAGATCACCGGGTATAGGTAGTTTTGGAGGTATCTAGACGAATGGCTTTCTATGGTAACTTATCGATATAAGCCTACTTGCGAATAAGAACTAGCTGATATATATACCTATAGTATTCATACATTTATAAGTTAAACGATCCTTAGGCAGTAGCCGCGGCTGCTGTTTTAATCTCACCATCATCAAGATTTAGTAGACTTGGCGAAGCATTTGCCACAACGTTGTATAAGTGAAGTCGCTCTACCATGTTAGCGCTGTTTGCTAAAAATTCCATGCCGATTTTGTCTTTTCTAAACGTCGTCCAAGCCATGCAAAGTAGTAAAGTCGAGGCAATAGTCGTTAAGCAGTCAACGTCTTTTACTGCATTATAAAGTTGCGAAGCTTCGAGTAAAAGCTGTAAGCTAAAGAGAATGTAGTAGGTTCAAAGTATACGTATACTTGCTGGGTAAAGCCATTAGAAAGGTGAATATATAAAACAAGTCGCTCCCTTACAATACTTACGCATGCCTATAAGAGAAGCGAGCTCACAAGAAGTAGTGAGCAGTACCGGGTTCCGCCATTCGTTAGATCTTCTAGGAAAAGGTCGATATTAAAGTATATCCACCAGGGCGTGTCGTTCTTTAAGTATAGAGATATCACTCGAGCAGCGAAATCGTCTTGAATAGGTACGTTGGTCTAAGCACGTATATAGACGCATTCCAGGCGAGCATCGATGTAATAGTAGGAACAGCCTAGCTGAGGATAAAAACGATTGCCCTGATCGCTGGCTGAAGAGGGTATTAAGAGCGATTACTGTTCATACTCTGACATGAAGTCTTTCTTATCTTTTCCCGAAACCGGATTTAACTTGCTATAGTGGAAGGAGGTCAAAGGACTAATCACAAGTAGTCCCAAGTCAATTGAAGACACATCTAGAGGGATTAGTGCCGGATAAATATTTAAGTACAGTACAGTTAACTGGAACTCAATGGATGTGCTAGTCGGCGGTAGAATATTCCGGTTTGTCCGATTGGGAGAAGGGGATTGGCTGAGAAGCTATCTTATAAATAAATGTACATCATTTGGCGACATGCCTCGGCGTATATATCGAAATAACTCGTTAGCGCTATGCTCAGACGTATGCTGCAGTAGCCCATAAAGATCAGTCATACTATTTGACCTTTGTTCTAGTTGCTCTACCTTCCGTTTCAATCCCTAATTATATGCCTCCTGAATATCGGCTTTAGATAAGGTATCGTAATTGGTATATAGATAAGGTGTGCGAATCGGCGAACGGCCTGCATCGTTACCTGCTCTAATACGGCGAAGCAGATCGAGTGACTCGTTCTCAGGCAGCGTCGCGAGCTTGTTCAATAGCTCCGTATACGTAGTTTATTGGTTGCGAAGATCCTCATATCTTTAATATATTAATTATCTCTCAGTGTCTGCGTACTTATATACAGTATTATATAAAATACATTTACTATACTTAGGACGCTTAGTGCTACACTTAAATTAGGTTAGTTAACGATTGATAAGACAGATATAAGTTTCCGTTACTATACCTTAGTTTTGCGAGTCCTACAAGCGGAGCATGCGTTCGAGACTCGGGGTCTCTTAGCTGTTAGCGGTACAGGGTCGGCCTTACGAGCCCTACGGCTAGCTGGAAGAAGTAGGCGTAAAGTTCGCCCGTATTTATTATAAGAACTGTGGATATTCTCCATAATAGTTGCGGGGCAAGGTCGAAGAGAGTTATAACCTAGTAGATAATTAGGAATAAGTAGATAGAGGTGGTCTTACTAAGCTAGCGCGTGCTACACATTAGGGGGACCAAAGATTCAGTCAATTAGATATCGCGGGCTCACTCCGTTTACTAACTATTATTAGTCCTCCCGATATATAGCCTCTCGGCGTGTTAACCCCTCTATATAACTGGTAGAGGAGTTTAGAGCTAATCAGGTAAGGTATAATTGATTAGGAGAGCCTAGCAGATATATACGCGCCGCTCACTGGTGGACGTATCGGATGAGTTAGCCAGCCAGTAATACTATACGAGCCAAGCGTCATCTCTAGACGCCTTTTATATTGTATAATCCAGCTTCTTATCCTTCCCATAATCTTTAGATATACCTAATATAAGTGCCCCTCTCCGTCCGTTGCTACCTGCGATTCTAGGATCCTAAAGGAGAGATCTACCAGCGCCCAAAGAGGACTAGCGGAAGAGATAGAGAGTATCGAATGCGTACGAAGCTTGCCGCCTTTAGAAATTAAAGGTTATAATACTGTAGACAAGTAATATATATAATAGAGAGCTAACTAAGCTATAGTGTAGTGGAGAGCAACCAACATGTATAGCATATACCAAACGCAATACAGTCTGCAAATATCCTCAAACAGAAGCGCGCAAGGTTAGGTAAAAATATAAGGACCTTTGAAACCGTCGTTCTGCGTATGAAGAGTTGCTTAGCTTTATAAAGATACTACTAGAGCAGGATACTACTGAGCTTTTCTACCGAGTACGGGCTAGGGGAGATATTGTAATAATCGTAAAACACGTTCAAGATAGTAACTTGCTATTACAATTACAGCTCGTGCTAGAGACTCGGCTTCGATACGAGCTTCCGTTCAGTCGGGAAATGCCACTATTGTTATTAACTTCTAGGAGTCCTTACCTCAACTCTTTAATATACGAAGCAGCTTCTCAGCGTGCCTTGCAATCGCACGCGCTTAGGTCTGCCGCTACGGAGCCTAATGATCTTGTTTTTCCAACACTATCTGCTTCTTCAGAATACTAGAGCGAGTATATCAAGCCGTACTATACAGCAGTATTTATTAAGCCTCGATTACAAAATGTAAAACCTTCTGAGTGGACTAAAGTTAGTAAAGACGATGTATTTATAGGAGAGTTGCTAGCTACGTATTTTACGCACGAGTATCACCTCTTTCCAATCTTTTATAAGGACTATTTCTTGGAGGACATGGCGAAGCCAACAATAGACGATGGAAAGACACCTTACTGTTCGTCGTTATTAGTGAACGCCGTATTAGCGTATGTATGCGTGAGAACCGACTTTTTAAGAACCGCTACTTCTCTGACCTTGACTTATAGTACTATTTTAAAAAAATACCAAATCGTTTCAGGTACTAGGAACCCGAAGGTCTTGGCTATCGATTCCTTGCCGAGGCAAAGAGGATCTGGGAGATGCAGATTACCAGTCGCAAATACCGTCATCTTGCGTCAGTTCAGGCAGTATATATTATAAATGTTGTTTTTAACCTCCAGGGGCTTGATAAGGTTGGAGATACGTATAATTTAAAAGGCATGGCTATCGCTCAGGAACTAAGGCTGTTTAATGATAATACGCGCATATTATCCAAAAGAGTACGCAATGCCCGAAAATTTACTGCATGGTGTCTCTTCGGCATCGATCGGTACGCATTGTATCTTAACCATACGTTGCCTAACTAACGTTGAAACATCAGTTTCTTTGCTTGGCAGTTAGCTCGCCGCCCTTTCCTTACCAAGCCTCCTAAGTCTTCGCTTCCTGATCTATCTGTCAATGCGGCCTAGTACGGTAAGATATAGATTAGGTACCCTCATAGTAAAACATTGTCACCGACGTACTACGGACATATCTTCAAGGCTTTGACTGATTTTAGAGTCATCCTTAGTAAGATATACTCTATATCTTTTAGTATAGGCTCAAAGATTACAGCAGAGCAAGCAATAGCATTTGTAAACCGGCTGACAGCGTAGTATAAAAATCTTCCCATTCCTCTAATATCAAGAAAAATTGTACTCCCAAGTCATCTCCTTATATAGTAAGTATTCTTTTAGCGATTACAACATCCAACTCACATATATATCAGTCTCGATTACCATCTTGCACTTATTATTATCTGCCAGCCTTTTACTAATAAATACTGGGATAATGAGCTTGTCCCTAAAGACATCGTCTCGAACGCAGAACATAATATTAATGTCCTGATACGGTTATATTATTCCCGGCATAGGTTCGAAGACCTAAATATATATTTGCTGATGCCGTTGGTCAAACTGGGCTTCATATCCCTGTACAGTATAAATGACTAGATGCGACCCGAAAAGCTGCACTACGTGCGATCGAGCCTCTTTCTTACTCTTAAAGGACTACGCGAACAAGGCCGCAGCTACTACGTTACAAAGACTGTTTATCATATTATAAAGCATCAGCTGCGGCCTAAAGAGGCACGGCTTTTACAGGGAGTAGAGGACCCAGAATCAGAGTCAGATAAGAGTCCGGAACTAGAGAGCGAGATTCAGTCGGCGTAGACTCCTCCCGTTGTCGATATTTCGGATGACCCGTCTGAAGACGAGTTATCGAAATTGGCGAAGCGGTTCTTAAGGCTTGATGCGGAGGAGCAGAGCAATAGTAAAGCTGGCAATAGTTCGCCTTTACCAGTATAAGTTGTCTGGGCTAATACGACGTTTTTTATGACTTTCAAAGATATGCAATTAGACGGTGGCGGATAATTAGCCAAGGAACACAGCGTGATTCACTCAGGACAGGGCTCTCCCCAGTAACCCCCCAGCCTCGTACCTACCCGCCTTTTACATTTCAATTATTATTCCTAATATAGATAACTATATCTGCTTGTCGCATAGCGAATAGTGGTACCTGCAGGATACTTAATAATATTGTTACTCAGACCAAGCGTGTTAGTATATAGTAGCGGCTGAGGTGGTAAAGTGCCACCTGCAGCTGCGAGGATGGCCGAGCCGTACCGGCCCTAACCTTACCCTAGGGGCGTTGAACTTATTACTAGAGGTATCACCAAAATAGCGGTAGGCTTACTAGAGCCTAAAACTAAAACTAGCCACCGCAGTAGGATTAAGGGGTATAAAGCTTGTTCTAAAGCTAGCTTAGTAATATTCGGTAAGCGGTACGTACTTCATCTAATATAGGTATTAACGTTGATGTTACCTCTCTTGTTTTAATGCAACTATTAATTACGGGAGATTTATTTATTCGGCAGCTAGTATAAGTACGAGAATAGTCACAAATAGACATTGTATATGCAAATATACATGACCTATAATCGACCTTGTCCTATAAAGGTATCCTACTTCCTTCCTAATGTGTATTAGACCATCCACACTTTGTTTCATTTCTTCTATACTATTCTCCCCTATTTATTAAGAACGAAGCGCTCTAGGGTAGTTAGATCTGCAAGCTTCTATCCATGGCCCTTCTCATCGCCTAACTCATTATCTACTTTCGCTCTCTTTATCTCGCTATAGCTTCCTTCCGATTTGTTCTTTATCGCATAACTAATCCTAGTGAAGAGAGTGTATTTCGCTAGAACGACTTATACTCAGTCGCGGAGTAGCTTAGAACTATCAGCCAAAACCATCGAGGGCTTCATTATAATAATCCTACCCGTCATTTTTAGATTCCCAGCGTCTCTATCATCGCCCGTGCAATGGGATGCGTTATTTATAGAGAAGCTAATAAGGTTTAAACACCATCGACATTTCTAGCTTCAAGCGACGTCCGTATCAAATATAAGTTAACTGCTGGTATAACATTATATGATACTGTTTTCGTTGTGTTTCCGAATCTCCACTTTTTGGTTATACTCGGGATTGCTAGGTATGGCAACGAGAATACGGTGCGACTACTGTACGATTGCTGTGCAACTATTGCAAATGCAAAGGTATAGTTACAACTCTTTCTCAAACCAATCTTGTACATAGCTAGCAGACGAGGTCGTAGCCAGTTACGTACCGACCGGCATACGTCGTCGCACCAGCAGCCCAATATCTGTACAGCTGCGATCATTTAAGCCTCCGGATGGCTTCTTAACCCTACAAAGGCCACCACATTCTATCTTTTTTTATATCCTCCCCACTATATTGCATTCTTCTCCAACGGGCCGAGACTAGAGCTCGGTGCTGCTTGGTCTAGGAATCGGCGCTGGTAGGCTCGAGAAGCAAGGACGTGGTGGGCTTGATCAGGTCTTTCGTTCGGTTAGCGGAGGGAACGGCGGATTTCGGTGCTCGAGGGCGATGTAACGTATATCCGCAGGTTATAAATTAGATATCGCTGTACGTTGAACCGCATCTCGAAGTGTGTAGGATGGCTGTGTCGAAGCCAGTTTCAACGCTGGAAGTATTGGCTAATTAGACAAGGGCCTGGGCAGTGTCTTAACACGGCTCCTAACCCTAAGTCGGATTTAATTGTCTTCCGAGAGCTCGTGCGATCCGCACAGCCACAGATCTTACAGTAAATTACCCTATAGATAATAAGATAAGACGTATAGAGTTATCTTATATTAGCCAGGATTAGAGTCTTGCTTCTACTAGAAGTACTAGTCGATATAGCGACCTTATATAAATTTACCTGCGATAGTGCGCACAAGGCTAATAATAACTTCTAAGCCTTAGAGGCAGGTTTTAAGGCTAGGGTAAGATTATTCTATAAGAATTTAGAGCGATAAAAGCTTAAGGTCGGCGCTATAGGGAGAGAAGTCTGTTACGTTACGAAAGAAGGTACTGTATAAACCAGGCTTAGAGGTAATAATGCGAACGTAATTTTTAGGGAAGGGTAGATTATAGATATTTAGTATTAGCTATAATAGACTAATTTTATAGTATTATAGCAATATTCGTTGTGCATATAGGTTTTCTAATTGCTGAAAGTTAAAGTACTGATAGTTTATCCAGTTATATAGGGTGTCTAGTAACCTAGGGATGGATATTATATAACTTATTACTATAGATATCTTAAAGATAGACTTTTATATAGTTTTTACTTATAGAATCATTTAATAGGGCTAGTTTACTTACTGGTACTAAAGTACTTATAGATATATTCTTAATTTATAGGAAAGGAAATAGTAATGAATTCTCGGGTTATTACTAGCTAGGTTAGTAATAATATTAAAAGTAAAGGAAGCTGTACTAACTTAGTCTAAGTTATATATAAAGACTATTTCTCCTAAGTCGCTCGCTTACTATATTTATCCTCTATTCGGTATTTACGAAGATCGGGGATAGAAGGAGGGAAGAGGGAACGAGATAAGTGGCTGAGCTGTGGAATCTATATAAATCTAAGTTTATTTTAGAGAATAAGTAGATAGTATAGGTAAATATAGGACTAGGACCTAAATAAGGCTTAGTATTATCTCTAGTCTTTCTATAATATCCTATATTCACCTCCTCTTAGTAGGTTACTATATTTTAAATAACCACTCGCTATAAGGCAGCTATAATATCGATCCCACACTTGCTACGCTTACTATAGGAGTTAAAAGATCTTATCTATATATATATACTTATAGAGCTAAATAACCTTATTTATTATACTAGGAGAAATAGAATTAGTTGGATCTATATATAATAATAGCACCACTACTATATAGATAGAAAGAGTAAGGGCTAGCTCTCCTTTAGCTATCTTTTTAGGATAGTTAAGTTTATTTACTCTCCGAGTCGAGATAACGTAGATAAGCGCTTAAGTTATAACCAGCTCCAATATATTAACCGGCTTTTATACCTAGAAACCTACGGTCTCGAATTCTATTATAATACTATTATATTTAAGGATAATAACTACCTAAGCGCAGGCTAGTACTGCCTAGGGTTTATTAACTAAATTACCAATAAAGAGTTTTTATATTATCTTAAAGTATCTATTTACTACTCCTAGCTTATATTAGATTTAACTAATAGTAGAGGACTATTTATATTAACTAAATTCTATAGAATATATCCGAACGCTACTATTTAAATACGTGTTCTAGAATAGTCTTAAAGAGATAGTAGGTTTCTACTTTTAAGTATCCTTTTTTTTAAGATTTTTTGGAATAACTCTAAGATTTTAGATCAGTTTCCGTTAATAAGAATAGGGGGTTTTAACCTAGCACGATTAGCTATAAAATCTCTTTTACCGGATAATAATCTTCCGCGTAATTTCTACTAGTTCCCTTCTAACGTATAATTTAATAGGAACGCTCTTTTAGAGATATATAAAGATGGTTATCTCCTCTAGGATAAGAATAGTAAGACGTGGTTTACTACGGTTAAAAAATAGTTTAAAGAGGGATTATAATAGATCTTAAATATAGACGAGGCACTTTATACTATATATAGCTACGGCCTAGTTTATTATTTAATTCGATATATTGGCGAGGAGAAACAATGCTAGACAGTCGCAATGGTTTTATACATTTTATAAGAAAGACTTTCTATAACTATCTTAAGTAGCCCTACTGCGAGCGTCTAAATAGTAATCTAAAAGATTAGACGGCCTACTTAATAAAACTTAAGTAACCGAAGTAAGAGTTACTATAAAATAGAATATAGATAAATAGGCGCGAGTTAGAGGTATTGAGATTATTATACTGTAAGGTAGTAAATATTATACTAAGGAAGGACTAAAGTAAGAGTTATAATTAGAATTTAATACACGGTACCGCTATTTTATAGAATAACCTATTACTAAAATCCTTATAGAAGCTCTAAGCTACTTAAGAAATTTTTTATTTCTACTTTTTTCCTAGATAAACTTCTTAAAGCCCTTCCTTAAGGTTTATAGGTAAATCAAGGGTGGGTAGTTCTGGGAAGAAAGATATTTCCTAATATATAGTATCTTTTATCTTTAGTAAGCCTATTATTGGGTTTAATAATAATTATTCCAGTTTATTAGCTTTCTTAGCTCTTTTAGGTCGTCTCTTTTTAATTTAGCGCGTAGTGTTGGAACCAGATTATATATCTATCCTTCTTATATCCTTAGGTAGTCGGTTTATAGATTTAGGATATAATCGCTGTTTGCTGGTATTAGAACGATAAAAGCGACTAATTAGTAATACTTATAAGCATTATAATTTTTTCCAAGAATTCCTCTAAAGTCGTATAAGAATAACCGCCCTCTTTATCTCGAAAACTAATAATTAATATAATATCGACGCCTAGCTCTCTATATTAGTAGACCTTATTTTCTAATCTATCTAATTATTTCTTTAACTACTTATTCCAGTCTCGTTTTAACGGCTCTACTATATCTTTATACTAGGTTAGTAGGGTATAAGGTAAATTCTATTAAGCTTGCGGTATATTCCCTATATTTTAAGACGGTAACCCTAAAGGTTTAGAAAAGATATCGTGTAGGTAGTATACTTCTAAACTATACTATATATAGAAAAATATTACCCTATAATCCTTTACTTTAGTATTAATAATAACTATTATCGATATAAGTTTTTATACTCTAAATAACCTTTAATATATATAAGACCTAAATTATACTATTACGCTAGGATAGAGTAGGTTTAGAGCTGCGGCGTATAGGATATTATATAAAATCTAGAATAGGGTATATTGAAGATCAGTACTATAGTAGTTAATTATTTATTTACTATTTATAAATACTAAATAAGTAGTATAGCGACGTTTAACTTATAAAGCGGGGCTAAGCTATTACCCTATTAAGTTTGTTGCTATATTTATAAAAGTTATTATTAAGCTGCTATATAGATTATTTTATATTATAACGGAGCGGTACACCTCTAGTATATAATAGGGATAGGCTGTCGACTATTCTACTCGATACTAGTTAAAGGCCGAATAAACCTATTATTAAGGTTCCCTTACTACTCTTTACTAATTATACTAATATAGAGTCTTAAAAGCCAGCCTAACTCTTACCAGTAAGCTTATTATAAACTATAACCCAGCCTATAAGTTCCTATTCTAGAAGGTAGACCGGGAAATATACTTACTTCTACTAGTTTTTTTATTATCTAGGATTACTACTAAAGGCGATTTACAGGGACTAGGCTACTTTAAGACTTAGATAATTTTTACTACTTAAACTTACTTACTACGTAGCCACTTTAAATAGTAGAGTAATAAAGTATTTTAATAGTATTATAGTAATAATAATAAGTAGAGATATAGTAATTCTACTAGGAAATATTCTATAGTCGGTAATTAGACTATTAGCTATAGGAAATAGAATTTATAATATATTAAATACCTAGAAACCGTAAGTAGTAAAAATAAAATAAACTAATAAAGTAATTTACTAAATATATGTCGTATAGGGTGGTACGGAAGTAAGCAATATTATATTATAAACTCTAAAATATCCTGTTTAAAGAATTTCTGGTTTAAAGGGTATAAGTATTAAATATAAAATTAAATTCGAATCTTTTAAAATAATAACTGTAAATTTCCCCTACTACTTGAACTTTTACTCGTCTTTAATCTCTCTTTATAACTCTTAAAAGTTTTTAAGAACCTACTGAAGGGATTCGACTATTCGACTTACTTCCCCTATAATATAAGTTCTCGAGCGGTAACTTACACGATACCTATCCCGTTTACGATTAAATTTACGCCTTAGCTAATTATTCTCCTATATTTTCTACTTAATCAACTAAGAGAAATTTGGTATAGCTATCTACTTAAGCTCTACTATCTTTTTATTAAAGTTTTCTATTAATATAGATAATTCATCCTTGCTATTAGCTACCTTATCCACGATATCGCCTAAGGAACGCCTAGGAGAAGGTATATTTAGGGAAGTTTTATCTCATTTATATCTAAACATATTATTAATAGTAGTAGGTTACTTAACTTCGGTATTTATATTTAAGAAATACAGCTATATTTATACCTTATATATAAGGTTTAGTTATATTCGGGGTCAGTTTAGGGTCTATGTATAAAGTTAAACTAAACCGAGATCCTAAATATAGGCTTCTCGAGTTATATACTAAATTATTACAATCTTGCGTTTAGGTATTTTTATAACCTTATTATATAATTTATAGAAGTACGATAGTAAAATACGATATTAAATTACTACTATAATATAAATAGATCCTATCTCGCCTATAGGCGAGCGCGCGCTTAGCGTTTATATAGATTAGATATTATATTAGGTATCTTATACGATTTATAATCGATATTCTCTGTTAATATAATAGGATAGTCTATCTTTAAGAGAAATCTTATCGTTAACTATGCCGAAGGGAGTCTATAAGAATTTGTTATTAGGTAGAACCTAATTTAATTCTATCCAATAGTATTGTTTATCCGTAGGTAGCTAATTAATTAACTTATATAAGAACTATTATAGCTATTATAGCTGTAAATATAATAAATACTTATTAGCTGTCGTACTTAAGTAAATCCAAGGCTCTAAAATTAGACTAGGGTAGGGATCCTAAAAGAGTATTCTATATTTAGGTTTAGGTTATAATCTTGCTATTAGAGCTAATATATACGGCTCTATAAATAAAAGAAAAAGAATAGATAAGAAAGTAGATACTGTTGTATATAAAATAAAAGCTTATACGCTATTTATCTAATATTTTTCCTATAACGGCTTTTCTTAGAAGTGTTTTATTACTTTAATACCTTTTTATTTTTATTACTATTTACTTTCCTCTTAATTATTCCCGCGGGTATATTAATAGATAATAGCTTAATCTTTTTAGGCTTTAATATAGGATCTCTTCTCTCTATATTAGAAATCTTTTACTTAAATTAAAAAATCAAATCAGTAGTAGTTACGAGCGTATTCTATATATCCTTTTTCTTATTCTCCAGTTCTATAATTCTAGTCTTAAGATATTCTATCTTTATTTCTATTCCTCTAATTTTTAGCTCTACTAACGCCTTATTAGTAAGGCATTTCTTATATTTATAAACAACTAATTATTAGGTAATAATGGTTATCTATATACTATCTAAGTCTTTCTATAGTAATTAATACTTGTTAGCCATCTTAATTAGATTATTTCGGGCTTTATTATACTTAATACCGAGGGCTTAATAAGCCTATAAGAGTTAAATAGCGTGCTACTTTTATTCGTGAAATATATACTTCTAAACTATACTTTTCCTATTTAATAGTACAAGCATAGATCGAACCTCGTAGAGGTCTTTACGGTATATCTCTATAATTCTACTAGCTTTATAAAGTCTGTAATCTATAGAGGTTATCTAGTAGTCTATAAAAATGCGTTCGTCGATACGAGGTTTAGTAGGATCTCTTCTATCTATATATAGTATCTAAAAAGGTTAGAAGATATTAGGGGGTCCGATAAAACGCTCTTATAGATACCGTGCCTTGATATTCTACGCTTTAAATTATAGATTAGGATGCTATAATAATAGAAGGTTGCTTAGTAATTAATAATCTAGTTAAGGGATCTTTCGTTTAGAATAAATATTAATATATTCTAGATAAAATGACTATACTTATATATTAAGATTTCTAATCTAAAAATAGGACTTTTTTGGAATTTCCTATTAATAGATAAGATAAAAACGGGTTATAAAAGGCTAAAAATTGCTGATCTTTCGCCTAAGCTTAAGTAATCCTAGTATAAAAAGCGTAGCGGGGCGTAAAGTAATCCTTTAATTATAAATAGTAATATAGAATTATAGTATAAGATATTACGCGACCATTTTACGCCTGCCTAATATAAGGGTCTAAATTATACTTTATAAAATACTTTATCGCAGTAAAAGTTACTGCAGAATTTATTATAGTACTCCTCTCCTCTCCCCTTTATAAAAAAGGCTTATTTTAAAGCCGGATGGGTCTAGATTCGATCCTAATTATAACCTACTTCGGATTTCTAGCGTATAATATTATTTTTAATTATATTATCGACTATAGGACCCGCTAAAAATACTACTATTATACTACTAAAAAATCTGCGGTAAGCAGTTTATTATATCTACTTTTTATAGGCTTTATCTTTATAGTTTTATTATAAAAAAACTCTATAAAGACTAGAATTACTTACGCAAATTTATTGTATATAAAAGGTTACTTAAGAGGCTTTAATTATTTATAATAAATACCGGAGGTATATTTCCTAGAGACGAAGAATTTAGATAGGCAACTAGCGGAGTACGCACGTAGTTTAATAAGGTATAAAATAAGGGTATAGGATCGCTATAGGAGAGAATTATAGTAATACTGGTAGCGGAAAGGCTCCGAGCTTTAAGGATAGATAATATTAAATAGGAGAGTATAGCGTTTTTTTAAAGGGGTTAAAGAAGGTTCTATTAAAGAAAGCGGGTTTAGTAGTATATATTATAATAAAATCTAAAATATAAATCAGCTAGAGCTAGTAAAGCGATATTATAGTATAAATCTAGTAATAGGCATCTTAGCGCTTAGTATTACTGCTTTATCTAAGCGCTTAATCCTTAAAGTTTCTTTTTTTATTCTTCTAATTTTAGACTTATAATACTACTTAAAGCTAGTAATTTACGCTATAGTATTATAACAATAGATAGAAACCTACTATATTATTCTAGAATTTTTAGGAGACCTAACTACCGAATATACCTTAGGAGATTAATCTTCTAGATTAAATATAGGTTTTACCTTCTAAGGGTAACCTATCTTTTAATATAGACTAATTATTTTAATGGTTTTAGCCTGATCAATATTTATAGCTACTTCCCGGTAGTATAAATAACCCGGAATATATACTAGACTTAGTCTTACTATATAAATATAACCTAATTAGTTATTTAATAACCCTCGACGATCTATTATAGACGTAAATAACTCTTATATATAGTAATTTACCCGATTTAGTAGCTAGTAATATATAATAAATCTCTAAGGAGTAATATTCTAAAGTTCGAGCTATTATCTAAATATAAAATATAGAAGAGTAATTAGGATATTATAGGCAAGATCTAATATATCTAGCTAGGAGGATAAAGAGATTAAAAGAGCGATTAAATATAATAGAGGAAAAGGCAAAGTAAGTATACTTTATTTAACAACTTCCAAGTATTTCTTATAGAGACGTAGATATTTTACTGATATCTAAGTCTATATAAAAGAATTTTAAGAATAGACTATAGAATTTAAGTAAAAGGCGGAGACCCTAGTAATGGGACTCTATAAATCTAAGGCTGAAAACCTATAGTTTAATTTAGCCGTTTTCGATATTTATTTTGGCGCGTAGTATTAGTAGAAACTTTTAATTACCAGTACTTTAAATTAGATAGAAGATACTGTAATTAAAGTATAAAATTTCTTGTATTTTCGACTATAGAAGTCTAGAAATATAAGATGTAAAGTGTAGTAAATAGAATATAGGCTTAATTTAATATTCTTTTTACAATTTTATATCCACCCTCTAGACCTATATCTAGGCTATCCTAATTCCCTATCTTTAAATATAAGCTAAAATTACTTAACTAATTTCTCTTCTTCTAGATATTCCCTTAGTATATTGCGCATAGCTAGTACTAAGTTATAGACCTTTTCTAGGATATCTATTATTAAATATAGATATTTATAGTAGCGTAAGATAAGATACTATAGGGAGTAATTCTCTTCCGTAAGCTACTTAAGAGTCTCTAGATCGTCTCTTCTTTAAAATTCCTCTACCTATTCTATTAGCGTACTAATAGAAAAGTCCTTAGCGTATATTAAACTAACGTATATATCCTATAATTTAGAATTATATACCATATTCATTATTTAATTATAGAGTAAGCCGAGAGAAATTATTAATAATAATAAAAATATATAGTTCGACTTAGTATAGAGGATATTATTATTTAAATCATATCTAAAGGTTATAGTTCAAGTGCCTCGGCTATTTTAACTAGTTCTAGCCCCTAAGATCGATTTGGCGCTAAACGGTATTTAAAACCTAAGATAGGACTAGTTTAATCCCCTAACTATTTATAGAAGTATCTTGCCTTACGTTCCTTATAGCTTCGTATAAGGCGTTATATAAAGGCCCCTGCACCTAAGTTAAGATTTATATTAAGATTACTGCCTCGAAAACTGGTACGTAAGGATATATTGCATATTTTATCTCCCTATAGTACGGCTAAAGAAGTATAGAATCAGTAATTCTTCTAAGGAAAGCCTTGAGTAATCTAATTTAGAATATACTAAAGAAATAGCTAAAGAAGTTAGATTATATAAGCTAGCCAGATTTAAGCAAGCGATATTTAGAAGATCTATAGCTCCCTCGCTAGAAATAGTGGTAGCGGATAACTCTAAATAAACTTTAAAGGAGGGATAATAATTATAGATAATAGGAATTTAAACTTAGTTAAGTAAAACTCTATTAATTATTAATTTTAGTTACTTAATTTATTCTCTTTTTTAGATTAAAGTTATATTATAATTAAAATCAAATAAGCTTGACCTTACAAGGATAGCTTAATAAGTATTTATAAGATAATGTTAATAAGTTAATATTAACTATATTATGTACTCCACTCTAGCCTTGAATAAATCGGTGGTAGTATTTATTTATAAGTTAATTTACCCTAATAAATTAATAGTTATATATAAAGAGGTTACTATATTATAACTATAGATTTTAAAATATAATAAATTATAATATTTCTATTAATAACTCCTCTATTTAAATCCTATTTCGAAATTTAGAGAATATAGTATAAAGTAACTAAAAGAGATAAGATTATATATATATCGTCTTTCTTCGATATAGCTCTACTACTGAGAAGGTTAAAAGCTGTTAGTATTAATATTAGTATTATAAATAGTTTACCTAAGAGAGCTATTATTATATTAGTATAACTAGTAGTACTTATATTCCTAATAGGTTTAGTAAAACTAGTAGAAGTTATAGTACTATTATAAGCGGAGTCTTTAAGGTATATTATAGTATTAGTAGCTTTATAAAGTTGATAGGAAATAGGAATAGAAGAGTTAATAAGTATAATAATAGCAGATCCTGTTAGGTTACTAATTCTAATCTAAACTATAACTTCTATTAGAAGGTACGAATTATTTATCTAAGATAGAAGGTAAAAGTAAGTTGGTAGGCCTGATATTAAAGTTTGATTCGTATACGTTAGATTAGTAACTAAGACCGATCTAAAGATTATAAATATAAAGACAATAGTAAATAAGTATATTATAATAAAACTATAGAAATTATATTAAGTATTTTCCTTTTACTAATATATTTAGCACGACCCTAATAGAACCCTTTATAGTTATAACTCTTCTAGAATATAGAGCTAAAGTGCTAGGATAGATTTTTAAAGAGCGATAGCTAGAATAAGCGTCTAGAGTAGGTTATTAAACTAGACCTAACGTAAAATTGCGAACGGTACTATAAATATTTTACGGCCTAATTTTGGCTCTATATAGCTGGAAATATTGAAACTATAAATAGAACTATAGATATATATTTTAAGAATGTATGATAAATCTGAAGAGGCTAATATAAGGATCTAGAGATACTATAACCAAATTATATAGTATCTACTATTTAAGAAAAGTACTTAACCTATATTAAATCTTTAAAACTAAAATTTACAACTTAAAACTTTCTAATAAGTACGAATACAGCTTCTAATATTAATTACTATACCGAAAATACTAATAACTCTATAGCGGAGGGGCTTAAAAAGGGGTAGGGAGCTGTAACTCGAAATAGGCTATTGCTAACCCTAGAAGCTACTTTAGAACTAGAAGATACTCGAATAGATACAGAAATAAAAAGAAGGAAGGAAGAAGAGAATTCTATATATATAGAAACTGAGGTACCGGTCAATAGAGCCAATTCGAATATAGAGAGTACTTCGACTGGCGATAATAACGTGATCTAATCTATACTAAAGTGTAGTAAGGATAAATATTAAAAGGTCCTTATAATTAAGGACGACGAATATACGGATCTATACGAAGAGGAGAAAGCAATTAAACGAGCCACTTAGAAGCGTGGTATTAATACTTATCCTAGTTATAATAAGTAAAAAGATACCTAAAAAGCTTTTAACCGTATGTATATATCCTTTTATTTTTACCGCTCTCTACTAATTTAAGATTTAGGAGTTATAAAGATAGCTAAGGCGTTAGGATGCAGCGAAGATTAGATAGAGGAGCTTAAAGAATAGGAAGGCGCTAGTAATAATAATGATAGCGATAGCGACCCGGACGAAATGGAAACTA
>Ga0247757_10001308_pt1 | contig 17053 bp, 17 predicted proteins | sample UWRJL126311R4_FD_180929 | JGI IMG/M metagenome (GOLD analysis project Ga0247757, IMG submission 180929) | Plant litter microbial communities from Arlington Agricultural Research Station in Wisconsin, United States - UWRJ-L126-311R-4 | ecosystem: Environmental > Terrestrial > Plant litter >... | reverse complement strand
TCCGCGCGGCCGGCTCGGTGGTCGCGCTCACGGGCGCCGGGATCTCCGTCCCCTCGGGGATCCCGGACTTCCGCTCCCCGGGAACGGGGCTGTGGGAGGACGTCGACCCGATGGAGGTCGCCCACATCGACGCCTGGCGGGCCGATCCGGCGCGCTTCTGGCACTTCTACGGCGATCGCTTCGCCACCCTGGGGCCCAAGCAGCCCAACGGCGCGCACGCCGCCCTGGTGGCCCTGGAGCGCGCCGGGAGGCTCGATGCGGTCATCACCCAGAACATCGACATGCTCCACCGCAAGGCGGGCACGCGGGAGCTGGTCGAGGTGCACGGCACGATCGAGCACTCGTCCTGCCTGGTCTGCGGCCTGCGGTATCCGGTGGACGAGGTGCGGGCCCGGCTGGCCGCGGCGGCGGACGGCGTGCCGCGCTGCGACTGCGGGGCGCCGCTGAAGCCCGACGTGGTCCTGTTCGGCGAGTACCTGCCCGAGGGTGCGCTGGAGCGGGCCTACGCCCTGGCCGCCGGCGCCGATCTGCTGCTGTGCATCGGCACCTCGCTGGAGGTGCACCCGATCGCCCAGCTCCCCGGCATCACCAAGCGGGGTGGGGGCCAGGTGGCCGTCGTCACCAAGGGCGCGACGTCCTGGGACGATCGCGCGGCGGTGAAGCTCAGCGGGGACGTCGTCGTGGAGCTGACGGCGGTCGCCGACGCATTGGCCTAGCCGTTCCGCGGCCGCGATGGCGGCAGGGAGGGGCTAGCGCAGGCCGCCGACGGAGGCGGCGCGGGCGCGCAGGGCCGACTCGACCAGCCACAGCGCCGTGCGCACCTCCTCGACGACCGCGTCGTCGAGGCCGCCGCGCAGCGCCGCGTTGGCGGCGCGGGCCACGGGCTCGCGCTGCTCGCCGAGGGCGACCAGCCGCTCGGCGATGTCGCCGTGGTCCTGCCACGGCACCAGCTCGGCCAGGGCCGCCTCGAGGGCCACGCGCACGTGCAGGGCGGCCTCGCGGTACAGGCCGGCGTCCAGGTCGCGGCGGGCGTCCAGGGCCAGCGTCTCGGCCGCCAGGGCCACGTCGCGGCCGCTGAGCAGCGCGCCGAACCGCTCCTGGGCGCCCAGGTCCGCGGCCCGCCGCTCTCGGGAGCCGTCGGCGACGATCGTCCGGGCGTCGACCCAGCGGCCCTCGGCGACCTGCTCGCCCTCGCCGTAGCCGACGCGGCACACCAGCGCCTGGCCCATGGTGGGGGCGCGCATGGAGGGATCGCCGGCGGCGACGCGATGGTCGCGCACGGCGGCGCCCAGCACGGCCAGGGCCGCGCGCGCCTGCTGCTGGTCGTCGAGGTCCTGGAGCCAGGTCGCGCCCTCGCTCGCGCCGCTCAGGCTGTCGGGGTCGACGATCGTCACGCGGACGATCGGCACCGGCGTGGGGGGTGGGGAGGGCGGGACCTTCACCGACTTGCGGCGCCGGTTGATGAGCCGGCGCGGCGGCGCGGCGAGCGTGCCGATCACCAGCACGTGGGCGGGGATGCCCGCGTGGCCGCGCACGACGTAGCGGCCGTCCGGCGGCCCGAGCGTCCAGGGGAACTCGAACTGGACGAACCGGAACACGTCTATGACCTGTGCCCCAGACGTGAGCGGGCCGCGGGGCCGGCCATCGACGGCGCTAGTCCTTGGCGTCGGCGGAGATCGCGTACTCCGAGGGCTCGGTGAGCACCGTCGGGTTGTCGATCTTGCCGAGGCGATCCAGCAGGCGGGACCACTGCTTGGGCTTGAGGGTCACGGTGTCCTTCAGACCGCCGCCCTCGGGCTTGAAGCCGACGTGGATGTGGTCCGCGTGGTCCGGCAGCGCCAGCGTGTTGTCGGCCCCCGGGTAGGTCATCAGGCTGATGATCTGGTGGGGCTTCATCGTGCCCTGCAGCGTGAGGAGGCGGCGGATCGTGATGTCCGTGACCGACCCCTCGCCCTGCGTGCCGGGCTCGATGCGGATGCCGTTGATGGCGCCGATGTCGACCGCGCTGCCCGTCGAGTGCTCCGAGACATTGCCGCTGGCGGTCATCTGGCCGTGACCGCACTCGAGCGCGGTGACCGTCGGGCGCAGGCCGCTCTGGGAGAGGAAGGCGAGGGTGGCGAGCACGCGGCGATCGATCGCGCCGGACTGGATGTCGCGGCGGCCGCACTCGTAGATCTCGATGCGCGGGTCGTTGAGGACCAGCCGCGAGAGCTGCTCCTTGCTCATGAGCAGGATCTGGCCGATGCTGGCGTTCTTGCCGCCGCTGCCCAGCAGGGCGTTGCGGCCCGCGGCGCGGTAGATGGCCGTGGACTCCAGCAGCTTCCAGCCGTCGAGGATCGGCTTCGGGTCGATGCGCGGGGCGCCGCGACCGGCGGGGCGGATCGAGAAGCTGACGTGCGGGTCGACCTTGTCGGCGACCTTGCCGAGGCGGCCGAGGATCGTGCCGGCGATGACCTTCGCGCCGGGCTTGAGCTCCTTGAGGACGACGTCCTTGCGGTCGAGCCCGTAGATCTCGGTGAAGTAGCTCTTGAAGCTGGTGACGCCGTCGGAGCCGGCCAGGATCTGGTCCTTGCCGCCGTTGGCGTAGGCGTTGGTCCGGCGCGGGTGCGCGAACACGCGCTCCTTGGTCGTCGACTCCGTCTCGTCCGTCACCGTGGCGCCGGTGGGCGCGGCGGCCTCGCTCGGGGCGGTCTCGGTGGCCGGGGCGTCGGCGGCGGCCGTCGTGTCCTTGGCGGCCTTGTCGTCGGTCTTGCTCTGCGAGCCGGCCGAGGCGGGGAGGGCGGGCTTGGGGTCCTTGTCCTTCGTGCCGTCGAGGTTCAGCTCCGCGTCGACGTCCTTCTTGCTGACCGTCTTCTCCTTCGGCACCGGGTAGGCGGTGGCGAGCTTGGCCAGGCCGCCGTAGCGGTAGGTGTTGCCGAAGCCGTCGCGCAGCTTGATGACGTAGCCGCCCTTGGGGTCGGGGCCCATCGACACGATCGTGCCGTCCTGGACCGCGATGGCGGGCGACCCGGCCTTGGCGAAGACGTCGACGGCGCGGCGGTCGGGATCGGCGTCCTCGGTCACCGTGGCGGTGCCGGCCTTCTTGGCCTTGGCCTTCGCCTCGGCGGCGGTGAGGTCGTCGGCGTAGCGCGCGGTGGCGTGCACGGGGAAGTGGCCCTGCGTGAGGCCGGTGAGGCTGCCCACGAGGTCGGCGGGCAGGCCGCTGATGAGCCGGGCGCGCATGATCACGCTGTCGACGTACCAGTCAGCGTGGTTGTAGGCGAAGATCGCCTTGCGCACGTCTTGGTCGGCGCCGGCGGCCTTGAGGTACCGGGCGGCGGCGAAGATCGCGTCGACCGGGTTGTACGGATCCTTCTTGCCGTCGCGGTTGGCGTCGACGCCGTAGCTCTTCCAGCTCTCGGGCATGAACTGCATCCACCCGAGCGCGCCGGCGCTGCTGACCGAGAGGTTCCGGCCGTAGTCGGTCTCGATCTCGTTGATCGCGGCGAGGATCTCCCAGCGGATGCCGTACTGGATGCCGGCGGCCTGGTAGATCGGGAGGAGGAAGGGCGGGATCCGGAACTTGTCGATGAAGAAGTTCGGCACGCCCTCGGGGGCGGCGCCGGGCTCGGCGAGCGAGAAGGTCGGGTCGGCGGCCGTCGGCGCGTTGCCCGCCTCGCGGGTCGCTCCCTCCGGCGTGATGATCTCGACGTCGTCCTCAGCCTTGTCCTTCGAACCCTCAGGCTTGACCTGAGCCTCGATCTTGGTCGGACGCTGCGCCTTGTCCTTGCCGGCCGACGGCTCGTCGGTCGTCGTGGTGGGCGTCGTCGTCGTGCCGGTCGGCGTCGTCGCCGGATCGGTCTCGGTCGGCGTGGACGTCGTGGGAGGCGGCGTGGCCTCCGTGGTCGTCGGCTCGGGCGTGGAGACGACGGGCGCCGAGGAGACGCTGACGACGGGCTCGGTGAGGCCGAGCGCGTTGCGGACCTCCTCGTTGGAGGCGCCGGGGGAGACGTCGGCCGTGACGCTGAGCACCTTGCCGCTCGCGAGGGTGACCACCAGGGCGCGGGGCTCGGCGGAGGCCGGGATCACGGCAGAGCCGAATCCCACCGTGAGAACCACGGCGGAGACCATTCCGATGAGCAGCTTGCGTAGAGACATGCGGTGGTGAATTCTTCCTCTCCCGGGCAGACACCGTTGAAACCGGTACCGGGCGAAGAACGCAAGGTACCAGGGCACGGGGTCCGTACGAGCCGGACGCTACTTCGCGTGCAGGACGAATGCAATGACGGGGCGGCGAATTAACGCTTTCTCTACACGCGAGGCACATCCCGGTCACGGGAGCCATCAGGAACAAGCCGTTCCTGGTGCGCCGGGTTCCCGGTGGAGGCCCTCGGGCCGGAACCCGGTGGGGAACCGGCGATCAGCGTCATCACTCAGCCTCCACTTGAGGGTGAGCCATGCCCGAGGACGGCTGCGCCGCCCGTCGACGCCTCATGGAATTCGGCGCGTCGCCGCCCGCTCCTGCACGACGTCCCCCACGTTGCGCCGTTCGGCGGTGGCGTTCTCTACGGTGGTCACCTCATGACCTCGAGAACCCTCCGATGAGCGCCGGGCTGGCCAGACTGCTCGACGACATCGCGGTCCTCGCCCGCGCGGCGGCGGCGTCGATCGACGACGTCGCGGCCGGCGCGGGCCGCGCGAGCGTCAAGGCCGCGGGCGTGATCGTCGACGACGCCGCCGTCACGCCGCGCTACGTGCAGGGCTTCACCCCCGAGCGCGAGCTGCCGATGATCAGGCGGATCGCCGTCGGGTCGCTGCGCAACAAGATCCTCGTGATCCTCCCGGTCATCCTGCTGCTCAGCGAGTTCGTCGACTGGCTGCTCACCCCGATCCTGATGGTCGGCGGCGCCTACCTCTGCTTCGAGGGCGCGGAGAAGCTGTGGGAGGCCGTCGGCCCGCACCGCCACCACGCGCAGGCCGAGGCCGCGGGGGAACCCGCCGACGAGGACGCGCTGGTCGGCGGCGCGATCCGCACCGACTTCATCCTCTCCGCCGAGATCATGGTGATCGCCCTCAACGAGGTCACCGACGAGCCGCTCGTGGCGCGCGCCCTGATCCTGGTCGTCGTGGCCCTGGTGATCACCGCGCTCGTGTACGGCACCGTCGCCCTGATCGTGAAGATGGACGACGTCGGCCTCCGTCTCGCGCAGGCCCGCGAGGGCGCCGCCGCATCGCTGGGCCGCGGCCTGGTGCGGGCCATGCCGGTCGTGCTCTCGGTGCTGTCGACGGTCGGGATCGCCGCGATGCTGTGGGTCGGCGGGCACATCCTCCTGGTGGGCCTCGACGACCTCGGCGCCTCCTGGCCCTACCACCAGGTCCACCACGCCGAGGAGGACGTCCACCACGCGCTCGGCGCGCTCGGCGGCGTCGGCGGCTGGCTGACCAACACGCTCGCGTCGGCGGTCCTGGGCCTCGTCGTCGGCGCCATCATCGTCGCGGTCCTGCACCGGGTCCGAGGCGGCGGGCACCACGGGACGGCGTGACCGTGCCGGTGCTCCACGATCCCTCCCGCTGCCCCTGCGGCTCCGGCGCGGCGTACGCGGACTGCTGCGGCGCCCTGCATCGCGGGCGCGGCGCGGAAGGGGCGACCGCGCCCACCGCGGAGCGGCTGATGCGCTCCCGCTTCAGCGCGTTCGCCGTGGCCGACGTGCCGTACCTGCTCGAGACCTGGCATCCGTCGACGCGCCCGAAGGCCCTGTCCCTGGACCCGGGGCTCCAGTGGCGGCGGCTGGAGATCGTCGCCACGACCCGGGGCGGCGTGGACGACGACGCGGGCACGGTCGAGTTCGTCGCGCACTACTGGGACGCCGCGGCGGGCCGGGGCGGGCAGCAGCACGAGGACAGCGTCTTCGTGCGCGAGGCCGGGCGGTGGCTCTACGTCATGCCCGCGCCCTGAGCGGGGCGACGCCGTCTCGGGGGGCGTGAGGCCGGGGCCATTAGGCTGTCGGGCATGAGCGACCCCACCGACCAGGACGGCCTGCGCGACCGTCTCACCAAGGGCGGCGAAGACGTCATCGGCCGCCTCGCCCAGGAGCTGCTGGAGAACCCCATGGTCAGCGGCGCGCTGACCAAGGCGCTCGGCGCCCGCGAGAAGGCCGTCGGCGCCCAGGAGGCCGCGCTCGCCGCGCTCAACCTCCCGACCGCCGCCGACATCGAACGGCTCACCCGGCGCGTGCGCTCGGTGTCCCAGCGCCTGGAGGGCATCGAGGACGGCGTCGACCGCGTCGACGACCGGCTCGCGGGCCGGGGAGCGGGCGGCGAGGCCGAGCGCCTCGCGGCGATCGAGGCGCAGCTCGCCGCGCTCGGCGCGCAGCTCGACGCCGTCTCGGGCCAGCTCGGCAAGCTCGCGCCGGCCAAGCCGAAGGCGGCGCCGCGCAAGCGGGCGGCGGCCAAGCCGAAGGCCAAGCCGGCCCCGGCGGCCGACGCGAAGCCCTCGAACTAGACGGCGGGCACGGCGGGGGCGGCCAGCGCCGCCGCCGCCACGGCCCCGAGCCGCTCGCCCGCCGCGGCGAGCGCGTCCGGGTCGATCCGCTCCCGTGCGCCCACGAGGAGGTCGGTGACCGCGAGCAGGCAACCGGCGCGCAGCCCGCGCCGGGCGGCCACGGTCAGCACCGCGGCCGCCTCCATCTCGACCGCGAGCGCCCCGGCCGCGACCCAGCCGGCGGGCCGGGCGGGATCGGGGTCGTAGAACAGGTCGGTGGTGGCGATCGTGCCCCGGCGCACGGCGACGCCGTCGGCGACGGCCCGGAGCTCCGCGGCCACGGCCAGCGCGTCGGCCAGCTCCGGATCGCCGGCCACCGGGCCCGCGGCGCCCAGCGCCGTGCTCGTCCCGTCGGCGGGGAGGGCGGCGTCCACGACGATCAGGTCGCCGTGCGCGAAGCCGTCGACCAGCGTCCCGCACGTGCCGACCCGCAGCGCGGTCCGCAGCCCCAGGTCCGCCAGCTCCTCCAGCACGATCGCGGCGCTCGGGCCGCCCATGCCCGTGGACTGGATGGTCAGGGGCAGCCCGTCGGGGGCCAGGCCCGTGTAGCCCCACAGCCCGCGATGGTGGTTGAACATCAGCGGATCGGTGAGCACCGACTGGGCCAGGGCCAGTGCCCGCCCGGGATCTCCGGGGAGCAGCGCGCGGTCCGCGAGCTCCGCGGTCGGGTGGATGTGGATCGTTCCTGGGTCGGGCATCGCTCGCGAGGATAGACTCGCCGGTCATGGGCAAGAAGAAGCACAAGAAGCAGGAGAGCCGCACCGACCAGGTGCGCTCCGCCGTCGACCAGGCCTTCCAGCAGGCCGCGGGGGGCGCACAGCTCACCCGTGAGCGGGCGCAGGAGATCGCCGACGACCTGGCCTCCGCGGCTGGGCGCGTCCGCGACGCGCTGGACGAGCTGCGGCCGCCGAGCGGCGACGACGTCAAGGCGGTGCTGGATCGCCTCGACGCGATCGAGCGGCGCCTGACCGCGTTGGAGGCCAAGCCGGCCGCCGCGCCGCGCCGGCGCACGACGACCGCGGGCCGCACCACCGCGGCCCGGGCCGCCGCGCGCAAGCAGACCGCGACGACGACGACCCGCAAGCCGGCCACCCGCAAGGCCGCGGCCAAGCCGGCGGCCGCCAAGGCCACGACGACCCGGGCTGCGGCCAAGCCGGCTGCCGCCAAGCCGGCGGCCAAGCCCGCGGCCCCCAAGGCCGCCGCCCCCAAGCCGAGCGGTGACGCCTGATGGCCAATCCCGAGTTCGACTCCCCCAAGGAGTTCCGCACGATCATGGAGGCGGTCTTCGGCATGATGAGCGAGGACCCCGAGATGGGTCCGAAGCTCCGTGACGCCGACGTCCCGCAGAAGTTCGTGTTCGACGACCTCGACCTCGTGGTCAACGTGCGGGCCGGCGTCGAGGGCGAGCCGAACCTCGTGTGGGAGTGGTCCGAGGACGTGGACTGGGAGCCCAAGGTGACGATGACGATGTCGTCGTCCACCGCCAACAAGTACTTCCAGGGCAAGGAGAACGTGGCGATCGCCATCGCGCGCCGGCGCATCAAGACCGGCGGCGACGTGAAGGCCGCGCTCGCGCTCATCCCGATCACCAAGCCGATCTACGCCCGGTACCGGGGGTGGGTGCAGGACGAGCACCCGCACCTCCTGGTGTAGCGCCCCCGGTCCGTCGTGGAGCAAGACGCCCTCACCTCGACCGAGGCGGCCGCCGCCGTCGGGGTGGCGCCGGGCACGCTGCGGCGCTGGGTCCGCGCGGGAGTGATCCCCCAGTACGAGGGGATCTGGAACCCGGCCGCGATCGCCCAGGCCCGCATCGTCGCGCGGGTGCGGGCCCGCGGCCACGGGCTCGCGGAGATCAAGGAGGCGCTCGACAGCGGGCGCCTCGTCTTCGGCTACGTCGACGAGCTGCTGCCGGCGATCCGCTCGGAGTACACGATCGAGGAGGCCGCCGCGGAGACCGGGCTGGAGCCTGAGCTGGTGCGGCGCATCCACGCGACGATCGGCTACACGACGGACTCGCTGCAGCGGATCACCGACGACGACCTGCAGGTGCTGCGGCACGTCTCCTCGGTGCTGGCCACCGGCTTCCCGCTCGTCGCCCTGCTCCAGCTGATGCGCGTCTACGGGCAGGCGCTGTCGCAGATCGCCGACGCCGAGGTCCGGCTCTTCCACCTGTACGTGCACGAGCCGCTCAAGCGCGACGGCGTGCCCGGCCTGCAGATGGCCGAGGAGATGAGCGGGCTCACCCGCGAGCTGCTGCCGCTCGCCACGCCGATCATGAGCCACGTCCATCAGCGGTTCCTGCAGCACTTCATCGAACAGGACGTGATCGGCCACATGGAGGCCGACCTGGACGAGTCGCCGCTGGACCTCGGGCAGCTCCGGGTCGCGATCGCGTTCATCGACCTCGCCGGCTACACCCAGCTCACCGAGCAGCTGGGGGAGGAGGAGGCCGTCGGCGCCGTCGAGCGGTTCGTGGACACGGTCAGCGCGACCCTCCCCGACGAGGCCCGCATCGTGAAGACGATCGGCGACGAGGTGATGGTCGTCTCCTCCGACGCCGGCGCGCTCACCGACTGGGCCGTGGGCTTCCAGCGGCTGTCGACCGTCCGGCCGCTCCCGCGGATCGGCATCCACCACGGCGCGACGCTCTACCGCGACGGCGACTACTTCGGGCGGGCGGTCAACATCGCCGCACGGGTCGTCGCCCGCTCGGCCGGCGGCGAGGTGCTGGTCACCCGCCAGGTGCTCGAGCAGGCGGGCAGCCACCTGCACTTCGAGCTGATCGGGGAGGTCCGGCTCAAGGGGTTCAGCGAGCCGACGGAGCTGTTCCTCGTCGGGCTCGGCGACGAATGACCGGGCGCGACCTCGTCGCCCACGTGCGCACGGGCGGAATCCTCCGGGACGCCCCCGCCGTGGTCGTGCTGCTCTCGGGCGGGCGCGACAGCGTGGCCCTGCTCGACGTGTGCGCCACGCTGCTGGGTCCCGAGCGGGTGCGCGCCCTGCACGTCGACTACGGGCTGCGGCCCGCGTCCGTGGCCGACGCCGAGGCGTGCGCCGCGCTGTGCCGGCGCCTGGACGTGGAGCTGGTGGTCGAGCACTCGCCCCCGCCCACCCCGGCCGGCGCGCCGCGGTCCTCCGGGGACGCGGCGCCCGGGGAGGGGGCCGGCGACGGGCCCGGCAACCTCCAGGCCTGGGCCCGCGACGTGCGCTACGGCGTGGGCGCCCGGCTCGCGGCGGCGACGCCCGGCTGCCTGCTGGCCGCGGGCCACACCGCCAGCGACCAGGCCGAGACCGTCCTCTACCGCCTGGCCGCCGCCCCCGGCCGCCGGGCCCTGCTGGGGATGGAGCCCCGCCGGGGGCTGCTGATCCGCCCGCTGCTCGACGTCTCCCGGGAGGAGACCGGCGCGTGGTGCTCCGCCCGCGGCCTGCCCTGGCGCGACGACGAGAGCAACGAGACCGACCGTTTCGCCCGCGGCCGGGTTCGCAACGGCCTGCTGCCCGCGCTGCGCGCCGTCCATCCCGGCGCCGAGGCCAACGTGGTGCGCACCGCGCAGCTGCTGCGGGAGGAGGCCGCGGTGCTCGACGACGTCGTCGCCACCGCGCTGGCCGGCCACGACCACATCGACGTCGAGCACCTGGCCCTGCTGCCGCCCGCCCTGGCCCGGCTGATCCTGCGGCGGCTGGCGGAGGGGGCGACCGGGGCGCTGTGCCCGCGCGCGGCGGGCCGGCTCGACGACGTGCTGGCCCTGCGCGACGGGGCGCTGGACCTGGGCGACGGCGCCCGCGCCGAGGTGCGGGCGGGCACCCTGACCGTGACGCGCACGCCGCCGCTGGCCCCACGCGACTAGATTCCCGACGATGCGCGACCAGATCGGCGAGATCCTCGTCCAGCCCGACGACCTCAAGCGGCGCGTCCAGGAGCTGGGCCGGCAGATCAGCATCGACTACGCCGAGCGCGACCTGCTGCTGATCGGGGTGCTGAAGGGCGCGGTGTTCTTCCTCTCCGACCTCATGCGCAACATCTCGATCCCCTGCGAGGTCGACTTCATGGCCGTCGCGTCCTACGGGTCGGCGACCGACTCCTCGGGTGTGGTCCGGATCATCAAGGACCTCGACGCGAGCATCGAGGGACGGGACGTCCTGATCGTCGAGGACATCGTCGACTCGGGCCTGACGCTGCAATATCTGTTGCGGAACCTCGGCGCGCGCGACCCGCGCTCGATCGAGGTCTGCTCGCTCCTGACCAAGCCGGAGCGGCGCAAGGTGGACCTGGAGCCGACCTACGTGGGCTTCGAGATCCCCAACCGCTTCGTCATCGGCTACGGCCTGGACCACGCCGAGCGGTGGCGGAACCTGCCGTACGTGGCGACCCTCAAGGAGTCGTAGGGGCTTGACGAACGCCCCGGGCTGCTAGCCTCCCCTTTGTCTTGAGCGTTCTTGCGTCAGCGTCAGCGACCCGCCGCGCCCAGGCAGTGATCCCCTCATGAGCCGGTTCTTCAAGAGCGCAGCGTTCCCGATCCTCATCGTGCTGGTGTTGGCGTTGTTCGCCCAGCAGCTGATCAGCCCCGGGGACAGCAAGCCCACCCCGACGTACAGCCAGTTCATCGCGCAGCTGAACGGCGGCGAGCTCAAGAGCGTCACCCTCAAGCCGAAGGACAGCGTCGTCGCGGTCACGCCCAAGACGGGCAGCAAGTACGACGTCGGCTTCGTCACCTCGTCCTCCACGGCCCTCCAGGAGCAGCTCCAGACCGCGGAGAACGCCGGGAAGCTGGCGAAGTACAACATCGAGGACACCAAGTCGAACCCGTGGATCTCGATCCTCACGTTCGCGCTGCCGTTCCTCCTCTTCATCGTCTTCTGGATCTTCCTGATGAACCAGGTCCAGGGCGGGGGCTCGAAGGTCATGTCGTTCGGCAAGTCCAAGGCCAAGCGCATGTCGGTGGACTCGCCCAAGATCACGTTCCGGGACGTCGCGGGGGCCGAGGAGGCCGTCGAGGAGCTCCACGAGATCAAGGAGTTCCTCGAGAACCCCAAGAAGTTCCAGGCCCTCGGCGCGCGCATCCCCAAGGGCGTCCTGCTCTACGGCCCCCCGGGCACCGGCAAGACGCTGCTGGCCCGCGCGGTGGCCGGCGAGGCCGGCGTGCCGTTCTTCTCGATCTCCGGCTCGGACTTCGTCGAGATGTTCGTCGGCGTCGGCGCCTCCCGCGTCCGCGACCTGTTCGAGCAGGCCAAGCAGAACAGCCCCTGCATCATCTTCATGGACGAGATCGACGCCGTCGGCCGCCACCGCGGCGCCGGCATGGGCGGCGGGCACGACGAGCGCGAGCAGACGCTCAACCAGCTCCTCGTCGAGATGGACGGCTTCGAGATGAAGGACAACGTGATCCTCATCGCCGCCACGAACCGCCCCGACATCCTCGATCCCGCGCTGCTGCGCCCCGGTCGCTTCGACCGCCAGATCGTCGTCGACCGCCCCGACCGCAAGGGCCGCGCCAAGATCCTCGAGGTCCACACGCGCGGCAAGCCGCTCGCCCGCGAGATCGACGTCGACGCGCTCGCCGGCCAGACGCCCGGGTTCACCGGCGCCGACCTCGCCAACCTCGTCAACGAGGCCGCGCTGCTCTCCGCCCGCCACGGCAAGCGTGAGATCACGCAGGTCGAGCTGGAGGAGGGGATCATGCGCGTGATCGCCGGCCCGGAGAAGAAGACCCGGGTCATGAGCGAGAAGGAGCGCCTGATCACCGCGTACCACGAGATGGGCCACGCGATCGTCGGGCACTACCTCGAGCACTCCGATCCGGTGCACAAGATCTCCGTGATCTCCCGCGGCCAGGCCCTCGGCTACACGATCTCCATGCCGCAGGAGGACAAGTTCCTCACCACCCGCGCGGAGCTGCAGGACACGATGGCGATGACGCTGGGCGGCCGCGCCGCCGAGGAGATCGTCTTCGGCGAGATCACCACCGGCGCCTCCAACGACCTCGAGAAGGTCACCGCGAGCGCCAAGCAGATGGTGATGCGGTTCGGCATGAGCGAGAAGCTCGGGCCGCGCGTCTTCGGCCACGACCAGAGCCAGCCGTTCCTCGGTCGCGAGTTCTCCGCCCAGGCCGACTACTCCGACGAGATCGCCCGCGAGATCGACGACGAGGTCCGTCGCCTGATCGAGTCCGCCCACGTGCGGGCCCGCCAGATCCTCACCGAGCACAAGGGCGCGCTGGAGTCGATCTCCAACGTCCTGCTCAAGCGCGAGACGATCGAGGCCGACGAGTTCATCGCACTGCTCGACGGCAAGTCCGAGCTGGAGGTCTTCGGTCCGGACGAGGAGCTCGACGCCGGCCCCTCCACGCCGGAGCTGCCCGCCGGTGAGGTCGGTCGCGACACGCCCCGCCCGCTGCCCCGTCCGGGGCTGGCCGGGGGCGGCAGCGTCGAGACCCGGGGCATGGGCCCCGAGAAGCCCGACCTGAGCTAGCTGCTCCGGCGGCTTGCGTGCCGCCAGCCTGGTCGACTGCCCGCCGAAGGTCATATTTTCCCGCGTATGGGGGAGAAATGTGACCCTCAGCGGCGATGTCGAAGGCTCCGGGTCGGGGAGGGGGCTCCCCTCCCGGCTGGTCCTCCTTGGGCGGTGGGGTGGGGTGGGGTTCCCCTCCCGGCTTCCGTCATCTGCGGTCGTCTGCGGCGGTCCTCCGTCGGTTCGATAGGCGCCGTCCGGGGAACCCCACCCCACCGCCAGCGTCCACGAGTGACAGCTCGCTCCCGCATAGCGAGAGCGAGCTGTCACTCGTGGCGATGGGCGGCGACGCGCGACGAGCACGAGACGCCGGGAGGGTCGGGGAGGGGGCTCCCCGGACGGCCGCCTCTCTGAGAGATGGAGTGCCTCGACCGCGACGGCAGATGACGGAAGGCCGGGAGGGGAGCCCCCTCCCCGACCCGGAGGAGAGGACATCACCCATTCCCGACCGCGTTCGTCGGATAATTAGGATAGCCTAAGAGTTAGGGCGTCCTAAGACGCCCGCGAATCTGAGAAAAGGACGGGCATGGGTCGGTACACCGGACCGGTTGAACGGCTGTCGCGGCGAGAGGGCATCGACCTGATGCTCAAGGGCGAGCGGCGGGCCAACGGCAAGGGCGCGCTGGAGCGCCGCGGCATGATGCCCCCGGGGAAGAGCCCGGGCGCGCGCGTCTCCCGCCCGTCGGTGTACGCCACCCAGCTCCGCGAGAAGCAACGCTGCAAGTTCCACTACGGCGTGCGCGAGCGGCAGTTCCGCCGCTACATGGCCGCCGCGGCCCGCCACGGCGGCGACGCGATCACCGGCGAGCGGCTCCTGGCCCTGCTGGAGATGCGCCTGGACAACGTGGTCTACCGCCTCGGCCTGGCCAGCACCCGCGCCCAGGCCCGCCAGTTCGTCGGCCACGGCCACGTCCTCGTCGACGGCCGCCGCTGCGACATCGCCTCGCGGCACGTCGCGGTGGGCAGCGCCGTCACGCTCGCGGCGTCCAGCCCGATCCGTCCCGTCGCCACCGAGGCCACCGCGCTCATCGCCCGGGTCGCCCCGTGGCTGCAGGCCGACCACGACGAGCTGGCCGGCTGGGTCCTGCGCGAGCCGACCCGGGCGGAGATCGACGCGCCGATCAACGAGGCCCTGATCATCGAGTTCTACAGCCGGGTCTGACATGGCACGGATCACGCCCTTCGGCGTCCTCTCCGCCTGCCACGGCGCCCGCCACGGCGAGATCGCGGTGGCGATGGCCGCCGAGTTCGGGACGGTGGACGCCGACGCCGTGGACGACGCGCTCGACGTCCTCTCGGTCGGCCTGGCCGCCGCCCGCTCCCGCGACGTCGCGAGCGAGCTGCTGGGCGCCGGCGAGCACCTCGACGGCCTGCTCTCCGTCGACCTGAGCCCCACCCGCTGCGACAACGACGACCTGCTGCTTCCGCCGGTGCTCACCGCGGGGACAGGCCACGAGCTCGCCCTCGTCCAGGCGGCAGCCGAGGCGTCCCGTCGCGCCGGCATCGACCTCGGGGTCGTCGCCTCACGCGACCACGTCTACCTCGCCCACCGGGGCGGCGCGGAGGGCATCGTCCTCAGCCCCCGCCACGAATGGCGGGCGATCGAGGCCAGCGACCTGGAGGAGGGCGACCTGGCCTGGCGCTGCTCCCACGAGGTGTCCTACCTCGTGCTCGGCGAGATCCTGCGGCGGACCGAGCACACCGGCGTGCTGCCCGTCGCCCTGCGGGCCTCGGAGCTGCGCATGAAACTGCCGTTGGAGCACCGCGTGCTCGACCGCCTGAAGGTCGAGCACGCCCGCCTGCGGGCCCGGCTGAACTAGCGGCCGGCCCGCTCCGGCCGTCGTGGGGCCGCGTCCAGGGGACGCGGCCCTACGCGCTGAGGACCTCGTCGCCGTGGGCGTCGATGCCCACCGCGCTGGGCCGCTCGCGCAGCGCCGTGAACCACGCGGCGATGCGCGGGAACGCGGCGGGATCGGGCACCAGGTGCGCCGTCCACTCGGGCATCCGGATCGCGACCGGCATCCCGCTCAGGTCGGCGTAGGTGAACGTGTCGCCCGCCAGCCACGGGCCCTCGTGGGCGCCGAGCGCCTCCTCGAGGATCACCCAGCGGCGGGGCAGCCGGCCGTGGAGCTGCTCCACGATGTCGTCGGGGTCGTCCTGCGCCTTGCCGTACGCCCACTTGCGCATGCCCAGGAAGTAGTCGGCGGTGACCGTCGTGTCCAGCCACATCGCCCAGCCCCGGGCCCAGCCGCGCAGCACGAGGTCGGCGGGCCACAGCGGCGGCTCGGGGTGCGCCTCCTCCAGCCACTCGCAGATCAGGGACGACTCGCGGATGACCCCGTTCGGCAGCTCCAGCACCGGCACGCGGCCCGGGTGGCTGAGCTCCTTTAGGCGCGGCGGGCGCTTGGCGACGTGGATCTCCACGAGCTCCAGCGGGACGTCCTTCTCCAGGAAGGCGGACCGGACCTTCCCCGAGTACGGGGAGGTGCGGAAGGACCAGAGGCGCGGTGTCGTCATGGCGCGATCCTACGGCCGTCCGTTGCATGGGACAACCGGCGCTGCGGACCCCTGCCGGCCCGCACATACCCAGCCGGGACGGGGGTCCGTACGATCACGGGACGATGCACGACTTCACGGTCATGGGCGTGGTCAACGTCACCCCCGACTCGTTCTCCGACGGGGGGCGCTGGCTCGACACCGCCGCGGCGATCGAGCACGGGCGGGTGCTGTCGGCCGAGGGCGCCGGGATCCTCGACGTGGGCGGGGAGTCCACGCGCCCCGGCGCCCGGCCGGTCGACGCGGAGGAGGAGCGACGCCGGGTGCTGCCGGTGGTCGAGCAGCTCGCGGTCGACGGCCACACCGTGTCGATCGACACCTCCAAGCTCGCGGTCGCGCGCGACGCCGTGGCGGGCGGGGCCCGGTACGTCAACGACGTGACCGCGTTCCGGCAGGACCCGGGCATGGCGGCCCTGGTCGCCGAGACCGGCTGCGAGTGCTGCCTGACCCACATGCTGGGCGAGCCGCGCACGATGCAGGAGCACCCGCGCTACGACGACGTGGTCGACGACGTGAAGGCCTTCCTGGCCGAGCGGGCCGCGTTCGCGGTGGCCGAGGGCGTCGCGCCCGAGCGGGTCCAGATCGACCCGGGCATCGGGTTCGGCAAGACGCTCGAGCACAACCTGACGCTGCTGCGCCGGCTCGACGAGCTCCTTCCCCTCGGGTTCCCCGTCGTCCTGGGCACGTCGCGCAAGTCGTTCCTGGGCCGGCTCACGGGCCGTCCCGTCGACGAGCGGGTCCCGGCCACCATCGCCACGCAGGTGCTGGGGCTGCAGCGCGGGGCGTCGGTCTTCCGCGTCCACGACGTCGCGCCGGTCGTGCAGGCCCTCACCGTCGCGGCTGCTACGTTGGCCGCGCCATGACGCGGAACGCGGCGGCCAGGGGCCTTGCGTTCCGTTGGAAGAACTCGCCCGGGGCTCCTTCTTCCGGCCCGCGAAAGGTTGACCAGTGAGTGAGCACGACGAACACGAAGACGACGACCTGGACGACGCGTTCTCGGACGAGGACGGGGTCGCCCAGCACGGGGTGACGATCGAGATCTCCGGCCTGTCGCTGTACACCCACCATGGGGTCAGCGACGCCGAGCGGGAGATCGGCCAGCGCCTGGTCTTCGACCTGCGCCTGGAGGTCGCCGACTGCGACGCCACCGTCACCGACCGCATCGAGGACACCGTCGACTACGGCGCGGTCTGCAACGTCGTGGCGCTGGTCGCCACACAGCGCTCGGACAAGACGCTGGAGCGCCTGTGCACCGCGGTCGCCGAGCGGCTGCTGCGGGACTTCGACGCGGAGGAGGTGTGGGTCAAGGCCGCCAAGCCGGAGCCGCCGATCGCCTTCGCGCTCGACGAGGTCTCGGTCGAGATCTACCGCACCCGCGTCACCGAAGACGACGACTGACCGCCCGATGGCGACGACCACCGAGCACCGCTTCGACGCCGACACCGCCGTCGTCCCGCTGGGCGACGGGA